>ERZ888423.1686-NODE-1686-length-18400-cov-9.233633_pt1 | contig 18400 bp, 19 predicted proteins | sample MGYA00520523_ERZ888423 | MGnify/ENA primary metagenome ERZ888423 (study PRJEB32303, sample SAMEA104408611) | aquatic metagenome | biome: Brackish water; feature: Pelagic; material: water | place: Baltic Sea | collected 2014-06-08T10:24:00 | depth 30,27 m ...
GGGAGGCCTGGACGCTGGAGTACGTCAGCGTCGAGAACGTCGCCGCCCAGCTCGCGGCGGTCACCGAGGAACGCGTCGATGCCGCCGCCACCGCGATCTCGATCACCGCGGACCGCACCAGGGATTACGACTTCTCCCAACCCGTCCTCAACGCGGGCCTGCAGATCATGGTCCCGACCAGCTCACTCGAGCGGTCCACACCCGGACTCAGTGATTTCATCGATCTGCTGTTCTCCAAGACCATGCTGATCTGGCTGGCGGCGGGTCTGGTCATCTCGGTGATACCGGCACACATCATCTGGTTCTCCGAGCGTCGTCATAACCACACGATGGTGTCGAAGTCGTATTTCCCGGGGATAGTCGAGTCGATGGGCTGGAGTATGGGCATGCTCGCCGGCCAGCCCGAAGCTTTCCCGCGCCACACCTTCACCAAGGTGCTGTCGTTGATCTGGGCCTTCGTCGGCATCATCTTCGTGGCGTACTACACCGCCACCCTGACCGCCAATCTCACCGTCGAGAAATTCGACGCCAAGATCAACTCTCCGGCGGACCTGGTGGGCAAGCGGGTCTGCACGGTGGCCAAGACCGAACCCGCCGCATATCTGGTTTCGATCGGTGTCCGGCCCAACGAGGTTCCGACCATCGATGACTGCTACACCGACCTGAAGCGCAACGAACTCGATGCGGTGGTGTTCGACTCGCCGGTCCTTCGCTACTTCGTCGCCCATGAGGGCGCCGGCTTCGCGCAGATCGTCGGGACCGTCTTCGAGCCCGAGGACTACGCCGTGGCCTTCCCCAACGGCAGCCCACTTCGCAAAAAGTTCAACCAGGGATTGCTGTCCATCCGCGAGGACGGCACCTACGACCTGATCAAGCAGAAGTGGTTCGGTTTCGAGGGCGATTCCTCCGACGCGACCGGTTAGACCGGGTCGAATCCCGAAACCAGCCAGCGCTCACCGACCTTCTCCAGCGTCACCTTCACACTGGAGAGGGTCTCGGTGGGAGCGCCGCCGCCCACGGTCACGGTCTGGTTGACGAACACCAGAACTACGGCGCGTTGACGGTCGGCCGATGCCGACGCTGCGGCGGGCACCCGGGCCTGCGCCGAGATCTTCTTCTCCTTGGCGGCGGGTATCACGGTGTTCTGCACCAGATCGGTGTAGGAATCCCGAAAGGGCCCGGTGATCCGGTCCAGGGCCGCCGTCAAATCCCTTTCGGCGGTGTCGGCCCGGTAGCTGAGCATCGCGATCGTCGCGTCGCGGGCGGCGGATACCGATTCGGTGCGGGCCACGTCGACCCCCCGCTGTGAGGCGTTCTTCCAACCCAGCCAAACCGCACCGACGGCGAGCAGCAGAGCCAACCCCGGCAGGACCGCGAACGCCACCAACCGGCGCCAGTCCCGGGGTCCGGCCGGCGGGTGCGACGCCACCGCGACCGTCTGCTCGGCATCGTCGGCTTCGATATCGGTCTCGACCTCGGTATCGAAATCGAGATCGGTATCGACATCGACGTCGAGATCGTCATCGACGTCGGCGCCGACGTCGTTCCGGGTCGCGGCCTCGGGATCGTCGGCGGTCACGGCAGGAAGTCGACTCTCGAGACCTTGGCTCCGTCGTCGACCCGGGTAACGGTCACGCGCATCCGCCAGTACCGCGGCGGCTGCTGGGCCGGGTCGCCCAGGCTGGTGGTCATGACCGACAGCGCCACCAGCACCCGGGCCTCCTCATCGGTCATCGACTCCACACCGGCCGCGGTGACGGTACCGGTCGATTTGGACTGCGCCTGCTTGACGACCTCGGTCAATGCGCCCGACCGGCCGGCGAACTCATCGCGGAACACCCCGGTGGCCGAGTCGAGGATGCGCTGCACATCCGCCTCGGCACGCTGGTAGTCGATCGTCGTCAGGTTGACCGCACCCTGTTTGCCGACCTCGAGGAAGAGCGACCGCGCCTGCTCGGCCCGGTGCTCCCGGGAGACCCGGTACCCCAACCAACCGCACAGTGCGCCCAGTCCGATCACCAAAACCACGCCGATGACCATGGCGCGCCCGGCCGGGATCGCGATCCGGCGACGACGGGGCGACGGCGGGGACGGCGGGGACGGCGGGGACTCAGAGCCGACCACATCCTCATCGGCCATGACGACAGGTTACCGAGAGGACGTTCGTTCGGGCGGCTCAATCGGCCGTGCCGTCACTCCTGCACCGCCTTCGCCACGGCGATACACCGGGTCAACCAGGACGGGTCGACCGCCGGCCCGTCCTGCACGGCCCACATGGCGTTGTGCACCATCCGAACGACCACCCACGCCCGGGCGCGGTCCTCGTCGAACCCGGCCGCATCCACCACGGTCCAGAACCGCCGCCGCACACCGTCGCGGATATCGCCGCGGATGTCCTGCCACCGGTTCCACAGCATCGGGGCCACCTCGTAGTGCGGGTCGCCATTGACCGGCTTGGGGTCGATCGCCAGCCACGGTTCGCGGTCGGCGGCCAGCACGTTGCCGTAGTGCAGATCGGCGTGGATCACCCGATCGGGTGGCGAACCGGCGGCACAGAGATCCCGGCCGTGGGCAACGGCCTGTTCGACCAGACGCCGTGGGATCGGCGCACTGCGCGGCAATTCCGACAACTGGGCTGTCCAGCGATCGATGAACGACGACAGCGACCGCAAGGCGGGCATCGACGGGACGTGCAATCGCCGGTACAGATCCGCCACCACGACGCAGGCCCGCTCATCGGGCACGGTGGACAGGTCGTCGCGGCGCAGCCGTTCCAGCAGCAGCGCACGGTGATGCGGATCGGCGGCCAGCAGGCGCACCGCCCCGGCACCGTGCCAGCGCCGCAGGGCCAGATGCTCGTGCTCGGATTCCTCATCGGGAAAGCCGATCTTCATCACCGCCGCAACACCCTCGCCGGTGCGGACCGGCAGCACCAGCGAACAGTGCCCGTGGGTGGGCTCGCCGTCGGGGCGCAACCGCCACTGCCCGGTCAGACCCTCGACGGCCGAGGGCAGCGTCTGCACCCAGTCCGCCCACTGCGGCCCGCGCCGAGCCATCGCGCGCACCGCCCCGGGAACCGCGCCGATGTCCACCCGGTAATGATTCATCAGAGACCGATCGGGTCGACGACGGGCCGGTGGGCTGGCGGGACAGTCACGCGGATATCGCGGTAAAGTCCGCATCCGGAATGACAATCGTTTTCAGCAAGCCCGATGGGGCATCCCAGGCCCGGGGGTGGACGCGATGAGACTCGCCGGCTCGACGCGCGCGGTCTCGATGCCGCTCGTGGTCGTGACGATGATCGGTTTCGCCCTACTCGGCGGCACCGTACGGGCCGCGGTGTACGACAGTGCCGCCCTGTCGACGGCCGGGACGGTGTTCAGCGGCATTTTCGTCCAAGCCCTGCCCTTCCTGGCACTCGGAGTCCTGCTCAGCGCCCTGATCGCGGTGTTCATCACCCCCGATCGGCTGTCCCGGTGGCTACCGCGACGGACCTCCACCGCGGTGCTGGCCGCAGCGGTCAGCGGCGCCGCCCTGCCCGGGTGCGAATGCGGCTCGGTGCCGGTGGCCCGCCGGCTGTATGGCGAGGACGCCCTCGGGGCGGCCGCCCTGACCTTCATGCTGGCCGCCCCGGCCATCAACCCGGTGGTGGTGGTGTCCACCGTGGTGGCCTTCCCCGCTCAGCCGCAGATGGTGTTCGCCCGCGTCGGAGCCTCCCTGCTGACCGCGATCGTCATGGGCCTGGCCTGGGCACGGTGGGGGCGCACCGAATGGATCACCCGCCGGCTACCGCGGCCCCGTCCGGGGCAGGAGTCGCGGTGGGGAACCTTCATCGAGGCCGCCCGTCACGACTTCATCCAGGCCGCCTCCTACCTGGTGATCGGGGCCGCCGCGGCCGCCGCGCTCAACGTGATCGTCCCGGACTGGATGATCGAGAAGCTCGCCGGACAGCTTCTGCTGGGTGTGCTGGTGATGGCCCTGCTGGCGGTGGTGCTGTCGCTGTGCTCGGAGGCGGACGCGTTCGTCGCCGCCAGTCTGACCATGGTCCCCCTGGTGCCCCGGCTGGTTTTCCTCGTCGTCGGCCCGGCCATCGACATCAAGTTGTTCGCGATGCAGTCCGGGCTGTTCGGCCGGGCCTTCGCGATCCGGTTCGCCCCGGCCACCTTCGTGGTGGCCACCGTCTCGGCGACCGTCGTCGGCCTGCTCGTGCTGGGCGGCGGCTGATGAGCCGGGAAGCCGAGAACGTCCTGCTGCTGCTGGTCGGGATCGCGACGGCGATGATCACGATCGGCGGCGCCTACACCCGCTACGTCAAACCGTCCCTGCTCCCATGGCTGGCCCTGACTGCGGCGGTGCTGATCGCACTCGCCCTGGCCTCGATCGCCGCCGATATCCGCCACGGTTCCGCGGCCGAGCATGACCACGACGGGCACTCCCACGGTGGATCCGTGGCCTGGATGCTGATCGTCCCGGTGGTCGTGCTGATCTTCGTGACCCCGCCGGCACTGCGCCCGCAGTCCGTCCCGCCGAAGGTCACTGCGGTGTCGACCGAGGTTCTGCGACAACCGTTTCCGCCGCTGCCGGCCGGCCGGGCACCGGAAGTCTCGATTCCGGACGTCATGGTCCGCGCCGCCCAGGACTCCGCCGGAACCCTGGACAACCGGCTCATCACCGTCATCGGGTTCACTCTCCCCACCGACGGTGGTGGCGTCGACCTCGCCAGGGTGATGCTCATCTGCTGTGCCGCCGACGCGCAACTGGCCCGGGTGCATCTGGCCGGCCCGGACGCCGATGAACTGGCTGGTTACCCCGAGCAGACCTGGCTGAGGGTGGAGGGCATTGTGATTGCCGCCGAGGCAGACGGCGATTCGACGTCGATTCCGACCCTCGAGGTCCAGACCGCCACCCGGATCGAGGCTCCGGAAAACGTCTACGCCTGAGGCTGCCGGTCGCGCAACGCCCCGGCCACGACGGCGGTCACTGCGGCCAGCATCAGTCCCACGATCACGCAGTTGGCGCCCAGGCCCACCGTGAAGGCGCGCGGATCGACCGCCTCGCTGAAGTCCGACTTGGCCCCGCTGACGAGCCGGTAGATCACCGACACCGCGCTGCCGGTGAGCGCGATACCCAGGGCGGTGCCCAGTTCGAAGGCCGTCTCGGAGATGCCGGTGGCGGCGCCGACCCGGTCTGCACTGGCGCTGGTGAGCACCAGATCCGAGGCGACGGTGACCACCGACCCGAAGGAGAAACCCAGCAGCATCAACGGAAAGACCATGGCCGGATAGGAGATCGGAAGCGTCAGACCCAGCAGCACCAGTCCCGCGCTGCCCACCGTCAGCCCGGCCAGCAGAACGCCCCGATGCCCCCACCGCCCGATCAGTCGCGCGGTGAAGGCCGCCGTCACCAGGCTCACCACCGACTCGGGCAGCGTCGCCAGACCGGACTGCAACGGCGAGAAATCACCCACCTGCCGCAGGAAGATCGGCAGGAAGAACAGCGCGCCGATATTGGCGAACACGATCACCAACTGCGCGACGATGGCCGCGGAGAACCGGCGCTGGGCGAACAACTGCAGGTCCAACAGCGGCACCGGCATACCGCGCTGGCGACGCAGGAACACCCGCAGCAGCAGACCGCCCACCACGAGCGCGAGATACGCGGGCCAGAAGCCCAGCCCGGCGTGGGCCAGTTCGGTGATGCCGTAGACCACACCGAGGATGCCGGCGGTGGAATACCCGACCGACACCAGATCGATCGGGTGCCGCGCCTCGCTGCGCGCCTCCGGCAGCGCCCAGGCCCCGACGGCCAGGATCAGCGCCACCACCGGAAGGTTCACCAGCAGGACCGACCCCCAGTAGAAGTGCTCGAGCAGCACACCGGCGACCGTCGGACCCAACGCGGCGCCGGCCGCACCACTGGCGCTCCAGAAGCCGACCGCGCGCATACGCTGGCCGTCTTCGGTGAACACGGTGCGCAACAGCGCCAGCGTCGAGGGCATCAATCCCGCGCCGGCCACACCCTGTACCACGCGCGCGACGATGAGAATCCCCGCTGTCGGCGCCATGGCCGCCGCGGCCGAGGCGGCACCGAAGGCGACCGCGGAGATCAGCAGCAGCCGCTTACGGCCGACCCGGTCGCCCAGGTTCCCCATGGTGATCAGTAGGCCGGCCAGCACGAAGGAGTAGATGTCGCCGATCCAGAGCACCTGGTTGTAGCTGGGGCTCAATTCCTCGGTGATGGACGGGACCGCGACGCTGATGACGGTGCCGTCGACGGCGACCATGAACACCGCAAGGCACAGCACGAAGAGTGCGGTCACCTGACGCCTGCTCACCGCGGAACTGTACCGCCGGCCAGGGCGCACACCACCCGCGGTCGGTCACCGCGTGGCTCAGGGTTGCGCCCAGCCGCGGCACTGCCGGGTGAACGGATCGCAGGCGACCGGGCCGTTGGTCCAGCCGCCGTAATAGCCGGGTGTGTTCCACGTCTCCATCAATTGGCCGTTCCACGGCGCCGGTCTGCAACCGCTCTGATTGAGCACCCCGACACAGACGGTGTTATCCGCCGCCGCGGTCGGGGCGAACAACGTGACGCCCGTGGTGACCGCCAAGACCCCGACGATGATGCGAATGTTCATCATGACCTCCCCAACCGCACGGTATGGGAGGCCACCGACAAGAAACGGCTACCCGGCCGGCGCTTCCTCAGCGCAGGATGTTGTCCAGGGCGGACGCGGTGACGATGTAGGCGGCATGGCTGCCGACCGAACTGACCTGCGCATCGAGCGGCCAGCGCCACGGCGGCGGTGTACCGCCCAGTAGCGGGAACGCCGCCGAGGTCATCGTCATCAATGCCCCGCCAAACAGCAGGCTGGCGTGCGGTTCGCGAATCCTGTTGCGCAACAGCACATGCAGGATCCCGAATGCCGAACCGTAGGTCCATCTCAACGCCAGGGTGATGGCTCCGGCCTCCCGCGGGGTGGGGGTGGGAAGGTTGAGGATGTTGGCCACGATCTGCCCGGGAACGATGCTGTCGTCGTAGTCCAGCCCCTCATGCGACCACAGCCCCTCCACCGGGGTGCCATCGGCCAGCGTCGTCACCCCGGTGTAGCGGCCACGCCGCAACCTGCGCTCGAGGTGGTACCAGGCAGCCATCACGGCAGTCCCGCCGGCGCCGGCCACCAGACCGCGGGTGTACCAGGGCAGCCTCCGACGTCGCATGCCTGGAAGGGTAGGTTTCCCCGGCCGCGAACAGACACAAAATGGCCCAGATACCGGCGTGTCGAGGGACCTTTACGTCTGCTCGCGCGGCGGCAGGTCCACCGACGGTGGCTCCGGTGGATAATGCGGACGTGGCTCAGCAGCGCGGCAACAAGGTGTCCATCGTCGGGGTCGGCAGCGTCGGGACGGCCATCGCCTACGCCTGCCTGATCCGCGGATCGGCCAAGGCGCTGGCCCTCTATGACACGAACGCCAAAAAGGTGCGGGCCGAGGTCCTTGACCTCAACCACGGCAGCCAGTTCGTGCCCAACTGCGTGGTGACCGGTTCGGATTCGATCGACGTGACGGCCGGATCGGCCATTGTGGTCGTCACCGCCGGGGCCAAGCAGAAGCCGGGCCAGAGCCGGTTGGATCTGGCCGCCACGAATGTCGCGATGGCAACTGCGCTCACCCCACAGTTGCTCGAGCAGTCCCCGGACGCGGTGGTCATCTTCGTCACCAACCCCGTCGACGTCGTCACCTACGCCGGGGCACGCTCGGTCGATGTCGAGCCGGGCCGGGTCTTCGGCTCCGGAACCGTGTTGGACTCCAGTCGGTTTCGCTATCTCATCGGCCGGCGCGCGAATGTGGACGTCGGCAACGTGCACGGTTTCATCGTCGGTGAGCACGGGGATTCCGAGATCCCGCTCTGGTCGAGTGTCTCGATCGGCGGGGTGCCGGCGGGTGAATGGCGCTCCGGCGGCGAGCAGGTGTTCGACGAGGCCACCCGCCGCAGCATCGGCGAGGGTGTGGTCAACGCGGCCTACGAGATCATCGAGGGCAAAGGGGCGACCGATCTGGCCATCGGGCTGTCCACCGCCCGGATCATCGAGGCGGTGCTCGGAGACCAGAATCGGGTGCTGCCCATCTCCTCGGTCCAGACCGGCGCCTACGAGTTGACCGATGTCGCGCTGTCGCTTCCCACCCTGGTGTCGAGAGCCGGGGCAGGCCCGGTTCTGGAGGTCCCGCTGGCGGTCAACGAATTGTTGGGTCTGCAGGGTTCGGCCAACACCCTCCGGCAGGCCCGCGACTCGCTCGGGCTTTAGCACCCCTGCCTCCCGCACACCCCCTCCTCAGCGCGAGCGTGCGCGTCTGTTCGCCCCGTTGCGCCGGTGCCGATGCGCACGCTCGCGCCGGAATTGCGGGTGTCTTCGCGGCCCAGCCCGCCTAAAATCGGGGCATGCAACGCCTCAAGACATCTGCGGCCTACGCCTTGGCGATGGCGGCCGCACCGTTGGCCGCACTGATCGTTCCGGCTCACAGCCTCGCCGATGACGGCTGCGGGCCAGGCATGTACTTCAACATCGAGAACAACCAGTGCCAGTACTACGCCGTCATCGGCCCCGCAGGTCCGGGACCACTCGGCCCCGGACCCGTGGGACCAGGCCCGGTGGGACCCGGACCTGTCGGACCCGGACCTGTCGGACCCGGACCTGTCGGACCCGGGCCTGTCGGACCGGGCCGGTAACGCCCACCGACTCGTTCACGTCGCCTGCTGGGCGCGGCCATAACGCCCGCACGGTGACGGCATTTGCTTCATCATTTCGGCATGCAGAACATGCAGATAACCGAACTCGCTGCCGACCTAGCCCGAGATGAGGAGGCCGGCGATTACCCGGCGGTGATCGACGGCGTGCGCGAGATGCTCGCGCTCGACGCGACGGCAATCGCCGATCCATGGATCAAGGGCTGGGTGGGCCGACGCTGGCGGGACCTGTTCCTGCAGGAAGCTGTCAAGGACGACAAGGCGGTGGACTATGCCTCCAAACCGGCTCTGCTGGCACCGGTGCCGCTACCGTCGATCCTGAAGCGGACAAATCCGCGCCAAGCCATCGCCGAACGCTTCCTCAAGGATGCCCCCGCCAGCGAGTGGCAGGCGGAAATGCCTCCAGCCCAGTACAACTCGATCGAGAACACCACCTTGATGCTGTGCGGTGGCCTACTGACCGGACTGTTGTTCCCTGGGGCGCATGCCTTTCCGGTGGAGGCCGATCAGCTTTACCAAGACCGGGGTTGGCGCACCATCCGGGCCGACGTGCACCCCATGCGGTCGTGTGGGGCCAACGAAGCCGATATCGAGGCCGCTTTTCGGGGCGAAGGACTCGACGCCGCCATGGCGCCGATCACCGATCCGGAGCCACCGGACAACGTCTTCATGCTCGGCTATAGCAAGGGCACGCCGGATATCCTCTCGTTCCTCGTCAACCACCCCGACTACCACGACCGGATCAAGGGTGTGTTCAGTTGGGCGGGCGCCGTCGGCGGCTCCTACACCGCCGACGGAATCTACGGCCAGATCAAGGACCTTCCCACCGAAGGATCCTACGAATACGTCAGCAAGCTGCTGAGCGTGATCAGTCCCGCCATGCTGAACCAGGTCGGGGTGCGCCGGCTCGACGAGTACGACGTCAAGGGCGCGATGAACGACCTGCGCACCGACGTTCGCGAGACGTTCAACCGGAAGCACGCGGGTTACCTCGACAGCATCGGCATCCCGATCTTCGCCATCACCGGCGCCACCACCCCCCTGGAGGTTCCTAATATCCAGTTCATGGACGCCGTGCGACTGAGCCAGCACGACGCCAACAACGACATGCAGCTCACCCAGCGCCAGGCGCTGCTGCCGATCGGGATGAACACCCATGTCGCGATGGCCCACGCCCACCACTGGGATATCGCGTACGCGGCGTTCCCACTGGCCATGCGCGCGATGAGCCCCAACCTGGAAAACCGGTGGCCCCGGTATGCCGCACTGGTCGCCAGCTGGGAACTGCTCGCGGAGTTGGGCCTGATCGATTGATCGCTGTCGGATAGGTTAGGCCCGAGGACGAAGGGAACAAACCGATGACACGACTGCTGGCACTGTCAGCCGGCGCGGTGGCGGTTCTCGCTTTCACCGCACCCGCAGCGCACGCCGACCCGGATCCGAATCCGCAGCCGGGCTACGACGCCGTCACCTACCTGATCGGCAAGTGCTGGAATCCCAGCATGCCGGTGGAGCAGGAGCCCACCCAACTGCAGTACAACTGTGACGGCACCTCCTCGATGGAGAACATGACATGGACGTCGTGGGGGGCCGACGGCGCGAGCGGCACCGGCACGGACAACTCGGTGGAGTGCCAGCCCAATTGCGCCATGGGCCCGCGGCTGTTCAACCCCATCGTCGTCCGCGCCTGGAACCCCAAAACGGTCGAGGGCTGCCCGCCGGAACTGCAGTTCTACAGTGATCTCACCGTTGCCTACCCACAGGGCGTTCCGCCGTGGGTCAAGCCCGGCACGCAGTGGGCGCCGGACACCTACTTCACGACTGTCGACGGCATGCCGGCGGTGCACTTCATCAACCAGGGCGCCTACAGCTGCACTCCGCTGGACCGCTAGTCCGGATCGGGCAGCCGCAGACAGCGGCATGCCAGTAGGGCGAGGTCACCGGCGACGTCCCTGGCGTCCCGGGTCGGGGTAAGAATATGGCTAAGGCCCAGCCGCACAACACTTTCCACCATCAACCGAACATCCTCAGGGTTCGCCGATGGCCACTGCTCGCCAACCCATTCGCCTAATACCTCCACCGCGTGGCCGATCAGCGGCTCACCGCGGATCGTCAGCAGAGACAGCAGCGACACGTCACCGCCATTGGCGGGTGTCAGCGTCAGGATCGTCTGCAGCAGCGGATTATCGTGGGCGACCACCAGCATGTACTGGGCGGCTGCGGCCACACCGGCGGCGAGGTCGCCGGGATGCTCGGCCAGCAATACCCGCATGCCCTCGAAGAACTCCGCCGTCTCCCGCATGACCAGCGCATTGCCGAGGTCGTCCTTGGTGCCGAACTCGGCATGCAGACTCTGTCGGCTGATACCGACCTCGGTCGCGATGGCACCCATCCGGACCGCCCCCCAGCCCCGGTCGAGGACGACGTCGCGCGCGGCGTCCAGCGCCAGATCGCGCAGCCTCGCCCGTCCATACGCCCGGGTTTCGGCGCGGAGGTCGACGACAGACATGGCACAGAGTCTAGCTGAGACGACACCATAGGGCCGGATGTCGACATTGGTTGACATTTTAGGTTTTATGTCGGACGCTGGAGTGACACCGACCACCCTTGGAGACATCATGACCGCGATCCTGACGCGTGCGGAGCGCCCTTACGACCCCGCCGACATCTCATCCCCGGAGTTCTGGGCGGGCACCGCCAAGGACCGCGAGAAGGTCTTCGCTGAACTGCGGGCGAACCGGCCCATCTCCTGGCACCGTCCGGTCCAGAACGGGTTGTTCGCGGATCCCAACGACCAAGGCTTCTGGGCCATCGTGCGGCATGCCGACCTGGTCGAAGTCACCCGGCGACCACAGGACTTCCTCTCCGGCGAGGGCATCTTGTTCGAGTCGATGCCCAAGGAGTTGCTCGACGCCGGCCAGGGATTCATCGCGATGGATCCCCCGCGGCACACCAAGATCCGCCGCCTGGTGGCGGCGGCCTTCACGCCCAAGCAGCTAGCCCGCATCGATGACCACATCATCGGCAATGCCCGCCGTATCGTCGACGATATCGCCGACAAAGGCCAGATCGACTTCGTCTCCGACGTGGCAGCGCTGGTCCCGATGCACAACATCTGTGACATGGTCGGCATCCCCGAGGAGCACCGCCGCACGATCGCCTACGAGTCGCAGTTCCCGGACGGCTGGCGTGATCCCCGGCTGCTGCAGGGCGCCGAACCGCTGGCGCGGGTTGCGCAAGCGATCCTCACCGTGCACGGCATAGCCATGGGGTTGGTTGAGGCCCGCCGCCGCAAGCCGGAAAATGACCTGGTCACCGCGCTGGTCCAGGCCGAGGTCGACGGTGAGCGACTCAGCGACGAGGAGATCTCGTCGATCTTCTTCCTGCTGATCATCGCCGGCAACGACACCACCCGGCAGTCCATCAGCCATGGCATGAAGGCACTCACCGATTTTCCCGAGCAGCGGGCCTGGCTGATGGAGGATCTCGACGCCCGCCTACCGATCGCGGTCGAGGAGATCATCCGCTGGGCAACGCCGATCATGACCTTCCGCCGGACCGCTGCCCACGACACCGAACTGGGCGGCCACCACATCACCGCGGGCGACAAGGTGATCCTGTTCTACTCCTCGGCCAATATGGATACCGAGGTCTTCGACCACCCCGAGCAGTTGAACCTGTCGCGGTCGCCGAACAAGCACGTGGCCTTCGGCGGCGGCGGCATCCACCACTGCCTCGGCGCACAGTTGGCCCGCCGTCAGATCAATGCCACCTTCCTCGAACTGCTGACCCGGCTGCCCGATATCCACACCGTCGGCGAGCCGGAACTGGGTAACGGGAACTTCTTCCATACCGTGATGTCCATGACCGCACAGTTCACCCCCGAGACGTCGAAGGCCGCGGCCCGATGAAGATCGTCGTCGACCGGAACCTCTGCTCCTCGATCGGCCTGTGTGAGGCGACCGCATCCGACATCTTCGAAATCAGGCCCGACGGTGTGCTGCACATCCTGCTCGACGACATCCCCGAGGACCGGCGGATCGATCTCGAGCAGGCCTGCGAGAACTGCCCCACCCAGGCACTCAGCATCCAGGAGTGATCAGCCCGCCCCCTCGGGCGCCAGCTGCCCCATCGGCGGGAACAGCGACCGGGCGGGCGCAATCCACGCCGCCACCCGCTCCTCGGCATTGGAGTTGGCCCCGCCGCATGCCGAACCCTCCAGCGTGGGCCCGCCCTCGCTGACCGACAGCGCGAAGCCGGTTCCGCCGGTGCAGCCCTGCTCGGGCTCCTCGATGACGATGCCGTCGAGCTCGCCGATGGTGTTCCTCAGCTGTTCCCAGACCCCGGGAGGCGTCGGCGCGGTCCGGTCGGCGAGCACCGTCCCGTAGCTGTCGACGACGATGCGGGCGGTATTTCGGTCGACGGTGATCACAAAGCTGCGGTGGTACGGCGGCGGCACCGAGGAGTCCCGGAAGGCGTAGGTCACCGTCGCATCGGCGGGAAGGCCAGCGGCGGTCGGGGGTTGGCTCACTGGTCGCTCGCTCTCCTCGGGGCGGGCCGTGCACGCCGCCATCGACAGGATCAGCGCGGCCATCAGGACGCAGATCGGTGACAGGCGGAGCACTCGGCGCTTCACCGCACCAGTTTCCGCTATCCCGCTGGATCGGCTAACGGTAGGTTCACTGCCCATGCGCACCGCCAGCACCCGCGAGGACCTGCAACACCGCATCGAGGAACGCAGGCGACGCCTTACAGACTCCCGCGCACTGAGCCCGATCGCGGCGGTTCTGGCCCGCTTCAAGGATATTGACGGCGGCACCCAGGGTGTGTTGATGTCAGTGCAACTGTTCACCGTGGTGATCCCACTGATGATCCTCGGTTTCAGCTATTTCAGCGGCTTCGCCGAGAACGCCAGTCCGGGTACCGTCTGGATCCGCGAACTGGGTTTGGACGGACCCACCAGCGAGACCGTCCGCGATGCATTCGGCGACACCGCGGGGCTGAAGTCGTATTGGACCCTGCTCGGGATCGCCGCGTTTCTGGTGTGGGGCATCCCGATGTCGATCATGGTCGCGAGCATGTTCGCCAAGGCGTGGCAGCGCGAACAGTTCGGCGCCGGCCAGCGGCTGGCCCGCGGCACGCTCTGGTTCATCCTGTATCTGACGATGATCGTGCTACGCGAGCGAATCGCCTACGGGGCCGACTACACCGGCGCCACCCAACTGCTGATGTTCATCACCGCCCTGATTCCGGTGTGGGTGTTCTGGTCGCTGACACCGGTGGTGCTGGTGCGCGACGGCGGACACGGCCTCAAATATCTTGCGCTGGCCGGACTTGCCGGAGTGGTGATCGACGGAATCATCATCCCGGTGGCGGGACGGCTGATCTTCCCCGCGGTGATCGACGCCTGGACCGAGTTCGGCCCGATCGGCGTCGCGATGGCATTGATGACCTGGTGCGGGGTGCTGGGCACCGGATGGGTGATCACCGCCTGCGTCGGGGCGGTGCTGTGGGAGCGCACCGCCCCGACCCAGACGGTCATCGAGGCGCAGACCGCGACGGCCTGAGGACGGCGGGTCTACTCCCCCATGGCCGCTTGGCGATCCTCGTCGGTGAAGCCGGCGCTGAAGAACCCGCCGGCGCGGCCGTCCGAGATAACCGCAGTGGTCAACTTGTAGGCAAGTGAATTGGTGCCGTAGTCCTTGTCGTTGTAGGTCATCGCGAACCTGGCGTCCACTCCCATCCGCCGCCCGACCCCGACGGCATCAATATTGGCGCCGAGGAAGATGAACTCCCAGCCGTAGACCTCCCGCTGCTGGGTGATCAGACGCTGCACATCGTCCCAATTCCATTGTTGGCTGGCGTTTTCCATGCCGTCGGTCATGATCAGGCAGACCACCTGACCGGGGCGCTCATGCTCGGGCAGTGCCGAGAGTTGCTGTCCCACTTCGGTGATGAACCGTCCGGCGGCATCGAGCAGCGCCGTCATCCCGCCCGGCTCGACGGTGAAATCCGGCACCGCGTCGATATCGGTGGGCGGGTAAAGCACCTCGTAGCCGGTGTCGAACTGAGCCAGCGTCACCTGACAGCGGCCGGGATTGCCGCGCTGCTCCTCGATGAGTTCGCGCCAGCCGTCCTCGGTGGCCTCCTTCGACTGCGACATCGAACCGGAGCGGTCGAGCAGTGCGGCGATCAGGGTCTTGGTGGGATCGGTCATGGGCACCTTCCAGTTGGGTCGACGAAGGCCGGCACAAAGCATGGGGAATGGATCCCCGATAGCGTTGAGAAAGCCCCCGACAGTGAATTCGCGGCCATCGAACCGGCCACGGCTGATAGCCCAATTATAGCCTCTAAGCTGCACTTTTGCACTCACGAAGAGCAGGTGGAGTAGGTCAACCCCTACCGGATTCCGCCCCGTCCGAGCGGCCATCCTCTCGGCGGGTGAACATAAGTTTCCAGCCAGTTGAACATCTGCTGTCGGGTGGGTTCTCCCGCCTTGGCCGGGCCCAGGAACCAGCGACACTGCGTTCGTGATCCGTGCCCTCTGCGCCGCCGCCGCGGTGCTCACCCTGTCAGCATGTTCGAGCAATCCCCCGGCGCCCTCCACAGCCGGCACCAACGACGACTCGGCCACCGCCACGAGCACTGCCGCCGTGGCCGACGGGAGCGTTCCGGCCCTCGACCGGGCCGGCTGGACCGAGTCGGTCTACAAGACCCTCACCGAGACGATCATCGGTTCGGCCGGGCAGGGCAAGATCGTGGTCTTCGATTTCGACAACACCACTCAGGCCCGTGATATCGGTGAGGCCGTGCTGGCGCAGGTGCAGCAAGCCAAGGTCATCGACCCGGCGTCGCTGAGTCCGGCGATGTTCCCGCCGTTCACGACCTCCGGCGGCGAGCCGATGACGATCACTGAGGGCGTGTCCGACTACTACGACGCCGTCCTGGACTCCGCCGGCGACGCCGACCCCTTCCGCGAATACTCCTCCCTCCCGATGCCGGCGACGGCGTTCACCGGTCGCACCCTCGCCGACTTCCTGGCCCAGACCGCCACCGTCTACGACAACGGCGCCGGCGCCGGCGCCAAAGATTTGTCGTCCAACGATGAGTCGACGATCCTCGGCGCCGGCCGGCCCTTCATCTACCCGCAGATGGCCGACCTGTACGGCAACCTCCGCAGCAACGGCTACGACGTTTGGGTGGTCTCGGCCGGCGTCGGGTGGGCGGTGCGCTGGATGGTGCAGAATGCCGTCAACCCGGCCATCGTGGCGAAGTACGGTCCCGACGCGGCCCTGCCGATGGATCACGTCGTCGCCATCACCACCCTGCTCAAGGACCGCGAGACCGGAAAGCTGGTGTCGGATTACCAACTCACCCACCAGACACCCGATGCCCGCTACATCAACCTGGAACCCACCCGGATGTCGCAATTGGAGATCACCGCGATTCCCGACGGAGTGGCGTCATGGCGCGGCGGTAAGGCCGGGGCGATCGACAACATCATCACCCGCGGCGAGCTGTTCATGGTCGCCGGTGACTCGATGGGCGATGTCGAGATGCTCGCTCGTGCCACCAACCGGCTGGTGATCAGCCGGATGAACAAACCTGCTCTGGCCGAGGGCTTCGCCGACGAGATCGCCAAGGCCCCGGACGCGAACTGGATGCTGCAACCCACGATCAACTCCGCACCCGTCGGCTTCCTGGAGACCAAATGCCAGATGGCCGACAAGACCGCCGGCAACGCCGACCTGACGGCTACGACCGACAAGTCCCTCGGGGTCCTCGACGGGACCGGCCGGCTGGGTTCGTTCACCAGCTGCTGAAGATCTATCCACTGACACGAGGGAATTCATATGGTGGCCCTGGCTTTTGGCCGGATGACCGTTGCCGTGGGCGTCGCGCTGCTGACGCTCACCGCATGCAGTACCCGCACCGAGGACAGACCCACCGCAGCTGAATGCGCCCCGGAGAACCAGCGTTACTGTGCGGCTGCGGTCGGCGATCTGCTGGACGTCACCCTCGCCGACCTGCGGCCCACCCAGCCCTCGCTGGGCTATGACGAGGTCTACTACCGGTTGGGCCGCTACACCCTCGGCGAGGGCGCCGCAGACCAGTTGCTGGACCAGTGGTGCGTGACCAACGGCCAGCAGGGTCTGGCGTCCGCCACACCCGGTGCCGCGATCTCCGACCCCGCGTCGTTCACCTGCGCGGTGGCGGTCGGTGCGGAGACCGACGAGTCGAGAATTCCGATGAAGACCGTGGTCATCGGTCCGGGTGGACAGCTCTACCTGACCGATGGCCACCACACGCTGACCTCGTTCTGGGAGGCGCCCGGCGGCGGCCCGGACACCCGGATACGGCTGAGGGTCACCGGGAATCTGTCGTCGTCGGAGCCGGACGCGTTCTGGTCGGAGATGGTCGAGCGCGGCTGGACCTGGCTGCAGGATGCCGACGGTAAGCCGGTAGCGCCCGATGCCCTACCGAAGAGCCTGGGCCTCAAGCAGTTCGGCAACGATCAGTACCGCGGCGCGTTGTACTTCGTCCGCGACGTCGGCTACCGCCAAGACGATGACAGCCCCGCCTTCCAGGAGTTCTACTGGGGCCGGTGGCTGCGCGACCAGACCGACCCCGATCTGCGGCCGGCTGACTTCACCCTCACCGACATGGCGTCATACCAGACCCTGATCGGCAACGTCGGCAGGGCGATGGTCGCGCTCAGCGACACCACCGAGATCGCCAACGGCCAGGACGCGAAGAGCCTCGGCAAACTGGAGGCCTTCGGGCAGAAGGCCTTCGACGCGCTGCCGGCTCCCATCGGCTCGGAGAAGCCCGGAAAGTTGGCCTACGCGATCGCCTACAAGGCGACCCTCTGAGTTCCCGATGAGCAGGCCCGTGAGCGCCGACCTGACCCGCCGAGCCTTCCTCGGGACCGCCCTGGCGGCCGGGGCGGTCGGTGTCGGCGCCCTCACCCTCAAGGAATCCGCGAACGCCAACGCCCCGATGGCCGTTCCCCCCTCCGAGCCGCCGTTGCCCCGGGAGTCGTTACCCGAACTGGTGGCGGCCGCCCAACGGGAGGGCCGGCTGACCCTGATCGCGGTGCCCTCGACCTGGGCCAACTACGGGGCGATCATCGCGGCCTTCGAAGCCGAGTACGGCATACCGGTGACGGTGCAATCCCCGAACGCCACCTCGGCCCAGGAACTGACCGCGCTACGACTGATGCGTGGACAGCAGCGCCTCCCGGACGTCATCGAGGTCGGGCCCTCTTTCGCGCGTCAGGCGGTCGACCAGGGACTGGTCCAGCCTTACAAGTGCACCGCGTGGGACCAAATCCCCAACGACCTCAAGCATCCCGACGGACTATGGACCGCGCCGTACTACGGCTTGATCTCGTTCGGCATCAACACCACTCGCGTAGGCGAGCCCCCCAAAACCTGGGCCGATCTCACCAGGCCGTCCTACCGGGGCATGGTGGCGACCAACGGCGATCCGCGGCAGGCCACCTCACCGCTCAACGCGGTCTGGGCTGCGGCGCTGGCCAACGGCGGCTCGCTGGACGATATCGCTCCAGGGATCGACTACTTCGGAAAGCTGCGCCGGGTACCGCAGTGCCTTCATCACCAGCGGGCTGTTGTCCCTGGTAACCGCATTGATC
>ERZ888423.1689-NODE-1689-length-18370-cov-8.241278_pt1 | contig 18370 bp, 18 predicted proteins | sample MGYA00520523_ERZ888423 | MGnify/ENA primary metagenome ERZ888423 (study PRJEB32303, sample SAMEA104408611) | aquatic metagenome | biome: Brackish water; feature: Pelagic; material: water | place: Baltic Sea | collected 2014-06-08T10:24:00 | depth 30,27 m ...
CTATGTCTGCCAATTTATAAAGCTTGGCAGGACGGTACGGTACATTAGACTCCACTTCATCCAGCGGTTCTAGAAAATCAGAAGCCAATACTTTCTTTCTAAAATTGGCCTTGTCAAATTTCTGATCCAATATCAACTCATAGAGCTGCTGAACGTCTTTCAATGTGAATTTCTCTGGAAGTAAATTAAAACCTATCAATCGCGTTCTTAAGTTTTTTCTCAATGAATGCACACTTGAATCGAGAATATCACGATGGTCAAATGCGAGGTCAGGAATTTCTTTAAGCGAATGCCATTTCAACTTCTTGGCCCAAGAAGACGCTTTGGGTTTGTAATCTTGGATGTTTACAAGGGAGTAATATGAAACAGTTATCACCCTACCGGTTGGATGCCTTTGCACTCCACCGAAACTATGAGCTTGTTCCATGAAAAGATTCTCGATGCCTGTTAGACTCTTAAGAACACGCTGAGCTGCATCCTCAAGATTTTCCCTTGGATACATTAAGTCGCCTGGCAGAGCCCAAGAATTCTTGAATGGTTCCGCTCCTCTTTTGATCAAGAGGATTTTTACATCATTATCTTCATACCCAAAAATGGCACAGTCCACGGACAAAGCACAGCTGAAGAAGTCCTTAAGCGGGATACTGTAGCCATATGAATCCGAAGGATCCTTGTCATCGTCAAATATGCTTTTATCTGTCACAATCGTTAATTGATGAGGTTCAAATATAAAGAATTTTTCTACTTATGGTACTTTGTACTATATTTATGGAATCAAATCTCAATTCACATGAAACTATCTATAAGCATTCTCTTTTTGTGTTTAACCCAATGGGGCTTTTCGCAAAATATGGTCACCTTCTCTGTTGACCTTTCAGAGTATACCGGCACGTATACTGCAGTAAATTTAAATGGAATATTCAACAACTGGTGTGGAGCATGCGCGCTCATGACAGATGATAATTTAGATGGAATTTATGAACTCACTGTCGATATGGCTGCGGGTCAGATTGAATATAAATTCACACTAGACGCATGGACAGAGCAAGAATATTTCACTCCAGGAACTCCTTGCACAATTACCACTGGGAATTTCACGAACAGAGTGTATCAAGTATCAGGCGATGCAACATTGGATACTGTGTGTTGGGAAAGCTGTTCTGATTGCAGTGCTGGTCCTACATCAGCTGATGTAACCTTCAAGATAGACATGTCTACATATACTGGAGCCATTACTGTGGTGAACCTGAACGGAACCTTTAACGGCTGGTGTGGTGGCTGTGCTGCTATGGTTGATGATAATGCTGATGGAATCTACGAAATCACAGTGAATCTTTTAACGGGACCTGCAGAATATAAGTTCACTGTGGACGGTTGGGATTTTGATGAAACGCTTACTGAAGGAGACCCTTGTACTGAGACTACAGATGGGTTTACGAATAGGGTTATCAATGTCACTGAAGAAACAGTTCTACCTGCAGTTTGCTGGGAAAGTTGTGAAGCATGTGTAACAGGATTGTGGGAGCAAGAGGCTCAAGCTACATTCAGCATTTTCCCAAATCCAACATCAGGAAATTTCCAGATCAGAACTCAGATTCATCCTGCTGACCTAATTACGATGCGTGTCTTCAATTACACAGGTTCTTTGGTATATTCGTATGATTTCAATTATGGTTTTCCATCCTCATTCGATATGAATGGTTTAGACATGGGACTCTATCTTGTAGAGATTCAAACCCAACATGCTATTGGAATGCAAACCATGTTGATTAGCCACTGATACAGCTTCCCTATGTTATTATTATTTGAAATCCTCTTTGAAATAAGGTTTAAATGATACAATTTATATGGGTGAGCACAATAGTAGGAACCCAGACTATTTCAAAACGCTTTGGGGCAGATACACCAAACAAAGTAAGCTGTTGAAAGAAGGGCACCCATTCACTCATGGAGCTACTCTGGAGCTATTTATATCTTTAAGAGAACAGACTCTATAATCAAGCTAGAAAAAGTGGAAACAACCATAGTACGATGATCAAGTTTTTCCGCAAAATTCGCCAAAAGCTTCTGCGAGAAGGAAAGACGACTCGATACCTGAAATACGCCATAGGTGAGATATGCCTAGTGGTTATTGGCATATTAATAGCGCTGCAGCTTAATCTTTGGAAAGAAGAACGGCATAAAAGGGCTGAGGAGATTCAAACCCTAGAACAATTAAAAGAAGAGTTCACGTCTAATCTAAATCAGCTAGACGAGAAGATTTCTATGCGTAAGTCCATGTTGAATGCCAGCTTGCATCTCCTCGCCTATCATGATGACCTCTCTTTAATCCATCCTGACTCTGTAGATATCTTCCTAGCTCGCACTACTGTTAGTCCCACCTTCGACCCCATCACGAATGACTTAATCAGTTCAGGCCGCTTATACTTGATAAGTAATCTAAGTCTGAGAAGAAAACTCTCCACATGGACCAGTGAACTTATCCAAGTCACTGAAGAAGAAGCAGCATGGATATCTCTAAATCGAAATTCCTATAAACCGTTTTTACGTGCTCGATACCCGCTCAGGAATATGTACGCGAGCAAATGGAGCAGACTTGATGTTGTAAAAACACTCTTACTAGACAAGGACGGTGCCTCAAATCTTTCTCTAGGTCACTCAAAGAAAGTACCAGATTATATTAGCTTTTTCACAGACCCTGAATTGGAGAATCAGCTCTCCAGTATTGCTTCAGCCTTGATGTTTGCCAATGCACAGAGCATAGCATTAAGGAAGAGTATCATTGAAATTCTAGCGTTGATAGATGAAGATTTGAATAAAAAATAATACAATCATCAAATTCTTCCGTCATATCCGACAAAAACTTCTGAGTGAAGGAAAGACGACCCGATACCTGACCTATGCCATTGGTGAGATTGTCCTCGTGGTCATTGGCATTCTCATCGCCTTGAGCATCAATAATTGGAATCAGGAACGACAAAATTGTCTTAAAGAAGAGGGCTACTTAGAGAATCTTGAGCGAGACTTAAATAATCAAATCTCTTCTATAGATATTCAAATATCCTACGAACATAAATTCGCTTCTGCTGGAAATCCCTTACTTGAAGAATTCAATGCTACTGGCATACTTAAAATAGATAGCACTTCAAGCGCCAGGTGCGTGAACTCTGCACTAGGAAGACCTTCGTACGGACAGACCCTACCTATGCAGACTTAATCTCGACTGGTAATATTGGCCTGATTAGAAATAGTGAATTGCGCAATGAACTTATTGAATATTACCAAGAGCTCGAGCGATATGAAAAGATTTTACAGAACAATAACACATTGTTGGTCAATGAAATGTACTCCCAGAAGTAGTTAAGCTTGTCTATATTGGCAAATCGTACACAGACGACACATTTGAATTTTCAAATGAATTACTCCAGGATAAGGAGGTAAGAATGAAGCTGTTGAACATAATCGATTACAGAAGAGGAATTGCAGAACGGCATACAATTTTTATGATTGAGCTGCGAACAAAGACATCAGCTATGCTCGCGCAATTAAAGCAATACAGACAATGACAGGATTCGACATAGTCATGGTAATAGCTGTCATCCTTTTCGCACGATTAGGTGTGAGACTGTTGAGTAGATATACTAAAATGAAGCAGGAGCAAAAGGACGATTCTGATCAAGAAGATCAAAAGAAAACGGATTGAAAGGCACGCTTTTTTCTAACTTGAAAAAACCCGACCTTCAGCCCTATGTCAACCCAACGCAACACCCCTATCAATCTTTCCAAAGAAGAATTCAAAGTCCTTGGCCACAGCCTCATAGATGAGATAGCTGAGCTTCTAGACAACATGGATCAGCGCCCTGTGACCAGCTCAGGCTCCTATGCAGAACTTCAAGGCATTCTAGGGAAAGATGCTCTTCCTGAACAAGGCGCTCCGGCTCAAGAAATCATGACGCGCGCAGTTACTCTGCTCAGGGATCATTCCTTATTCAATGGCCATCCTAAATTCATGGGATTTATCACCTCCTCTCCCACTCCCATTGGGATATTGGGAGACATGCTGGCAGCAGCAATAAATCCTAACGTAGGAGGTCAAATCCTGAGCCCTATGGCTACTGAGATAGAAAAACAGACCATCAGTTGGCTAGCTGAGTTTATTGGCGTAGGCAGCAGCTATGGAGGTCTATTAGTAAGTGGCGGAAACATGGCCAACCTCACCGCTTTTCGTGCCGCCATCACCGCTAAAGCACCCAAGGATATTAAAGAAAAAGGTCTGCAGGGATTGAGTAAGAAAATGATTTGCTATTGTCCTAAGACCACGCATACCTGGATAGACAAAGCAGCTATACTCTTTGGACTGGGATCGGATCAGACCCGCTGGATTTCCACCGATGACCAGAACCGCATGGACATTAAGGCCTTGGAAAAAAGCATACAAAGTGATTTGGAAGCTGGTCATCAACCCTTCATGGTTATAGGTAACGCTGGGGATGTAAGCACAGGCATAGTTGATGATCTGAAAGCCATAGCGGCCACTGCGAAAAAATTTGATATATGGTTCCATATTGACGGAGCCTATGGCGCACCCGCTGCCGTATTACCTGAGCTGCGCAGCATGTTCCAAGGAATGGAGGAAGCTGATTCCATTGCATTGGATCCGCATAAATGGCTGTATAGCCCGTTGGAGGCCGGTTGCACGCTCCTAAAGAATCCTCAGCACCTCATAGACACCTATAGCTCCCATCCTGAGTATTATAATTTCACGCAGAGTGAAGAAGGCCAATCCTTGAATTTCTTTGAATTCGGGTTTCAGAACTCCCGTGGGTTTAGGGCGCTTAAAGTGTGGCTCGCATTGCAACAGGTAGGCCGAAAAGGCTATGAAGAAATGCTGCAACAAGACATTGCACTTTCTGAACTTTTCTTTGCACTTGCCAAAGCAGAACTAGAGCTCGAAGCCATCACTCAGAACCTCAGCATCACTACCTTGCGCTATGTTCCTGCTAATCTAGAATTAAAAGAAAATGCAAGAGAAGAGTATTTAAACACGCTCAATGAAGAGCTGCTCAACGTGACTCAGAAAGCCGGAGAAGTATTCTTATCCAATGCTGTGGTAAAAGGAAAATATTGCCTGCGCGGTTGCATTGTGAATTTCAGAACCAGCGAGAAAGACATTAAAGAAATCATTCAGATTCTCCTGCGTGTTGGAAAACAAGTACACGCCCGACTGATACAAGAAACACATTGAAGCTATGAAACAAGAACTAGCCCACATCGCATTGGTAGTTAAAGACTATGATGAAGCCATAGCCTTTTACACAGAGAAGCTTGACTTCACTCTTGTAGAAGATACCTTCTTAAAAGCAGATAATAAGCGTTGGGTTATCATAAAACCACCAGGATCACAGGGCTGCTCCCTCCTACTCGCTCGCGCATCTAATGCAGAACAAGAAGCCCACATAGGAAACCAGACAGGAGGCCGAGTATTCCTATTTCTCTATACCGATGACTTCTGGAGAGACTATAAAAAGATGATCTCCCGCAAGATTCATTTCATACGAGAACCAGCCGAACATGCCTACGGAACCGTAGCAGTTTTTGAAGACCTGTATGGAAATAAATGGGACTTTATTGAACCTAAGGAGAATGGGGGGGGATTCTCTATTGATTGAGCAAGAATTCCATCACATCCTTAACAACCCTCTCCCCAATCTTTCCACTACTCCCACTACCAAGGCATTGCCCATGAAAAAGGCCCGCTTAGCATCGCTTATTCCTGTCAGGGCCGTGTGATCATCAGGGAACATGTTTAGGCGCTCTAGCTCTATGGGCGTCAGCCTGCGCATCTTACCATCTTGCTCTACGATATGTTTGAATCGAGATGGAGTCTTTCCTCCTTCTCCCGTAATCACAGTTCGAGAAGGGCGATCTATGGGATCAGGAAAGGACATGCTTCCCTCGGTAAATACATAATCATGCCCTGAGCGGCTTTTGCGTTCTATGCGCTTAGCTGACTTCTGCCAGCGCCATCCAGTTTTAGATTCCAGATCTTCTTTGCTCACGAAGAATGCCGCAGGAACTTCTTTGCTTTTCAACAGCACATCCTCTAGCACATCATATTTTCCGGTATAGTCAGCTGTGACTTTCATGGAGCACACCTGTCCATCTATCATGCATCCCGCCAGTTGAAAAGGGCTTGGGCTGCCTTTTATTTTATTAAATTTTTTGGAAAGGGAAATAACATCTCCTTTCAGTTTTAGGCTTTGGAGTTTAGTTTTGGCCGTACAAGGAAATGTCTGCGCTATAAGTCCTCGACTGAGAATATGTTCCTCGCCTTGATGCTTCATTAGCTGCGCATATTCCTTGGTGCCTTTTTTATAGGCCATGATAAAAGTTCTTCTTCTTCGCTGGGGCATTCCATAATCGGCAGCGTTAATCACTCGCCATTCCACGGCATATTCAAGCTCATCCAGGGAGCGCAACATGATGGCAAAATCTCTACCGCGTTGATCGGCAGGAGAGATCAGAAGTCGATCCACATTTTCTAGCATGAGGTATTTAGGCGCAGCTTTGCCTTTTTTGCGAAGTATGGCCTCAATACTCCACCAAAGCACGCCCTTTTTTCCTCTTAGACCTTTGGAATTACGCAAGGTAGTAGCCACAGAATAATCCTGACAAGGGAATCCGCCAACGAGCAGGTCATGATCCGGAATGAGTCCAAAATCTTGCTCAATAACCTCTTCAATATCCCTATTCGTATGCGGGCAATCAGGAAAGCGAAATTGATAGACCAGGCTGGCATGTTGCTTCTTGGTACTGGGTTCCCACTGGTTACTCCATACCACTTCAAAGCCGTCCTTCCCAATAGATGCGCGCTGCAAACCAAGATGAAATCCACCCACCCCCGCGAAGAGTTCGATGACCTTCAACTTACTCATAGAAGGCACTTACTCTCACTCCTAATTGCTCCATATGTTACATAATCTCGCATTCCCAAATAACGCAAACCTTAGAGTGAAGATCAAGTAGCTCATAAATACTTTATCAGATCAAAGCTGTGTCCTTCTCGAAATCCCTCTCCCAACGAGGGCTGAGAGCCAATTTAAATGGAAATTAAACTGGGAATGAAAATTAAATGCCCAACAGCCAATCATTCTACTCTCTGCTCTTCTGCTCGCTTGTTAAGTATGCAGCATGAGTTCAAAATGTATCGCGAACAATTCCCATTCGCCCCTGCCACCTTTTCCCCCATCTTTATAGAATAAGATTGCCCATATTGACTTATCTTCGTCCTAAGAAAGGTCTGAATTGCTCAGATCTCACCCTAATACGGAATCGTTATGAGTACCGAATATCAAGAAGGCTTTGATGTAGTCTTCCCTGAAGCCGATGATTTCATCCCTATGAATGGGACTGATTATGTAGAATTCTATGTCGGAAATGCCAAGCAAGCAGCGCATTTCTATCAAAGCGCCATGGGCTTTCAACCCCTGGCCTACGCAGGTTTAGAGACTGGCGTAAAGGACAGGACCTCTTATGTCTTGATGCAAGATAAGATAAGACTAGTTCTAACAGCCCCTTTAACCAAAGACTCCCCTATCAATGAGCATCTTCGAAGACATGGTGACGGAGTAAAAGTAGTAGCGATATGGGTAGATGACGCTACTCAAGCGTATGAGGAGACCACCAAACGTGGCGCTAGGAGCTACATGAAACCCAGCAAAGAAGAGGATAAGAACGGTCACGTAGTGCGTTCAGGAATCCATACCTACGGGGATACCGTGCACATCTTCGTAGAGCGAAGTGAGTACAAGGGACTTTTCCTTCCTGGCTATGAGGCTTGGAATCCAGATTACAAGCCTGAATCTGTTGGGCTGAAATACATAGATCACATGGTGGGAAATGTAGGCTGGAATGAAATGAACACCTGGGCTGAATTCTATGCCCGCACTATGGGATTCTGTAATTTGGTGACCTTTGATGATAAAGACATTTCTACCAATTTCACTGCGCTTATGAGCAAGGTGATGTCCAATGGAAATGGGCGCATCAAATTTCCTATCAATGAACCTGCTGAGGGCTTAAAGAAGTCACAGATAGAGGAGTATCTAGATTTCTATGATGGAGCCGGAGTACAACACATGGCTTTAGCCACAGATGATATTATAGATACCGTAGTAAAGCTCAAAGCAAGAGGCATAGAATTTCTCTATGTTCCTGGAAACTACTACGATACAGTTGGTGATCGCGTAGGAAACATCCCTGAGGATATAGCAGTTCTGAAAGAGCATGGTATTCTGGTAGATAGGGATGATGAAGGATATCTACTCCAAATATTTACGCGCCCCGTAGAAGATCGTCCTACCTTATTCTATGAGATCATTCAGCGAAAAGGAGCTCAGAGCTTCGGGAAAGGGAACTTCAAGGCCCTTTTTGAAGCTATAGAAGCAGAGCAAGCAAAGCGCGGGACTTTGTAAATATCTAAAACGAACATTTGAACAGACCTTCCTAGATAATATCAATCTTTGGAAGGTCTTTCTGCTTTATAATTTTGAAAGCTGATCTTCCATTTTGTAACTTCATCCCATGGAGCATATACGCATGATATGGGATTTCCGCGGCCCGAATGCTGAGCAGACGGCCGCTCACCACGCTAAACACTTGAAGGAGTTCACGGATCGGGAGCATATACAGCACTTCGGTTTTGGACATCAGCAAGAGATAGGAGCACACTATACCGCTTACGTCATTATTGATAAGCAAGATATGATCACGCTAAGGGATTCATTGAAGCCTGCACGCGCTATCTACGAAGAGATTCATGGATAAAAAGATTGTCCTTATCACTGGTGCTACCTCAGGTATAGGCGAAGCCTGTGCTAGACTTTTTGCTGAAAAAGGTCATGAACTTATCATCACAGGTCGTAGAAAAGAACGCCTGGCTAAGCTAGAAAAAGAGCTTTGGGAAAAACATGAATGCCGCAGTCTGTCTTTGAATTTTGATGTACAATCCAGAGCTGAAACAGAAGCAGCCCTCTCCTCCCTTCCTGATGCCTGGAAAAAAGTAGATATCCTCCTGAATAATGCTGGCCTAGCTTCAGGCCTTGATACAATCCAGGAAGGCGATATTGATGATTGGGAAAAGATGATTGACACGAACGTGAAAGGTCTTTTGTATGTGAGTCGTGGTGTTCTTCCTTGGATGATACAGCGCAAGAAAGGCCATGTGATTAACATAGGTTCTACCGCAGGAAAAGAAGTGTACGCTAAAGGTAATGTATACTGTGCCAGCAAGCATGCTGTAGATGCGCTGACCAAAGGAATGCGAATAGATCTTCTGGGCAAAGGCATTAAAGTAACGCAGATCTCCCCGGGGGCGGCAGAGACTGAGTTCTCTCTTGTTCGTTTTCATGGAGATAGCGAGCATGCTAAGAAAATATACGATGGATATCGCCCCATGGCCCCGCAAGACATAGCTGGCTTAGTACTCATGGCGACAGAATTACCTGAGCATTTATGCATTAACGACCTGGTGGTCACCTCACTAGATCAGGCCAATAGTTTTTACATCAACAAGACCAACTGAACTACCTATGGAACTCGTTCGATCCTTACATGCTGTCGCTGGTATCGTATTATTACTTTCAGGATTGATTCAGATCATCCTACCTAAAGGAGGAATGCGACATGCCATGACTGGATTGACCTATCTCTGTGCTTGGCTTGTGGTTCTTGTCAGCAGTTTCTTTATTGCTGACGCCATCATTATTTCTTTTGGAATTTTTGGATTTTATATGGCTTTGACCGGATGGCGTTTTGCCAATAGAAGAAGAACCACACATAAGCTCATTGACAAAATCATTGTTTATCTCGGAGCAGCAAGTGCCGTAGCTACCTTAGTCATGGGAATGAGGCTGATTTCTCAAGGTCATACTTTTGGATGGGTTGGAATCGTCCTAGGCTCTATCTTTTGTATCTTGACCTTCAGAGATCTTAAAGACTATGTGATTAAGTTCCGAACTAAGAAAAGCGATGGCGGGAAAAGCGATTGGTATTTTGAACATTTCAGGCGCATGTATATCTCGTACATCGCAGCGACCACTGCATTCATTGTCATTCAGGATCTATTGCATAACACCTACATGAATTGGTTGATACCCGTGGTAATAGGCTTTTTCTTGATGGTCATCTCAAAGAAATTTTTCAGAAAAAAACTAACTGAACAGAAAACATGAGCTTTCTGAAAGGGCCATCGACTTTTTGGACAGTTCCTCTGTTCTTAATCCTCATATATTCCTGTGGTTCGGCTTCTAAGGTGGAGGTAGATGAACTGCCCATTCTGCATTCACACTACCTTCAAGAACGACAAGTCCAAGTCTGGACACCCAATGGATTTCCTGAAGATGGCCTGACCTATGCAACACTCTATATGCATGATGGCCAAATGCTTTTCGACTCTAGCCTCACATGGAATCACCAAGAATGGGGAGTAGATGAATGTCTTCAAAATCTCATTGACGAGAAGAAAATCAAACCTTGTATCGTAGTCGCAATTTGGAACACAAAAGACCGTATGGCTGAGTATGCTCCCATGAAGCCTTTGACTTTATTAAGTGATTCTATAAAAGAGCATTTGTCTATGGACCACGACCTGCGTCAAGTGCGCAGTGATGATTATCTGAAGTTTATTGTCAATGAATTAAAACCTCAAATAGAATCACTTTATCCAGTTTCTAAAAAAAGAGAGGATCTATTTATATCAGGGTCAAGCATGGGCGGATTAATATCTCTGTATGCATTGATGGAATACCCTGAAGTCTTTGGAGGATCCGCTTGTTTGTCTACACATTGGCCACTCAGTCTTCATGAACCCGATGTAAATTTCACATTGGCCTACATACAATACATGAGAGCGAAACTTCCTGTAAAACAATCTACTAAACTCTATTTTGATCATGGAGATCAAGAACTTGATGAGCTTTATCCTGCCCTGCAAGCGCGTGTAGACTCCTTCTTTTACAATAACAACACCTGGGGAGTGGAATACATGTCCAAGGCCTTTCCAGGTGCGGGACATCGGGAGTCGTTTTGGAGGGAGAGGTTGGATGTTCCTTTGGAGTTCTTGCTTAGAAAAGACTGAGAAAATTGAATGGCTTCGATGGAAAAGCACTGCATCTCTGAGCCGTAATCAGTCCGAGTTAGGTTATACTGACTCTTAGAATCTTTTCCATCTTTTTTCCTTTGGCCAATTCATCTATCAATGTGGCCAAATACCTGACTTGCTGTGTCAAGAAATTTGTAATCTCCTCCACACTGCAGCCACAAATTACTCCAGTGTTGAGTTTTGCATTGGGGTTCCGTTTGGCCAGAGGTTGCTTCGGGGATTCTATGGTAATAGAATGATAATTGTATGCATATGAAAAACATCAACTCATAATCCGCTTTATTGTTAGTAATATCAATATCTGCGCATGCCCAATACCTGAGCTCAGACCGCCATTTCCTTGAACGCAATTTCACGGAACAAGACCTCTCTGTTTCCTATATGTATCAAGACCTCATCATTGACAATGCGCTAGCGTTGCAAATAGGTATGATCCAAGTCCTAGATGTGGCTAGTAAGCTCTAGGATGCTGCTATAGAGCGTTCTGAAGAGACTCGCACTTGCGCGCCTTGAAGATGCCGACAGGTAATTATGTGTTAATCCTCAACACCATGCTCGGATTCTCCTTCAGTCAAGAAATAGAAAAAGCAGATCTCTAACGCTTTTTTAGGCTGTTAAGCGGTAGAACCGCCATGTATTCAGAATAGCGGAGAGACTGAGGCCTAATAAGAGTCCCAGCCATATCCCTACGTAATCAAGTCCCCAGTGGAATGCCGCAAAATAACTGAAAGGAATTCCCACAACGCTATACGCGAAAAACGTGATCATAGTAGGCCACCAGATGTCCTGCATTCCACGTAATGCTCCTATGGCTGCTACTTGCAACCCATCGGAGATTTGGAACACTGCAGAGACTACAAGCAAGATGGCCGCAATCTCTATGACTGCTTCATCATCGATGAACCATGTTGGAATAACGAACCTCAATAAAGCAATAGAAATTGCCGTAACAGACATAAAAAGCACCACTTGAAGCAAAGCCACAGCACCTGCATTTCGCATGCCTTTCTTATCATCTTTCCCTAGCGCATTTCCTACTCGCACTGTGGCGGCTACAGAAATTCCAAGGCAAATCATGAAAGTGGTAGACACAGCAGTAATCGTAATTTGATGAGCTGCTTGTTCTATAGGCCCCAGCATACCCATCATAATCGCAGCCGCAGCGAACGCGCCTACTTCAAATAACATTTGTAAAGAAGATGGAATCCCTAAGCGCAACACCTTTCTGAAATATTCCATAGAATAATGCCAAGGGTCTACATTCAAGATATAATCCCAGAGCCTCTTCGCTGAGTCCTTTTTCCAATAACGCATCAAGAGAATCAAGAGGAAGAACATGAGCACACGGCTAATAAAGGTAGCATATGCAGCACCTTTCAGTCCCATATCAGGAGCGCCCCAATGCCCGAAGATGAGCATGTAATTCAAGATGATATTTGCCGCATTACCTATGACCATTGCAATCATGGGAGCACGCGTTTCACTGAGTCCTTCACTCAATCCTTTAAAGGCTTGGAACCACATAAACGGAATGAGGGAATACATGGATATGCGCAAATAAGGAATGGCTCCATGCACGACTTCAGGATTCTGACCCAAGGAATGAATCAGTTCTATACCAATCTCCACCAGCGCAATAGAAATCAGTGAAAAAATGGTGTTGATGAGAAAACTATGCTTGAAGCTAAACGAGCATATCTGCGCTTCTCCCCGAGCATCAGCCTCGGCTACTAGGGGTTGTAATGCCACGCTTAATCCCATACCCACTACGAAGAAGATTATGAAAATGGAAATGGCCAAAGAGATAGAGGCCAAAGGAACTGTACCCAATTGCCCAACCATGACATTATCGATAAGATTCACTGAGATTTGGCCCAATTGCCCAATGATGATAGGCCAAGCCAAACGAAGGTTTGCTTTAAAATCAGCTTTGAATAGAGGGCTCAGTTTCATGGGGAGCGCAAAGAAAACAATAAGATCAGAGCTGATGGATTCCATGTTGATAGCTGTCATTTATCCTCTTGACTAGCCTTTGAGAAGCCTCCTTAAATCCTACCTTTAGCGCATATGGAAGGGAAAGACAAAGAGAACATCACCATCGTAGGAGCTGGCTTAGTAGGCTGTTTATTAGCATGTTATCTTGGAAAAAGAGGATATAAGGTCACCGTATATGAAAAGCGGGCTGACCGCAGGAAGGCTTCCGCAGGTGCGGGCAGATCCATCAATCTGGCCTGTTCGGACAGAGGTTGGCAGGCTTTGGATCATATCGGTCTAGGAGACGTTGTGCGCCAAGAGGCTATCCCCATGCGGGGTCGAATGCTTCACAGCCAAGAAGAGCAACTGAATTTCCAGCCTTATGGCACAGGAAATCAAGCCATCTACTCTGTCTCACGGGGCGGATTGAACAGCATTCTCATGGAACATGCCGAGAATGATTTCGGGGTGGAGTTTGTCTTTGATATGAAATGTATGGATGTGGATCTGGAAACTGCCAAAGCGACCTTCCTCCACTACGGAACAAAGCAGGAACACCACATTCAGAGTGATGTAATCCTAGGTGCTGATGGTGCCTTCTCCCGCGTACGTGGAATCATGCAACGCATGGATCATTTCGATTATACGCAGGACTACATTGAATCTGATTACAAGGAATTATGCATACCAGCCGGGGCTGATGGCAACCACGTCTTGGATAAAGAAGCTCTTCACATTTGGCCTCGAGGAAAGTTCATGTTAATCGCCTTGCCTAATCCTGATGGATCTTTCACCTGCACTCTCTTTATGCCGTACGAAGGTGTTCCTTCATTTGAGCAATTAAACAACCCAGCTGAAATAGAAAAGTATTTCAAGGAAGTCTTCCCTGATGCTTATCGCATCATGCCTAGCCTTAAACAGGATTTCGAAGAAAACCCGCAAGCTTCCTTGGTCATTATTAGATGTCATCCTTGGAATTATAAGGGCAAAGTCTGTCTTATCGGAGATGCTTCACATGCCATTGTCCCCTTCTACGGACAGGGAATGAATTCGGGCTTCGAGGATGTCTACGTTCTTGATCAGATGATAGATAAATATGAGGGAGATTGGAATAACATCTTGCCTGCATTCACCAAGCTCAGGAAACCCGATGCTGATGCCATAGCTGACCTTGCGCTCTATAATTACCGCGTCATGGCTGATTCAGTCAATGACCCTGATTTCCTTTTGCGCAAAAAACTAGAGCACAGGATCATGGAATTATATCCTGAAAAATATAAGTCGCTTTACTCTATGGTGACCTTCAGCCATATGCGCTATAGCGAAGCAAAACGCAGAGGAATAGCTCAGGACGAGCGCTTCAAGAAGATTATCAGTGAACATGATGTAGCAAGCATGTTCAAGCGAGAAGAGATAGATGCATTCATACACAAGAACTTAGATATATTGATACACTCATGAGCATGGAAGAAGGTTGGACTAAGGACAAACTGGTCGATAGAATCAGAAAGAAGTATGAAGGTGAAGGATTGAATCCAGATACCTTTATGACGGGGCTTTTATGGAGTAAGCCCATCTCTTATTGGGATTATATCAATCTGGATGCCTTGCTAAATTTGCAAGTTCCGCGAACAATATTCCCTGATGAAAATGTATTCATCATGTATCATCAGATCAATGAATTGATCTTTAAGATGATCTTGCAGGAGATAGAGCAGATAGGCGAACATGGCGGCATGGATGCTGAATTTTTCAAAAGCAGAATCATGCGTATCGCTCGATATTTTGACATGCTTTATTCCTCCTTTAGTATTATGCAACAAGGCATGGATGTAGAACAGTACATGCGCTTCCGCAATACACTAGCACCAGCCAGCGGATTCCAAAGCGGGCAGTATAGAATCATTGAACTCTGCTCCACAGATATAGAGAACCTTATCGATAACCGTTTCAGAAAGGACTTTTCAGAGGAATGGACTTGGGAGGAATGCTTTAATAAGATCTATTGGCAAGCTGCTATGGTGGATCATAAAACGGGACAGAAAAGCTATACGCTAGAGGATTTCGAATCAAAATACATGGATCGTTTTGTAGAGACTGCAGAGCGTTATCAGGACAAGAACCTCTATGCAGTCTATCACAGCATGACGGATGAGGCCAAGGAGGATAAAGAACTTATAGAAGTGATGCGTCACCTAGATTATACCGTGAACATTAAATGGGTCATGGCGCATTATCACGCAGCCCATCATTATCTAAACAGCGGAAAGAAAAAGGCAGAAGCCACAGGAGGTTCGGAATGGGAGAAATACATGTTACCCAAGTATCAGAAACGTATCTTCTTCCCTAGCCTGTGGACTGAAGAAGAGATTACAAATTGGGGAGAAGGTCTCGTTTAACCATATTCAACTGAAAAGAAATGGTTCGCACAAACACTTATGTAAATTTCCAAATATAGACCGAAGAAGCCTTTGAATTCTACAAAAATGTTTTCGGGAAGGAGTATAATGAAGGCGGAATAAGACACTTCAGGGATGCCCCTCCTTCAGACGATACGCCTCCTATAGATAAAGAGGAATTAGACTTGGTTTTAGATGAAGAGCTAGAGATTCTAGGAGGGCATATTCTCATGGGGACTGATGCGCCTGAGAGTATGGGATTCAAGGTGAATTTCGGGAATAACTTTTATATCGACCTAGCGCCAGATACTAGAAAAGAAACTGTCAGACGTTCAAGGCCCTTTCAGTGGGAGGAGAAGTAAGTATGTACCTCACTTAAATACGCTGCGGAGCCTACTTCGGGAGTTGCACAGACAAGTTTGGATTACAGTGGATGTTGAATTGTGCTGAGAAATAGATAGAACATGCTGATTGTAGAGACGCAGAATTGTTCTAATATTGAACCTTCCTTGGTAAAAAAGGAATCATCATTTTTCATTAAAATAGATATACCATGGCAAAAGGACAAGATAGTAAGAAGGCAGTGAAAAAAGAGCCTTTGAAAACAGCGAAAGAAAAGAAAGCAGAGAAGATAGCGAAGAAGAACAAGAGAGATTAAGCTTTCGAACGATTTCAAAATGAACGCGGTTGGTAGATATACCTTCCGCGTTTTCATTTTTAACACGATCAGGTCAAGCACCTCTGTGACTGAGTAACTCAAGGTCTTGATTATGCGAACTTACTTTGCATCAAATTAAAACATGATGATAGACGCATTGAAAAAACTATTTGGAGCAGGTCCTACTCTTGATTTGGGAGATAAAATAAAAGATGGAGCCATCATCATTGATATACGAAGCAAGGGTGAGATCGAATCGGGTCACTTGAAATCCTCCAAGAACATCCCGTTACATCAACTCCCTTCTCACTTATTGAGATTAGATAAGAACAAAGCCATCATCACCTGCTGTGCTTCAGGAATGAGAAGTGGATCGGCCAAAAGCCTTCTGCTGTCAAACGGATTCGAGGATGTACATAATGGAGGTAGCTGGAACAGCATAAAGAACTATGGAGCTTGACAAGCTATGGTAGTCAAACCGCACGATTAACAAGAATGGCTTGAGCTGAGTAGGGATTATACATATCTTGCAATCTTAATATACTTACGATGTGGAAATCTCTTTTCACCCTTTTTATTGTCTTGACATTATGCTCTTGTTCTAAGGATGAAATCCTTCTTGACAAGGAGATTTCCAGTTCACAAGAGAAAAACACAAGCCCGGGTCTTGAAGTAGAACCTGCTTACTACTATTTAAACCTATTCGATAGAAACGGAGGAGGTTGGACAGGAAGCGATGGGACCTATAGCCTTCCACTTCCTGATGGCCGAGTCCTTTGGAGCTTTGGTGATACGTTTTTGGGAACGGTTAATCCAGATTATTCTAGACCGTTTTCAGGACTCATCAATAACAGCTTCATGATCCAAGATGGATCAAATATGATCACGTATCATGGAGGTACCACTGAGAATCCTGAAGCGTATGTAAAACCAAGTAATCCAGATTATTTCTATTGGCCTGGAGATGCTACAGTCATTGGTGACCGAGTCTTAATGTACATGCAGATTATTCACCTCACAGGTGCTGGTGGAGCTTTTGGTTTTGAACACCTTGGAGCTGATATAGCCATTTTCCAATTGCCCTCTTTTGAACTAATCTCACTTCTGCCTTATGAACTCAGCACGGACATACTTCCTGGGGTCTCTATTTATGAAGAAAGTCAGTATATCTATTCCTATGCGACAAGGTCAGTTAACGGAAAGAACACACTGGTATCCAGAGTGCACATTTCAGATCCCAGTTCAGAGGAGTATTGGAATGGAACTGAATGGCAAAGCAGCCGAGTCATTAATGCCTATATGAAACTGGACAATGGTCAAAATCTGAAGACCTCTAACATGTTCACAGTCTTCAAATATGGAGGAAAATATCGCTTGGTCACACAGGCAGATTACCTGGGTCGAAGAATCTTTGTCTATTCAGGGAACAGTCCTATGGGTCCTTGGGGAAATAGACAAGTTATTTACACCACTCCTGAGACTGCAGGTGATATATGGACATACAATGCCTACGCTCATCCGCATATCGTCCATCCCGAAAAAGGAATTTTAATCTCCTATAACGTAAATAGTTTTGATTTTCTAGGCCTTTTTGAAGACGCAAGGATATATCGGCCCCGTTTTATTTGGGTAAAACCAGTCAATGATTGACTAAAAAGCTTCTCCTTCGGTGATATACCATTGCCAACCTTCATCCCAATGGGCCGCATCCATTCTGAAATTAAGCCCAGTGCTTTGTCGAAGTCCGAAACGTATTCTAGATCAGCGACTGATATGATATCTATTCTCGAAAATTAAATCCCGAATTTCTTCATTCTCATGAGACAGTGGAAAAACATACGATGTATCCTGTTAATCGGATTCTGCTGGGTCACACAACTCTGCGCTCAACCTCTTGTAAAAGGGAAGGCTTATGGTATACTTCTAAAGACCTTACTGAGTCATAACGTCCCTGAAATTTCAGCACAGAATCTCTCTAAAGATCCATCTAATTACATACTCTTGGATTCCAGAGAAGCCAAGGAATTTAACGTAAGTCACCTGTCTGGTGCGATACATATTGGTTATGATGAGTTCAACATTTCAAGTGTTTCGGTTATATCTAAAGACAGCCCAATAATCATATACTGTTCAGTGGGTTATAGAAGTGAGAAGGTCTCTGAAAAATTAATCTCGGCA
>ERZ888423.1691-NODE-1691-length-18352-cov-48.819315_pt1 | contig 18352 bp, 20 predicted proteins | sample MGYA00520523_ERZ888423 | MGnify/ENA primary metagenome ERZ888423 (study PRJEB32303, sample SAMEA104408611) | aquatic metagenome | biome: Brackish water; feature: Pelagic; material: water | place: Baltic Sea | collected 2014-06-08T10:24:00 | depth 30,27 m ...
GAACTGACGGGCCGCTTCATCAACACCAGCCGCGAGAATTTTCGCAACTCTCTGACGATCAGCTGTTTTTCCTTCATCGATGTGGCGCGCCGCGCTGCAGAACTTATGCCCGATGGGGGCAGCTTGATCACGCTGACCTATCAGGGCTCCAACCGCGTCACGCCGTTCTACAATGTGATGGGTGTAGCCAAGGCCGCGCTGGAAAGCGCGGTGCGCTATCTGGCCAATGATCTGGGGCCACAGCAAATCCGCGTCAATGCCATCAGCCCGGGGCCGATGAAGACGCTGGCGGGGGCCGCCATCGGGGGGGCGCGCAAGACCTTCAAGACGACCGAGGCCAACGCGCCCTTGCGCGCCAATGCCACGCTCGAGGCGATCGGCGGCACGGCGGTCTATCTGGCGTCCGCTTACGGGGCCTGCACCACCGGCGAGATCGTGACCGTTGATGGTGGCTTTCATGTCTTGGGCATGGCGCAGCCCGAGAACATGTGATCCGGGGGTGCCGCGCCACCCATGGGCGGCGCGGCAATTCTGTGCTCAGTTCGGAACGATCTGGTAGATTTCGCCCTCATCCATCGCGGCATAGAGGTTTCCGTCCGGCCCCAGAACCACCGAGCGGAATCGTCCCGGCTCCATCGGCAAGGGCATCTCGGACACATCATTCACCGACAAGCCGTCCTCTGCCAGATCGATCAGGTCGATCCGCTGGCCCACGGGCGTTCCGCCAAAGCCGATGCCCATGATGCCAACCACCATGCGCCCGTTCCAGTCGCCCCATTGTTCGCCCTGCAGAAAGGCGGCCGAACCAGTGCCTTGCGACAGCCGATTGTTGTTCCAGGCCGGGGGCATGGCGTCGGGAAAGCTGTTGAGGTCCGTCATCGGCATGAAGGCTGCGCGCTCGCCGGGGTCCATGCCCTCCATCTGGTTGGGGGAATAGCCACAGTAATTGTCCGGGCAATCGGGGCGTCCGCCCATGCCGGGGCGGGGGTCCCATCCTCCGTTGCCGCCGGGCACAAGTGCCGTGATCTCGTCGGAATGCCACGGCCCGTGCTCGGCGACCACGGCGCGGTTGTCGCCGGGCCGGAAGGCGATGCCCTGCACATTGCGGTGCCCATAGGTGAAGATGCGCGCGTCAAACCCGTCGGGTGCGCCGTTGCCCGCAGCGGCGTTGCCATCCGTGTCGATACGCAGCACCTTCCCACCCATCAGTGTCGGCGACTGCGGCACCACCCCGTTGTGGGTGTCGCCGGTCGTGACATAAAGGAACCCGTCGCCCGGATTGAACCGGACGCGCCCGCCATTGTGCGCGCCGGGGCCACCGAAGGGATGCGCGCTGGACCGCGGCTTGAAGGGGATGTCGGCCACGATGTCGGTGCGGTTTGACACCGCGTCCAGACCTTCGCTGACCTCCAGCCGCATGACCCGGTTCGAAGCGGGTGCCGTCAAGCTCGAGGTCGACATCACGTAAATGCGGCGATTGCTGGCGAAATCAGGGTCGACCGCCACCCCCATCATGCCCGCCTGACCCTCGCAAAACAGGTCATAGGCGATATTGTCAAAGCCCGAGCTGCGCACCATGCCCAGAAGCGGCTTCACATCCCCCGAGGGCAAGCGCACCGAAAGGCCACGGCATTTCTCGGTAAAGAACATTGTGCCATCATCCAGGAACGCCATGTCCCAGGGCCCTTCCAGCCCGGACATGAGGACCGTTTGGCTCAATGTCGGCGCTTGCGCATGCGCCACTCCCATCGTGACGCAAAGGATGGCGGTTGACGCCAACGCCGCGCGGATGGACGATTTGGTCAGTGCAGGTTTCATGATCTTTCTCCCCAAAAGCGGCGTCCTCCCCGACGCCGCGCCGTGCGAAACCGTGCAGAACAGCGCTGCACCACGCCACAGGGACCGGGCGGGGGCCGTTCGCACGAACCGGACCAAGCCCTTCTTGTACCTGCGCACCAATCGGGGCCGGGGCGCTCTGGCCCGGCCCCGGCCTTGATCCTACTTGAACGTCGTCGAAATAAAGACCGACAGGCTTGTGATGTCCTCGTCGCTCAACTTGACCGCGACAGGGATCATCAAGGCCGAATTCGGGCCAAGCCGTTCACGCGCGCGATAGGTCGTCAGCCGATCGGCGATATAGGCGTCGGTCCGGCCAACGAGCGACGGATAGACCGATACGCCCTTGCCACCGCGTCCGTGACAGGCGGCGCAATTTGATGCGTATATTTCGGCCGCGTCCGCTGCGCTTTGGGCGCTCGCTGTCTGAAAGCTCGCCAAAAGGGCCGCACAGGCGGCGGCCAGCAGATGGTGTTTCATGGACCCTCCCTTCCATGGCTCTCCATTATGAGCCGAAGGACCATCAGCCGCGCGACTGGCCATCGCCATGCATCACCCGCACGCGATGGTCAGATGCGCCGCAGCCATCCCGCAGCACCCTTATCAGTACAACTAAAGATGAGTCTGGCAATACAAAAGATGAAGGCACCGCATCGGCATCCACGGCCCGGCATGATCGCGGACCAGATGCCGCCCATGCCCTGCGCGCCAGCACCCTTTGCGGATACCGGCAACGCCCCATGGGGCGACCAAGACCGCCAAACGTCTGATCCGTCTATGCGATGGCAATGATCTCGACCGCAAAGGTCAGATCCTTGCCGGCCAGCGGGTGATTGGCATCGAGCGTGACCATCACGTCACTCAGCGCCGTCACGGTGACGGGGATGAGCGACCCATTGGGCGCTTGCAGCTGCAAGGCGCTGCCCAGATCAAGGGGGATACCATCGGGGATCATGTCGCGCGGCACAGTCTGTATCGCCTGCTCGTGATATGGGCCATAGGCTTGGTCGGCGGGGATGGTCACGATTTTCGTCTCACCCACCCCCATGCCGTCCAGTGCGGCTTCCAAGCCCGGTATGATCTGGCCCGCACCCATGCGAAAGGTCAGCGGTTCGCGCCCGGTCGATCGGTCAAAGACGCTGCCATCGGCCAAGGTGCCGGTGTAGTGGATCGAAACGGTGCAGCCGGCGGATGCCTGGATCATGGTCTTGGCCCTTGATGTGCCACATACCGCCAGCAAAGGGTTGGTGCCCCGGTCCGGCCCAAGCATAAGCGACCGGAACCCAGGATGAAACCTGTGCGCGACACACGCGATGCAATTGCCGTCGCCGCCCGGCCGTGCCAGTGTCACCCGCACGCGCATGGGGGACAAGATGGGCCAGATCACGACGTGCATTTTCGACGCCTATGGCACGCTTTTCGATGTCAACGCTGCCGCACGCGCCATGGCCGCGATGCCTGGACAGGGCGATTTCGCCGCCATCTGGCAACAGGTCGCGGCCGATTGGCGCGCCAAGCAGTTGCAATACACATGGCTGCGCACGCTGACGGGGGCGCATTGCGATTTCTGGCAGGTGACGCAAGACGGGCTTGATTGGGCGCTCGAGCGCGCGGGCCACACCGACCCTGCCTTGCGTGCGCAGCTTTTGGACCTCTACCGGCATTTGCCCGCCTATCCCGAGGGGCCGGGCGTTCTGGCCGCGCTGAAACAGGCGGGCGTCGCGCGCGCCATCTTGTCCAATGGCAGCCCCGACATGCTGGCCGCCGCCGTCGCCTCGGCCGGGATCGCCGATCTGCTCGATGATGTGCTGAGCGTCGAGGCGGTCGGCCGCTTCAAGCCCCATCCATCCGTTTACGATCTGGTCGGCGCGCGGTTTTCTACCCGGCCCGATCAGGTGCTGTTCGTGTCCTCAAATGGCTGGGACATTGCAGGCGCCGCCGCCTATGGCTTTGACACGATCTGGATCAACCGGACAGGCGATCCGGTCGACCGCTTGCCGGGGCGGCCCGCGGCCATCGCGCGCGATCTTGGCGCCGTGCCAGCCCGTCTGGGTGTCTGAGATGGGCCAGTTTGCCACCGCCGATGGCCTCAGGCTTGCCTATGATGTGACAGGCCGCGGTCAGCCGCTTTTGTGCCTGCCCGGGCTTACGCGCAACATGGAGGATTTCGAGCCGGTCGTGGCGGGCTTTGCCCATCGTGCTCAGGTGATCCGCATGGATTTTCGCGGGCGCGGTGCCTCGGATTGGGGCGATCCCGCCACCTATCAGGTGCCGGTCGAGGCGGGCGATGTGATCACGCTGCTTGATCATCTGGGACTGGACCGCGTCACGATCCTTGGCACGTCGCGTGGCGGGCTTGTGGCGCTGGTGCTTGCAGCCTTGGCGCGCGACCGCATCGCGGGCGTCATCTTCAACGATATCGGGCCCGAGATCATGCCCGAAGGTCTGTCCTACATCATGGAGTATCTGGGCAAGCCGCCCAAGTTCCGCACGCTGGCCGAAGCTGCCGCTGCCCTGCCGCGTCATTATGCGCCCGCTTTTCGCGATGTGCCGGCTGCGACCTGGGCCGATCTGGCGCGCCGCATCTACCGCGAAGAAGACGGGCGGCTTGCGAACCGCTATGATCCGGCGCTGCGCGATGCGGTCGCCCCGGCCTTTGCCCCGGGGGCCGTGGCCCCTGATCTCTGGCCCCTGTTCGACGCGCTGGCGGGCGCGCCCCTTGGTCTGATCCGTGGGGCGGGATCGAACATCTTGTCGGCACAGACCGCGGCTGAAATGCGCCGCCGCCGCCCCGACATGGGCTATGCGGAACTGGCCGATCGCGGCCATGTGCCGTTTCTGGATGAACCTGCGGCCTTGGCCGTGATCGACAGCGTGCTGGAGCGCAGCTTATGACTGATATCACCTTGATCGAAGCCGCCCGCCTCCGCGCCCATGGGGTTGTGCGCGAGACGCCGCTGTTGTCTTCGCCCTTTCTGGACGAGATCGCGGGCCGCCCCGTCCTTGCCAAGGCCGAGGTGCTGCAACACACCGGCTCCTTCAAGTTCCGTGGCGGATGGTCGGCGGTGTCTGCCTTGTCGCCCGAGGAACGCACCAAAGGCGTCTTGGCCTTTTCGTCGGGCAACCATGCCCAGGGCGTGGCTTATGCCGCCGCCCTGCATGGGGTGCCCGCCATCATCATCATGCCGCGCGATGCGCCCGCGCTGAAGATCGAGAATACCCGCGCCCTTGGCGCCGAGGTGATCCTTTATGATCGTGCCGGCGGCGAAAAGCGCGAAGAGATCGGCGCGCGCGTTCAAGCCGAGCGCGCGATGACCTTGATCAAGCCCTTTGATGATGTGCAGGTGATCGCGGGCCAAGGCACCTGTGGTCTGGAAATCGCCGAACAGGCGGCATCGCTTGGCATCACGCACGGCACGGTCTTGACCTGTTGCGGTGGCGGCGGTCTGACCGCGGGGATCGCGCTGGCGCTTGAGGCGCATGCGCCGGGGCTGCGCGTGCGCCCGGTCGAGCCCGAGGGGTTCGACGATACGGCCCGGTCGCTTGCCGCGGGCGAGCGCACTGGCCATGGCCGCCCCGAGGCCGGGTTTTGCGACGCAATCCTGACGCCGATGCCGGGCCTGCTGACCTTTCCGATCCTGCATCGGCTGTGCGGGGCGGGGATCATCGTGACCGAGGATGAGGTGCGCGAAGCGATGCGGCTGGCCGCCGCCCGGCTCAAGCTGGTGGTCGAACCCGGCGGCGCGGTGGCGCTGGCGGGGGCGCTTTTTCATGGCGATGCGCTGGCCGATGGCCCGGTGATCTGCACGCTGTCAGGCGGCAATGCCGACCCTGCCGCCTATGCGGCGATCCTGGCCTCTGGCTGATCTGGCGCACCAGGCTGGCGTCGCGGGCCCTTGCGCGGCCGGGATGTGCGTATTTTCAGAAAGATGAAGCGACAATCCATCAGGAGGCCGCAGGGGCGGCCGCGCGCGGGCGGGTGCCAAGGTAGATCGCAAGCGCGCCTGCCATCAGCACCGCCCCCAGCAAGAAAGGCGCGCCGGGTAGGCGGAGCACGGCGTCGTCGCGGGTGAACCAGAAGAAAGCCTGCGTCATCATCACGGGCGACAGGATCATCGACAGGGCCGAGATCGAACCCAAGACGCCTTGCAATTCGCCTTGCTGGCGTTCGCCCGCCGCCCGGCTCATCACGCCCTGCATGGCCGGGGCCACGATCGCGCCCACGGCCGAGATCGGGATCAAGACCCAGATCATCCAGCCTTGTGTGGCCACCCCATAGGCCAAAAGGCAAAAGGTGTTCAGGATCAGCCCCCAGAACACCGCGCGCGCTTCGCCCAGACGCGGCAGGATGGCGCGGATCAGCCCGCCTTGCACCACCGCGATGGCCACGCCGTATGCGGCCAGCGACAGCCCGACCATCCGCGCATCCCAGCCAAAGGCACCTTGGATGTAATAGGCCCAGACCGCCGGATAGGTGAAATTGGCGATCTGATAGGCCAGCATCACCGCCAGTAGCGCGCCGACACCGGGCAGCTTGCGCACGGATTTCAACGCGCCCGCCGGATTGGCGCGCCGCCAGTCAAAGGCGCGGCGCCGCTCGGGCGGCAGGCTTTCGGGCAAGACAAACCATCCAAACGCGAAATTTGCCGCTGCAAGGCAAGCCGCCGCCACGAAAGGCGCGCGGGGATCAAGCCCGCCCAGGAGCCCCCCGATCACCGGCCCCAGGATGAACCCGACCCCGAAGCCCGCCGATATCAGGCCGAAATTCTGCGACCGTTTGCTGCTGTCGGTGATGTCGGCCATGTAAGCCAGCGCCGTGGCATGGGTTGCTGCCGCGATGCCCGCCACCACGCGCCCCGCAAACAAAAGCCACATCGTGCCCGCCACCGCCATCACGACATAATCGAGCGCCAGAACCGCCATCGAGACCAGCAAGACGGGCCGCCGCCCAAAGCGGTCAGACAGATTGCCGATCAGCGGCGAAAAGCCGAACTGCATCACTGCATAAACGGCCGACAGCATGCCGCCCCACAGCGCCGCATCGGCCAGCGACGCGCCGCGCACCGCGCGGATCAGATCGGGCATCACCGGCAAGATCAGCCCGATGCCCATCGCATCAATCGTGACGGTGATCAGGATGAACAAGACAGGCAGGCGCCGGGGGGCCATGAGATTCTTTCGCGCGATGGGCAGGTGTCAATCTAGATTGACACTTTATCCTTGTCCATCCGCCATCGCGCGGGCCGCCCTGGCGAAATCGCGCGCCTCATCGGGCGCGGTGCCAAGGGTCTGGCGCCCTGCCAGCGGCGGGGGGATCATGGCCGGATGGGCTGCGGCCACCAGATCGGGCAGGGGGGTGCCACTGGCCCGCGCGGCCAGCGCCAGTCGCTTGATCTCGGCCTGTGCGTCGGGGCGGGGCATCTGCCGGGCCAGCGCAAAGCTCAAGGCTTCGGCATGGATCAGCCCCAGAGGATCGGCAAGGCGTGCGGCCATGCTGGCGTGATCGGGGGTGATCTGCCGGGCGATCTCGGCCAGAAGGGCGGCGGATTTGCCTGCCGCCATGACCAGCCCCGGCAGCATCAGCCATTCGGTGAACCAGGCCGCGCCGTCGCGGGCCTCCTGATGGGCGGGCGCAGACAGGGCCGCCGCCTGTGCCGCGCCATAGCGGGCCAGCGCCACCAGCACGCTGGGGGCGACCGGGTTTTCCTTTTGCGGCATGGTCGATGACGCGCCGCCGCCCGACAGGCGGACCTCGGCCACATCGGATCGCGTCAGGATCAACAGATCGGCGCCGATCTTTGCGCCAGCCCCCGTCACCGCCAGACAGCTCTGGGCCAGATCGGTGATCAAGCTGCGCTCGGCATGCCAACTGCGCCCCGGATCGGCCAGACCAAGGGCTTGCGCCAGCCCCGCACGGATTGCGGCCGGATCGGGGCCCAGCATCGTGCCCGTGCCGCCCGCGCCGCTGAGCGAGACCGCCAGGCGGGGGGCAAGCGCGCGCAGCCGGCCCAGTGCGGCGACCACAGGCCAGCCCCAAGCTGCCACCAGCGCCCCGAAAGACGACGGTACCGCTATTTGCCCATAGCTGCGCGCGGCCATCGGCGTTTCGGCCTCGGCCTCGGCAAGATCGGCGAATTTCACCAGCGCCATTTGCAACCGCGCCGCGATCACCGCCAGCGCCTGACGGGCGCGCAGCATCACTGCGCTGTCCTGAATATCCTGACTTGTGGCCCCCCAATGCAGATAGGCCGCATGCTCGGGCGCCTCGAGCGCCTTGCGCATCGCGGCAACCAGCCCCGGCACGCTGACGCCGTTCTCGCCCACGCTTTGCGCCAGCCCTGCCGGGTCGATCTGGATCTCCATCGTCGCGCGGTGCAAAAAGGCGCCCGAGGCGGCAGGGATCACGCCCGCTTGCCCCTGCACTTGGGCCAAGGCCCCCAGCACCAGCATCATCGCGCGGATTTCGGCGGTGTCGGAAAACAGCCGCCCAAGATCGGCATCGCCGAAAAGCCGTGCGTGGATCAGGCTGTCAAAGGGGCTTGCGCTCATGACGTGGCACCGGCATGGCCGATATCAGTCAGAAATCCAGTCAGATGGCTCAGGAATTCGGCCGGTTTCTCGACACAGGGCAGATGGCCCGCCCCCCGGATCAACGCAAATCGCGAACCGGGGATCAGGCCGGCCAATTCCCCCACCAGATCGGGCGGCGTCGATCCATCCTCAGAGCCCGCGATGACAAGGGCGGGCAGACGCAGCTTGGCGGTGCTGGCGTAAAAATCGCTGCCCGCGATGGCCGCCGAACAGCCTGCGTAGCCTGCGGCTGGCGTGGTTTCCACCATGCGCCGCCAAGGTGTGACCTGGGGCCCCTCCCGGAAAGGTTTTGAAAACCAGCGCCCCATGATGGCATCCGACATCGCGGCCAGCCCTTGGGTTTCGACCATCGCGATGCGCTCTTGCCACAACTCGCGCGTGCCGATCTTGGGGGCGGTGTTCGACAACACGACGGCGCGCACCAGATCAAGCCGCTTGGCCGCCAGCCCCTGGGCGATCATTCCGCCGATCGACAGGCCAACGAAAACGCAATCGCGCACCCCCAGCGCATCCAGCAGGCGTTCGGCGTCATGGATCAGCGCGCCCATGGTGTAGGGCGCAGGCGGACAGCTTGACAGCCCATGGCCGCGCTTGTCGTAGCGGATCACGCGCAGCCCCGCGGGCAGGTGCGGCACGACCCCATCCCAGAGCCGGAAATCGGTGCCGAGCGAATTGGCGAAAACCACGCTGGGCGCATCGCGTGGCCCCGTGTCGGCGTAATGCAGCACCACATCGCCCAGATCGAGACAGTCCATCGCTTCGCCCCCCATCGCGCTTGCCTGAGGGTTTTGCGCCAGCCCGCCGCGACACGCAAGCCTTTGCCAAAGATGCCGTTTGGGCTTGCCGCCAGTATTGCCTGTGCAAGGATGCCGCCAAACCGCAGGTCCGAGGAGACCCCCATGCCCAGCTTGATCCGCGCCGCCGTGTGCCGCACCTTTGGCGCGCCGCTCACCATCGAGAGCCTGACCCTGCGCGATCCAGGCCCCGGCGAGATCGAGGTCACGGTCGAGGCGGTGGCGATCTGTCATTCCGACATATCCTACATCGAGGGGGCTTGGGGCGGCGCGCTTCCGGCTGTCTATGGCCATGAGGCCGCCGGTCGCGTCAGCGCGTTGGGTGCGGGTGTCGGCAAGGTGGCGCTGGGGGATCGGGTGTTGGTCACCTTGATGCGTTCTTGTGGCAGTTGCGCCAGCTGCGCGGGGGGGGCGCCGGTCTATTGCCGGAGCAATCCCGCCACAGCACCCAAGCTGACAGATGCCAGCGGCGCAGCGGTGCACGCGGCGATGGATTGCGGCGCCTTTGCCGACAAGATGATCGTCGATCTTTCGCAGATCGCCCCCTTGGGCAACACCATTGCGCCGGAAATGGCCTGTCTTCTGGCCTGTGGCGTGCCGACCGGGCTGGGTGCTGTGGTCAATACCGCCCGGGTGCGTCCGGGCGAAACCGTCGTGGTGATCGGCGCGGGCGGGGTGGGGCTGAACGCCATTCAAGGCGCGCGGATCGCGGGCGCCGCGCGGATCGTGGCGATGGATCTGGAACCGGGCAAGCTTGCCGATGCGCGGCTTTTTGGGGCGACCGATACGATCCTTGCCTCGGACCCCGAACCGTGGCGCGCGCTGAGCGCGCTGACGGGCGGCCGGATGGCCCGGCATGTCTTTGTCAGCGTCGGCGCCATACCCGCCTATGACATGGCACCGCGCCTTTTGGCATGGGGCGGCACGATCTATGCCGTGGGCATGCCCCATTCCGGCGAGCGGGCGGGATATGAGCCGGTGATCATGGCATTCACGGGCCAGGGGATGCGGGGCACCAAGATGGGTGATGTGGTCTTGTCGCGCGACATTCCGTGGATGGTCGATCTCTATGGTCAGGGGCGGCTGAAGCTTGACGAGCTGGTGTCGCGGCGCTGGGCTTTTGACGACATCAACGCGGCGATCGCCGATACCAGTGCCGGTCAGGCGCGGCGCAATGTTGTCTTGCTGGCGCAGCAGTAGCGCCGTGCCGCCCTACTGCTGCCAGTTGGGCGCGCGCTTGTCCAGAAAGGCCGCGACGCCTTCGGCGGTATCGGGCTCTGCCATGTTTTCCACCATCACCGCCCCGGTCAAGCCATAGGCTTGATCCAGCGGCAGGGGCAGCTGATCGTAAAAGGCGCGCTTGCCGATGCGCACGGCGGCGCCCAGCTTGCCCGCGATCTGGTCGGCCAAGGCAACCGTCTGTTGGGCCAGCGCGTCGGCGGCGACGATGCGGTTGACCAGCCCGATGTCTTGTGCCCGGGCGGCGGGGATGAAATCGCCCGTCACCAGCATCTCGAACGCCTGCTTGCGGCCGACATTGCGCGACAGCGCCACCATGGGGGTGGAACAGAACAGCCCGATGTTCACCCCATTGACGCCAAAGCGGCAATCCTCGGCCGCGACCGCCAGATCGCAGCTGGCAACAAGCTGACAGCCCGCCGCCGTGGCGATGCCATGCACCTGCGCGATCACCGGCTGGGGCAATCGGGGGATCATCTGCATCATCGTCGCGCAGCGGTCGAACAGATCCCCAAGGGCCACCGCCCCCTTGTCGGGCCCGGCGCGCTTGACGCGCATCTCGTTGAGATCATGGCCCGCGCAAAATCCCTTGCCCGCACCCTTGAGCACGATCACCCGCTGGGTTCTGGCGGCCTTCAAGTCGTCGAAACGTGCCGAGAGCGCGGCGATCATGGCATCCGACAGCGCGTTGAGCCGCGCGGGATTGTTCAATGTCAGATGCGTGACCGCCCCCCGGTCTTCGCGCAGCACCAGATCGTCGGTCATGCTCTTTCCTTCCTTGTCGTGCTGGCCTAAGCCGTCGGTCCATGCACCTTGTTAGCCCGCATGCGCGCATCAGGGAAGGGACGCGATATGACACTTGCCATGGACATCGACGCGCTGGGTCGTTTTCTTGACGAGACCTTTCCACAGGTCGCCGGCGAGATCGTGATCGAAGACCTGCGCGAGGGCAGTCTGCGGTCCCGCCTGAGTGTGACCGATCGGCATCTGCGGCCCGGCGGCACCGTATCGGGGCCTGCGATGTTTGGCTTGGCCGATGTGTCGGTCTATCTGGCGATCCTGGCGATGATCGGCCCCAAATCCCTGGCCGTCACCACAAATTGCAGCATCGATTTCATGCGCAAGCCGCAAGCCGCCGCCGATCTGATATGCGAGTGTCGTTTGCTCAAGCTGGGCCGTGTCTTGGCGGTGGGCGATTGCCTGATCTATTCACACGGCGTCGCGTCGCCGGTGGCGCGGGCCGCGCTGACCTATTCCATCCCGCCTGCGGGCTAGGGGCTGCGACATCGGACAGGGCTGCTTTCGCGGTGGGTGCTGTGTAGCGTGTTTGTTGACCATGACAATTCATCCCGGGGGACATGATGGCCGATACGCCTGTGCAAGGGCCACAAGATTTCAGCCGTCTGGCGCATCTGCCGGTGACGTTTTTTGCCGTGCTGATGGGGCTCTTTGGGCTGTCTTTGGCGTGTCACGCGGCGGCAGGCAGCTTTCCCTTGGCCGAAACGGCGGCACGCGCCGTGCTTTGGCTGGGGGTGGTCTGTTTCGTGGCGATCGGGGCGGTCTATCTGCTCAAGATCCTCCGCCATCCGGGTGCTGTCGCCGCTGAATGGCATCATCCCGTGCGGTTGGCGTTCTTTCCGACCATCACCATCTCGCTTTTGCTGATGGCCACGTCGGTGAATGATTACCGGCCCGATCTGGCGTTGCCCATCTGGCTTTTGGGTGTGGCGGGGCAGGGGGTCTTGACGGTTGCCGTCATCTCGGGCTGGATCAGCCACCGCGCCTTTGAGGTCGGGCATCTGACGCCTGCATGGTTCATTCCGGCCGTGGGAAATGTCATCGTGCCGATGGCCGGCGCACCCTTGGGCTGGCCCGAGACAAGCTGGCTGTTCTTTTCGGCGGGCATGATCTTTTGGCTGATCTTGCTGGTGTTGGTGTTCAACCGGCTGATCTTTCACGCGCCTATTGCCGCGCGGCTGTTTCCGACGCTGGTGATCTTGATCGCGCCGCCCGCCGTGGCCTTTGTCTCGTATTTTCGGCTGGTGGGAGGCGTCGATCCCTTTGCCCATGTGTTGCTCAATTGTGGCTATGTCTTTGCCATTCTGGTGCTGGTGCAGGTGCCAAAACTGATCCGCTTGCCCTTTGCGTTGAGCTGGTGGGCGCTGAGCTTTCCCCTGGCGGCGCTGACGGTCGCCAGCTTCCTTTATGGCCGCGCGATGGACAGTCTGGCGCATATCGGTATCGGGCTGGGGCTGCTGGCGTTGCTGAGCGTGGTGGTTGCGGGGCTCATGGCCCGCACGGGGTTGGCCATTGCGCGCGATGAAATCTGTCGCCCGGAATAGGCTTTTGGTGGGGTTTGACATGGGGTAAAATAATACCCCAAATCTAACACACTGAATCAAATAGATTTTCAAAGATACCTGCCCATTGACCCCGGCGATGAATCGGGTAGAACACGCGCTTACGAAGCGGCCGATGGTCGCCTTTGTCATTCTGGCCGGGTGATCCTGCCCGCCCCCGAAAGGACCGATCGCAATGAAGACCTTTTCTGCCACCCCGGCGGATATCGACAAGCAGTGGATCGTGATCGATGCCGAAGGCGTCGTTCTTGGCCGTCTTGCCTCGATCATCGCCATGCGGCTGCGCGGCAAGCACAAGCCGAGCTTTACGCCCTCCATGGACATGGGCGACAATGTCATCGTCATCAACGCCGACAAGGTGCAGGTGACGGGCAACAAGCGCAACGAGCACAATTATTGGCACACCGGATTTCCGGGCGGGATCAAATCGCGCACCACGGGCCAGATCCTCGAGGGCAATTACCCCGAGCGCGTTCTGACGCAAGCCGTCAAGCGCATGCTGCCCGGTGGCAAGCTTTCGCGCCAGCAGATGACCAACCTGCGCGTCTATGCCGGGGCCGAGCATCCGCATGAGGCACAATCGCCCACCGTTCTCGACGTCAAGTCGATGAACCCCAAGAACACGCGGAGCGCATGACCATGGCCGAGACCTTTTCTTCGCTCGACGCTTTGAAAGGCGCCGTCACCCCCGCAAGCCCCGCCGCGATCGGCTTTGATGAAACGCCCCGCATGCCTGTGCGTGATGCGCTGGGCCGCACCTATGCCACCGGCAAGCGCAAGAACGCGGTCGCCCGCGTCTGGATCAAGCCCGGCTCGGGCAAGGTGGTCGTGAACGGCAAGGAAATGGCGGCCTATTTCGCCCGTCCCGTGTTGCAGATGATCCTGCGTCAGCCCTTTACGGTCGCTGGGGTGGAAAACGAATTTGACGTGATGGCAACCGTCAAGGGCGGTGGTCTGTCGGGTCAGGCCGGTGCCGTGAAGCACGGCATCTCCAAGGCGCTGCAACTCTATGAACCGTCGTTGCGCGGTGCACTCAAGGCGGCCGGTTTCCTGACCCGCGACAGCCGCGTAGTGGAACGCAAGAAATACGGCAAGGCCAAGGCGCGCAAGAGCTTCCAGTTCTCCAAGCGTTAAGATTGAAAGACCCCGCCGCTTGCTTGATCAAGGGCTGCGCTCAGCGCAGCCCTTTTTCATTGGCAAGCCTGCAGCGGCGGCGGCGGTGCAGTTGGTGCGATCTTGCAGAAACCTGGGGGCCTTGTCCTTGATGCGCGGCTGAGTTTTTCGCGCAGCAACCAAGGCCGAACCCAGATCATCCTCATCGAGGGCGGCGTGTTTGGGGGGGGTGGCAAAGCCCGGCCATGCCGTGGCCGTGCATGTCTTGAGCATCCCGCCCGGATGTCCCCCTCCAAAGGCCATGGCGCCTTGATTTTGGCGTGAAAGCCGTGGCTTTTCATGCTAAGGCCCGCATGCATCGGGCAAGATTTTGTCGATGTGTTGGGCTGTGGTGGGTAGGGAGGTCGGTTGATGACCCATAGAATGATTTTGGCGTCGTCCTTGTTTTTGGGTCTGGTTGCGTGTTCGACGCCCGAATTTCAAGCGGAACGCAGCAGTTGCACCGCCACCTGGATGTCGAACATCCCGCCGCGCCTTGAACGCGAAATCTACAATGAGACCCGCAGCCGGCAGGTGCCGACAGGGCAGACGACCTGTGTCACCACGGGCAATATTGTTACCTGCAATCAGGTCATGCGCACAGAATACTACACCGTTCCGGCCGTGCGGACCGTTGACCGCAACAAGCCGCGGCGCGATGCGCAGATCGACGACTGCACACGACGTGCCTGCCTTGCACGATTTGGCAATGCGGAATGCAAACCGGCCTGACGGCTGTTGCACCGGGGCTGTCCCGCCGGACATGACAACCCGCAGCGGCGCCGCGCAAACATGATTGTCAGGGTGCCTGTCGATCTGTGCGGGCTGGTCATCGCCGCGCGCCCCGGCGGGGTGTTTTTGCCTGACAGGCCACCCGGCGCCGTCTTGTCGCTTGACGGCGCCTGCGCCGCCCACTAGCTGCCCGACATGGCGCGCGCACCCCTTTTGCAATTGAATGATATCTCGCTCACCTTTGGGGGAAACCCCTTGTTTTCCGACCTGTCCCTCGTGGTGCAGGAGGGGGATCGCCTGGCGCTGGTCGGGCGGAACGGGTCGGGAAAATCGACCTTGATGAAGGTGATGGCGCGGCTGGTGGCCTCTGATACGGGCAGCGTGATCACACCCGATGGGGTACGCGTCGGCTACATGGAACAAGACCCCGACTTTGCGGGTTTCGCGACCTTGGGCGATTATGCCACCGCCAATCTGGGCGAGGGCGAAGCCTGGCGGGTCGAAGCGGTTGCCGAGGGGCTGAAGCTGAAACTGGAGGCCGAACCGGACCGCGCCTCGGGTGGGGAACGGCGGCGTGCGGCGCTGGCGCGGCTTTTGGCAGAAGCGCCCGAATTGATGTTGCTGGACGAGCCGACCAACCATCTCGACATCGAGGCGATCGGCTGGCTGGAACGGGAATTGTCACAAACCCGCGCGGCTTTCGTATTGATCAGCCATGACCGTGCCTTTTTGACCGCCTTGGCGCGTGGCACGCTGTGGCTTGACCGGGGCGCCGTGCGCCGGCAAGAGCGCGGCTTTGCCGATTTCGAGGCCTGGCGCGACAAGACATGGGAAGAAGAGGATCAGGCCCGCCACAAGCTTGACCGCAAGATCAAGGCCGAGGCGCGGTGGGCCGTCGAAGGGATCAGCGCGCGGCGCAAGCGCAATCAGGGCCGTGTGCGCGCGCTTCAAGGTCTGCGCGAGGAACGCGCGGGCATGATCCGTCGCCAGGGTGCGGCCGAAATGGCGCTTGAGGCCGGGCAGATGTCGGGCAAGCGGGTGATCGAGGCCACCGCCATCACCAAATCCTTTGGCGATCAGGTGATCTTGCACCCCTTTGATCTGCGGGTGCTGCGCGGCGACCGGGTTGCCTTTGTGGGCCCGAACGGGGCGGGAAAATCCACGCTGCTCAACATGCTGACAGGCCAGATTGCGCCCGATCAGGGCAGCGTCAGCTTGGGCACCGGGATCGAGATGGCCGTCTTTGATCAGGCGCGCGCCCAGCTCGACCCGAATGCGACGTTGTGGGAAAGCCTGACCGAAGACCCCGCCACCCGCGTGGGGGGCCGCTCGGATCAGGTGCTGGTGCGGGGTGAGCCGCGCCATGTGGTGGCCTATCTCAAGGAATTCCTGTTCGACGAGACACAGGCCCGCGCCCCCGTCCGCTCGCTGTCAGGCGGTGAAAAGGCGCGGCTTTTGCTGGCGCGGATCATGGCGCGGCAATCCAATCTCTTGGTGATGGACGAGCCGACCAACGATCTGGACATCGAAACGCTGGATCTGTTGCAAGATCTGTTGGGCGATTACGCGGGCACCGTGTTGCTGGTCAGCCACGACCGGGATTTCATCGACCGTGTGGCCACAACCACCATCTTGCTCGAAGGGCAGGGCCGTGCGGTGACCTATGCGGGCGGCTGGACCGACATGATGGCGCAGCGCCGGCAAATGCCCGCCGATGGCGCGCCGCAGGCCGCGACCAAGCCCAAAGCCACGCCCGATGCGCCCCGGCCCAAGGCCGCCGTCAAGACCAGCCTCAGCTTCACCGAGACCCATCGCCTCAAGGCGCTGCCCGCCGAGATTGCCCGGCTGGAAGCAGAGATCGCCAAGCTGATGGAATTGATGGCCGATCCTGCCCTCTTCTCGCGTGAGCCGGTCAAGTTCCGCAAGGCGACCGAGGCCTTGCACGAACGCCAGTCCAAGCTTGACGCCGCCGAAGAGGAATGGCTGACGCTTGAGCAAAAGGCCGAAAGCGCGGGCTGATCGCGGTGCTGCGCTGTCATTGTTGAACCGTCATCAACCATGCGATCAGATCGGCTGTCGGGCGGCTGATCATGATGGGCTGGCCCCCGGGCCCCGGCATCGCGACATCCGCGCCCTGACCTTGGAACCAGCGGCCAAAGATCGGCATGTCACCGCCATGGGCCACCATCGGGCGGCGGCCGTCGATCTGTTGGGCCACGCGCAGGATCGGGAATGCGCCCCCCGCCGAAAGCCCGGTCAGATCGGTCGGGGCCACGCGCAACAGATCGGCCATGGCACCGTCGCCGCGCGCTTGCAGGCCGTGACACGCGGCACAGAAATCAAGATACAGCGCCTGACCCGCGTCGATGTCCTGGGCAGGGGCGGGCGATGCAAGGACCGCAAGCGTTACGCTCAGGATCTGGCCAAGCATATGGGCGCGGATTTGGGCAAGGGGGCGGGCGCGCATGGGGGGTCCTCCGGTACAAGGCATCCGTGACAGCTTGGATGCGATGGGCCATGCGCGCCTTGATCCGCATCAAGACCATTGCCAGTCCTTGATGCCTGCGCCTAACCTTTGGGTCATGCGCGCCGCCCTGTTGTGCCTTTGCCTTGCTCTGATCGCCTGTGGCCGCCCGCTGACAGGCCCCGAGATGGCCTATATGGCCGACCTGCAGGGCGCGGGCTTTGATCCCGCCCCGGTGCGGATCGTGCAAAACCCGGCTCTGGGGCTGATCGCGCAAAGCTTTCCGGCGCGTCCGCGCACCACCTGCCGCGAGCGTGTGGTGCCGCCGCCCCCCGGCCCGATGGTCAAGGGGCGCGTGGGTGGCATGGTGCTGTTCAATCGCCTGATGGTGCGCCCCGACATGAGGGTCGCCGACTACACCGCAATGCCCGACGGGCGGCGGCATCTTTATGCCGAGATGTTTTTTGCCCATGAGATGACCCATGTCTGGCAATGGCAGAACCGCGATCTGACAGGCTACCACCCGCTGCGCGCAGCGCGCGAACATGCGGTGATGACCGACCCCTATCTGTTCGACGAGGCGCTGGACCGGCGGTTTCTCGATTACGGCTTTGAGGCGCAGGCGGCATTGGTGGAGGAATATGTCTGCTGCCGCGCGCTCGATCCTGCGGGCGCACGCACCGCCCGGCTCGAGCGGTTGATCGCGCAGGTGATGGCGGTCACCCCATGGCAGGCGCGGGCCGATCAGGCCCGGACATTCCTGCCATGGGACGGGGCCGAGATCGGCGGGATCTGTTCGTGACGGGGCCGAGACAGGCCCGGCGTCGCGCCTATTTGCCCTTTTTGCCGCCACCGATATCAAGCGGCTTGCCCGCGTTGGAATTGGCGGTGGCCAAGACCTTGGGCTTTTCCTTCTTCGGCTTCTTGGCTTCCTTGTTGCCTTTGTTCTTTTCCTTGGACATGGGGATGCTCCGTCATGTTGGGCCGCACGGGGCACAATGCCACGCGCGGAGAGGCTCGCGGCGCGATCAGGGTTGCCTGCCGTGGCAGGGCGATGATGTCCGGTGAGGGGGACCTCAAGGCCCCTGTGGTCAAGATGGCGGTTCGGGGCGGGGGGCGCAAGGGGGGCGTGGTTGGGACGGTTTCGGGGGAAGAACCAAGCCGGAACAGCACCGAAGGTGCCC
>ERZ888423.1692-NODE-1692-length-18351-cov-8.325098_pt1 | contig 18351 bp, 18 predicted proteins | sample MGYA00520523_ERZ888423 | MGnify/ENA primary metagenome ERZ888423 (study PRJEB32303, sample SAMEA104408611) | aquatic metagenome | biome: Brackish water; feature: Pelagic; material: water | place: Baltic Sea | collected 2014-06-08T10:24:00 | depth 30,27 m ...
ATAATTGACATCCAGCATTGCATTTAGCCGCATGTTCCTGTGCCCAACGAATATCATCCTGATTGTACACAATCACCTTTAGCTCATGCGCCGCTTCGTACCATTCCTCCCTAGGTGCTTTGGTCTTCTTGGGCGACAAACAGATCCAATCCCATGTTCCGGTATATGGATAGGCACCGGATGTTTCTAGATGCACCTTTTTTCCCGCTGTTTTTAAGGCGGACGTCAGTGGATCCATATTCCACATGAGAGGCTCTCCTCCTGTGACCACTACAGTTTGATCATGCAGGCCTATGCCCTCCAGCATCTGCCCGATGGGCGTACGCGGGTGCTTTGTAGCATCCCAAGATTCTTTTACATCACACCAATGACAACCTACATCACAACCTCCAATGCGCAAGAAATAAGAGGGTTTTCCTGTATGCGCTCCCTCTCCTTGCACCGTGCGAAAGGCTTCCATCAAAGGAAGGCTCGTCGTATCAACCTCTTCCATCTGCTGCGCGAAGTGTATTCATTAATAGGCCGACCCGGGTCATTAAACCTACGCCTCCAGGAACTGGTGATATAGCCGAAGCGAAAGGCATGACCCCTTCAAAATCGACATCACCCACCAATTTCTCCTCTACCCTGTTAATACCCACATCGATCACTATGGCACCCGGTTTCACGTGCGAAGCATTGATAAATCCAGGTTTGCCGATGGCGGCGATCAAAATATCCGCCTGGCGTGTCATCTCAGCAAGATTCGGTGTCTTGCTATGGGTCAGGGTGGCGGTTGCGTTTCCTAATTTTCCATTTCTTCCCAAAAGGATGCTCATAGGCGACCCCACAATATGGCTTCTTCCCACGATGACCGCATGTTTTCCTTCCGTAGAAATCTGATAATGTTCAAGAAGTAACAACACACCAAACGGCGTTGCAGGAAGATAGGTGGGCAATCCCAAGGCCATCCTGCCCACATTTTCTGGATGAAAGCCATCGACATCTTTTTCTGGATCAATGGCCAATAAAATTCGCGTGTCATCCATCCCTTTGGGTAAGGGCAACTGCACAATATATCCGCTAACGCTAGGATTGTTATTTAATTTGGCGATTTCCGCTAAAACTTCTTCTACCGAAGCTGTTTCGGGTAAGTGGATAAGGGTGGACTGAAATCCAACTTCATCGCAATCACGCACCTTTCCACGCACATAGGCACTTGACGCAGGGTCATTGCCTATGAGGATTGCCGCCAAATGAGGCTGGCTCTTTCCTTCTGAAATTCGCGCGGATACCTGCTCTTTTATTTTGTCCTTCCATGCCGCAGCCGCAACTTTACCACTGAGTATTTGGGCCATCATCGGGGCATGTTTTTCATCATGTTCATCATGTTCTGACGGCCTCCTTTGCCTTGCATCATTTTCATCATCTTGCTCATGTCTTCAAACTGTTTAATCAACTTGTTGACTTCTGCGACAGATCTTCCAGAGCCTTTGGCAATTCGGGCACGCCGGGCGCCATTAAGGATTCCGGGCTGCTCTCTTTCTTTGGGTGTCATAGATTTAATCATGGCCTCCACATGTTTAAAGGCATCATCAGGTACATCCATATCCTTCATCGCTTTGCCCACACCGGGAATCATCCCCATCAGGTCCTTCATCGAACCCATCTTTTTCACTTGACCGATTTGCTCAAGGAAATCATCAAATCCAAACGAGTTGGTCGCAATTTTCTTGGACATTTTACGGGTTGATTCTTCGTCAAACTGCTCTTGCGCACGCTCGACTAAGGAAATCACATCACCCATTCCCAAAATACGGTCCGCCATCCGGGATGGGTAGAAGACATCAAGTGCCTCCATTTTTTCGCCTGTACCAATAAACTTAATGGGCACCTCGACGACTGAACGAATGGTCAGCGCAGCACCACCACGGGTGTCACCATCTAATTTGGTTAAAATGACCCCTGTATAATCTAAGGCATCATGGAAGGCTTTTGCTGTATTCACGGCATCTTGCCCTGTCATGGCATCCACAACAAACAACGTCTCTTGAGGTTGTACCGCCGCATGGATGGCTTTAATCTCCGCCATCAAGGCTTCATCTACCGCTAAGCGACCAGCCGTATCAATTAGTAAATAGTTAAATCCTTCTGCTTTAGCCTTTTGTTGTGCCATTTGCGCAATAATGACAGGATTTTTCTCCTCTGGCATCGAGAAAACCTCTAACTCAATTTGTGCTCCAAGGGTATGCAACTGTTCGATTGCCGCAGGGCGGTAGACGTCAGCTGCAGCCAGCAAGACTTTGCTTCCTTTTTTTCTTTTTAAATGAGACCCTAATTTTGCCGTAAAGGTCGTTTTACCCGAACCCTGAAGACCTGCCATTAGGACCGTCTGCAAGCCTGTACCGTGGGCAATCTCGACCGCATCACCTCCCATTAGGGAAGCCATTTCATCGCGGACAATTTTCACTAATGCTTGACCTGGCTGTAGCGCTTTGATTACATCCTGGCCCATCGCCTCTTCCTTCACCTTATCCGTGAACGCTTTGGCGATTTTATAGTTAACATCCGCATCCACCAGGGCACGGCGGATGTCCTTGATCGTTTCAGCAATATTTATATCCGTGATTTTACCGCGTCCACTAAGACGGTGGATGGCAGAATCAATACGTTCGGTTAGGCCTTCAAACATAGCATGGGAGATTGAAGCGACAAAGTTAACCCATCTGTGGGAGCTGGAGGGGAATATCCATAGCTAAAACAAAGGCATCTTCATTTGCTTCAATGGCATAGCGAGAGCTCCCCATGACTCCAGCAGCATCACGTGCTTCAAGAGGTTGATCATCTAGTTTAATTGCGCCTTCAATGACAAAGAAGTAGACACCATTTTCAGCACGCTTCACATCATAATCCCGCTTTGTTCCTGCCGGAATTCTTGAAAGTGAAAACCAAGCCTGTTGATGTATTTCTAATCCTTCCCCTTTCCCAACGGGGTTGACTACGGCGTGCCATTCCCGCTGGACAGCTTCAACATCATAATATTTCTGCGCGTATTGAGGGGTCACATTGCGCTTTTCTGGAAAGATCCAAATCTGAAGCAACGTGCAGGGCTCATCCGCTTTGGCATTGTATTCCGAATGATGAATGCCCGTGCCCGCCGACATGGCCTGAACCTCTCCTGCGTGCAATACTTCCTTATTGCCCATAGAATCCTGGTGCTCCAACGCGCCCGTCAAGGGAATGGTGATAATCTCCATGTTATCATGCGGGTGCTTGCCAAACCCCTCTCCACCGGCAATCCAATCATCATTCAGGACGCGCAACACGCCAAAATGAACACGTTCCGGATTGTGATAGGAAGCGAATGAAAACGAATGATGCGAATTGAGCCATCCGTGGTTAGCGTGTCCGCGACTATGAGCTTTGTGAAGGATCAATGACATGTCTGATAGTTTATAGATAAACAACGATGGCGCTGCAGGGTTCAAAGGTAAGGTGAGGTTAAAAAAAACGCCGGCAACCTGCACCGGCGTTCATCATTTAGGGATCAAGTATATTTACTTATCCTCCTTTCGTGTCAGGCGGATTTCCACCCGTTTCTCTCCGTTTTCATCGATCGTTTCAGTCATTTGAACATCTTCTCCCGATCCAGAAGGCGTATGGCCCCCTTCCTGAAGGTTCATATAAAAGAACACATTTTCATCTGAATCTTTATGATCACGCATCATCCGCATGCGTTGCGGGGTATGCATACCCCCCGGAAAAGGCAATGCACGGCCCATGGGGGGCGCACTTGGAATCAAATACCCCTGCACTTTGTTCTTCTTGCCATCTCTTCTATACGTAATAACGATAGGGTCTGCAGTTTTCTTTGAGGCCATTCGGTCCATCATGCCTACTTCGTTTGTCACGGGCAAATCATCTACCGCCATGATCACGTCACCCACCTTTAAGCCAAGTGCCGCAGCCGTAGACGTAGGTATGACTTCAACGACCATGGCGCCTGTTATATCATCACGCTTTTCAAGTATCACACCCAGAGTGCCCTTATCTGTTGGCCAACCGATCGGGGGTTCATCGACCAGCATCGCAGTAGTTCCACGCCATGCTTTTGGCATGTCTTCTTCTCCTTTAAAGACAAAAACCTGGGCGTTTTCAGTATGTATTCCATTGGGCAGATCCAGACCTTCAAAATCCATTGGCCCCATTTCTCCATCGATTCGCCTCATTACCTTGATGATGACCTTGGTTGAATCTCCTGAAATAAATGTATCCATAGACGTCCCTACCTGAGACCTAGCAATACGCATCGTGTGATCAGGCTGCTGACCTAGCGCATGCATCGTATAGCCACCTTGCCTATGTCCAACCGCCATCCTAATCGGCCTGCCTTCCTGCATCTTGCCGGCACCTTTGCCTCCTGAACCCCTTTGGCACGCCCTACCCTTCTTAGGACATAAAGCCGTGCTATCTTTTTGAGCGCAGTTAGCTTTTTCAGCAGGACTTTTATCAGCACAGCAAGCTTTTGGCGCTTCTTGCGCAAACACCGTCATGCTCAAAAGAGCCAATAGGACCAAATATTTTTTCATAAAGTAGTTTTTAGCAAGGCTTAAGATAGTGTCTTATATCTAGAGAATCGAACCCCACAAAGGATTCCTATGCTACATCACAGTATCTTTAGGTTCATGCGAAACGTGCTAAAACTTGCCGCACTTTGGGTGGCCGCCTTGGGTTATTTTGTGGACATCTATGACTTGCTCTTATTCAGCATTATCCGTGTCCCAAGTCTGGAATCTCTGGGACTTGTCAATGTTTTTGAATCAGGACTTTTGATTCTTAACATGCAGATGCTTGGCTTGTTGCTCGGGGGTATCTTGTGGGGGACATTAGGAGATAAACTCGGGAGAACCCGGGTACTTTTTATGTCGATCCTCCTTTATTCTCTGGCAAATATTGCCAATGGATTTGTAGTCAACGCGGAGCAATACACATGGATTCGTTTTATCGCGGGCATCGGCCTTGCTGGAGAATTGGGCGCAGGCATCACCCTGGTCGCAGAACTATTGCCCAAAGAACGCAGAGGTATCGGCACCTCTTTAGTGGCAGGCATTGGCCTAACGGGTGCTGTATTCGCCTTCTTTATTGCGCAGTCCTTTGATTGGCGAACCTGCTATTTTATTGGAGGCGGCCTCGGACTTGTCTTACTCATGCTGCGCCTATCTGTATTTGAATCCGGGCTTTTTCAGGAAATGTCGTCTAAACCGAATGTACCTAAAGGAAATTTCTTTCAGCTTTTTGCAACAAAAGAGCGGGCCATGCGCTACCTCCGCTCTATTCTCATTGGCTTACCTACTTGGTTTGTTATCGGCATTTTGGTAAGTTTTTCAAAAGAATTCGGGGCGCACATGGATCTATCTGAAGCGATTGACCCTGGCAAAGGCATATTGTTTTCCTATGCAGCCATTGCCCTTGGGGATGTCTGCATTGGGTTTCTTTCGCAGTATTTAAAGAGCCGGAAAAAAGCACTCTATGTGTTTTATGCCATTACTATGGTCGGAATGGTCCTTTTCTTTACTGCGAGCTCAGCTGCATGGCTCTATTTCGCCTGTGGCGTTTTGGGTTTTGGCACGGGCTTTTGGGCCATTTTTGTCACCATTGGGGCAGAGAATTTCGGCACCAACCTGCGTGCGACCGCTGCGACCACCATTCCAAATATGGTTCGAGGTTCACTCAATGGTATTTCTGCGCTCTTTTTATTCTTATTGGCCCAGACCGACTACCTGGTGGCCGGTATTATCACCGCTTGTATTGTGATGGCGATCACCTTTTGGGCCGTTCGCGGATTGCCAGAAACGTTTGGTAAGGATCTGGATTACTTGGAAGAATAAGGGGGTGGATTCGGAGCCATGCCGGTCTTTGTTTTGTCTATAGCCCTGCCGCTTTCAGGATGGCCGGCCTGTCCCCAAATAAGGAGTAAATTTGATGCAATGTCCAAGGTTTTAGAAAGCAGTTCGCTGATGGTCACTTTTTCTGATCAAGTGTCGCTGCATTTTCCTCCGCTTGTCCTAGAGGCAGGTGAAATGGTCCTGCTTCAGGGTCCATCCGGCGCAGGAAAATCAACTTGGATGCATGCCATAGCGGGGCTTACCCCCTTTCATCGTGGCACAGTAGACATACATGGCTTTGCGACACTTTACGCCGGTAAAAAGGCACCGAAGCAATGGCGTCGAAGTGCGGTGAGTCTTCTCCCTCAGAAACCCTTTTTCTGGAATAGTTTGAGCTTAAGTGAGAATCTTGGCTTAGCTGCCTGGGCAAAGGGGATTGACCCGCCAACCATGTCATTAGATGCGCTGGGTCTAGGCACAAAAGGGGCGCAAGCCGCCCATAGCTTAAGTTTGGGAGAACAACAACGGGTGAATGCCCTTCGTTCCTTTTTAGGCAATGCCCCGGTGCTTCTCGCCGATGAGCCGACAGCTTCGCTAGATGATCATAATGCAGCTGCCGTTATGGCTTTGTTAAGAGCCCATCTAGAGAAGCAGGCATGTGGCATTGTTGTTTCGAGCCATGATCATCGGCTGGTTCCCTATATGGACCGAATCGTGACAATCGGATGAAGGCTTTCTACTTTGCCTCAAGGGCTCTATGGCATAGACGAACAACGGGCCTCTTTATTGCGCTTGTATGGGCGCTGGGTCTATTGGGCATCGCGGCAACGGGTCGCATGGAGCGGAGTCTGGAGGGACAACTTACCCAAACCCTGGAAGGAACCGACCTCCTCTTAACAGCAAAGGGTTCTCCTACCCAGGCCATTCTCGCAAACCTATTCCATATCGATGAACCCACGGGCAATATTGGCCGCGAGGAGGCTGAAAAATGGCTCACGCATCCGGACCTTGCCCATATTCGTCGCCTCGCCTATGGCGACAACCTACATGGGCAACGCATACTAGGGTGCGATTCCGCTACGTGGACACATATTCCTATACGTACCCTCCAAGGGAATTGGCCCTCTGCGCCTATGGAGGTCGCTATATCTGAAGCTATTGCACAAAAAGAAGGCTTGCATATTGGGGCAACCTTTCATGGGGGACATGGGACGGTTGAAGATCTTGGCAATCACGATGACCATGACTACAAAGTCGTAGGCATCTTTTCCTCTAGAACGCCATTGTGGAATACACTCATTCTGACAACGATCCAGAGTGTTTGGACCGTGCACGAAGATGATCAAGACGCGTATACTGCCGTCTTGGCGCGTATAAAAAACCCTATGACACGCCTGATGATGCCGGGGCAGATTCAGCGCAACAGCACCTTTATGGCCGTTTCACCTGCCATGGAAGCTAATCGCATGATGGGGTGGCTGAACCAAGGGGGGCAAGTCATCCGGGCCATGTCTTGGCTTTTGACGCTGATTGCAGCCCTTTCATTGGTCTTACTGCTCCAGAGTCATATTCGTGAAAGATTGGCAGACTATGCACTTGTCCGCGCCATGGGGGGGAGCTGGGGGCAAATCGCAGGGCTTGTTTTATGGCAAAATATCCTCCTTGCGCTGGCCGCGATCACCCTCACCTACCTCGGTTTACTCGTCGCCTTTTACCTGCAATCATATTGGCTTCCTGAAGGTATCTGGCTCAATGAAACCGTGTGGTGGGACTTGAAATTTGATCTCCCTTGGCTTCTTTTGCATCTTTTTTTGGCAGTTTTTGCAGGAATAGGGCCTTGGATCTGGTTACAAAAAATACCTTTGCACCGTGCGTTGGTCGATTCTTAAACCGTTGACCCTTTGGGGGTTCTTGATAACGGCAATGGCATTTATGCCTGGAGGTCCATCCAAATTAACATGGAGGCAGCTCGCAACGACCACATTTACAGAATATTACGACAACACAAAGGGAATTTGGTCTATGGAGGCCAGCTACCCACCCACTCTTACATCCCTGCGCGGTCAAGAAATCTATATCACAGGCTATGTATTACCTGTAGACACAAAAGGTGAGATCTACGCGCTCAGTGCTTATCCATTTAGTTCTTGTTTCTTCTGTGGAGGCGCAGGACCGGAAAGCGTGATGGGACTTGAGTTCAAAGAAACCCCTGGTCGATTAGCGACGGATGCAGTAAAAACCTATATCGGCACTTTGGTTTTGGTACAAAAACCCAGCAATGGATTTTACTTCACTTTGATTAATGTACGCCCTTATACGCCATGAAAATCCTCCTTCCTCAAGTATTGGTTATTGATCCCCCCTCACCGCATAATGGCAAAACCGTGGACATCCTACTTTCTGATGGCGCCATCGAAGCCATCGGACTCGACTTGGACCAAAAGAATGTGAACGTCATTGAAGCGGCACGAGGAAGAATGGTCAGCCCTGGATGGATCGACGGAAGAGCCCGTAGCGGCGAGCCTGGACATGAGGAGCGTGAAACCTATTCATCTTTAGCCTTTGCCGCAGCGCAAGGCGGATTTACGCAAGTTGCCGTGATGCCCTCTACTACGCCACCAAGGGATGCACGGCCGCACATTGAGAGTCTCATACAAGCGAGTCAATCACTGCCTGTTGCACTTCTGCCCATTGGCAGTATTTCCAAACGAATAGAAGGAGAGCATCTGGCGGAATTAACGGATATGCACTTAGCGGGAGCGGTGGGCTTTAGTGATGATGTCTATGGCTTAGACCATGCACACCTTCTGCAACTCGCCTTGCAATATGCGCAGGACATGGACGTATCGATCCAGAGTTTTGCTTTTGACCGCAGTATAAACCCGAATGGGCAAGCGCACGAAGGTGCTATGGCACTCTCACAAGGCCTCTCCCCTATATCGATCCTTGCAGAATCTTTGCGTGTTCAAAGAGACCTGGCTATTCATGCCTACGCGGGAGGGCGTTTGCATATTGCCGGATTGAGCACCGTCGAGGCGGTGGAAATGGTACGCAGCGCAAAGGCAAATGGGCAAGATGTCACCGCCGACGTGGCCATTGCAAATTTAATCGGCACTGAAGCAGACATTCAGGGTTTTGACAGTACGTATAAGGTTCTGCCTCCGTTAAGGAGTTTAGGAGACAAGGAAGCGCTTTGGGGTGGTCTTCTCGATGGCACGATTGACATGGTGGTCAGTGACCACAACCCCATGGATACTGAAGCAAAATCATGTGAATGGGGTCAAGCATTATTTGGCGCGGCGACGATTGAGCATGCTTTTGGTTGGTACCATCATGTCAATGCAAGTCATGAGGCTCTAGAAAGATGGATTGAGGCCGTGGCCTACCAGCCTAGAAAGTTGTATCAGTTGGGCCCTTGTACCGTCAAAGTAGGGATGCCCGCTGACTTAACCATTTTTGCGCTCGATGGCTCTGCTGAACAAACACATACCAAGGCGATGAACACGCCCAGCTGGACGCAGAACGGCCGTGCTATCGGCATTGTTAGAGGGAAAAAGGTTACGCTCCTGTAAGCCTAAGACCGTCAAAAGCCAAAGCCATGCCCGCTGGCAATGTGGCCGTAACCTCCGCATGGAGACCCATTTGATGACTAATATGGGTAAACCAGACTTCTGGCACCCTGGTTTCGCGTGAAAACACAACAGCCTCATCGAGCGAGAAGTGACTTACATGCGGTGTATGACGTAATGCGTTCACCACGAGTATAGACGCCCCTTTGATTTTGTCCATTTCAGCCTCCTCCATACCCGAGACATCCGTTAAGTACACTACATCTCCGATTCTAAACCCTAACACGGGCCATGTTCCATGCTTCCCAAGAATGGGCTGCCATCGTTGATGACCTATTTGGAACGGCTTCCCTGGTTCGATTGCATGCAAGACTAGCTCAGGTGCCCCTGGGTATTTATTTTCTGAAAAAGCATAGGCAAATTGCTGTCTCAGGCGTGATTCAACACGTTGTGTGCAATATATCGGCATCTCCCCACCCTGGTGATAATTCAACGGTCGGACTTCATCCAAGCCTGCCACATGGTCCATATGCTCATGGGTCAATACAATGGCATCCAGGCTTGTTTGGCCGCTGCGCAGCATCTGTTGCCTAAAGTCAGGTCCACAATCAATCATGACCTGCGTGTGGCCGTCTCGAATCATGACAGCGCTTCGCAATCGATAGTCACGAACATCCTCAGACCTACAGACCGAACAAGAACAGCCAATTAAGGGAACACCACCCGATGTTCCCGTACCTAAAAACTCAAGTTCAATGGGCGTCATAGCACGAATTTAACCATACATTTGATACTATGGGAGACATGGTACTGTCGGCAGCGCAAAAAGCACTGCGAGTTAACCTAAATGCGGACATCTACGGATCCTTTGCCGAAATTGGCGCGGGACAAGAAACTGTTCGCCAATTTTTTAGGTCTGGCGGGGCCTCTGGGACTATCGCAAAAGCGATGAGCGCTTATGACAAGGACTTTTCTGACGCTATCTATGGTATTGAAACGGATGGCCGTTATGTCACAGAGAGTCGTTTGAGAAAAATGCTAGGACATGAATACAAGCTCTTAGTTGATCGCCTATCCCGAGATAAGCATCCCACCAAATGTTATTTTACTTTTGCCAATACCGTCGCCACGATCGATTTTGCCAAAACCTTCAAGGGCCATGGTTGGATTGGGATTCGTTTTCAAACGGCGCCAGGCCAAGAGCCCAATGAGCTCATTATTCATGTACGCTTGCATGAGAATGATCCAAAACATCAGCAAGAAACCATTGGTACCCTCGGCGTTAATTTGATCTATGGGGTACATTTTATGCACCAAGACCCGAAAGACTTGTTGCTGAGTTTGTTTGATGGCATAGATCCTTCTGCCGTTGAGATTGACCTGATTAATTTTTCTGGCCCTGATTTTCAGCAAGTTGACAATAGATTGATGTCATTGCAACTCATTAAGAATGGGTATACAGACGCCGTGATCTTTGGCCCTGAGGGCAAAAATATCTTACCTGCTGAACTCCTTTACAAGAAAAATATACTAGCCATGCGTGGCTCTTTTCGTCCTGTCACAAAAGTGAATATGGACATGATCAAAAAGGGCTATAAAAAATTTATTGAGTCTAAACGTGTGGACGAGGACAAGCTTGTTGTCCTATTTGAAATCACCTTAAACAATTTGCTGTCTGATGGCGATTTAGATGAGCAAGATTTCTTAGACCGTGCAGAAATTCTTTGCTCGATTGGCCAAACTGTTTTGATTTCAAATTACCAAGAATACTATAAGCTAGTTGACTACTTCTCTGGCTTCACCAAAAAGCGCATGGGGCTCATTATGGGTATCCCGAGCTTACAAGAAATTTTTGAGGAAAAGTATTACCGCGATTTGAATGGAGGCATATTAGAGGCATTTGGCAAGATCTTCTCAAAAGACCTAGTGATCTACGCTTATCCATTTAAAAAAGCAGGAACTACGCACGTTGCAACGACCAAAGACGTGGAGATGCATCCTCGATTCCGTCCAGTTTTTGATTACCTCTTTTATAATCGCCGCATGCGAGATATTGAAGATTTTGACTCCGAAATATTATCCATTTGGAGCCGTCAATTACTTCAGAAGATCAGAAGTGGTGAAGAAGGATGGGAAGAGGGACTACCCACCTATGTGGATACCATTATTAAAGAAAAAGGACTGTTCGGCTACATCAAAGAGGCGAAAGACAATCCTTCTTTATAACGGAACAGCGCACGTTCGCGCGCCATTTTATGGTCCACAATGGGCACAGGATAAGTCGATGTACCATATTCAGGCACCCACTTTTTGACATAGACTGCCGCTTTGTCAAAGCGCTCCATTTGACTTGAGGGGTTAAAGATGCGGAAGTACGGTGCAGCATCGCATCCACTTCCACTAGCCCACTGCCAACCCCCTACATTTGAAGCCAGGTCAAAGTCGAGCAATTTAGCCGCAAAGTAAGCGGCACCTAGGCGCCAGTCAAGTAGAAGGTGCTTTGTTAAAAAACTGGCCACTACCATCCGAACCCTATTGTGCATGAAGCCTGTTTCATTTAGTTCGCGCATGCCTGCATCGACAAGAGGATACCCCGTTTCACCTTGGCACCATGACGCAAAATGTTCCGTATTGTTTTCCCATCGTATATGGTCATAGGCCGGTTTGATTGCTTTGTCCGGACATTGAGGGAAATGCTTTAGTATCATTTGGTAGAAGTCCCGCCATATCAACTCATTTACGTAAGTTTCATGGGTTGGATAAGCACTTCTGGCCAGAGATCGAATGGAGCGTGTGCCAAAGCGCAAATGCACACTTAAGCGGCTCGTTCCTGCTTCCCCTGGGAAGTCTCGGGTCTCTTTGTAGTGCGCAAGTACATCCATGGGGATTTCACGTGAGGGGATGGCTAGACTACAGGCCTGAAAGCCCAGATCTTCTAAGGATGGAAAAGTATACGCAGGGGACGGAGGGCTCCATGGACCCTTTGCGTCAGGAAAGGCTGCCAAACCTTCTGGCGGCAATAGACTTTTCCACTTTCGCGCGTAGGGGGTAAAAACCAAATAGGGGGTCCTGTCCTCTTTTAATACCTCATGCGGTTCCATCAAGACATGGTCTTTAACCCATTTGCAGGGCTTGCCTTTTTCCGCATATAGCTGTGCCACCGATGTATCGCGAAGTCCGGCATAGGGCTCATAATCTCGGTTTGCAAACAATGCCTCTACAGAAGGATCTTCTGACCAGCGCGTATGCCACACAATAGGATCTCCATACACAACCCATAATTGGGCGCCTTGTTGTGCTAATTCGAATTGAATCCTTTGCAGTTCTGCATGTATGAAAGCCACACGACGATCCCGTGGGTTTTCCAGTTCGGAGAGAATGTTTGAATCAAAAATAAAAATACATTGCACATGACTCCCCCTTTCTTTCGAATATTGACAAGCTGAAGACAAGGCATGATTGTCCTCTAAACGCAGATCACGACGGAACCAATGGAGCACCATCGCTAGGCTCGAATTGACCCTAGAAACTCGCTTCGAACTGCCGGATCATTGAATTTTCCGGAATAAGCACTTGTTACTGTAGAAGAAGCGCAATCTTCCACTCCCCGAGTCTTGACACAAAGGTGTTCAGCATCCATATAGACAGCGACATCCTCCGTGTCTAAGCTCCTGCGTAATTCCGCAGCAATTTGCTCGGTGAGACGCTCCTGCACTTGGGGTCGTTTTGCATAATACTTAACGATTCTATTCAACTTGGAAAGACCGACCACCTTCCCTGTTGAAAAGTAGGCAAGGTGACAATGGCCAAGGATGGGAACAAAATGATGCTCGCATGTGCTGTGCACGGTGATGTTCCGTTCAATGAGCATTTGGGCGTACTGGTAATCGTTTTCGAAAAGCGTTATCTCCGGCTTATTCAAGGGATTCAATCCTTGAAATGTTTCATGTACGTACATTTTGGCGACGCGCATGGGGGTGCCTTTCAAGGAGTTATCTGTCAAATCAAGTCCCATGATTTGCATTATTTCCGCAAACTTTTCGGCGATAAGCTCCACCTTTTCCCCATCAGTTAAGAGATACGCATGCGCATGCATGGGGGTGGTGGGAACCTCAGTAAAATTTGAAGCTGCTTTAGCATTAAACGAAGTGTTAACCATTGTATTCAACGTAGTTACGAGGTGTTTCATAAAGTGTAACTTTAATTTCGTATTCAGCCTCAATATGCGGCCTCAGCCAGCTATAAATGACGGCCGCAATATTCTCTGCGGTCGGATTTAACTGGGCAAACTCCTCTACTTCAAGGTTTAAGTTTTTGTGATCGAGCCTACCCTCTACCTCTGCTTTTATAAGATCTGCCAACTGCTTCATGTCATACACGTACCCTGTTTCCGGATCAATCTCTCCCGTAATCCCAACAATCAATTCATAATTGTGGCCATGAAAAAGAGGGTTGTTACAGGCACCAAAAAAAGAAGCATTCCTTTCCTCTGTCCAATGAGAAACATGTAAACGATGGGCTGCATTAAAATGCGCATGCCTGCTTATCGTCGCTTTCATCGTGTGGGTAGGTGTTTGGCATATTCTACTAAAATGATTTTAAACCATGCCGTATAACGGGCGGGGTTTAATGCGATATCCTTGAAGAGATTAGGCAGGGTGATCCATGCCACATCGGCGACCTCATCCCTATTTAGCGCGCATGTACCCTGAAAGGTGCCCATGAGCACGTGATCAAGTTCGTGTTCAATTAAGCCATTCTCAAAGGCTGCACGATATATAAAGTGAAAGGCGGGACGCAGATCTTCAATGTGGGCTGGATGAATACCCAATTCTTCCTGGACTCTTCTCTTTGCCGCCTCCAGGATGGTTTCCCCTACTCTCGGATGGCTACAGCATGTATTCGTCCACAACAACGGGCTATGGTATTTACCGCTGGCCCGTTGCTGGAGAAGCGTTTCTCCTTGTTCATTAAATAAGAAAACTGAAAATGCTCTATGCAGCTCACCCTTTTCGTGCGCTTCCATTTTCTCCATCCGTCCCACCGGTTGATCTTCCGGATCTACGAGGATAACATATTCTTTCATGCTACAACAGATTCAAGGCGTGTCGAACATAACTGCTGACAAATAGCCGATATTTTTTTTGATTATGAATGCGGATTCTAGATTGAAAAATACGTGCAGAAGGCGTCCGCATAATTTTCTTGAACAGGTCATAATAGTACATGTAGGCAATGTACACACCAAATCGCGCTCCTTTGGGTAAACGCAGAATACCTTCATATCCGCGGCGAAAGTCAATCGCTATATCTGCTTCGATCGCACGCTTTGCGTCATCATCAAAGCGAGAGAGGTCTACATTGGGGAAGTAGGTGCGTCCTAGCGCATGAAAATCCGCACTCACATCGCGCAGAAAGTTGATTTTTTGAAAGGCAGAACCTAACTTCATAGCAGAAGGCGTTAGGGCTTGATACTGAGCCTCATCCCCTTTTACAAACACTTTCAAGCACATCAAGCCAACTACTTCAGCACTGCCAAGGATATATTTCTCATATTCTGCTTGACTATAGGTTCTATCTTCTAAATCCATTTCCATGGACGATAGGAAGGTGTCAATCAAGGATGGGTCAATGTTATATTGATGCACAACACGTTGAAAACTATGGAGCACAGGATTGATACTCACTTTTTCTTCTAGGGCCAAGTGCGTGTCTTGCCAAAACCGCTTGAGCAATTTCGCCTTGTCATGGCCTTGAAAGGTGTCTACAATTTCATCTGCTATGCGAACAAAACCATAAATTCCATAAATGGGGTCACGCAGAGATTTGTTTAACCCCAAAATACCCAAAGAAAAAGAAGTTGAATACGCACGTGTAATCAACTTGTTGATTCTGTCCGAACTGCGATGATAAAGTTCCATCATGTGCTAAGGGGGTATTCCTTTTGAATTTCGAGGGCAACGACTTCCCCACTAATGATACAAGGTGGAACGCCAGGACCAGGCACCGTTAATTGTCCAGCATAGTAGAGGTTTTTAAGCTTCCCTTTTATGCTGGGCTTAAAAATGGCCGTCTGATCCAAGGTGTTGGCTAGTCCATAGGCATTGCCTTGATGCGCATGATAATCCTTCACGAAATCGCGGTAGGCGTAGGTGCGTTTGAGGACAATATGCTGACGTATATCCATTCCCACATGCTGCTGAATTCGGTCCGCAACTAATTGAAAATAAAGCTCTAACACTTCATCAGTATCCTTTAGGCCTGGAGCGGTAGGGATAAGGATTACCAATGCCTCGCCTCCTTCCGGAGCAGCTTTAGGATCTGTTTTCGACGCGGCTGAAAGATAAAAAAGCGGTTTCTCTGGCCATCTAGGGTGGGTGTAAATCGCATCTGCGTGGGCGTCAAACGGGGCATCAAAAAACAAAGTATGATGCTCAATACCTGGAATTGGCTTGTCTAGCCCGATGTAGTACAAGAAAGAAGAGGGTGCCATTTTTCGTTTTTCCCAATAGGAGGCGCTATACTTTCTATAACCTGGAGCAAGAATCTTTTGATCTACATGCGCATAGTCCGCACTGGCTACCACAAGATCACAGGCTAGTTCCTTATCTCCCATTAAAACATGCGTTATACGGCCTTGATTATACGCAAAACCAGACACTTCTTGTTGAAAGGCGAATTGCGCCCCCTGTTCCTTTGCTAAGGCATAGAAAGCCTCCACGACTGCATACATACCCCCTTGCGGGTACCACGTACCAAGGGCCATATCCGCATAATTCATCAAGGAATACAGCGCGGGTGTATTACTTGGCGTTGCACCAAGAAATAGGACCGGAAACTCCAATAACTGCTGTAGTTGCGGATTTTTAACCACTTTTTTGATCGAAGAGCGAATATTACTCAATAAATCCAACGAAAGGATCCCTTTAAGCAGCCGTGCATCGGCAAATTCAAATAATGATCTCGATGGTTTACGTACAAGGTCATTGATGCCTACTTCATACTTGTAGGCAGCGTCTTGTAAGAACGCCCGAAGCCGTTTGGCCGACCCAGGTTCAACCCGATCAAAAAGAGCCTCCATTTCATCCATGTTCGCTGGAATCGACATAGGTCCTTCTTCAAAGAAAATGCTGTAAGAGGGGTCTAGTCTTTCAAGCTGATAGTAGTCCGAAGGTTTCTTGCCAAAATGACTAAAAAAGGTCTCAAAAACATCGGGCATCCAATACCAAGATGGACCCATATCAAAGGTGTAACCATCAGCGCACCATTGACGGGCTCGGCCACCTGGTCCATCATGCTTTTCTAAAACCGTGACCTTATATCCTGATTTGGCCAGGTAAGCCGCAGTGCTGAGTCCAGAAAAGCCTGCACCTATAACGACTGCATGCATGAGATCAATGAATTGAGTTTAAAAGGCAATGAGCTAGCGAAAATCTTTGAGTTTTTCCATCATTTTCCTCCTAGCAAGGAAGATACGGCTTTTGACTGTCCCTAAAGGGATGTCCATTTCTTGGGCTATCTCCTCGTATTTATAGCCATTAAAATACATCATGAAAGCATCCAAATACGATTTTTCTACGGTTTCTATATTCTCCATAATATGGGTCAATTCCGCTGGACTATCCGCCTCGGTTGAACGACTTGAGGCCATGCTGCCTATGAGAAATTGATTTTCCGTATCATCAGAATAGGTGTTCTGATTCCGCTTTTTACGGTAATTATTTATGAAGGTATTCTTCAAGATCGTATAGAGCCAACCCTTCAAGTTAGTGCCCTCTTTGAAACGATCTTGGTTCTTTATGGCTTTGTAGAAGGTTTCCTGAATTAAATCCTCTGCATCTTCGGAATGGCGTGTCAACTTCAAAGCCAATATCCGCAGAAAGGAAGAGTGTTGATGGATTTCGTTGCCAAAGGTATCCGAAGAAGTCATCATTATTTTGTTTAACGATTATTAATCAAAGTTAAACAATAAATGACCTGAGACAAGGGTTTGTTTCGTTTTTTTTAAATTTATTCAACAAACTGACTTTACGTAGGCGCTACCGCAGATGCCAACGCTTGGGTCAAAGAAGGCAGGTCGGGTAAAACTTCCAATCCTATAAACGATGGAGAGCCTTCCCAGTCATGACTACCCAGACCCGTGATATAAAAAGGAATGCCTTGGAGCATGGCCGAAATTCTTTGAATATACGCATCTCTCCCGTCCACATCTGGCTGTGTTGTCCAAATAGACACCAACGCTTTCCATCGTTCAGGCGTTTTCAGCAAAGGTGCTAAGAACTCCATAGGAACACTCTGTCCTAAATAGATAACAGGAGCCCCTTTGGCTTTGAGCAAATAATGCATATAAAGTAAGCCTAACTCATGTAATTCTTGGTCAGGCAAGAAAAGTAAGTATGCTGGATTTTCTCGCGTTGCACTTATCGCAGGAAGCGCATCCAACGCTGCATAAAGTTTTTGCTTGATGAGATTGCTTGCAAAATGTTCGTGCGCTACCCCAATGGCATCTGTTTGCCATAATACCCCTATTTGCTGAATAAATTTACCCACGATTTTTGTGAAGGTTACCTCTTGGCCCACTTCATCTATAGATCTATCCAGGATATCGGAAAAAGTGGGCTCATCCAAGTCAATAGTCGCCCGAAGCATCCGAGAAATTTGAGAGGGGAAATCTCCACTGATCAAGGCTAAATCTAATACTTGCAGATTCAAGGCTTCACGAGATAAATCCGCCACTTTGCTGATGCGCCAACCTTTTTGGATAAGAACGGCGACATTCAACAGCGTCTTTAAGTCTTCATCCGTGTAGTAGCGAATATTCGTTTCTGTTCGCAATGGCTCAACAATGCTATAACGCTGTTCCCAGATTCGCAGCGTATGTGCCTTAATTCCGGTTAGGTGTTCAAGCGCCTTTATAC
>ERZ888423.1693-NODE-1693-length-18346-cov-7.618501_pt1 | contig 18346 bp, 12 predicted proteins | sample MGYA00520523_ERZ888423 | MGnify/ENA primary metagenome ERZ888423 (study PRJEB32303, sample SAMEA104408611) | aquatic metagenome | biome: Brackish water; feature: Pelagic; material: water | place: Baltic Sea | collected 2014-06-08T10:24:00 | depth 30,27 m ...
ATGATGCAATCTTTCGCTAACCCTTAGTGCCTTGAACCTATTGATGAGCAAATAATATTTAACAATAACTTCCTAATAAGTATATTCAAATTAAAAAAAGCCGGTTGCCCGGCTCTTTTTTATGGCTTCGGGTTTGATTAGAACCAGTATACAAACAAGTACAAACCAAGCCAAACCACGTCAACAAAGTGCCAATACCATGCGGCACCTTCAAAACCGAAGTGGTTGTCAGCTGTAAAGTGACCTTTCATGACGCGAAATAAAATCACAGTCAACATGATGGCACCTATAATCACGTGAAAACCGTGAAAGCCTGTCAACATGTAAAACAACGAACCAAACGCCCCTGAGTCAAACCTTAAATTTAGATCTGAATAAGCATGTGCATATTCGTAAGCTTGAACGCCAGCAAATATAAAACCAAACAAAACAGTTGCAACTAACCACAAAACCGTACTACGGCGATGGTTGGCACGTAAAGCGTGGTGAGCAAATGTAAGCGTTACGCCTGAGCTTAGGAGCAGTGCAGTGTTAATGGTGGGCAACCAAAAAGGGCCCATCACTTCAAAGTTTTCAATAATGCCGGCAGGGCCCATGTTTGGCCATACCGCATTAAACTCTGGCCAAAGCAACATTTTGTGATCAAGATCGCCCAACCAAGGCGTTGTCACAGTCCGTATGTACCAAAGCGAACCGAAAAAAGCAGCAAAGAACATAACTTCAGAAAAAATAAACCAGCTCATGCTCCAGCGATAAGATAAGTCAACTCGCTTACTGTTTAAGCCACTCAACGACTCTCGAATAGCGTCTGAAAACCAGAAATATAAGACGACTAGCAAACTCAACAAGCCAGCATATACGGCCCATTTGCCAAGTGTGTAGTCATTTACCCAAGCAGACGCCCCAAGCATCATGACTAATAATGAAGCACTTGCACTTGCCGGGCGAGATGAATCAGCCGGTACGTAGTAGTAAGGTGCCTCTTTAGCTGTGGAGTGGCTTGCAGCACTCATGTGTGTCTCCTGGTACTTATATAAAATTATGTGTAATGAACTGATGTATTGGAAGTACTGAAAAAAATTACCCTGCAACTGCCATGTAAACGACCCACTTCGCTAGAAACACCAAACTGGTGACAAAAACCACCCCAAATAGAATACCTGTTAAGGCAACATAAACTGGGTTGAGATTGCCAATATCTTCACGCAAACCTTCTTTACGTCGTACGCCGAACATCGCCCAAACAACAGCCTTCATGGTTTGAATAAAGTTAAGTTTACGTTCTACAGCCTGCGATTCGATCATTAATTACTCAAAGCATTCTTTCGGTTTACGGCAAAGGGTTATTAAGTTGGGAAATAAATCAGTTCAACTTGTCGATATATTACCCAAGCAATCACCGACAGAACAAACACTAAAAGTATAAGACCCGTACGTTTGTTTTTGCGGCGTTGTTCAGGTGTCATAAAACTCAAGAAATTTCTGTTGATGTTTAAAAGTTACATTTTACTGTTTTGGTTCCCTAAGATACGTTAACTCATAACGTATCTTAGGGGAGGCATATTAAGTACGCGCTAAAACAGGGGGTGTTTCAAAAGTATGGAATGGTGCAGGTGAGGGCACTGTCCACTCTAGACCTTCTGCGCCTTCCCATGGTTTGGCTACTGCTTCAGCACCACGACCTGAGTAAGCTTTAACCAATACCCAAATAAAGATTAGCTGTGAGAAACCAAACAAGAATGCACCCACAGTTGCTATTTGATGGAAATCGGTAAATTGTGCAGCGTAATCAGCGTAACGACGTGGCATACCGGCTAAGCCCAAGAAGTGCATGGGGAAGAAGGTAATGTTGAACGACACCATGCTGGTCCAGAAGTGCCACTTACCTAAGTTCTCGTCATACATACGGCCTGTCCACTTGGGTAACCAGTAGTAGGCACCAGCAAACAAGGCAAACAATGAACCTGCAACCAATACGTAGTGAAAGTGGGCCACTACATAATACGTGTCATGCACCTGAATATCGATTGGCGCCATTGACAAAATCATGCCCGTGAAGCCACCTATGGTAAATACAAAGATGAAACCAATTGCCCACAACATTGGCGTTTCAAAAGTCATTGAGCCTTTCCACATGGTGGCGACCCAGTTAAAGACTTTTACGCCTGTTGGAATTGAAATCAGCATGGTGGCATATACAAAGTACAACTGGGCCGTGACTGGCATACCCGTTGTAAACATGTGGTGCGCCCAAACAATGAAAGAAAGAATGGCAATTGAGGCCGTGGCATACACCATTGAGGCGTAACCAAACAATGGTTTACGGGCAAAAGCGGGCACAATCGCCGAGATAATGCCGAACGCCGGCAGAATCATAATGTAAACCTCTGGGTGACCAAAGAACCAGAAAATATGTTGGTACAACACTGGGTCACCACCGGCAGCAGCGTTGAAGAAACCCGTACCAAAGTGACGGTCAGTCAACACCATAGTCATCGCAGCAGCCAACACTGGCATCACAGCAATCAACAAATATGCAGTAATTAACCATGTCCAGCAGAACAGAGGCATTTTCATCAATGTCATGCCTGGTGCACGCATGTTCAAGATGGTCACAACAATGTTAATTGCGCCCATGATGGATGAGGCACCCATTAGGTGGATCGCGAAAATTGCGAGGTCCATTCCTGGGCCCATTTGCATGGTTAACGGTGCGTACAACGTCCAACCTGCAGCGGTTGCGCCGCCTGGAACAAAAAACGATGTGGTCAACATAATAGCGGCAACTGGCAAGAGCCAGAAGCTGAAATTGTTCATACGAGCAAACGCCATGTCTGAGGCGCCGATTTGCAACGGCACCATCCAGTTAGCGAAACCCACAAAGGCCGGCATAATGGCACCAAACACCATAATCAGGCCATGCATGGTGGTGAACTGGTTAAACAGCTCTGGCCGGAAAAATTGAATACCAGGCATGAACAGTTCTGTGCGTAATAACAGCGCAAGAGTGCCACCCTCAAATAGCATAACCAATGAAAACAATAGGTACATGGTACCGATGTCTTTGTGATTGGTTGCGAACAACCACCTACGCCAACCATGTGGCATACCGTGATGATCGTCGTGTCCAGCATGGTGGTCATGGGCTTTTTCTTGGCCCTTACCCGGAATTTGGTCTACGGTTACGCTGCTCATGTATGACTCCTAACCTTCTAAAATGGGTATGCCCTGTTTTAGAGCATCTTTCGGTTGCTTGGCTAAACTTAAGTTAATTTTGTATTGCTAAAAAGTAAATACTCAACTTGTCATTTACTAAACTCATTTATAAACTAACGAGCGGCTTTGATGTCTGCAGGCATCACAACTGCGTCTTGGCCGTTACCACCGTTGCCCCAAGATTGACGCAAATACGTAATTAAAGAAGCAATTTCAGAATCGCTAAGTTGTGCAAAAGACTGCATAGCTGTGCCAGGTTTACCTTGAAGCAAAATGGCTATATTTTCAGCTTTTGGGCCCTTTACAATTTTGCTTCCATCTAATGCTGGAAATGCACCTGGTATACCGGCACCGTTGGCTTGATGGCAAGAAACACACATCGAACCATAAAGCTTGGTACCCGCCGTCACGAGCTCTTGCTGCGACCACTCTTTGTTGGGGTCAACCTTACCGTGTGCAAGTATTTTTTGTTGGCCATCTGCCCAAGCAACGTACTCAGCCTCAGGTAAAACTTCTACAACAATTGGCATAAATGCGTGCTCTTTACCGCACAATTCAGAACATTGGCCACGATAGGTACCCGGCACCTCAGCACGGAACCACGTATCACGCAAGAAACCAGGAATAGCATCTTGCTTAACACCCAGAGACTGAACAGCCCAAGAGTGAATCACGTCACCCGCCGTAATTTGCAAACGCACTTTTTTTCCAACCGGCACCACCAATGGATTATCGACTTCCATTAAATAAAATGGACCTTTTGGTTCTTGATTCTCAATTTGAGCCAGGGGAGTAGACAAGTTCGAAAGGAAGCTCACGCCTTTCGCTTGGCCATCTACGTATTCGTAACCCCACTTCCACTGATAGCCAGTCACTTTGATCGTCATGTCAGAACCGGAGGTGTCTTTCATGGCGACAACCGTGCGAGTCGCGGGTAAGGCCATACCGATAACAATTAAAAAAGGCACCACTGTCCAGGCGATTTCAACGCCGACATGCTCATGGAACGTTGCCGCTTTATGACCTTTTGACTTACGGTGTGCCCAGATTGAGTAAAACATGACGCCGAACACAGCGACAAAAATGACCAAACAGATGACCAACATCAGCCAATGTAGCCACACGATGTTTCTGGAAATTTCAGTGACGCCTATTGGCAAATTAAGCTGGTTAACCCCTGGGCCACCTGGCATATCTTGAACTTGAGCAAAAGTAGCACCGCTCGCCATGAGCGCACAGGCCAAAATACCCTTCTTTAACTTCATCATGCTGACCTCAAAACTTAGTTGCCGAGGTTCTGCGCCAAAAATAGCTAACAGACACCTATTGATAGGCTGAATGAATGATTTAATTTTTTACTGATAACGCGAGATTATAACCAAGGTTTATGATTTAGTATTGTGTATCCCTTACTCTACAATAGACGACTTATCTAGTCGGGAATGCTGCATATGCCACTTACCCTCTCAAGAACGGCTCAAAAGTCTATAGAGACCTTATTAAACCGTTTCCTTTTAGACACAAATTTACCACCTCAATCAGGCTCTAAACCTTTTTTTATTGCTGGTTTAGCCTGTGGTTGGGTGCACCCGCAAGCGGTTTTAGCCCTAAATGGGCTTGAGGGCTTGCGCGTGCATGACGACTCAATAGAAGTTTCATGCAACACTACGAAACAATCCACCCTTCTTAATGCTAGTTTCAATCAACATGAGTCGTTAAATGCTTTGTTGGCCAAAGTGGCTTTACGCTTAAAAGAGGCTGGCTGCTGTGTTGCTTGGCGCAACGAATTGCTTGATGTGTGGGCTGATGAGGTAGCTATTGCCGCAATAGAACGAGGCGTGGTGCGCCCCTTAGGCCTGACTACGCGGGCGGTTCATTTACATGCCCGCAATGCGGCTGGCAGTTTATGGGTGGCACGACGAGCCCTCAACAAACCAACCGATCCCGGCTTGTGGGACACATTGGTGGGCGGCTTGGTCGGTTACGGTGAACCTGATGATTTAGCATTGGTGCGTGAGACTGAGGAAGAAGCGGGCTTATTCGCTGATCAAATTAAACATCGCACCCCCATTCGACAAATTACAGTTATGCAACGTCAATTACCTGAAGGGTATCAAATTGAGCGGGTATTAAGCAGTGAGTGCGTTTTAACTGACGATTGCATGCCCACCAACCAAGACGGTGAAGTGATGCATATTCAGTGTATTGAGCCTAGCGAGATCGTTGACATGTTGCATGCTAAGGCTTTCACCACCGAGGCGACCATCGTGATTGCTGAAGACTTGGTGCGACGGGGCCAATCGACGTAAATCATGACGGCTTGAGAATGTTCAGGGGTTACTCTGTATTAGACACAACTGAAACGTTACCAGTTCTATGGTTGATCGCGCCAAACCTTGAGGGCTTTTACCCGCTCAGCCACCACTTTATCGACCACTTCTTTAAGTTCTTTATCGCGTGACAAGAGCAATTTAAAGTCTTTGGTGGTGAGTTCAAGTAGTTTGGTGTAGCCCAAAGACCGCACTTCAAACTTAATGGTTTCATCGGTTAACAAGGCTAATTCACCAAAAAACTCACCGGAACCCAGTTCAATATGCGTGTCGTCTGGCAACAAGACCGAAACCGCACCAGAGGCCACAAAATACATTGAAGCACGTGATTTTTCAGCACCTAAAATTAACTCATGCGGAATCGTAAATCGAGGTCGCAGTAGTTTAGTAATTAAAGCCTCTGACTCGGCTGACATATCTGTTAGCAACGGCACGCGAGCAATCAGTTGTGCCGCGGTCATTTCAACGTCCAATGATGGCTCGCGATCTAAAAAGCGCCAGCGGCGTTCAAGCTGCGTCACCAAGTCGTCATACACTTCGCCCCCAATAAGAGACTCATCAAGCATGCTGCGATAGCGACGTCGCTCTAAAGACCTAGCCGTTTGCCCAAGATATTTTTCTTCTAGCCAATCGGCATAAGTGGGGTATTGCAAACGCAGGGCTTGAAGATTTTCTTCGACTAAGTTGGCCCGCCATTTGGTGTGGCTCATTAAAGATTGCGCAGCCTCGTCACCAATCATGGCTCTAATTTGTTCGTCAGCAAAAGTAGAAAGCTTGCGCACCACCCAACTCATAATCACCAGTCTTGCGAAACGATTGGTCAAAGTTTGCGCCAAGGCTCGATGGATACCAATACGATTATGTAGCCTTATGGCAAAACGAAAGGTTCTGGGGTATTTTAGACTTTCGTAAACCGCTTTCTTAAAGCCTTCCACACCATTTAATTTGATGGCGTCTTCCATTCGCTCAGCGTGCGACAACAAAAATTCTGCAACCTTTGGGTCGAGGTTATTTTCTTTAAGAATATTAAAGTAGGCCTCAAATTCGCGACGCGCAAGCATGGTTAAACCAATATTCACACGCTCGGTTTCAGTAAACTGATCAATATGAGTATCTTGAGAACTGCTAATACTTGCCTCAAAAACGCTATTAATACGGGCGCGAGCCGTTTTACTAATTTGCTCGTTAAAAGCAATACGTTCGGTTTCTTTTTGCAGCGTAGTAGTCGCCACCGCCATGGCCTGATTACGCAATAAACGTTCAGTAGGGCTGAGTTTGTCGAGTTTGAGCAACCTGATGAGAGGTCGCAAACTGACGCCATTAATTAATAATGTGATCAATACGTAACCTGTCACACCCAATGCTACGAACTCTCTGACCGCTGGGGCCACCATGCTGTGCTCGGTCACCGATAAAGCCAAGGCTAAAGACAACGCCCCCCGTAAACCACCCCACCAAATCACTGTTTTATAACTGGTGTTCACCCGTGTACCAACAGCCCAGGTTAATACAGGCAAAATACCAAATACCACCAAAGCTCTTGCAAACAGAGTGGCTACAAAAATAATGCCCACCACCAATAAGCTTTGAATGGTGAAATGGCTAAATAGCTTGGGTATGAGCATCGTGGCAAATAAAAAGATTAACGAGTTTGCCCAAAAACCAAATTGTTGCCACGATTGCGATAGCGAAGCAAACGTCGTAGCTGTAATGCGTGTTCGGCCAACTGAACCAATGACCAAACCAGCTGTGACGGTTGAAATCACACCTGATACACCCAGGAAGTGTTCTGGCACGATATACGATAAATAAGCGATGGCTAGCGTTAATGAGATTTCAGCTGTCGGCCAACCGCGTAAAAAACGAAACATAAAACAAGCTATGCGCCCAATAGCGTAACCTGCGGTTGCACCACCCAAAAATAACCTTGCAAAATCACCTAAGACCGTATTGATTTCCCACTGTCGTTCATGCGTCAAAATGCCAATTAAGATCGCAAATAAAGCAATGGCTGCAGCATCGTTTAATAGGCTTTCGCCCTCAACAATGGTGACCAAGCGTTTGGGTGCACCCACTTCTTTAAAAATACTGACTACCGCACCTGGGTCAGTGGTGGCAATAATTGAGCCTAATAATAAACAGGCAATTAAACTTTGGTCTGTGAAGGTGAATAGCCCTGCGCCCACAAATGCGGTGCTCACAACGACTGCGACAACGGCTAACAGTAAAATGGGGGCTATGTCATCAAGCATACGCCTGACATTCATGTTTAAGGCCGTTTCAAACAGCAAAATGGGTAAAAAAACTACCAAAAACATTTCTGAGGAAATTTCAATGCCTTGCAATGACACCAGCAATTGCTTGACAAGCGGTGGCGCCCAGCCTTCAAAGGTAAAAAAGTAACCGAGCAATAAGCCGCAAATGGCCAAGATAAGCGTGTAAGGCAAGCGCACCATGCCTGCGAGTGGCGGCATAAAGCACACCAACATCAACAGGCCCGCTAAACCAAACACGATCATTTCAATTGTCATGTGTGTAATGGTAACGCCTGTTGGAACTTGCTTTTTTAAGTAAGTTTATATTTATGTAAATTTACTTCGGTATTCGAGAATTTAATACTTTGTTCTTTAGCCATTCGTTAGCGGTTAGCGGTTAACTGTTCTTAAGCGGCAACGGCTAAACTTGAGCGCATTTTTTTAAGGGCCGCAGCCTCGATTTGGCGTATGCGTTCAGCTGACACACCAAACTCTTGCGCCAAGTCGGTCAACGTTGAACTTTCGTTTTCAGCCAACCAACGGGCTTGCACAATACGGCGTGATCGATCGTCGAGCTTGGCCATGGCTTGAGCTAAGCCTTCAGACTCAAGGGTTGCTTGGTCTTGTCGGGCGATCACTTCAACTGGATCGTCGTGACCGTCATCTGACAAATAGCTAATCGGTGCAAAGGCTTCGCTGTCGTCGCTAGGGGCATCAATTGGCATTTCACGGCCCGACAACCGTACTTCCATTTCACGCACATCTGACTCTCGCACGTTAAGTTTTTGCGCAATGTCTTCTACGCGCTGTGAATCTAGGGTTTCACCGTCACCACGCATGCTACGTAAATTAAAAAATAATTTACGTTGTGCTTTAGTCGTCGCGACCTTAACCAAGCGCCAGTTTCGCACCACAAACTCATGAATTTCAGCTTTAATCCAATGCAAAGCAAAAGTCATTAAACGCACGCCCCGCTCAGGGTCATAGCGCTTAACGGCTTTCATCAAACCCACGTTACCCTCTTGAATGAGGTCGGCGTGTGGCAGACCGTAACCCAAATATTGACGTGCAACAGACACCACTAAGCGTAAATGTGACAATATCAGTTCGCGTGCGGCCTCGATGTCACCATCTTGTTGCAGACGTCGGGCTAAGTCTTTCTCTTGCTCAACAGTGAGCATGGGCAAACGATTAACCGTGCTAATGTAAGCTTGAATAGAACCCAATGAACCTGGGTTAGCGATGGCTGCAGCTAAGGTTTGGGGTGCTATGGCAAGGGACTGTGTTGATGTCATAATTTTTTTATTTGTATAATTTTTCAGTTAATTTTATGTAAGTTCGTTTAGGTGTATTTGGGTTCGCGTGGGTTTGGTTGTAACGTTTTTTAAGTTATTTATTTAAACAATCACTTTTTAAGTGAATACTAAATTAAGAGAAGATTAAAGTTAACGGTTAACTTCTAAATTTTAGCACTCTCGCTCTGTGAGTGCTAATAAGACGCTCAATTTTAGGGTTTAGTTCCCTTTTTAGATAATATTTTTTATGCGCCTCGCTCGACTCTTTGCTGCAGACACGCCCACCTTGGCTGGGGTCAAGTTCCCCCCCCAAGTCACCTCTATTCCATATGCTGACGTGTTTGGTTGGTTAGGCATGTACGCCAACGAACAAAACCTACCGGTTCATGGCTGGTGCGTGACGCCCCAAGGCCTCTACCTTTTGTGTACCCCCCCCTCTATTAAACAGTTGAGTACGGTCATGCAGTCTGTCGGTCGACATTTGGCCGCTGTCGTTGACATGGGGCCGATTTTTGTAGGCCGTTATAAAACTGCTTTAATCGAACCAGAGGCTTGGGTATTACCCTCTTTGGTTTGGCTCGAGCAAGCCCCTGTGCGTTTAAACTTGGTGCAACAGGCACAAGATTGGCGTTGGTCGTCAGCGCAACAACATGTTGGGTCAGTTGGCCGCTTAACCCCTTGGTTGGTCGATCACCCTGATTATTGGGCTTGCGGCAATACACCTTTTGATCGTCAAGCTCGTTATAAATCTATCTTAAGTGATGGTATTCGCCTTCAAACACTGCAAAGCATCGAAGCGGCACTGCATGGTCAATGGGCGTTGGGAAGCCATGCATTTCTACAAAACATGAATCTTGTGGCGTCTAGACGAGCCAGCCCCGCACTACGTGGGCGGCCAAAGAAAAACGGGTTGTGATGGCAACTGGCGCATAAGAATTACAGGTCTTCATGGCAAACTGTTGCCGGTACTATGCGTCCCCATTTAAAATATAAAAATCCATCTTTTTTTATTATTAGGGACGCACCCCTATTAAAAAGTCTTGGAAGTTCATCCAGACTCGGTTAATCTAACCCTCCTTTTGCATGTTGCACGATCGGAGTTTACTGATGGCCACTTTTCCTTTAAATTTTGTGAGCAAGCCTGCGGGCATACCAAAAGATCAAGGTCTTTACTCAAGTGTTAACGAACATGACGCCTGCGGGGTCGGTTTTGTGGCTCATATTAAGGGTCAACCTTCGCATGCGATCGTGTCGCAAGGCTTGAGAATTCTTGAAAACCTAGACCACCGTGGCGCAGTCGGTGCTGACAAACTCATGGGCGATGGCGCTGGTATTTTGATACAAATACCCGACGCACTCTACCGTGCTGACATGGCTGAGCAAGGTGTTGAGTTACCCGCCCCCAATGAGTACGGCGTCTGTATGGTGTTTTTGCCGAAAGAAATCGCATCGCGTTTGGCTTGTGAGCAAGCCCTTGAGCGCGCTGTTGTCACCGAAGGTCAAGTCGTATTAGGTTGGCGCGACGTGCCCGTCGATCGAAAAATGCCCATGTCTGAAACCGTACGTTCCTGTGAGCCTGTGATTCGTCAACTATTTGTCGGGCGTGGCACCAACGTTATGGTGCCTGACGCGCTTGAGCGAAAGTTATACGTGATTCGTAAAACTGCTAGCCATGCTATTCACGCCATGAAGTTGGCACACGGTACCGAATATTTTGTGCCGTCGGCTTCGGTACGTACAGTTGTGTACAAAGGTTTATTGTTGGCCAACCAAGTGGGTCAGTATTACCTTGACTTGGCTGACCCACGCTGTGATTCGGCTTTGGCGTTGGTGCATCAACGTTTCTCAACCAATACTTTCCCAGCCTGGCCACTGGCTCACCCTTACCGCATGATTGCGCATAACGGTGAAATCAACACTGTAAAAGGTAACTTTAACTGGTTACGTGCTCGCGAAGGCATGATGAAATCAGCCGTGTTGGGCGACGATTTAGCTAAGCTCTACCCCATTGTTTACTCAGGTCAATCCGATACGGCCACTTTTGATAACTGTCTAGAACTGTTGGTGATGTCAGGTTATTCATTGGCCCATGCCATGATGCTCATGATTCCTGAAGCTTGGGAACAGCACACCCAAATGGATTCTTCACGTCGTGCGTTTTATGAATACCACGCTGCCATAATGGAACCCTGGGACGGCCCGGCTGCCGTTGCCTTTACTGATGGCAAGCAAATTGGCGCCACGCTCGATCGCAATGGTTTACGGCCCGCACGTTATTTAATCACTGACGACGACTTAGTCATCATGGCTTCTGAAGCTGGCACCTTACCAATACCAGAAAATCGAATTGTAAAAAAATGGCGCCTGCAGCCTGGCAAAATGTTTTTGATCGATTTACAACAAGGTCGCATCATCGATGATGCGGAAATTAAGTCGCAACTCTCAAATAACCGCCCTTATCGCCAATGGATCGATCACTTACGCGTCAAGCTCGAAAGCTTGCCCACGCCAGAGGCTGCAGCACTTGAAGCACATCGTTCAAGTGTGCCATTACTCGATCAGCAACAAGCCTTTGGTTGGACGCAAGAAGATTTTAAGTTTGTGCTCGAACCCATGTTGGCAAACGGCGAAGAAGCCACGGGCTCAATGGGTAACGATTCACCTTTAGCCGTGCTGTCAAACCGTTCTAAACCTTTCTATAACTATTTCCGCCAGTTGTTTGCACAGGTAACCAACCCACCAATTGACCCCATTCGTGAACAAATGGTCATGTCATTGGTGTCGTTCATTGGCCCCAAGCCAAACTTGCTTGACATCAATAACGTTAATCCACCGCTTCGTCTTGAAATCGCACAACCGGTTTTAGATCAAGACGCTATGGCTCAAATTCGTTCAGTGGCTCAGTGCACGGGTAACAAGTTTCGTAGCTACGAAATTGACATCACTTACCCCAGTGCTTGGGGTGCGGAAGGCATTGAAGCGCGCTTGGCAGCGCTGTGCGCCAGCGCTGCTGATGCGGTAGAAAGTGGTTTCAATATTTTAATTCTGTCAGACCGACATGTTGGTGCTGATCAGGTTGCCATACCTGCATTGTTAGCTACTTCGGCCATTCACCAACATTTAATTCGCGAAGGCACTCGTACCAATACGGGCTTGGTCGTTGAAACAGGTTCGGCACGCGAAGTACATCACTTTGCCTTGCTAGGTGGGTATGGTGCAGAAGCCATTCACCCCTACTTGGTGCTCGAATCAATTAAGACTGCCGCAGACGATGCGCAACACGCCGAAAAAGCAACCAAAAACTACATTAAAGCAATTGGTAAAGGCTTAAATAAAGTCATGTCAAAAATGGGCATTTCGACATTCATGTCGTACTGTGGTGCCCAAATTTTTGAAGCGGTTGGTTTGCAATCTGCTTTTGTAACCAAGTATTTTGCAGGTACCTCTAGCAACATCGAAGGCATTGGTATTTTTGAAGTTGCCGAGGAAGCCTTACGCACCCATCGTGCAGCATTCAGCGATGACCCCGTACTAGAGCACTCGCTTGAAGCAGGGGGCGAGTACGCGTTTCGTGTGCGCGGTGAAGACCATATGTGGACGCCTGATTCAATTGCTAAATTGCAACACGCAACACGCGGCAACAATTACAGTACTTACAAAGAATACGCCCAGCTCATTAACGACCAAAGCCGTCGTCAAATGACGTTGCGTGGTTTATTCGAATTTAAGGTTGACCCGGCCCAAGCGATTCCCCTCGACGAAGTCGAACCCGCTAAAGAAATTGTCAAACGTTTCGCTACTGGCGCTATGTCGTTAGGTTCCATTTCAACCGAAGCCCACGCCGTATTAGCCGTTGCCATGAACCGCATCGGTGGTAAATCAAACACAGGCGAGGGCGGTGAAGACGACTTACGCTACCGTAAAGAAATCCAAACGGGTAGCAGCGATATTGGCGACAACGACACGTTAGCAACCATCTTAGGTTCTGACGTGATTGAGGCCGACGTTGCCCTGAAAGCAGGCGATTCACTGCGTTCACGTATCAAACAAGTTGCCTCAGGCCGCTTTGGTGTAAGCGCTGAGTACCTATCAAGCGCCGATCAAATTCAAATCAAAATGGCACAAGGTGCCAAGCCTGGTGAGGGTGGTCAGTTACCGGGTCATAAGGTTTCTGAATACATCGCTAAATTACGTTGTTCTGTTCCCGGCGTTGGCTTAATATCACCACCACCGCACCACGATATTTATTCAATCGAAGATTTGGCACAGCTCATTCACGATCTTAAAAACGTCAATGAACGCGCCTCTATTTCGGTTAAGTTGGTCTCAGAAGTGGGGGTGGGTACCGTGGCAACGGGCGTGGCTAAAGCCAAGGCTGATCACGTCACCATTTCTGGTCATGATGGCGGTACGGGTGCCTCACCTATTTCATCCATTAAACACGCTGGCACACCTTGGGAATTAGGCTTAGCTGAAACTCAGCAAACTTTGGTTTTAAATAATCTACGTAGTCGTATTCGGGTGCAAGCCGACGGTCAAATGAAAACCGGTCGTGACGTCGTAGTGGGTGGTTTGTTGGGTGCAGACGAGTTTGGTTTTGCCACTGCACCTCTGGTGGTTGAAGGCTGCATCATGATGCGCAAATGCCACCTCAACACCTGTCCGGTAGGTGTGGCCACTCAAGACCCCGTCTTGCGTAAACGCTTTCAAGGTAAGCCTGAGCACGTTGTTAACTACTTCTTTTTTGTTGCAGAAGAAGTTCGTGAAATCATGGCACAGTTGGGTATCAAACGTTTTGACGACTTAATTGGTCGCACCGATTTACTTGACACGCGCAATAGCGGCGACCACTGGAAATCACGCGGTTTAAATTTTGATAAAGTGTTTTTTAACCCTGCTATCGCGGGTGACCGTTATCACACAGAGGTGCAAGACCATGGCCTGGAAAGTGCGCTTGATCACCAACTGATTGAACGCAGCAAGCCTGCGGTTGAGCGGGGTGAAAAGGTATCGTTCATCATGCCGGTGCGTAACCGTAACCGTAGCGTGGGGGCTATGTTGTCTGGCCAAGTGGCGCGGCGTTATGGCAACGACGGCTTGCCTGAAGACACCATTCACATTCAACTTAATGGTGTAGCCGGCCAAAGCTTTGGCGCATTCTTGGCGCATGGCATTACGCTTGATTTGGTCGGTGAAGGCAACGACTACGTAGGTAAAGGTTTAGCGGGCGGACGCATTATTGTTCGTTCCCCTAACGACTTCCGCGGTTTTGGGCCCGAGCATATAATTGTCGGCAATACGGTGCTGTATGGTGCAACCAGCGGCGAAGCTTTCTTCAATGGCGTAGCGGGTGAACGTTTTGCGGTTCGTAACTCGGGTGCCGCCACGGTTGTTGAAGGCAATGGTGACCACGGCTGTGAATACATGACGGGTGGTACCGTGGTCGTACTGGGCCAAACAGGTCGCAACTTTGCAGCGGGTATGTCAGGCGGCGTCGCTTATGTGTTTGACCCCGAAGGCCAATTTGCCGAAAACTGTAACCGCACCATGGTTGACATTGAACCGGTGCTGAGCAGCGCTGATCAAAAAGCCAAGCAAGGCATTGAAATTTGGCATAGCGCATCTCGCAAAGCGTCGCGTGAAACCGATGATGTGATTTTAAAAGCGTTGATTGAAAAACACTTTAAATTCACTGGTAGCTTCAGGGCACGTGACATATTAGGTAATTGGGCGTCAGCTCGCGGGCATTTTGTAAAAGTGATGCCGGTTGATTACCGACGTGCTTTGGCTGAACTTTGGGAATCTGCTCAGGTATCTTCTAAAGCCGCCTAAGCAGCCTAAGTTTTATCATTTCATATCAACATGTCGACTTCGATGCATTTAAAACGATACGCATCGTCGATTTATAAGAGGGTTCTTCATCATGGGTAAAGTGACCGGTTTTCTAGAACTTGAGCGCTTACAAGAAGCAGCCGAAGCGCCAATCACTCGGGTTAAGCATTGGCGTGAATTTGTGGTTCACCTAACAGAAGACGAAGCCAGCAAGCAAGGCGCTCGCTGTATGGATTGTGGCATACCTTTCTGCAATACAGGGTGCCCAGTCAACAACATTATTCCTGACTGGAATGATTTGGTCTTTAAGAAAAAATGGCGTGAAGCACTTGAGGTATTGCACTCAACCAATAACTTTCCTGAGTTTACGGGTCGTATTTGCCCCGCACCTTGTGAAACAGCCTGTACGCTGAACATCAATAATGCGCCAGTTGGCATCAAGTCAATTGAGCACGCTATTATTGATCGAGGTTGGGAAGAAGGTTGGGTCACACCCGAGTTACCCACAGCCAAAACTGGCAAAAAAGTTGCCGTAGTGGGTTCAGGCCCAGCAGGCATGGCTACGGCCCAGCAACTGGCGCGTGTAGGTCATGATGTCACCCTTTTTGAAAAGCAAGATCGTATCGGTGGCTTGCTTCGTTACGGCATTCCTGACTTTAAACTTGAAAAGCATTTGATCGATAACCGTGTGGCACAGATGCAAGCCGAAGGCGTCACGTTTGCACCCAGCACCTATATTGGCTCGCCCCAAGACCCTGCAGCAAAGGGCCTACAGGTTAAAACACCTGAAGATTTGAATGCAGAGTTTGACGCCATTGTGTTGTCGGGTGGGTCCGAGAGCCCACGTGACTTACCGGTTGAAGGTCGTGACCTCAATGGTGTGATGTACGCCATGGACTTCCTGCGTCCACAAAACAAAGTCGTGGCGGGTGACAAGGTACAAAATCAAGTGATTGCTAAAGGCAAGCACGTGGTGGTGATTGGGGGGGGTGACACCGGTTCAGACTGTGTGGGCACCAGCAACCGTCACGGCGCCGTATCGGTCACACAAATTGAACTTATGCCTAAACCACCCGTCGAAGAAAATAAAGCTATGTCTTGGCCGTATTGGCCGGCTAAGCTGCGCACGTCCTCTTCTCACGAAGAAGGCGCCGATCGCGATTGGGCAATCACCACCAAACGTATTGAGGGTGAAGAAGGCAATGTTTCTAAACTGGTGGGAGCGCGGGTTGAATGGGTGAAAGATGAAACCACGGGCCAAACGAAAATGGCTGAAGTTGAGGGTTCAGAATTTGAAATTAAAGCTGACCTTATTTTATTGGCCATGGGTTTTGTGGCACCTATTAACCACGTGCTCAAAGCTTTTGGGGTTGAGGCCGATGGGCGTGGCAACATTAAAGCCAACACTGACGACTATCAAACCAACGTACCGAAAGTCTTTGCAGCGGGCGATATGCGTCGCGGTCAATCGTTAGTTGTGTGGGCCATTCGTGAAGGTCGTCAATGTGCAAGATCAGTTGACGAGTTTTTAATGGGTGAAACAACGTTACCCCGTTAAAATAATTTAGGGGTATGCACATAGGGCTAAGCCCGTGGCATATCCCTAAGGCTTAACATGCTCATAAGCAAAATATCCGTTAAGTCTACAATACCCCTCTATGTCTGATTTCTCACCCTACTTATCTCCGTCTCAAACACAAGCTCCGTTAGCTTTGGTTTTTGATAACGTTACGCTCGGTTACGGCGATTTCACCGTTTTAAGCGATATTTCGCTTAACGTGAAGGCGGGTGAAGTGGTTGCCATAATGGGTGGGTCGGGCTCTGGAAAAACCACATTATTGCGAGCAGCAACCGGCCAATTGGCCCCTATGCGAGGTGATGTTAAGGTTTTTGGAACAGTAGTTGACGTCAATCAACGTGCCAAACTTGAATCGTTAAGGCAACGCATGGGTGTGTTGTTTCAGCATGGCGCATTATTTACTGACTTAAATGTCTTCGAAAATGTTGCCTTTCCCTTGCGCGAGCACACCACGTTAAAAGAAGCTGAATTACTCGATCAAGTGCTTGAAACACTTGATGCCGTAGGCTTAAAAACCGCTGCACATTTAAAATTATCTGAAATTTCAGGTGGCATGGCACGGCGGGTAGCGTTAGCCCGTGCGGTTGTGCGTGGGCCCGAGCTTATTTTGTACGACGAACCCTTCGCAGGGCTAGACCCCATTTCGTTAGGCGTTACCGCGCGGCTCATTCGACAATTGTCTGACCGCTTAGGCTGCGCCTCAGTATTGATTACCCACGATATCGCTGAATCGTTTGCCATTGCCGATGCAGTCTACATTGTGGGTCAAGGTGCCCTCAAAGCACAAGGTAGCCCTGACTCATTACGCCACTCAACCGACCCCTACGTGCGACAATTTCTTGATGGTGCGCCCGATGGCCCAGTCGCCTTTGATTACCCGACCACCCCTGCCTACACTCGCTGGCTTGAACGTCAAGGCGGTCGATCATGAGTGTGATTGAACGCATTGGCCAATTAGGCGCTTGGGTACGTCAAAGCACCCAAACACTAGGCCAATTTGCACTGTTTTTCGGGCAGATTTTGTTGCGCACTAATGCGCTTTGGAAACGAGCCAGACTGGTTGTGACGCAAGTACATTTTATTGGCAACTATTCACTCATTATCATTGTCATTTCAGGTTTATTTGTGGGCTTTGTGCTGGGCTTGCAAGGCTATTACACTTTGAATCGCTATGGCTCTGAAGAAGCCCTAGGGTTACTGGTGGCCTTGTCACTTACCCGCGAACTTGGGCCTGTGGTCACCGCATTACTGTTTGCAGGGCGTGCTGGCACCTCGCTCACCGCAGAAATAGGCCTGATGAAAGCAGGTGAACAGTTGGCTGCCATGGAAGTCATGGCGGTTGACCCGATACGTCGCGTGATTGCTCCTCGATTTTGGGGGGGTGTGATTGCCATGCCGGTGCTTGCTGCCGTATTCTCTATGGTGGGCATACTCGGTGGTTATATTGTGGGCGTGCTATTGATTGGCATCGACTCAGGTGCTTTTTGGTCGCAAATGCAAGCTGGCGTTGACGTGATTGACGATATTATGAATGGCGTCATCAAGAGTGTAGTGTTTGGTTTTGTGGTGACCTCTATTGCGTTGTTTGAGGGCTGGAAATGTCGCCCCACCCCTGAAGGGGTCGCGCGTGCCACCACTCGTACCGTTGTGGCGGGGTCTTTAGCCGTATTAGGCCTCGATTTTGTATTAACTGCTTTAATGTTTAGTCAATAACAGGGGCCAACGTGTCGACTGATAAAAAAGATGTTTGGGTCGGGCTTTTTGTACTGCTGGGTATCGTCGCACTTGTGTTTCTATCACTGCGCGCGGGGAACCTCAGCAGCTTCTCATTTGGGCCAA
>ERZ888423.1694-NODE-1694-length-18339-cov-16.760228_pt1 | contig 18339 bp, 18 predicted proteins | sample MGYA00520523_ERZ888423 | MGnify/ENA primary metagenome ERZ888423 (study PRJEB32303, sample SAMEA104408611) | aquatic metagenome | biome: Brackish water; feature: Pelagic; material: water | place: Baltic Sea | collected 2014-06-08T10:24:00 | depth 30,27 m ...
GTCGCCGCCGGAGCGGCGGTCGTCGCGGTCGTCGCCGCCGGAGCGGCGGTCGTCGCGGTCGTCGCCGCCGGAGCGGCGGTCGTCGTCGTGGTTACCGGGGCTGCGCTGGTCGCGGTCGTCGTCGCCGGAGCGGCGCTGGTCGCGGTCGTCCCGGACGTCGATGTCGTCGGGGCCGATGTCGTCGGGGCTGAGGTGGGCGTGCCTGAGGTCGCCGAGGTTGGGGTCGCCGACGTTGGGGTCGCCGACGTTGGGGTCGCCGATTCCGGTGTACTCGTCGCGGAGTCGGTCGGCGGGACGCTCGGAGTGCTGGTCGGCGGCGCGACCGCCGGAACCAGATCGGTGGCCAACGGTGGCACCGTATAGATGATGCCCGGTGGAGCGGTGGCCGCCGGATCGCGCTCCACCACCTTGGCCGACAAGTCGTTGAATTGAGTCAGCAACTCCTGCTTCTGCTGCCCATCTTCGATGGTCGCGACCTGGGTGCTGACCGCCACCAACCTGTCCTGGGCCTGGGCCCAATCACCGCGGGCGATGAGGTCCTGCACCTGGTTCATTTCGGTCCGTGCCGCGAGTGCCACCTGGTCGTCGCGGACTTCCTTCGGTGCGCCGAAGAGCATCGAGCGCAGACCATAGAGGGCATCGCCGGGACCGGCGCCGGCCACCACGGCGCCGAAGCCACCGATGGCCATCACTGCGGCGGCCGCGGCGCCGACAACGCTGAGCCCGCGCCGGCTCCGGGTGGGCGTGGCGGTCCATTTCTCCCGCGATGAGCTCACCGGACTCTGCGCCCGGCCGGCATTCAATGCGGCGATCGCATCGGCTTCGGAAATCAGACCGGTCGACGGCGGAAAACGCGACTCGTCGCGCCAGCCACCGAGCAGCGCCGCCAAATCGGCGTCGACGGCATCCTGGGGTGCGACCGGGCGACCGGAAGCCAGCGCATCGATGAAACCATCGCTGCGGCGAATGGCGTCCAGGGACGGCTCCGCGCGGGGGTCAAATCCTTGGGGGTCAAATCCTCGGGGGTCAGACATGATGGTCCCCCGACACGTCGTATCCCGATCCGGCGATCTCCGACTTCAGCCGCGCCAGGGCGCGATGTTGAGCGACCCGGACGGCGCCCGGCGTGCTGCCGACGGCCTCAGCGGTCTCCTCGGCCGACAGCCCCACCACGATACGAAGGTTGAGGATCTCGCGTTGTTTCTCCGGCAGCACCGCGAGCAATTTGGCCATCCGGGCGGCCGAGTCGGATTGCAGGGCCATCTGCTCGGGTCCGGAGTCCGGCGCGAGCCGTTCCGGGACCACCTCGGTGGGTTCGGATCGGTTGCGGCCCGCCGCGCGATGCGCGTCGGCGACCTTGTGCGAAGCGATGCCGTACACGAATGCCAGGAAGGGGCGTCCCTGATCCTGATAGCGCGGCAGCGCCTGGATGGCGGCCAAGCAAACCTCCTGAGCTACGTCGTCAGCCGAGAGCCCACTGCGCTCCGCGGCCCCCACTCGGGCCCGGACATACCGGACCACGATCGGGCGGATGATCTCCACTACTTCCCGGAGCGCATTCCGATCGCCTGCCACGGCCTCGGCCACGGCAGCGTCGAGACGCTCTCCTGGAATGGTCATCGGCGGCGGCATCTCCAACGTTACGTACCGGGGGTTTCCGGCAGGCTGGCCCGATTACTGACAATATCGGCCGGAACTGCAGATGGGCGGTTAGCGGCTGCTCCAGCGGCCACCGTGGCGCGTGACGAAGGCGGCCGTTCGGTCACGGATCCGCGCCACCTCGGCCGGACTGTGCGCCGCACTTCCGATCCCGGACAGCAGGCAGGCCAGCGCCCAACCCAGCGGTACCAGGCCGAAGGTTTCAACATCGACCAGGGCAGCATCGGCCAATTCCCGGGAACGAACCAGGTCACCGGCACTACACAGCGCCGCCGCCAGCACAACGTCGCTCTTGACCCGGTGTCGCCGCAGTGCGGGCAGCGCCATCTGGGCCAACTCGGCAGCGCGCCGGGCGTGGTTTAGTGCGTCCGGGCCGTCGCGGGCGGCCATCGCGAGCTCGGAGTTGACCCAGGCCAGGCGAATGGCCAGGCGGGGCGGGGCGGCTTCGGTGGCCTCCAACAGCGCGGTGGCCCGTTGAAGCAGCGCGGCCGAAGCGGCCAGCCGGGCCAAACCCAACGCATCGGCGGCCAATCCGATGAGCGCGTCGACTGCGGCCTCAGGATCGCGGCCGGCCAGAGCAATGGCCCGGCCGTCCCACCGACGGGCCACCGCATGCCAACCGAGTTGGCGGTGGAACGACGCCCGGGTACTCATGGCCAGCGCGCCCACCCGGCCGGTGGGCTGCAGACGGAGGAGTTCGGCGAGGTCGGACCGAGCGCTGCCGTAGCGGCCCTGACCACCGGCGGCCACCGCCCGCAGCAGAAGCCCTTCGGCATCCCGGGCCGGCGGCAACGGCCAGCGGCCGGGGTCGGCACCGAACGCAGCGGCGGCCAGCACGGTCGAGGTCATCGGATCGCGACGCTATCAACCATGGTTAAGAGTTTGTGCTGGCGAGGTTACGACTGGGTCAACTCACCGGCCGTTTCCGGGCTTTGCAAGGACGCCCGCGGGGTTCCCGCTGCGCGAATCTCAAACCGGCACCGCCGGAGATGAACGGGGTGTTAACTGCGGCGATCGGCGCGCGAATCCGGTTGTTGACGGGCCTTCGCGGCGCCCCATAGCGTTGCGGTCACGAGCGGTCACCGGCGACCGTGCTCGGCCTTTATTCAGGACTCGGACGTGCGAAACACACACGGAGAGAGGTGCTTTCACATGCTACAGCCACAGCAGTTACCCGGGACGAACGCCGATGTTTGGGATTGGCAGATCGACGGTCTGTGCCGGGGCGTCGACTCATCGGTCTTCTTCCATCCCGACGGCGAACGCGGCCGAGCCCGTGCCCAACGTGAAATGCAAGCCAAGCAGATGTGCCGCCAGTGCCCGGTGATCACCCAGTGCCGCGTGCATGCACTCAAGGTCGGCGAACCCTATGGCATCTGGGGTGGATTGAGCGAGGCCGAACGGGAACTGATGCTCAAGGGTCAGATTCGCCGGCGCACCGCCTGACTGCAAACGACGTGGGTTACGGCTCGGTGGTCATCGACCCGAGGAAGTACTTTTCTTTGCCGGTCGGATAGCCGCCACCGTCGGTCGCGATGTGGACATGGTCGAAGTGGTTGGCGGTCAGCGATCCGTAGTTCGCCATCCAACTCGGCGCACCGATGCCCGGGTAGAAGCCCTGCCGCCAGATTACGTGCAGCACGCCCCACTTCTTCGCGTTCGCCAGGGCATAACCGGCGATCTGGTTACCCAGTTCGATGCCCTCCGGGGTGTCACTGTTGGGGATCATCACGTCAAGCGCCAACCCGTCCGGGTGCCACCGCAGCGGATCTTGTCGGACCCCGCCGATCGTGCTGATCTCCTGGTAGAACATCGTGCTGATGGCACGGGCAACCCAGATGGTGTGCACCTGCAAACCGTCCTCCGGGGTGACCCCAGGTGACAATTCGACCTGGAAATCCTGGGCCTGCGGCGGCGCGACAGGCGCACTGGCGGCCAGCAATTCGGCCTCCCTGGCGCTGGCCAGGTACGGCCCGGCTCTCGCCGGGGCCCCCTGGGCGGCGCCCGACTCCGGTGCCGGTGCTGGTGCCTGAGGGTCCTGCGCCTGGGCACCGAACATCACCGCAGAGACGGCGATCGAGACCGCGACGGCAAACCACCGGCCGCGGCCGTCTCCGAACACCTTCTTCACGGGGACCACCTTACGACGAAATCATCCCCGGCCTCAGGAGACCGGGGATGATTCCAGGTCAGTGGCCGTGGCCGTGGTGGCCGTGGTCCTCGGACTCGGCCGGCTTCTCGACGATCGCAGTCTCGGTGGTCAAGATCATCCGTGCCACGGATGCCGCGTTGAGCACCGCGGACCGGGTGACCTTCACCGGATCGATGACGCCCTCGGCGATCAGGTCGCCGTACGTCAGGGTCGCGGCGTTGAAGCCATGCCCGACCGGCAGTTCGTCGACCGTGTTGACCACGACCGCGCCGTCCATGCCGGCATTGGTGGCGATCCAGTACAGCGGCGCGGACAGCGACGCGGAGAACACCTCGACGCCGAGGGCCTCGTCGCCGGTGACGGAGTCCCGCAGGTCCTTCAGTGCCGCGCGGACCTGAACCAGCGCACTGCCGCCGCCGGTCACGATGCCTTCCTCGACCGCGGCCTTGGCTGCCGCCACCGCATCCTCGACGCGGTGCTTGCGCTCTTTGAGCGCGGTTTCGGTGGCCGCTCCGACCTTGATGACCGCCACGCCACCGGACAGCTTGGCGAGGCGTTCCTCGAGTTTTTCGCGGTCCCAGTCCGACTCGCACGACTCGATCTCCGAGCGCAACTGCTTGACCCGGTCGGCGACGGCGTCGTGGGTACCACCGCCGTCGACGATCACGGTGGAATCCTTGGTGACCACGACGCGGCGGGCCGATCCGAGGACCTCCAGACCCACATCCCGCAGGAGCAGTCCGACGTCCGGGTTGACCACCTGCGCGCCGGTGACGACGGCCAGGTCGTCGAGGAACGCCTTGCGGCGGTCGCCGAAGAACGGCGCCTTGACCGCGACGGCCTTCAGGGTCTTGCGGATCGCGTTGACCACCAGGGTCGACAGTGCCTCACCCTCGATGTCCTCGGCGATGATCAACAGTGGCTTGCCGGACTGGGCCACTTTCTCCAGCAGTGGCAGCAGGTCGGGAAGGGAACCGATCTTGTCCCGGTGCAGTAGAACCAGGGCGTCCTCGAGGACCGCCTCCTGGGAATCGAAGTCGGTGATGAAATACGCCGAGATGAAGCCCTTGTCGAAGCCGACACCTTCGGTGATCTCCAGTTCGGTGTCCATGGTCGAGGACTCCTCGACGCTGACCACGCCGTCAAGGCCGACTTTCGTCATGGCCTCGCCGACCATCTCGCCGACCTCGGCGTCGCGGGAGGAGACCGTCGCGACTGCGGCAATGCCGGACTTGCCCGAGACCGGAGTGGCCGCAGCCAGCAACGCCTCGGAAACGACGTCGGCGGCGCGGCTGATGCCCAAGCCCAAAGCGATGGGGTTGGCGCCCGCGGCGACGTTGCGCAGTCCGTTGTGGATCATGGCCTGGGCCAGCACCGTCGCGGTGGTGGTCCCGTCACCGGCCACGTCGTTGGTCTTGGTGGCCACCGACTTGACCAGTTGCGCACCCAGGTTCTCGAAGGGGTCTTCGAGATCGATCTCCCGGGCGATGGTCACGCCGTCGTTGGTGACGACCGGACCGCCGTAAGCCTTGGCCAGCACCACATGCCGGCCGCGGGGGCCGAGGGTGACGCGCACGGCGTCGGCAAGTTTGTCGACGCCGGCTTCCATGGCCCGACGGGCGGTCTCGTTGAATTCGATTAATTTGCTCATCTGCTGCGTTCCTGACTTTCCCGTTGGCGCGCGTGAACGCGTTCCGCCCCGGAAACCAGCGCGGCTCGCGCAGAGTTTCCGGGGCGGTTCGCGGCTACTACTTGTTGACGACTGCCAGCACGTCGCGTGCCGACAGGATCAGATATTCCTCACCGTTGTACTTGATCTCGGTGCCGCCGTACTTGCTGTAAATGACGGTGTCGCCCTCCGCGACGTCCAACGGAATCCGCTTCTCGCCGTCTTCGTCCCAACGGCCGGGACCGACGGCTACGACGGTCCCCTCCTGCGGCTTCTCCTTGGCGGTATCCGGGATCACCAGACCCGACGCGGTGGTCGTCTCGGCCTCGTTGGCCTGTACGAGGATCTTGTCCTCGAGTGGCTTGATATTCACGCTCGCCACGATGAAGCCCTCCACTGTTATGGCTGTGGCCCGGGGCTGTTCCCCGGACCGGATCGTTTAACCAGGTGTTCGGCATTCGTCCGTGCCCTCGCGCCGTCGTCGCGGGTGCCGACGCGGGGGTTGGTTCTCCTGCCGCCTAGCACTCTATACCCGAGAGTGCTAGCACTCAAGGGGGGTCCTCTGCGATTCGCCGTGAGCCGAATTGGCGCTGCTAGCGAGGACTGTCGAACCGGCGGTGGTCGACCAGCAGGTGCTGGGACACGTCTCCGAGCATCTCGACGTCGGCGATACGTTCGGTGTAGTACCAGCCGTCGTCGTCGCGGGCGAACCGGTCGCGGTACCGGCCCACCACGATCGGCTGCAACGCAACCTCGTCGGTGGCCTGCACCACACAGAAGGTGGAACGCGCGGCGGCCGTGGCGTCATCGGCGACCTCGACGATGAGGTTGAGCACCAGGTGGCGGGTCCGCGGCGTACCGTCGGGAAACCGCCGGGTGGACATCGCGAACAGTCCGGCGATGTTCTTCGCGCCCGACATCTTCGGCGTCCTGGCTCCGCCGAAGTCCGCCCGGCCGAGCAGTGCACCCACGCCATCGAAATCGCCGGCGTCGAACATTTCCGCGCAGCGATAAATCAGATCGGTGATCGCCGTCCGATCTTCGGCGATACTCATCGGACCTGACCGACGATCACCGGCAACCCCGGGTCACTGGCAACGTGCAGTGGCGAAGGCGCCGCGCCGGCGGCGATCAGGTGGGCGGCGAACGATGCGATCATCGCCCCATTATCGGTGCACAGTTGCAATCGCGGAATCCTTAACGTCAGACCCGCTGCTGCACAACGCTGTTCGGCCAGCTCGCGTAGTCGGGAATTGGCCGCCACGCCGCCGGAAATCAACAGTGTGGATACGCCCGTGTCGGTGGCAGCCCGGACCGCCTTGGCGGTCAGCACATCGGCTACGGCCTCCTGAAAAGAGGCGGCGACATCGGCGCGGGCGGCGGCGGGGTGAGCCTCCACGTAGCGGGCCACCGCGGTTTTGAGCCCCGAAAAACTGAAGGAATACCGATCGTCTCTCGGACCGGTCATCCCCCGCGGGAAGGCAATGGCTTCGGGATCGCCGGTGCGGGCCAGATCGTCGAGTGCCTTGCCGCCCGGGTACCCCAGGCCCAGTAGCCGCGCCACCTTGTCGTAGGCCTCTCCGGCGGCGTCGTCGAGGGTGGCACCGAGTTCGATGATCGGTTCGGCCAGCGAGCGCACCGCGAGGAGGTGGGTGTGCCCGCCGGAGACCAGTAGCGCGACACTCTCGGGCAGGGGACCATGGTCGTAGACGTCAGCAGCTAGATGCCCGCCGAGGTGATTGACCGCGTAGAACGGGACGCCCCAGGCCGCCGCATAGGCCTTGGCGGCAGCGACGCCAACCATCAGCGCTCCGGCCAGGCCGGGTCCGATGGTGGCGGCGACCACGTCGGGGCGGGCGATGCCGGCGGCCGACAGCGCCCGACGCATGGTGGGTCCGAGCGCCTCCAGGTGCGCACGGGAGGCGATCTCGGGCACCACCCCGCCAAAGCGTGCGTGCTCGTCCACGCTGGAGGCCAGTTCGTCGGCCAGCAGCGTGATGGTGCCATCGCCGGCCAGGCGAGCGATACCGACTCCGGTTTCATCGCAGGAGCTTTCGATGGCCAACACGGTGCGGGGGCTCATGCCGGATCACGTCGCATTGTGTAGGCGTCCGCTCCGCTGGCCCGGTAGTACCGCTTGCGCAGTCCTACGGTGACGAAGCCGAGGCTGGTGTAAAGCGCGATGGCCACCGGATTGTCGGTACGCACCTCGAGGTAGACCACCCCCTCGGCAGCTGCGAGCAGTTCGGTCATCATCGCCCGCCCGATGCCGTGTCCCTGGTAGGCCGGATCGACCCCGACGGTGTGGATCTCGTACTCAAACGGCGGCGTGCGACCCAGTCGTGCGGTGCCCGCGTAGCCCACGAGGTGGCCGTCCACCCGGGCGGCGATGTAGCGCGCGTGCGGTGCCGCCAGCGCGCGGGTGAATGCCGCTGCGGGCCAGGGGTCGTCGCCGCCGAACAGCAGCGTCTCCAGTTCCGCGCAGCGCGCGGCGTCACCGTCGGTCAACGTGTCGAAGCAGACGTCCACGGGAATCACCGGGCCCGCTCGGCGAGCGTCTTGGCATCCGGTCGACGCAGATACAGCGGAATCAGCGGGCGCGGTTGCCCCTCCCAATCGGCGACCGCAGCCACCAGTCCGGCCGGCGACGGCAGTGCCGGTCCGACGATCGGCAGGTCGAAGAGCGCGCACTGCGCCGGCGAACCGGCCACCGCGGTCACACCGTCGACCGGCACCGCGTCGGGGGCGTCCACGCCGGGCCCGTCGATGCGCACGCCGTCGCGATAGCGGGCCCAGTACACCTCGCGGCGACGGGCGTCGGTGACCACGAGCACGGCACCGGTCGTATGTCCCCCGATGGCGTCCAGTGAACACACCGGATGCACCGGTACGTCAAGCGCGTGCCCATAGGCCGCGGCGGTGGCCATCCCGACCCGCAGTCCGGTGAACGGGCCCGGCCCGCAACCGACGACGACGGCGTCGATGGCCGCCATCGGCAGGCCCGCTTCCGCCAGCGCCGCAACCACGTTGGGAGTGAGCAGTTCCGCGTGGGCGTGCGCGTCAACGGCGATCCGCTGCGCAAGCACCTCGACCTGCCCTGATTGGTCACGGCGCAGGACGCCGGCGATCACCGCCGCCGTGGCGGTGTCGATGGCCAGCACGGTGCGGCTCATGGCCGACTCCACTGCCACGTCACGGTCCGGACCTCGCTGTCGGCGCTCCGCTGCAGCCGCACCTCGAGGTGGTTCGCGGAAAGGCGCTCGGCAAGACCACTGCCCCATTCGACCACCACGACCGCCTCGTCGAGTTCGGTGTCGAGATCCAGCGAGTCCAGTTCGGCGAGCACGTCGGCGGCGCTGCCGTCCAGCAGTCGGTAGACGTCCACGTGCACCATCGCGGGGCCACCCCGACGCCGGGCCCGGTGCAGGCGCGCCAGCACATAACTCGGGGAGGTGATCGGACCCTCGACATCCATTCCGAGAGCAATCCCCTTGGCAAAGGCGGTTTTTCCAGCACCCAACGGCCCGGACAACACCACGACGTCACCGGCGCGCAGTTGCCGGCCGAGCCGCTCGCCGAGTGCGAGGGTGTCCTCGACGGTGGGCAACGTGGCGGCGCCGTGGGCACCGCACGGATCAGGCACGGGCTCGTTCCACCAACCGAAGCAGCGCGTCGTTGATGATCTCGGGTTGCTCCAACTGCACGAGGTGTCCGGCACCGGGCACTATCACCAGTTCCGAATCGGGAAGCTGTTCGGCCATCTCCTCGGAGTACTTCGCCGGAGTCAGGAGGTCGGCGCTGCCGCAGGCGATCAGGGTCGGGACTCGCGCCAGCACCGCCAGGCCCGCGGTCTCGTCGTGCACTTCGAGTGCATGAAGGAATTCCACCAGCGTCGTGACCGCGGTGCCGTGGATCATCGCCTGCGAGAACTCAACGAGCCGGGGGCTGACGTCGGCGCTACCGAATGAGGCATCGCGAATAATCGGCCGGATCAATGACCGGACAGCGCCCCGGGTTCGGTGCACGGCCCAGGGCGCCCACCGGGCGGCGAATCGCACCGCCTCCAGAGCGGGATTCTGCAGTGCCTCTCCCAACGGCGAACGCGCGAGCCCCTCTGCCGCGGAAGAGATCAGCGCGGCCCCGACAACCCGGCGGGGGTAACGGCGGGGGAACTGACGAGCATGGGAGAGCACCGACATCCCGCCCATCGAATGGCCCACCAAGACCACCGGTCCGACCGGAACCATCACCTGCAAAACGGTTTCCAGATCCACACCCAACTGGGGGACGGTGTAGGTCTCTGGGGCCGCAGCCGCGGACTGCCCGTGCCCACGCTGGTCGTAGAACACCATCCGCACGTCGGTACCCAGCCGCTGGGCAAGCGCGACGCGCTGAAAGTGGAACGAACCCATCCGCACACAGAATCCGTGGGTGAACACCACGGTCAACGGAGCGGTCACCGGGCCGACCTCACGCACCACCAGTGGCGTGCCGTCGGGCGTGGTGACGACGCAACCTCGGTCGGCGTCAAGAAGCTTGAAGTCCTCGCCCTCGTAGGCGTCGTTGATCAGCCTGCGCTGGCGCAGGGCCTTCGCGGCCGAGACACCGGCGACCGTGCTGATCCCGGCGACGCCGGCCAGCAAACCGGCTTTTCCGCCGGTGCCCAGCATCGGTTTGCCGCGCGACTCGGCATCGGACTTATCGGCCATCGTCGCCGTTTCCGGTAAAGGTGCGCAGCACCCGGCCGCGCGGGCTGGTGACCACCTCGTAGTGAATCGTTCCGAGCAGGTCGGCCCAGTTCTGGGCGGTCGGCTCGCCAGATGTGCCCGGCCCGAACAGGATCGCCTCGTCGCCCTCGGCGACGTCGGTGTCACCGGGTCCCAGGTCGACCATGAACTGGTCCATACAGATCCGGCCGACACTGTTATATGACCGGCCATTAATGAGCACGGCCAGCCGTCCGCTCAACGTCCGGTAGACGCCGTCCGCGTAGCCGATCGGCAGCAGTGCGACGGCGGTGTCGACGGCAGCTGTCCAGGCGTGACCGTAGGAGACGCCTTCACCGGCCCGCACCGACTTCACCATCGCTACAGCGCATTTCAGCGTCATTGCCGGACGCAGCCCGAGGTCACCGCGCTCCGGAATCGGGCTGAGGCCGTACACCGCGATGCCAGGCCGGACCATGTCGAAGCCGAGGTCCGGTCGCGTCATCGTCGATGGCGAGTTCGACAGGTGCGCTACCTCGAAATCGACCCCCCGACTGCGGGCCTCGGCGAGCATCGCAGTGAATCGTTGCGCCTGCAAGTCGTTGAGCGGATGATCCGGTTCATCGCCACTGGCCAGGTGGGACATGATGCCGCGAACCCGGATCGTATCGTCGGCGACCGCGCGCGCCAGCGCGGTCAGCACCGCCGGGTACTCCCCCATTGCGACCCCGTTGCGGTTCAGCCCGGTGTCGACCTTGATCGTCACCTCCGCGGTGCGGCCGGTGCGGGCGACCGCACCGAGGAGGTCGTCAATCTGTCGCAGTGAGGTGATGCCGATTCCCACGTCGGCGTTCACAGCGGTGTCGAAAACCGTGCCGGGGGCGTGTAACCACGCCAGAACCGGAGCGGTGATGCCATCGGTACGCAGGGCCAGGGCCTCGCTGATGGTGGCGACTCCGAGCTCGTCAACCCCGGCCGCCAACGCGGTGCGGGCGACGGCGGTGGCGCCGTGTCCGTACCCGTCAGCCTTGACCACCGCCATCACCTGCGCCGAACCGGCGTGCTCAAGCAGGATGCGGACGTTATGAGCAATGGCGCCGAGGTCGACGACGGCCTCGCCGTTGACCACCGGGGTCTGGGATTGCGTCGACGGAATCGACGGTGTGGTCTGCATACTCATGTCACCGTCGTGAATTGTCCCACGTCGGCGCCGTGAGGGTCCGCGCCGAGTGCGCTCAGTGCGCGAAACGCTCCTCGGTGAAGTGCCCGCCGGGCTTGATCTCGGACAGGTGGTTGATCACCGCTTGCAGGTCCTCCCACAGCGATCGGGCCAGGTCGGCGGAGAACCCCTCGCGCACGACCACTCGCAACACCGCGATGTTCTCAGCACCCTCGGGCATGGTGTAGGCCGGCACCTGCCAACCGTAGATGCGCAGACCAGCGGAGACGTCGAACTCGTTGTAACCGAAGTCACCGGACAATTTGAAGGCCACCACGGGGATCTGGGTACCGTCGGAGATGACGTCGAAGTGCTCGGACTCGACCAATTTCGTCGAAAGCCAGCGGGCGGTGTCGGAAAGACAGTTCATCACGCTGGTGTAGCCGGCCCGGCCCATCCGCAGGAAGTTGTAGTACTGGCCGATGACCTGATTGCCGCCCTTGGAGAAGTTCAGGGTGAAGGTCGGCATATCGCCGCCGAGGTAGTTGACCTTGAAGACCAGTTCCTCGGGAAGCTGATCGGCGTTGCGCCACACCACGAATCCGACACCGGGATAGGTCAATCCGTACTTGTGGCCGCTGACGTTGATCGACGCTACCCGCGGCAGTCGGAAGTCCCACTTAAGATCGGGCTGCAGGAAGGGGACGACGAATCCACCACTGGCGGCGTCGACGTGCACCGGCACGTCGAGTCCGGTGTCCTGTTGCAGTTTGTCCAGCGCGGCGCAGATCTCGGCGATCGGTTCCAGTTCGCCGGTGTAGGTGGTGCCCAGGATCCCGACCACCCCGATGGTGTCGGCATCGACGGCCTCGACGGCCTGCTCGGGGGTGATCACGTAGCGGTCCTGAGCCATCGGCAGATACCGGGGTTCGACTTCAAAGTAGCGGCAGAACTTCTCCCAGACCACCTGCACGTTGGAGCCCATCACCAGGTTGGGCGTGCGGGTCTTCCAGGCGTCCTTGTCGACGCCCGAAACCCGCTGCTTCCAGCGCCACTTCAGGGCCAGTCCGGCCAGCATGACCGCCTCCGACGATCCCACCGTGGAGGCCCCGATCGCGCTGGCGGCATCGTCATCGCGGAGGTTCTCGGCGTGGAAAAGATCGGCAACCATTGAGATGCAGCGGGATTCGATCGCGGCGGTCGCCGGGTATTCGTCCTTATCGATCATGTTCTTGTCGAAGGTCTCGGCCATCAACTTTTCGGCCTCCGGGTCCATCCAGGTCGTCACGAACGTCGCCAGATTGAGCCGTGAGCTTCCGTCGAGCATCAACTCGTCATGAATGAAGCGGTAGGCCGCAGTGGGCTCCATCGCATCGTCGGGTAGGCGCAGCGACGGAATCGGATTCGTGGCCAACCTGCCCGTGTAGGCGGGGGCGATGGATGGTGATCGGTACTTGACGTGCGGCATGGCTCGTTCTCCTCATGGACTCACAGGCGGGCGATTGCGGTGCGGATATGGGTAAGGATGCGCGAGGCCGACGTCGGCACGGACACCGGACCCGGATCAGCCGCCGAGATATTGGCGGCGCGGGCGTGCACGAAGGCCGCGGCGGCCGCGGCCTGGGCCGCGGGTAAGCCGGCCGCAAGCAGGGCTCCGATGATGCCGGAGAGCAGATCACCGGAGCCGGCGGTGGCCGCCCAGGATCCGCCGGCCGGGTTCAGGTACACCTGCCCCGAGTGCGCTTCGGCGATCACCGTGACGTTGCCCTTGAGCAGTACGGTCGCGCCGAATGTCGTGGCAAGCCGACGGGTGGCCGCCACTCGATCCACCCCGGGGGGTTCGCCCGCGAGGCGGGCGTACTCACCGGCGTGCGGGGTCAGCACGGTCGGGGCGGCCCGCCCGAGAACCAGGTGCGGATGAGCGGCCAGGACGGTCAGCCCATCGGCGTCGACGATCACCGGAAGGTCGGTGCGCAGCGCGTACGTCAGCGTCTCCAGCGCCGCCTCATCGGTGCCTAGGCCGGGGCCGACGACAACGGCCTGAACCCGCCCAGTGGCAGCCGGGGAAGAAGCGATGACCACCTCCGGCCAGTGCACCACGACTTCGGCGGCGGCGGCGCCGGCGTACCGGACCATTCCCGAGGTCGCCGCCACCGCCGCGCCGGTGCACAGCACCGCCGCCCCGGGGTAGGCCGCCGAGCCGGCCAGGATGCCGACGACTCCCTGGGTGTACTTGTCATCGAGAGGCCCGGGCACCGGCCAGCAGGCTCGGACGTCAGCGGCGTCGAGTGCCATCAGGGGGGTCGGGGGAAGGTCCAGACCGATGTCGACGACTTCGACCCGGCCGCAATCGGCGAGTGCGTGCACGGGTTTTCGACCACCAAAGGTCACGGTGAGCGCGGCACGCACCGCCGGCCCCGTGATCGACCCGGTCGCCACGTCGATGCCACTCGGAACGTCGACGGCGACCACGGCAACCCCGGCCGCCTCGGCGGCGGCAAATACCTCGGCGGCCGCTGGTCGCAACGGACCCTGCCCAGAAATTCCGACAACCCCGTCAATCACCAGATCAGTTGCTGCGGTCAGGTTTTGGGTCACCTGGCCGCCAACGGACCGGAATGCACTCAGAGCGCCCGGGTGGGTTCGCTGTGGGTCGAGCAGAATCGCGGCGGTGGCCACGCCGCGGCGGCGCAGAAGAGTCGCCGCCCATAGGGCATCTCCGCCGTTGGCCCCGGAGCCCACCACCGCACAGATGCGGCGGCCGGCGACCCCCCCGGTGCGCTCACGCAGTTCGGCGGCGATGACATGAGCCAAACCCGTTGCCGCACGGCGCATGAGCGCGCCATCAGGCAACGCGGCCAGCAGGGGCGCCTCAGCCACGCGAATCTGATCGGCGGTGTAGTAGTACCGCATCAGTCGCTATTCCACCGTGACGGATTTGGCGAGATTCCGCGGCTTGTCGACGTCGTAGCCACGGGCCTGGGCTACCGCCGCCGCGAAGACCTGCAGCGGGATCGTTGAGAGCAACGGCTGGAACAGCGTCGACACGGCGGGTATCTCGATCAGGTGATCGGCGTAGGGCCGGACCGTGTCGTCGCCTTCCTCCGCAATGACGATGGTGACCGCGCCACGGGCCTGGATCTCCCGGATATTGCTGAGAAGTTTGCCGTGCAGCATCGCGGCGTTCTTGGGCGAGGGCATCACGACGATGACCGGTAGACCATCCTCGATCAGCGCGATCGGGCCGTGCTTGAGTTCACCGGCGGCGAAACCCTCGGCGTGCATATAGGCCAGTTCCTTGAGTTTGAGCGCACCTTCCAGTGCCACCGGGTAGCCGACATGGCGGCCCAGAAACAACACGGTCGGGGAATCGGCGAACCGGCGGCCAAGTTCGGCCACCGTTTCAAGGTGGCCGAGCACCTGTTCCACCAGAGCGGGCATCGACTCCAGTTCCCGGTACTCCCGGGCCACCTCGTCGGGGTACTTGGTGCCTCTGGCCTGGGCCAGTGCGAGTCCGACGAGGTAGTTCGCGACGAGTTGAGCCAGAAAGGTCTTAGTGGCCGCCACCCCGATCTCCGGTCCGGCGCGGGTGTAGAGGACGGCATCGGACTCACGCGGGATCTGACTGCCGTTGGTGTTGCAGATGGCCAGCACCTTGGCCTTCTGTGCCTTGGCATGCCGCACCGCCTCCAAGGTGTCGGCGGTCTCCCCGGACTGCGAGATCGCGATCACCAGGGTGCCGCGGTCCAACACCGGATCGCGGTAGCGGAACTCACTGGCCAACTCGACTTCCACCGGCAGCCGGGTCCAATGCTCGATCGCGTACTTGGCCAGCAGTCCGGCGTGGAACGCGGTGCCGCAGGCGACGATGAAAACCTTATCGACCTCGCGCAGTTCCTGATCGCTGAGACGTTGCTCATCGAGAACGATGCGGCCGTCGATGAAATGCCCCAGCAGGGTGTCGGCGACCGCGGTGGGCTGCTCGGCGATCTCCTTGAGCATGAAGTATTCGTAGCCGCCCTTCTCGGCGGCCGAGAGATCCCAGTCGATGTGGAAGCGCCGGGCGTTGACGGCATCGTCGTTGCCATCGAAGTCGGTGATCCGGTAGCCCTCAGCGGCGATCACCACGGCCTGGTCCTGACCGAGTTCGACGGCGTCACGGGTGTATTCGATGAATGCCGCGACGTCGGAGGCCAGGAACATCTCGCCATCACCGATCCCGACCACCAGTGGCGTGGACCGCCGAACGGCGACGATGGTGCCGGGATCGCCAGCATGGGCGAAAACCAGCGTGAAATGGCCTTCCAACCGGCGCACCACGGCCAGCACGGAGCCGACGAAATCACCGGCGGTGGCGCCTTCGCGGTAGGCACGGGCGACCAGGTGCACGGCCACCTCGGTATCGGTGTCGCTGGCGAACTCCACGCCGGCGGTTTCGAGTTCCCTGCGGAGAGCGGCGAAGTTCTCGATGATCCCGTTGTGCACGACCGCGAACTCTCCGGCGCCGTCGCGATGCGGGTGGGCATTGCGGTCGGTGGGCCGGCCGTGGGTGGCCCAGCGGGTATGGCCGATTCCGGCGGTGCCGCGCAGCGTATCCGGATCGGCCTCGGCCAGCGCCGCCTCGAGGTTGACCAGGCGTCCGGCCCGACGGTGGACCGAGAGCCCGCCGAGGCCGTCGAGCACCGCCAGTCCGGAGGAGTCGTAGCCCCGGTACTCCATCCGGCGCAACGCGTCGATCACGACGCCGTGGGCAGGCCGATGCCCGACATACGCCACGATTCCGCACACGAGTATCGAGGATAGTCCGACCGAGCGTTCCGTTCGGTCGGCTACGGTCGTCTGGTGGCCCGCAACCGCAAGCTGTACGCCGCCCTGACGAGGCGGGGCCCGCACCGGGTCCTGCGGGGTCAGCTCGCTTTCGCCGGGATACCGGGCATCGTCTACACCCCCGCTTCGGGCTTCGGGCTGCCCGGGCTGGCCTTCGGCCATGATTGGCTGACCGACGCCGCCCACTACGCCGACACCTGCGAGCATCTGGCGAGTTGGGGCATCGTCGCGGGTGCGCCGGACACTCAGCGTGGGCTGGCTCCCTCGGTGCTGACCCTGGCCGCCGATCTCGGCACCACGCTGGACGTGATCTCCGGCGTGCGCCTGGGCCAGGGGGATATCAGCGTGGATCCGCAGAAACTGGGCCTGGCCGGGCATGGGTTCGGCGGTGCGGCGGCCGTGTTCGCCGCGGCCGCGGCCGGAACCCGGGTCAAGGCCGCCGCTGCGGTATTTCCGTCGGTCACCAAACCCTCCGCCGAGAAGTCGGCCGCGACGTTGCAGGTGCCGGGGTTGGTGCTGGCGACGCCCGATGATCAGAGATCGCTGCGCACCGACGCCCTCGAGGTCGCCGCATCCTGGGACTCCGCTGTCCTGCGCATCGTCGAGAAGGCCAATGCGGCTGATGTGGCCGAGCGGCGCCGCGTGTTGGGACTGCTGGGCTTGCAGGGTTTGGACTTCCCGGGTTCGAGTTCCCGAACCCAGAAGACCGTGCGGGCATTGTTAACCGGCTTTCTGTTGTTCCACCTGAACGGCGACGACACCTACCGGCAGTTCGCCGAACCCGATGCGGTCCTGCCGCACACCGCAGTGCCGGACCCCGAGGCCGCCCCGGTGACCCACGAGGATCGCATTGTGGCTTTGTTTCGCTAACCAGATATAAACGATTCATGAGAACCGGCGTATTCCTGTCGTATTCGGGCGGCTTCCGCGAAAGCGTCGAGCAGGTCGCGGTACTGGAGAAACAGGGTGTCGATCTGGCTCTGGTCGCCGAGGCGTACTCCTACGATGCGGTCAGCCAGTTGGGCTATCTCGCCGCGAAGACCACCACCATCGAACTGGGCTCCGGCATCTTCCCGATTTACACCCGGACACCGACACTGCTGGCGATGACCGCCGCCGGCCTGGACTACGTCTCGGACGGCCGCTTTCGGTTGGGCATCGGAACGTCGGGTCCACAGGTGATGGAGGGCTTCCACGGTGTGCCGTTCGACGCGCCGATGGGCCGCACCCGCGAAGTCGTCGAGATCTGCCGCCAGGTGTGGCGTCGCGAGAAGGTCTCCCACCAGGGTAAGAACTATCAGATCCCGTTATCGCCGGGTCGCGGCACCGGACTGGGTAAATCGCTGCGTCTGATTAATCACCCTGTGCGCGAACGGATTCCGATCCATATCGCCTCGCTCGGTGAACAGAATGTCGCACTGACAGCCGAAATCGCCGAAGGCTGGCAACCGATCTTCTACTACCCCGAACGAGCCGATCGCGTGTGGGGTGACGCACTGCGGGCCGGAACGGCTAAACGCGACCCCGAACTCGGCGAACTCGACGTCATGGTGGGCGTCTCACTGGCCATCGGAGATGACGTCGAGGAGCGACTGAACTGGGCCAAACCTCAACTGGCGCTCTACATCGGCGGTATGGGAGCCAAGGGCAAGAACTTCTACCACAACGTCGCCACCAAGTACGGGTTCGGCGAGGTCGCCGATCGCATCCAGGATTTTTATCTTTCCGGGCGCAAGGCAGAAGCGATCGCCGCGGTGCCGGACGAACTGGTGCGCAATATCTCGCTGATCGGCCCGCGGGGTTACGTCAAGGAACGGATCGCCGCCTTCGCCGAAGCCGGGGTGACCACCCTGCTGGCCACCCCGGTGACCGGCGACGCTGCCGAATACGTCGGTTTCATCGAGCAGTTGCAGGCGTTGCTGGACTAGCGCTACCTCACTGGCCAACCTGTGGGAGCTCATCGGCGGCGATTTCGCAGGGGGTGGCGGCGTCGTCGACGGCTAGGGCTTCAGGAGCAGCCTCGGCGGGCAGTACCGCAGATGTCTCGGGGTGCTGTGACTGCTCGGGGACCGACTCGGGTACCGGGACAGCCGTGGCTTCCGGGACAGCCGTGGGTTCCGGGACAGCCGCGGGTTCCGGGACAGCCGCGGGTTCCGGGACAGCCGCG
>ERZ888423.1697-NODE-1697-length-18304-cov-9.574662_pt1 | contig 18304 bp, 13 predicted proteins | sample MGYA00520523_ERZ888423 | MGnify/ENA primary metagenome ERZ888423 (study PRJEB32303, sample SAMEA104408611) | aquatic metagenome | biome: Brackish water; feature: Pelagic; material: water | place: Baltic Sea | collected 2014-06-08T10:24:00 | depth 30,27 m ...
CACCGTTACCACCATAAATATCTGCCATTAACCATTCTTTATTGGCTTCATCCCATAGATAAACAAATTCAGCACCACCATTGTTAGCAACATCTCTTAAGTATTTTGAGATATTTGTAATGCTACCTGTAGCGGTCTCAATCTCGCCACCGTAGAAGTTCATTTTATTAATATCAGCATCTAATCCTGAATTATCACCTCTCTTGATTACATCATCAACTAATTTACCTTTTAAAAATGATTTTTTAATGATAGGTAACATGTTTTCTGGATAAGAATCATAATGAGTATACACTGATGTGATATTACCTTTTTTATCTATTTTACCAAATTGGCCTCGTGTTCCTTCTTCAATAAGTGAAAGTGCTTCATTTACTTCTGCACCTCTTAATCTGTTAAAGAATTCAGATCTTTGATCTTCTGTAAGTTCTTTTATAGACGTTACCTTAAACTCTGACAATAAAGATTTATATGTTTCTGCCTCATTGCTTCTTTTTGTAACCTTGTCTTCCTCTACTTGTCTAGTCTGAGAAATCTTTACTTCGGTAGCAAATTGCTCAAATGATTTTAGTTTATTCATAATATTGTTTTATTTTTTGTATGTTATTATTTTATTATATATCTCCTTCAAAATCTACATTTTTAATGTCGAATTTAAACTTCTGTTCCCTGTATATGACTTGTCGCGCTTTTGCGTGTCGCATTAAGTAGTTATCCCAATCTGGTGATGAAAGATCATCAACGAAATCAATGATATTAACGAAGTCTTTTGAGCTGTGTTGTCTTAATCCACGACCGATCGATTGTCTAATTATTACTTCCGATTTAAACGATTCGGTAAAAAATATGTTGTGCATTTTCTTAATAGAGATACCGGTTGAGAATGTACCATACGATGCGACAATGACAACATCTGAGCCTGCTTCCATTTTTTTCTTATGCTCTTCTCTAATATCTTGATCAATCCCTCCATCAACATAGTATATCGTCTTGTCACTTTCTCTGCGAAGTTTTTCATATATCTTTTTACCGTGTTCAATGCGGTGGAAGAGGACCAAACTATTGCCGCGAACTCTGGAAATAATGTTAGTAATGAAGTTAAGGCGACCTGGTGAATTAATGACATAATTCTGTTCAAATTTATAAACATCTTTGCTTTCATATCTATTTTGTGACATTTCTCTAAACGCATCTTTAGTAGATTGCGGAGCATAGTCCATTTTTATAATTTTTACTTTACAATGTGCAATATGCCCTTCATTTTGTAAGTAATTTGCACTGATCTCAGTGATTAGAGGACCAGTGTATGCCATTAGTGTTAATCTGTCTAATGTACCTTCTTTAGGTATAGTACCTGATAAGCCATATTTATACTCTGCATTTACACATTTTTGTAATATGGTTTTAATAGATGCAGATTTTGCTTTATGTGTTTCATCTACAATAACTGCATCGAACTCTTCAAAATATGCTTTGTCTTTTTTAACAAGTGATTGATATGTACCTATGATTACATTTCTACCTGATCTTAATTTTTGACCAGAATAAATTTGTTGTACTTTAATATCTACTTGATTTCTGTAATTATAGTCCAGGAAATCTTCACTCGCTTGTAATACTAGTGAAACATTTGGTACTATAAATAGAATTCTCTTTGCTTTTTGAGTTTCTAACATGTATGCTACTGTTAGGAATGATATAAGTGTTTTACCGGCTGAGGTTGCCAATTCACTTAGACATCTTTTGAATTTTAATATATTGAATGCTGCTTCGATTTGATAATCTCTTGGTGTAGTTTCTGACTTGTCAAAGAATTCTAAAGCCCATTCTGTAAACTTTTCTTGATTAATTCCGGTGTCAAATATGTCTGTGATTCCATTAAGTTTAAACTCAAACTTATAGTCCTTGCATATACCCATGACTTCCCTCCATAGTCCAGAAGGAATCCACTTATCATCTTTAATGTATGAAACGTAGCCATCCCATAGTCCCTTTTTAACCAAGGGGTTAAATCTCCATGACTCAATTCTCCTATTAAGAGATATATTGAGTTGTTCCAATTCTAATTCAGATGCTACATCAATACGAAGCAACTGTTTGTTTTCAGTTAAACTAAGCTCCACATTGTTAGAGCATTTTTATTTTTCGTTATAGATCTTTTAATGCAAGTCTATTACGAATGGCAAAGCCCATGTTATCTAGGGTTTTAACCGAGTCTCTAAAGAATTCTACTTGATTTTCTAAATGTGACAGTATCATATTTTCGTCGGCGAGATCAGTTTCAATAAACTTCTCTTTTTGTTTTTCACCTAATTTGTAATCGTATTCATAATATCTAATATAGGCTTCTCTATATCGTATGTTTACCTTGTTCTTTTGTTCCTTTACTTTTATGTTGAAATATGACATCTGTTCAACAAGAGTTTGACGTGAAGATAATGTTTCTGCAATAGTCTCTTCCATTAAGTTTAAGTTCCTCAAACTTTGTGCTAATCCCTTTATAATATTAGTCCACTCTGTTCTTTGTCCGCTCAGTCTTTGATCAAGCGCCAATATGTTTTCTTTACTCATATTTTAAAATAGGGATTTCTTGTTGGGATTAGGTTTAATAAATTTAGAGGTGATATGTCTCTTCTTAAACTTTGGTTTTGGCAATTCCATATCTGGTGAATTGACACTAAGATCTAATGGCTTGAAATCTATTAAGAGTTTCATACCTTTAAATCTGTCACTGTCCTTTTGAAATTCATCAAAGTTGTCTTCAACCATATTGCTAATGTCTTCTATACGTACCATAGATCTAATTGACTAGTAGTGAAATATTGATCGATCTTCTTGTGTGCATCTATTTTAAGCTCGAAACATTTCAATATTAGATCATTCAGATCTTTTATATTATATGTATCTAACTTATTTTCCTTAAGAAATTTGGTCCACATAAAGACCGGTCTTCCGTTTTTAAGCTTTTCAGCCATCTTCTTTTTACCCGTTATATCATTATCAAACATGTATCTAACTGTTTGTATTTGATCAAAATCATCAGTAGATCTACCAGCAGTTGCAAGCGCCAACGAGTTGTTCATAAACTTAGCATCCAATGGTCCTTCGAACATTGTTATAGGTCGTTGGAAATTTAGTTGCATAATACCAAATAGGGTTGATATCTTTGTTAGTGTATTCAGTTCTTCGTTAGTCATTTCAAGTGGAGTGCCCATCTCTTCATATAACTTAGGTAAATCATATGTTAGATATCTTTGTCCATATCCTTTCATTCTACGAGTCTGTGCACCAATAATCTTACCATCATTACTGAAGTTTAAAATCCATAAACGGTGCTCTTTTTCTGAATATAAAAAATCATCTACTCTATTGTGTAGAAGTCTCGCTTTTAATTGAAACCATATCCAATCTCCAGGAACAATTGTCTTTGCTTTAAAATGTTTTTTAAATACATCGATGTCAATTGCTAGATTATGAATCTTCTCTAAAGCTTGGTGTTTTAATACAGATTCTGGGTTAACTTGAATCTTATTCTGTTGAATATAATCGATAACCATAAAAGAGTCATCTGAATTATCCATCTTTATATCATGATCCTTTAGGAAAGTATAAACATTTGTATGATGACTACAATTATAACAATGATATTGTAATGTATCCCAAAATATGTTACCTCTTTTCTTAGTATCGTCTGAATAAGAATCGCCACAATAGGGACATGCACAGGTTATTCGCCCATGCATGTCCTTTAGTAGCTTCTTGTTAGGTTCGGGATGTTTTTGAGATACTACTTGTTTAAGTGCGTGTCTTATTTTATCCTTTAGCTCGTCAGTAAGTTGTATGTTAGATGTCGAGGTCATTCAAAAAAGAATCTAGGTCATCATCAGATGAAACACTTGAAGTTGATTCTGTTGTTGAAGTTGCTACGGTTGGTTTCTCCGCCACTGCTGTTGCAGCTTTAGTTGTTTTCTTAGGAGCGCTCGATGTCATCTCAGTGATTGAATCGCCAGGGTTAAGATACATTCTTAATACATCATTTACAAATGATCTTGTATCTTCGTCCCATGCTTGGTAATCATAACCTTTTAATGAAGGTGCTGCTTCTAGTTCAGCTTTGATAGATTCCATCGTTTCTTTACTACGTTCTGCAGGTGCATCGCCCATAATAATGGCTGATTTACTAGCTGAGAATTTAGATTTATCGTAGTTGTTGTATTCACCTTGTCTAGTGATAATCAACTCAAAGTTCTTTCCTTCAAATAGGTCAAATACTTGTGTTGGTTCACCAAAGTCTGGCTTTAATTCTGCATCAATTTTCTCTTTGATTTTGTAACCGAATTTAAATACTTTATAAGTACCTTCTAATTCTGGGTTCTGTGGATCTTTAACGATCTTAATAAGAGAATAATATTGTTGACGTCTTTTCAATTTCTCAGAAGACTTACGGTCTACTGCTGAATCTGATTTACGTAATTTCCAAAATACATCTGCAATAGGACACTTTTCTCCGATTGTCGATGGACTATCTACTAGTTTACCATCGCCACTTGAGTTAGTTAACCAGTGTACGTATTTTTGGATTAGTGAATTACGAGGGTTTTCTGGGTTAGGTACAAAACGTATTAGTGCTTTGTAAGTTCCGTCTTTACCGTCGTCTGCGGTTGGTTTGTAGATCTCGTTTGAAGAAGTACTTGTTGTTACTTGGTGTGTTTCTACGTCTTCTACACCTAAGTTGAAAATGTCAAATGAATCGCTCATGTCTTTAAATTGTTTAGTTTGTTAATTGTTTAAATTGTTTACCTTGAAATTACTTTCAGTCTTTATAATCGCACACTTAAAAAAGTTTCAAATATTGCTCCATGTTAAAATAACAGTATCTGATTCCTTCCATCTTCCGTCCTCGAGCTTAAGCAAGCCAGCTTTACGGAGTAATTCTTCCCGCTCGTTTGCGGTGATCTTATCATCTCGTACCATTTTTATGAGGGCATTATTGAGATGGATGTATTCAGTTGTATTTAACATTTCACTAGTTTGTTACTAATTCTAAGTATACTTATTATATATCTAAGTTTAGTTTTGTTTCACGGATAGCTTATTTTTATTTTTTTTTAAATAAAATGAAACAGTTTCGCGCAACTTACATATAACAAATGTCTTTAAGCCAGAAGATAGATTAGCTTGGAGGGTTTGCAATGAATGCAACGAGAAAGTAAGCGTCGACTAGGTCGTCTAACGGCTTCGGGATCTTCTTCCCAACTTCAAGGTCTTTAACTATTTTCCACAAAGGGCTTTTAGCTAAGATTGGGTCTTCGTTCACATTTTTCTGAAAGGACTCAAACAATTGAAGCTTATTCATATTACCTTTACCAGCAAACTTCTTAATAGTGGTCGGAGCAACTGTTAGAATATCTTCGGGATGTAGGGTCTTTAAAAGTTTAAGCTTAAGAATAGCAGCACCTGCCGCCATGTCAATCATATTATTAGTTCCCATCTTAGAACCGTAAGAAGTTCCTTCAAACGCAATAGTAAAACCATCACCATCAAAACTATTTTGTAAGATAAGGTTTATTATGTCATCGGCCATTTTATCATAACGCTTAACTTTAAGAAGTTCTGCGCTTGAAAAGGATTCAGTGTTTGTAAAGTTAGGTTGATCAACTAAAGTAACATCACCTAATAGTGATAATTCTTCTTGTAGTCGCTGTTCGGCCTTTGTGCCAGTACCAGGTTTCATATAACTAATGAAATGGTATTTCTTACCCTTGTCATTATATAAGCAAATTCCTGGAGAATTTAAAGAAAAGTCTACTGCTATAAAATTCATTTATATTCTGTTACCAAGAGTAGCACCTAAAGCAGCGCCAACAAGTCTTGAAGTTAATAAATCGTAGAATATACCCTTTTCAATACCAAGTACTCTAGCAATCATCTTACCAACTGATTTACCTAAAGCAAATCCAGTAAGTCCACCGATAATAGAACCAAAGAAACCTTCATTAGTAATCTCTTCATTAAGTCTTTCAATATCATAACTACCATCGGTATTCTGGTATTCTAAAGCGAATGCATCTAATGCAGCGTCTATTTTAGCTTCCAACTCCGGAGTCCATGCTTCTTGTAAACCTTCAGTGATAAGTTTCATATCATTTTCGGTAATAGAGGTTTCAATTAAGTATGTGTTAAATGTTTTCATATGTTATATATCATGTATTTTATTCGATCTCTAATCTAAGGTTTAATTTATTATAAAAGAATGTAACTTCGAATGTGTTAAAGGATGCGGTGTTTTCCGCAAAGTTCATGTTTAATTCATTAATAGAATTCATAATACAATCTGTAAATTCCATATATGCAACTGAAGCACCTTCGGAATCTAATATTCTCAAACTTAATGGATCGATGTATGCTTGTTTAGTTGATCTAGCGTAATACCATAAAAGAGTATCCATCATAATCCAATAATTAATAAATCCATCTAATAATTGCATACTAATTGTAAATTCTCTATTGATTGTATTTTGAATTGGCATTGCACCCCTGTGATATCTCTTTGAACCGTCATTGTCCTCTTGTGAAATAGGATCAAAAGAAACACCAGGAATATTAATACCCTGAATACTATAATTTACAAAATCAACAGGTTCTGATAATAAACTACCAGGAATCTTATTAAGATATTTTCTATACTTGTCAGCAACCTCAGTTGGTATAAACCCTCTAGGAAATCTAAAATCAAAAGAATTATTTCTACTATTAAGAACCATAATTAAACTTTAAATTTTGCAGACAAAATCATATTTTCATCTATTCCGTTGTTAACACTAATATAAAATGTGTTATTTTTCATACCTCTAATAGTATTAGCGTTTGCTTCGCTGATCTTAAAGAGTACTTCACCTTCGCCCATATTAATGTCTTTGTTAGAAATATGATTGAATTTTAATTTTTGATTTCCATCGCCGAATGTCATTATAACATTTTCTGCATTGACAAAAGAAACAAATTCTACGTCATCTTGTTTTCTCTTTGCAATTACAAATTTATAATAAGATGTAAATGGCGGAATTTTAATAGTTAAATTTCCTTCTGTCTTGAATTCTGACGTATCTACCTCTGTGATACTTTGTGTCATTATATTCTCATTTGCAGTTGAGAATGTTATATTAGAACTAGATGCTATTACATTATGTCTTTCAACAAATGTTGGTACATATTTAATGCTCTTAGGTAAATTATCTGTAATTATACCCGAAATTATTTTATTAGATGCAAATTGAGGTAGTACATTGTAAACCTCTGTTAACTGATTCGGAGAATCGATTTTAAGTTTATTTAGTTTCTTACCATATTTTGCTGCCTGATTAATGGATAAACTTGCACGTTTTACAATCTGAGTGTTGTCGGTTTGATTCCATAGTTTCATAGTTACATCTATAGAGAAACTAGAAGCCACGTTACTGTTAATAATAACAGGTCTAAAAACAATAGGAGTATTAAAGTCCTCGTATTGAGTATATGTCGTTTGGAACGTTTTAATTTCAGAAGATCCTACATTTTCAAATATATCTACATCAAACATTACAATAATATCATCTGACGTCGTTGTAATTTGATTTAAAATATAAGCTTCAAATGCTCCAATTGAATTGTCCTTTTCTCCATATATTTTAAAGTAATCACCGTCAGCTGCATCTTCAACTACTACTGTAAAATCTTGGAATTCATCCTCTCTTGATACTGTAAATTTGTTTTCTTCTCCAGTTAAGAAATAATCGTAACCGTTAAATGTTTCAAGTGTATTTATAAGTTTAAAAGAAAGTTCATAATTAGACGTAGCATCTAAATCACTAGAACCCGGTGTACCATCTCCATAAAATAAATCTTCAAACTCACTGTTTTGATTTACTAATGTTGGTATCTTAAGATCTATAAATTTACTATAAAGTGTTTCACCTAAAATAAATGGTTTAGGATTTGCATACTCATAATTACTTGTATTTAAATAAACTAATTGTGTTAAGTTGTTTTTTATACCAGTGGTTCTTTTAGCTGCAATTTGAAATAAGAAACCCTCATAACCTCTGGCTGCAAAACTATATCCGCTCCTTAAGTGTAATCTAATTGAATCATACTTGATGAAGTTAATATTTGCAGTTGCAATAGTTTGTGAGTTTAAAAGATCAGTTTCATTTCCTCCTGCCCAATCAACATTATTATTAATATAATTGTGCATGTCATAATCACCAGTTGAATCGTATCCTAATAAAGCATATCTAGATCCACTAACATCAGATTGTACTGCATGATATCTTCCAATAGTTTGATTAATATCATTACCTGTATTTTCATCAGGATTTGCGAACAATGGATTAGCTCTCGTATCAACTATAATTTTACCACCAATTAATCCAGTATATGAATAATTAATAGTACCATTTTGAGTTGGTGTAAATTGTCCAATATTTGTAACCGCAGAATATGAATATATTCCAAGCGCTCCACTTATGGTAAATAAACTAGGATCTGCTAATTGACTTAAATTAAATTTATAAGTTTTACCATTTTGCAAAAGTAATGTTCTTGATGCAAAGTTTTCAACCGCTAAATATCCACTAATTGATGTTACATCAAAGTTTACAACAGCACTTCCCAATTCATTGATCAAATGACGTTGTTTTGTAGCATCACCCTTAACAGTGTCTAAAAACATTACTTCACTTCCATTGTCATCAACCTCTATTTGGTATTTAGCGGGATTTCCTTGGTCGTGGTAAATAAATTCTAATAGAATATCAGAATCTAAATAAAAATATCTTGATGATTGTGCCATTGTTTATATTATTTTAAAATCTTAACCACTTCGGTGAGTAATATAATCCTATGCCTATTGAAGGTCCAGTGCTTATCACTTGATTATTGTTTAGGTTTATCCCATATCCAACACCGAATCCGATGGCCCATCCACCCTTTTTAACAGGCTTTTGATTTAATCGAGTATTTATTAAGTTTATATTTTCGATACTGCTAAATGTCAATCCAGGATATGATGTTGAAATCTTTAATTGATCAGCACCCTCTATGTTTTCTATCGCAGCCATTAGACTAATTTTATGTTCTATATCAAATGTAGCATCTCCATAATTAAATCCAAAAGGACGCTTTGTTATAAACATACTACCATTAAGATCTCTAGAATTTCCATTACCAAAATCATTAAACTTTGTAAATGTTAACTTAGTAGTTATGGAATCAACTACAGTAGAAACGGTGTTTGCCAACAAACTGTCCTTGATATCAATATCAGTAGATAATAGAGTGTTAACTTTATTTAGGTCTTTATTTATATTTAGAGCGTTTCGATATTTTTTTATTAATACCTCTTGGTCACCTTTAAGATTACTAAGATCAAACTCATAACTTCTTTTTTCAGAAATCAAATTACCGTTCTCAGCAACTACAACTCTAACAGAATCTTTAGATGCTAAATAATTATTAAAGTTTCTATCAGAATCTGCTTTTGCTAATTCTACATTATTCTTTAATGTTTCTATTTGATTACACTGTCTTAAAAATAACATCACAAAAAGAGCACCAGTTATAAAAATAACCAGGCTCTTTTTAGATAATATCTGTTGTATGTTTTCTTTCATGTTCATTGATTATAACATAATCTCTTTAGCGTTACACGACATCTTTAGCGTTGTGTGTAACTATTCCATTTGCAATAAACGTATCGTTAGTTTCAACATCTAATTTATAAACCACAGTTGAAGTATTATCAACCACAATAGATGTAATTGTAATTTCGCCGGTAGTTGACATTAAAATATCACCTTCTACTATATTCATTGTTTTAATAACAGACCAGTTTCCACCTCTTTTAATAATATGTAAGTGTGTTCCGGAAGAAGTAAGTAATCCATCGTTTAGATTATAAACTTCAGAAACTGTATATGGCGTAATATTAATTAATTCCGCTGTAGTTGTTGATAAGACTGGGTTTGATTGAGACCATCCACTTAATGTTTCATAATTATCACCATCTGGCATATCACCAAATACTGTTGATTTCAACACTTGTCCAACTACTAAGTCCTCTATATTAACCAATGAATTATCTGTTAATGTGATTTGAGTTCCACTAATTAAACAACCACCGCCACCGCCTCCGCCTCCGCCGACGTAAGCTTGTGTTAGATTTGCAGTTATAGTATCTTGAATGCCAGGATTCGCAGCATGTCCAAGTGTAATTGTTCCTGTGAGGCTCTGCGGGGTAGATGATCCATTGTCGATACTGGTAACTGTTACTGTACCTGACCCAGAACCAGAAGGTGCACCCACAGACACTGATGACCAGGTTGGTTTTGATATTAATGATGGTGTTGCTGCACCTGAATTTACAGTATATGTAAAGGTATTACTTCCTGTTCCAGCGCCACCTGAATCGTTAAGTGAAACGCTAGACTGGGTTATAACAAGCGTATTGGCAGGTATTTGATATTGTGAAAGATTTACAGTACAAGAATCTGTTACACCTGCGTCGGTAGGGTGTTTAATTGTTAATGTACTTGTTTTACTCTGAGGCACTGTCGCACCCGCATCTGTACTTTGAATAGTAATGGTTCCAGCTCCACTTGATGGTGCATCAGCACCACCTAGGGCAACAGCAGCTCCACTTGATGGTGCATTAACCGTAACACTATAATAATTACCCTGTGAAACCACAACTGGTGTTCCAGTTTGTCCTGATTCTAGTTGATAGTTAAGGGTTTGTGTTGAATTACCAGCGCCGTTACTTGCATCGTTCAATGTAGTTGTTGTTTGAGTTATATTGAATGACGCTACAGGTCCAACAGGAAATGGTGTTGAAGTCGGTGGAATTGGTGTTGAAGTCGGTGGAACCGGAGTTGAAGTCGGTACAACCGGAGTTGAAGTCGGTGGAGCCGCACTTGCGCCAGCCTGTGTTACATTAATTGTATCAACAGTTGTTGTGTTATCATGTCTAACAGTCAACGTTGCAGTTCTAGCACTTCCAGAATTTGCAGATATTGTAATAGTCCAACTGTCAGTAGATCCAACCTGTGCTATGGTAATCCAACTAGGTGGAGAATCCCACGAGTAAGCTGTGCTTACTGGTGTGATAGTTACCGTTCTTGTGTATTGATTTGCTGCCATTTTAGTGTTTATGTTTTTATATTTATCTTGTTTTTATTATCATATTACGATGGGTTGCCAGTACATCCTTGATCTGTGAATACTTTTGTAAATACAGAAGAAATACTTAGAGTTCCTCCTTGTAGATCTTGTATTACTCTAAAATATCTAGTAGTTCCACATGTTGATGGAATTGCTAAAGTTCTAGGAGATGTACATGATCCTATATTACTGATCCATGGTCCAGCAGGAGTCGATGAGTATTGTACAGTTGCCGCAATACATATAGCCGTGCCACTTGAAGTCCATGCAATAACGACATCATCATCATCTGGGTAACTATCTTCAACCGAGGTTACAGTAACACTATTAGGTATTGGTGTTGGCGCTGGTGTTGGTGTTGGACTTGGAACTGCAGTTGAAGTCGGTAAAGCCACACTTGCTGATACAAGTGATACGTAATATGTAACTGCAACCGCGGCATCACTTGGATGTTTAACCGTTACAATCCATACGTCACCTATATTTCCAGTTGAAGTTACCACTTGAATTCTATTATTAGTAGGATCAGCAGATACCGTTAATCCTGGTCTATTTACAAACACATTAGATACTGTAGGATCAGATGAAGTCGGTGTAATAGTATAGTTTAAGTATAATGTAGTGGCTGCGTTATATGCCGCGGTGAGCGATGTTAAACCTGATGTTGCTAGTGTATAACTAGAAACTGGCGTGCCATCGGCACTAGCGTCAATATCACCTCCTGAAATACTAATAGTATTAGATGATGGGGATCCATCTGCATTTGCATCAATATCACCTCCTGAAATACCAATACTATCTCCAACTGCCGTGCCACAATCAGTACATAATTCTCTCCATTCAGGAGATCCCGTATTATAATAATAAGCTTCGACAATATCTAAATCAGTGTTAAACCTAACCATACCTACTTGAGGTGTAGCTGGTCTTGCACCTGTGCTGCCGGCAGGTAATCTTAAATAACCTTTAAATTCAGCATTAATATCTACATCTAAAATTCCAGTACCAGCTGTTGAAAGCTTGATATTTGTATTATTTAGAGCAGCTAACTGTAATCCAGCACCACCTATATAAAACGGAGCAGTATTAGCAGTTAATGTAATTTTATCAGTAGTAATTGCATATTCTAAATCAGTAACACCGAAATCATTTTTCCAATGAAACTTAGAATAAATACCATTCACGCTACTGGTTAATACTATTCTTTTTGTAGTAGAATGTTGTAACCTAATGAAATTTTCATAGGTTAAATCATTAGCTATAGTTAATCTAGCATTAGTATCAATATCTCCATCTGTAGAATCCTCTTCAAAATTGGGATCACCTAACCATATGATGGGCATATTTAAATCAGATCCAACTTTAGGTTTTAATATAGTAACCTCATTGTTACCGTCGTTATTTGTGTCTACTTCAACTTTATACCATGGACTATCAGTAGATCCAGAAACACCCTGTGCTCCAGTTAATCCAGTATCACCCTTTTCACCCTTTTGACCAGTAGATCCTAATTGACCTTGATCACCCTTTTGACCTTTAGGTCCAATGGGTCCACCACCATTTGATAAAATTTGGTCAAAGTTATAATTGATTTTCTCAAACTTTATAGAGTCCGAATCGCTTGGGTGTAATATCTCTTGAATGTTAATTGCCATTTTATGACTTTATTTTTATCATAGGTTGAATGTCGTAAGAATATCCTAATCTTTTATTATATATCAATCTAAAATTCATAGGCTTTTGTTTATGTGCCTTATATGTGAAATTATTATCCGGCGTATGTCCCGACGCAGTTATTAAATTAACATCAGTTGCACTACTAATAGTAGAACTAGATCCTTTAAATCTTATTGTATAAAGTTGTATTGCATCAACAACAAACTGACTTATAAGATTTTTGCTTATATAAAAATCAGCATCGTCACTAACCGTAGTCTTATCGCCTGCAGAATTTTGAACACTTACTAAGTTTTGAATTCTAGAAAGTACTCCGTCCTCTTTTAATATTCTAGTTGTAATGTCAGTAACATAAAAATCTGCTATAATTTCTTTATCATCTTCGAAAAATAAAACCTCTAATTCATTAGTAGAACCTTTAAGTATTTCATCTAATTCCTCTTTGCTGTCAATTCTAGAAGATGTAAACGAAATAAGATCATATTTGTCCTTGATCTTCATTGCAGTTGATGCAAAATAAGAACGCTCTTCAGTATTATCTAACGTACCAGGAATCTCTTCAGATTTTCCTCCAGAAAGAGATCTTGTATAATAACCAGAATCCCACGAGGACTTAAATACATTTACATCTTTTTTACCAATTGCAATCTCATCAATTAAAGGATATAATGGAAGTTTATCAGAAGATTGAGACAATTTGGTAATACCAGTTGGATTGGTTTCATTTACCTTATGATAGAAGTGATTTTTTATTATACCCCATCGGTTGTCATTAAAACCACCATCTTGTATAAATCCTATATTAAAGGTAGTACCACATCTATTATATCTTTCATAATATTTTTTAGCAGTTGTTAATTCATAATTATTAGTTAATGAATGTTTGTAAATTGCAGACTCAAACCCAATTTCTCTTTTATCCGCACTTGCTTGAAGTCTATTAGATTTAAAATGAGTGTACATATCTGTAAATGTAATTACTGGTGTAAAATCAACAGTATATGATCCACTGTGTCTGATTAAGAATGGATAATAAGATGCGTCAGCTGAAGATACTAAATCATATCCAATAATACCTTTAAATAATTTATAACTTTTTGGTTTGTCATTATCTTCTTCTACAGAAAGCGTAGCATATTTTATTATTTCGGCTCCATCTTCAAAGTTAATTGTAAATCTATTATTATTTATAGTTCCATCAGATTCTACAGTAGTATAATTGACACTGTCGTTATCAAGATTAAACGTGTTAGCAACATTATTAATAGAAATTTTATCTAATGTAGCCTTGTGTATACTTGTTCCACCGTCTACATAACTGTACTTGATTCGTTTTTGTATATTGTTTGGTAAATAAGCAACATCTAGAATGTCACCTGGATCATTTACATTTACTGGCTTTCCAATTACCTTAATGGTGGTAGAGTTTTCTATAGTGTATATTGAAAACTTATAAATGGCATTACCGGGAGTATTTGGATATAAATCCATTAATACATCACCATATAATCCAGTTTCACCTAACAAAAGTTGATTGTCGAAATCAGGTTCACTTCCATCAAAATGTGTAATTCCCTCAATATCGTATGGTCCACTTCCTGTAAAATCAGCTTGATTCCAGTTTAATGCACCATCAAATGGAGTATTTGCATAAATGTAATCGCCCGCATTATGATCATACACTATTTTATGATTTAATTCATATAATAGTTTTCTATTCATGTTTCCTTTAACCCAGTAATCACTTAAATTCAAGTTAACGAACAGTATTACAAATTTAAATTTCTTGTTCTGAATAACCTCGAATTCAACACTATTATTACTCACATCAGTATTAGTCTTTAATAAGATACTAAATTTATACCCATTAAATTCACTTCTTTTTACAAAATCAAGTGCGGTGTTATTAGTAAACTCCTTTCTATTCTTTAAGACAACCTTTATACCTTTAAATATTGTGCTAGCAAATGAGCTATCTGTTCCACCGTCAACCAATGTATACTTCTTCTTCAAATTTGTTTTGAAAAAGGTATTATTAATATCATCTGTATTTAAGTATCCTAAATTATATTCTCCAAAATTATTATATATGTTCTCTATATCATCTATGTTTAGGTTTTTCTCAAATCCCTCAGTGATCATGAACTTATTAAAATAGTCGTTCTTAATACTCTTGAATAAATCCGCAGTTAATTCGAATCCTTCCAAGAAGTTAACATATGAAAATGTATCGTTTAATTGATCATATCTCAGGTACTTAGGTTTTTTATCCATATAGAACCATTCATGTGTCATATCAACTTTATTACGACCAACTGCTGTTAAGTCTGGTGAAAAATTAGTTCTACCAAAGGCTTCATTTGTATTTAAGTAATATGGTTGATCTCTAACTGTTAATGAATCTTTTAAAACCCACTTGTTTATATTTGGAACAACTCTAGAATTTATTGCAAATTCTTTTAATTGATTTTCCTTTAATCTATCAAATTCGCTGGTAATATTTATAGATTCACCATCAAAGACAGACTCTTCAGACAAAATTCCCGAAAGATTTGAAAAATAATTTACAGGCTCAAGAGCATACTCATCACTAAATATATCTGTACCCTCCAATAATGTATTATATTCGCCTGTTATTGGATCTATATTCGCAAGTGCATGCGTATAAGGCTCATATGCAATATTTTCTGTAGTCTCTAGAGATAATTCTTTTAAATCAGAATTGGATGTATCGTAAAAATCAAAATTCATATCATATACATCGTACGCAGAGAATAATCCAATATTAACGATGTTTTGATTAAATACTCTAGCTTCACCATCTTTTAAATCAGAGATTGATCCAAGTATTAATTTAGATTTGGTAGAATTAGGAACACTAATATCTTCTACGATATCTAACACCTTGTTGTATACTCCATCATAACTTGTTTCTAAATAATCCCCTATAGATATCTCACTAAGAGTACTATTATTGATGTAGATTGATTTAGATGAAGAATTTCCACCATTCAAATAATAAGCGGTCCAATTTGCTAATACAGTATTTGGTCCATTTCTCAACTTTAAGATGTTTTCAGTATCTAGATTGCTAATTTTTACAAAATCTATAACATTTGATTTGCTTAACAAAACAGTATGCTGTAATAGTCTGTAACCAGGAACTCTCGCAGTAATAAAAATGTCTGATCCTACATTATATGAATCAAGTTGACCGTCATCGCCATGTATTGCTGATGCCAACGCCGAAGCTATATCACCAGTAGTACCCTGATTAGAAAATTGTTTATTACTATATGTTCCTTTAGGTAAAAGATAATTAGCAACATACATTCTATTTTGAATACTTATATTGGACTGAATTTGATCAACTCTCACAATAGAACTTATAGCTCCACTTATTGACATATTAAGATCACCTAAATTTGTCTGATTCTCAGAGATAACAAACGACTGTGTCGCATAATCGATATCTAAGTTTAAATAGTATTGCAAATCTAGACTATCCCATGCATTTACCATATTGGATGTTGTTTCAACAAACGTTGCACCAGTAGTAAAAGAAAATTCAAAAGTCCCAGTAGAATCGTTTATACTCACTGTTATATTCTCAGAAGGTGTGTGTTTGATAAATGTAAATTTATAAGCTTCTTCTCTAGAGCTTACCGCAGCTATTCTATCACCACTTTCTGGTTTATCTAAAATAGACAACTTAACAAAATCATATCCTCTCTCATCATTTTTAATCAGATCAACTGACTTTTTATTGTAAGACAAGCCAATCGTATTTGGTATTACATCAGTACTATCATCAATCTTTACTTCAAGATTTGCAGGATCATATAGACCTACATTAGAAATCTTATAATAAATATCATTTATCTTTACATAACCTAGCGTAGGTGTCGTAGACATCTGTTTAAATGATGGAATCGCAGTAATAGGATTATTAGAATCTACCAAAGATGTAACTTTACTAAACTTAATAACACCATTGTTACTAATAGACGATATTTCACCAGTACCTGAATCTATATCATCAACATATAGACCAAAATATCTATTAACTGTGTAATAATCAGAACTATCATCGTCAAATAAAAACTCTAAGTTTAATAGATTTGCCGCCAATATATTATTTCTTTTAAATCCATCGGTAATAAAGTCATTTGCCTCAACCAATGGTTTATCAGCCTCTACATAATCTTTATAAATGTATTCACCTTTACTAGTTAATTCACCAGATGATAAGTCAATACCATTGTAGTTTGTTGTTTCATTTTTACCGAAAGAAACCGATATTGGTGATTTAGGGAAGGTTTCCTGTTGAATATGTGTTCTAATATACTTACCTAGGTTTGAATTATTAGTTAGGTCAAAAGTCTTAACTATCTCTGAATTTTTAAGTAGGTTTTGTATTCTTTCTGGGGTGTTACCGTTGGTAGTTCCAAAATCATCACCTGTTGGGTTTTTAACTTTAAATATAACAAAGTTGTTAGGCATATTAATGTCTGCCCATATTGGTGCAAACAATCTATACTTCTCTGTATAATTTTTAGAATAGTTGTAAGATGTACCGTATTGGTATTCCTCTTCTATTTGTTTATCATAAGCATCTAATACTGTTAAATCTGATTGAGACCTTTTAGTTAAGTATATTAGATCAGATGGTGTACCTTTAGATTTAAAGAAAGTTGAAACATCCTTAGCATAATTACCATTTGGATTAACAACATTTTTTTTATATTTTATATCTGCCAAATCTTTAGAAGCACTAATGCTTTCTAAATAAATTGAACCATTTGAACTTGTAACTATTTTAACGTTACCAGATAACTTTGGATTTGTTCTTAATAGAGGTTTAGCAACATTATCTAATTTATAATTAGTTTGTGTATTGAAATTTGGACCTGCATTTATGGTATCATATCCGCTAATCACAGGGAACGTATATGTCGTTACTAAGTTAGTGTCATCCCCGATAACACATTTACTAGAATCAGCATTCTCATAAACTTTAACAGAAGATTCACTTGTTAATCCAAGCGCATTAACACTTGTAATAACAGGTCTTTGTTGTGACGTAAGAGGTACATCAAGTGCATTAGAAAGTAAATATGATGCATCATCAATATCTTCAGCTACTATTTTATATACGTATTCCAAACATGTATCAGAAGTACTGGTCTTTATTACATTTCCAAATGATATAGTGTCTATAAATGTTTCAACGTGACTACCAGGATCACCCGGTAATGTGGTATGCAAGCCATCGACTATGTATATTGGCCAAAAAAGTGTCTCTGTTAAAGAACTGGTTCCAGACACTTCTATTTCAGGATCATGAGAATAAAATGCATAAAATACATTAACCTCATTCATACTGGCGCCATCTTCGCTTCTTTTAATTATACCATTAGAAACCACAGGT
>ERZ888423.1698-NODE-1698-length-18283-cov-5.972131_pt1 | contig 18283 bp, 22 predicted proteins | sample MGYA00520523_ERZ888423 | MGnify/ENA primary metagenome ERZ888423 (study PRJEB32303, sample SAMEA104408611) | aquatic metagenome | biome: Brackish water; feature: Pelagic; material: water | place: Baltic Sea | collected 2014-06-08T10:24:00 | depth 30,27 m ...
CGTCGGCATCTCGGCCTACTGGATCAAGTTGGGCGAGAACGTGGGTGTTGCCTCCCAGGATCAGGTGCAGCAACTGTTCGACGCATTCGTGGCCAGCCCATCGCACTACGAGAACTTGATCGACCCCGGTTTCGGCTTCATCGGCGTCGGCGTCGTCTACGACGGTCAGGGACGAATGTGGACCGCCCATCGCTTCATGGCCGTGGGCGAAACTCCAGTGACGACGAGCCCGCCACCCCAGAGCCCGGCCGCCGGAACGGTACCGACGAGCTCAGCACCCGTTTCGCCGATCAGCACGACGGCTCCCACGTCGGCGATCGCGGCATCCGGCACGACCGCGACAACGTTCGATGACCCCTCGATGCCCGACCGACTGGCCTTTCGCGACGCGGCACCGTTGAACGCTCCTGCGGTCCTCGCCGTCGTCGCAACGCTCAAGGTTTCCGGAATCTGAGAGCGGATCTCCCACTGTCGACACCGATTCCCGGAAACCGTGGGAGAGCGCGACGGCCCGGCCGTCGACTCAGCGGGCGTACACGAACAATTGCAGTGCGGCCGCAACCATCAACGCCAGGAGGAGGACGGCCAAGGTGGCCACGGTTGCTGGCCTCACGTGAGGTCTCCGGATACGGGGGGAACGGCGGTCGGTTTGGTCCTGAGTGTCACTGGAGTGGCTTCGGGGCGGGGCTCGTCACTGGGTCGAAGTGTCACCTCGGTGCCCGCTGCCAACTCCATCTCGAACGCTGCCGAGCCTCGGTCGACGGCGAGGGTGAGCAGTCCGTACGAATCGACGATGAGGCCGATCGAACCGGTCGGGATGGCGGCGAAGGAGTCAACTCGTCGAGCCGAACGCTCCCGGCGACCGCCGCTGACACTGACGTAGGGGGGCCAGTCGGCGACCTCGACGGGGTCGACGTTGAGTTGAGCATTGCCGAAACGATCGACCCAGAGGACCTCGGCCGTGATCCCATCCTCATCGGTTTGGGAGATCGGCAGCACTCCCGGCATCAGCTTGATGGGATCGATCCGAGTTCCCAGGACCTCGAACGACACGCCGTTGCAGAGATGGGCGGCAATCGGGGCGAAGATGTCGCGCCCGGCGAAGGTCGGGCCAGGGGCAGCCAGGTGGTAGTCCAAGTTGTCCAAGACGATGGCTCCCGTCGCACCGCCCACCATCGACACGGCAGGAGCGAGCAGCCCGTTGTCGGGCCCGATCAAGTAGGCCTGGCCATCGGCCACCTCGATGCAGATGGGGCGGCGTTCGGTCCCGACGCCGGGATCGACCACGGCAAGAACGATCCCGGGCGCCAGGTACTGGACCGAGCGTGCCAGCGCCAGACCACCGGCTCGGACGTCGTGCGGTTCGATGTCGTGGGTGATGTCGATGACGGCCACGGACGGAGCCAGCGTCCGCAGCACCGATTTGACCAGCCCCACGAACTCGTCGACGACGCCGTAGTCGGAGAGGAACGAGACCGTGTCGAACCGTTGACCGTGCATGCCGGTGCCCTGGCTCATCGAGCGCCGAGCTCACGAGAACGCTCGGCGGCAGACTGGACCGCGTCGATCAGTGCAGACCGAACTCCCCGCCGCTCCAGCATCTGTAGCCCGGCTGCCGTCGTCCCCGCCGGGGTCGTCACTGCAGCCCGGAGTTCCGCTGCGGACTCATCCGATTCGAGCAACATGCGAGCCGCGCCCAGCATGGTCTGATTGGCCAGCCGCTCGGCCACCGGGCGAGCCAGGCCTGCGGTGACTCCTGCATCGGCCAAGGCCTCGGCGATGAGGAAGAAGTAGGCGGGACCCGATCCCGACAGCCCCGTGACCGCGTCGAGTTGTGCCTCGGTGACGACGTCGACGGTGCCCACCGCGCCGAGAATGCCTTGGGCCCACTCGATGTCGGCGGCCGTTGCCGAGGTTCCTGCAGCCATTGCCGATGCGCCCGCACCCACCAGGGACGGCGTGTTGGGCATGACCCGGACGACCGGCACCCCGGGGGCCAGCGCTTGCTCGATGGCGGCCAGGGTGACGCCGGCTGCGATCGACATCACGCGTCCCGGCGCTACCAGGTTCGCAGCGACCTCGGTGGTGAGCCACGGCTTGAGGGCCAGGACGGTGTCGACACCGGCCAGGGGCTCAGCCGTGATCGTGACGTTGGGCAGTTCGAGCGTGAGCTGTTCGCGAAGTTCGGCCACGACCTCGACCACCGCAAGCTCGGCCGGTTCGACCCAGCCTGCAGAAAGCAGGCCACCGGCCAAGGCCTGGCCCATTTTTCCACCGCCGACAAGCTGCAGTTTCATGCAGTGCACGCTAGCGGTCCGACCTAGGGGGTGAGCACACCGGATGGATCAGGCGCTTCTGGACTTCCCCGATCCCGGAGCAACCTTGATCACATCCGATGTGCAGAGACAATGTACGGGTCGTTTAGAGAGATTCAAACGCATTTAAGAGAATTTAGACGCGAATCCGATTCGTAGGGCGGGACGGAAGAACTGCTCCACCCACTGGTAGACCGAACCCAGGACACGATCGAGTTCGTCCAGGTCAGCGGCTTCACGATTCCCGAGCTGACCCTGAAGGAAGATGGCTTCCTCCTCTCCGATCGCGAACGCTGCTCCGTACATTCGCCGATTCCGGCGCAACAGATGGGCGTAGAACTCGGCCTGGTTCTCCTCCGGCGCCGGCATGACGAAGGTCTCGTAGGCCAGCGTCCGTTGCTGGAGTCGGAATCGAACCGTGAACACGTCCTTCTCTTCGCCCGTCAGGCGCACGAACCACGAGCGCGGGCCATCGAGACCCCGCTCGACCGCAGCGACGACGGGGTTCGAGACCAATTGCTCACCCAGCCACCCATCGATCCTGGCAGCCAGAGCCTCGAGTTCGGCGTCATCGGCCAAGGCGCTCACTTGACGAGCAGATCGTGCGGGACGACCGAAGCCGGCGGTGCACATGGCACTGGCTCCTGGGTGGCGAGATCCTCATAGAGCCGTCGCAAGCGCGCGGCCGAAGTGCTCCAGGTGTAGGTACGGGCTCGGGCTGCGGCCGAGATCGACATTCGACGACCCAAGACCGGGTCACGAAGAATCGTGTCGATCCAGCCGGCATATTCTTCGGGATCGCGACTCTCCACCAGGTAGCCGGTGTGGCCGTGTTCGACCAGGGTCAGCAAACCACCAACAGCCGAAGCGACCACGGGTACGCCGCAGGCTGCGGCCTCCAGGGCCACCAGCCCGAACGACTCCGACCTGCTCGGCACCAGACAAACATCAGCGGCCCGGTAGTAGGTCGACAGGAGATGGTGGGGTTGCGGAGGCCGGAACTCGACCCGCTCTTGCAGACCCAATGACGAGACGAGGTCCCGGATCCGCTCGACTTCGGTGTCGCCCTCGGTGCCGCTGGCGCCCCCCACGATCCAGAGTCGGGCGTCCTCCCGCTCGACATTGGCCAACGCCCGCACTGCGACATCGACTCCCTTCAGCGGCTGGATGCGGCCGACGAACAGCAGAAGTGGTCGGTTGTCGGTGTCGAGCGCCCAGCGGGCACCGGCCTGACTGCCCGGAGAAAAGAAGGCATGCTCGACACCTGGGGGAACGACTTCGATCCGATCCCGAGACGCGTCATAGTGACGGACCAACTGGTCGGCTTCGGCCGTGCAGTTGGCCAACACGATGTCGGCGCAGGCCATCACCTCCGCTTCGGCGTGGGCCCGCTGCTCGGGCTCGTAGTCACCGAGTTCTGCCTTGACCCGAGCCAAGGTGTGAAAGGTCGTGACCAGCGGCAGATCGAGTTGACGTTTCAGCAGCTGGCCTGCAACTCCCGACAGCCAATAGTTGGCGTGTAGAGCGTCGGGCTTCCACTCCCTGAGGTCCTCGGCAACCCAGTCGGCAAAGGAGCCGACGATGCCAGCCAGTTCCTCCTTGGCCAGATCGGCAGCACCGGCGGGAACGTGGACCACCTCGAAACCGGGTTCGACCTCGACTCGTTCGGGCAACTCGTCGTTCCAACGACGAACATAGACCCGACATTCGAGTCCGGCTTGAGCGAGCGCCGAGACCATCTCCAGCACGTAGACGTTCATCCCTCCGCCGTCGCCGGTACCGGGCTGGGCCAGGGGCGAGGTGTGAAGTGAGAGAACGGCAACGCAACGCACGGCTAGCTCAACCTTCCTTCGGTCCGGGATCTTCCATCCTGTCGCGTGCAGCAACTGCGGTGCCAGCTGTGGCAACGAAGCTCTGATAGACCGCTAGCAGGGCTCGACGTTGTTCGGCGTTCAGTTCGGCCGCCTGTCGAATCGCCGACTCGAGATCGGTCATCGTGTCCCTGCGATCGCCATCGAGGATTCCAGCCCGCACGTAGAGACTCTCGGCCGAGATGTGGAGCGCATCGGCGATCTGCTGGAGAATATCGGACGAAGGACGACGCAGACCGCGTTCTATTTGGCTGAGATAGGGATTCGACACCCCGGCCATCTCGGCCAGCCGACGAACCGACAGCTCGGCCAACCGACGCTGGTCCCGAATGAAAAGTCCGACATCGGTGTCGGCCCGCTGCTCGCGACGCGTCCGTCGCCGACGAGCGTCCTCAGCCATTGCAGATGATGCTCGGCCGGTGCCCGTCGGACCTCATCAGGTCAGCAGACTGTCGACAGAAGCCTCACCGTCACGGTAGCGGCGACCGATCTCGGCCTGAATGGCATCGATCGTCTCGTGGAGGCGGCGACGCACGGCCGACAATTCGGCTTCGAAACTCGAGATGTTCTCGAAGACCTCCGCCAGCCGCTCGACGCCGAGCTGTTCGATCTGGGCCAGGTCGGCCGGTGAGGCGGTGGTGTCGAGCCGCTCGATCATGGTCAGTGCCACCTCGCCAGGAGCCGTGATGCTGACGGGTCGGCCACTGGGTGAGCCACCCGAGACGCCATCGCTCATGAGGTCGGGCAGCTCGAACAGCACCGAGGCGACGTGATCGCCCGGAACCGCCGTCCCGTCGGGATCGCCGGCCCGCCGCCGCACCTCGCGTCCAACGATGTCGAGACGACCCTGGGCCACTCGACGGGCAAGGGATACGTCACTCTCCACCTGGGCACAGCGCACCCGAAGATCTCTCAGCTCCGGCAACGGTCGGGAGGTCAGACCCTTCAGGACGTCGGCCGCGAGCAAGCGCTGAAGTGGTTCGATCACGATCCGAGGGTAGCGGATACGTTCTCGTGTCTGGATCCAGGCCGCAGCTGGATCCCGGCCGGAGTCGATCCGGACACGGCTGGTCTGACATCCAACAGCGCCGGGGAGGAATCACCTCAAAGGAACAACAGCCACAACGGCGCCACCAGCAGATACGAGTCGAGTCGACGCAGGGCCGGCGCCCACATGTCCCCCCGAGGTAAGAGGGCGGAGCCTGCGATCTGGCCGAGAGGTGCACCCAATGCCACAACTGCGGCGAACAGCGGCAGCGTGGCGTTGGTGAACGGATCCGGCAGGACGAGGTAGAGACCGACCGAGACGACAGCCATGGCCACCAGCCCGGCGATCGGTCCCTCCAATCCGTTCGCCGAACCGCTACCGACCAGGAAATCGCCGATCTCGTACGCACTCACCAACAACACAACCGCCACGAACGCCGAGGTCTCCTCCACGGCGAGGATCGACAGCGACCCTGCTGCCACCGCGCCGGGCAGTGCCGCTCGCACGACGAGTTCGGCGAAACGCAGTCGCTCGCCGCCAGCAGGTGTCGTTCCGACGTCGAGGACCGCTTCGCCGACGATGTAGGCGTAGCCGACCAGGGTTGCCGTGCCCAAGACACAGGCCAGCCCCAGGCCGACGGGGCCGAACCAGGCCGCAGCAGTCACGACGCAACCGACCGCGGCGCCGAGACGTCGATCGGTCAGTTCCTGGAGCGACCAGGCGTGCCCGATCTGATAGGCGGCGACCGTCGCCAGAGGTACCAGCACGGCCAGCAACAGGCGAGGTTCGAGATAGGCGGCGGCCATGAGCACGACGAACCACGCCACACCGAGGCTGACTTTCGGACCGTCCGTCCAATGGTGATAGGTGTAACGGCTGCTGCCGGCCGATCCCGACAGCGGCCTCGGCAACCCCGTACCGTGTGGGCGGGCGGCGACCGTGGCTCTGGTCCCTGACGCCGCCATCGAACGCGAGGTCCGGGATTGCGGGGACCGAACCGGGCGATCCCGAGAGTTCATCCGCCCGAGACCGGCGGGAGCACTGCCACCTCATCGTCGGCAGCGACCTGGTCCGAGAGTGCGCAGGGTGCTCCGTTCAGCCACACCTTCGACCCGTCCACGACCTGACCGAACTCGGCCCCGAATCGCTCGCGAGCTGCTTCCAGTACGTCACCGACCGTGGCCCCATCGAAATGGGCCACCTTCTCTCCCGCTGCCTCACGAGCTTGGGCGAAAAGTCGCAGCGCAGTCACCTGACCGAGTCTAGGCCACGTCCCACCGCCCGGTAGGGTGCCCCCATGACGCGAGTCCTTCTTGCCCGTCACGGTCAATCGACGTGGAACGCCGAAGGCCGATGGCAAGGGCAGGCCGATCCCCCACTCAGTGAACTCGGACGAGAACAGGCGCATCTGGCTGCGGCCCACGTCGGGGCCGTCGATCTCATTGCGTCATCACCACAGCAGCGCGCACTGGAGACGGCGACGATCATCAGCAGCACGATCGGCGTTGGGCCGGTGGTGGTGGTCGAACAGTTGCGGGAACGTTCTGCCGGACCGTGGTCCGGGTTGACGCGCATCGACATCGACAACCAGTACCCGGGTCATCTGGCCAGTGGTCAGCGCCCCGATGGGTACGAGTCCGATGCATCGCTGCTGGCTCGAACGATCGACGGTTTGGACCAACTGGCTGCCGACTACCCTGGTGCCACACTCTTGGTCGTGGCCCATGGCGGCGTCATCCACAATCTGGAGCAGCACCTGGGGCTCGAGTCCGGCCGAGTTCCCAATCTCGCCGGTCGCGTACTCGTCCGAGACGAAGAGGGCTGGTTGCCAGGCGAACAGTTGTTGCTGGTGGACATCGACCGGATCAGTGGTGGCGATCCGAACCGCATCTGATGGAGACGGCACAGTCTGATGGAGACGGCACACCACGACGAGACGGCGAGCATCACCATGAACGAGGCGACGAACCATGACGATTGACCTTCGATCGATCTTACGAACGACCGAACAGCCCGAGCTCGATCTGGGTTCGTCCGACGAGCTAAACGTGGTGGTCATCCGCAGCACGAGACGTACCAAGACGGCTCAAGCCCGACTGGTGGGAACCACCTTGGAAGTTCGCATTCCCGCTCGGTTGTCCAAGACCGAAGAGCGCGAGATGGTCGAGTACTTCCGATCGAAGTTCGAACGCAGCCGCCAAACCTCGGCGCTCGATCTGCAGTCCCGGGCCGCCCTGTTGTGTTCTCGCTACGACCTGGAGGAGCCCGGCTCCATTCGTTGGGTATCCAATCAGGTTCATCGCTGGGGTTCCTGCACACCGGACGACCGGGCCATTCGCATCTCCGATCGTCTCGTCGGCTTCCCCGATTGGGTCCTGGACTACGTGATCGTCCATGAACTGGCACACCTCGTCGAGTTCGGGCACACACCCCGGTTCTGGGAGATTGTCGAGCGCTACCCGTTGGCCGAGCGAGCCCGGGGCTTCCTGATCGCCAAGGGCTGGGAGGGTTAGCGCCCCTGGTTCGGTGACGGATCCGTGCTGGCTGCTGTCACCGTCCAGCCGAACGCGTTGCGTCTCGTACCCCGTCCAACTCGGCCAGCACCCGATCGACCTCGTCCAGTTCGAGCTGGAGACCATCGAGATCCCGCATCGTCGGCAACGCATCGATCGCCAACTGTTCCACCAGGGAATCGGTCGACGTCGACGAGGCGACCACCATCGACGGCCCGGAGTTCACGGTCGGTTCGGAAACGGTCGGTTCGGAAACGGTCGGCTCGAGCACGGTGAGCGAGTCTAACCGGCGTCGACGCTTCCCACCGTGAGCGGGAGCCGGGCAAAGGTGACCGCCGAGGGCACCGCATTCGTGACCGCCACGGCACGCTCGGTGTCCGTGATGTCGATGACCACCAGACCGTCTGACTCATCACCGTCGAGACTGGTCCGCAACAGCACGACCCGTCGCCCGTCGAAGGCGACAGAGGACACCCGCTCACCGGGCTGGCCGATCTGGGTTCGGAACAGCTCCGCTCGACTCGAGAACTCGCGGCCGACGAGTACCGTCGACTCCTCCACACCATCGGAGCGGTACGAGATCTCGGTGTACACGTAGGCGTCTCCCTCTGGACTGAGGGCCACTGCTCCGAACGCCGGACGGCGGGGCACCGGGCACACGGTGGCCGTCGGTCTGACCAGGTCGACCTCCTGCCCGATCGAATTCAGGAACAGCAGACCTCCGCACGACTCATCGGCATAGATGAGCGCGAACAAGCCGGCACTGGCCGACAGATCGACGAGCGACCGATCCGTCGCCAGGGCGGCCAGGGGTTCTCGTTCCTTGGTCACGAGCTGCACCCGCTCGATCAGGTTGTCGAGGCCGGTCAGGATCGCCTCGGGCGTCCCGTCACGGAAGCCGACATCCAGCAACGTGCCGCCGAGCTCATTGATCAACTCACGCTCGGCTCCTTCGGCCGGATACCAGAAGACCTCGCCACCAGCGTCCTGGATGACCAGCCCACCGAAGTAGTCATCAGCGGCCAGAACGGCGTCGACCGAGTCGAGTGGCGGCCCCAGCAGCGCGATGTCGTCGGGCTCTCCGGCCGAGATCCCCGACGGCGAGCTCAGGACGATGAGCGGCTCGTAGCCATCGGGACGCACCGGCGAGATCTGGGGAACCGTCGTGGCCACTTGCGTGGCGCCGGCATTGCCGACCGCAACGGTCGGAGCCCCTGTCGTGTCAACGACGGTGGATGTCGTCGGAACGGCGCCGAGATAGGGCTCGCCGATCTCCGCGCACGATGCCGCGAGCAGTCCGAACAGTACGGACACCACAGCCACGCGTACGATGCCGGGCCGGCACTTGGGGGACGGAGGTCGCAACGACATCACCCTTCATGGTGGCACTTCGATGAGCCGTCCCGGTGGCACACGTGCCGGTGGATCGCCGAAACCGGCAACTCGAGCGAAAGGCAGATGTAACCGGCCAAGGCCTGTACCCTCTCGAAGCAGGGCAAACGCCTGCCTCTCACGTCTTCGCATGCGTTGAGTATCGCGCCGGCGAAGCGAGGTCGTCGCTTGTTCCGTTCAGGGCCGCTAGCTCATCTGGCTAGAGCAGGGGACTTTTAATCCCAAGGTGCCGGGTTCGAGCCCCGGGCGGCCTACCACCACCAACCCGTTCACCCGGCGGAGGATCCTGATGCCACGGAAAATGCCCAGTCTCGAAACTCCCTTCAAGAAGGGCGAAAAGGTGCTGATGGCACGCGGCATTCCCGGCATCAGCGAGGGGACCCCGGGCAAGGTCAAACTGATCAACGGCCTGAACAACTGGGTTCGCTACTGGGTTCGTTTCGACGACGGTCGGATGATCGGGCAGATCAGCCAGGACGATCTCGTGCGCCGGGGCCAGATGGACGCCTGGATGGAACGAGAGGTCGCTCGCGAGCAGGCGGCAGCAGCCACCGCAGCAGGACAAGAAGCGCCGACGGCCGCAGTCGAGAGTGCCGCCGGCGGTGGGGGCGGCGCCGCCGATCTCATCCCGGCCCACCTGCTCGAGCGGAGCAAGGCTGCCAAGGCCCGCCGGCTCGGAGGCTGAATCGGTGGTCCGGGCCCGGTTCCGGACCGCGGCAGCACTCGTCGCGTGCTGTTTGAGCGTCGGCGCCTGTAGTTCGATCGATGAGTCAGCGTTCGAGAACGGGCTGCCGACCACACTCGGTACGACACCGCTCTCTCGTGCTTCTTCCGACTCTGCGACCTCGGTCCCGACCGGACCGACCATCCGGACCGAGCAGGACGAGACCACGACCACGGTCACCTCGCCCGGGGCCCCCGCCCCCGACGGCAACGATCCCGACCCGCCGGTGGGGCCACAGGACCCTTTGCCCGAGCCGGATGCGGCCGCTCCGCCTCCCGACCCCGGCGCCGCGGACGGAACCGTCGTTTCGCTCGTATCCACCATCGTGAGTTCGACCACCCGCGCTGACGCCGCCTTCACGCAGGGTCTCGAGTTCCACGACGGCGTCCTCATCGAGGGAACCGGCCTCTACGGGTCCTCGAGTCGCCGGCTGGTGTCCCCGACTTCAGCGACGGTGCCAGCCTCGGCTGCTCTCGGTCCGCAGTTCTTCGGGACCGGGTTGACCGTCTCGGATGGAACGATTCTCCAGCTGACCTGGCGTGAGGGAACCGCCATCATCTCCGACCCCGACACACTGACCGAGCTGGATCGTCTCAGCTACGAAGGTGAAGGGTGGGGTATCTGCCGAACCGACGAACAGTTGATCATGTCGGATGGGACGAGTCAGCTGACGGTTCGTGACCCCATGAGCTTTCGGGAGATCGCCACGATCGAGGTCACGATCGAGGGTCGACCACTCAGCGCTCTGGCCGAACTCGACTGCGTCGAGGGGTCGGTCTGGGCCACGGTCTGGTTGACCAACGACCTGGTCAGGATCGATTTGGCGACCGGCAAGGTGATCGCGGTAGCCGACCTCAGTGCCCTGGCCCCACCGGGCGCATCGGCCGACGACGTGCTGAGTGGTGTGGCCTACCGGGCCGACACCGACACGTTCTACGTGACCGGTAAGCGGTGGGACATGCTCTACGAGCTTCGACTGACCCCACGACCATGAACGGATGGGGCGCCGTCGTCATCGGCTTGGGCCTGTTCGTGAGTGCGTGCAGCCCTCAGGTGACGGTCACCGACAACGGCACGACACCGACGCTGGACGCCCCTCGTGTGGCCGAAACGGGCCCGGGCACCCAGACAACGACGCCGGGGTCGACGACCTCGGCATCGTCGATGGTCTCGTCGGACTCCGGGGCCCCCACCGCGGCCCCAGCGGTGTCGTCGACCGAGGCTCCGAAGCCGGCGTCCAGCGCTTCGACCACTACTGGCCTCGATCCGGGGCCTGCCATTCGAACTCCCCTCGTGGGATCGTTCACCGTCGAGATCGTGGCCTCCCATCCTCATGACCCGACGTCCTATACCCAGGGCCTCGAGCTCCACGAGGGTCGGCTCTTGGAGAGCACGGGTCGACGCGGTCAGTCGACCCGACGCTGGGTCGATCCCGAGACAGGTTCGGTCGAGTTGGTCCAACCATTGCCCGATGATCTGTTCGGCGAAGGCATCACGGTCGTGGACGATGAGATCTTCCAACTGACATGGACGTCGGGGCAGCTGTTGGTGGCTGACCTGGAAGCACTCGAGCTGACTCGCGTCCTGACCTACGCAGGCGAGGGCTGGGGCCTGTGTTTCGACGGCGAACATCTCGTGATGAGCAACGGCTCGTCGCAGCTCACCGAACGGGATCCCACGACCTTCGCCGTGGTGCGAACGATCGACGTGCAGCTCAACGGCTCACCGCTGAACGCGCTCAATGAGCTGGAATGCATCGGCGACCAGGTACTGGCCAACGTGTATCGGGTCGACCAGATCGTGGCGATCGACCAGGACTCCGGCAACGTGGACGCCGTCATCGATGCATCGCCGCTCCGGCCTCCCGAGCTTCCGATCGGCGATGTCGACTACGCCCTCAACGGCATCGCTCATGATGCCTCCACCGGCCGCTACCTGATGACCGGCAAACTCTGGCCGGTGCTCTACGAGGTCGAGCTGGTGGCTCAGTAGCCGGGCGCCCGATCCGATGAGCCGTCTGCGGCTGCGGCGAACACCCCGGGCAGATGGGTCAGGAGTCGCTCGAAAATCTGAGGACCCACGGACTCCAACAGGTGATCGGCCCCCGGCAACAACACGAGTTCACCGGTTTCGGCCAGGAACCGGACCATCTCGCTGGACTGAGGAGGCAGGATCCGATCGGCGGTGCCGTGGAACAGGAGCAGGTCGCGATCCGCCAGGGTCTCGGCCGGCTCGCACCCGGCCGACTGGGTGGCGAACGTGACGACCCCGGGGACCGAATCCCGATCGAAATTGGCCGCAGCCTGAATTGCGACGGCTCCGCCGAAGGAGTGTCCGGCGGTCACGAAGCGGCGAGCCCCGTGACGCGCCATCAGATCCATGGCGGCCACGGTGTCGTGGACACACCGGGCCAAGTCGTTCGCTCGACGGTAGCTCACTCGCATCACACCGATCCCGTGGCTCGGCAAGACCCGACCCAGCTGGTGGAACAGACCGCCTCCCGGCCCGAGCAGTCCGCCCATGGCGCCGCCGACGAAGACCACGGCATTCTCGAGATCGGCAGCGCCGTGCCACAAGAGGGTGAGCAGTCCCTCGGACGTGTAGATCTCGAGATGCTCGAGATCAGCGTCGATGCTCACCGATTGCATGGCCAGGATGCTCAACTGGTCGAGTGGGGTCTCGCCATTGGCGGGGGAGGAAGGCGTCATGACCTGCCAGTCTTGCCGACCTACACCGATCGGCGACAGGCTCGCCGCCGGAGAACGATCTGGGCAAGACTGGGCCATGGTCAACTTCTGCTGGTTCAATCTCATGCCTTGGCCCGATCTGCCCGACGACTTCAGGGAGAAGAATCGCTCGGTCTGGGTCGACATTCCGAACACGCTGTTCGACCCCGAACGAGCCAACGCCGTCTACCACGAGTACATGGACCAGCTGGAGTTCGCCGAGGAGCTGGGATTCGACGGCATCGGCGTCAACGAACACCACCAGAACGGGTACGGCATCATGCCCTCGCCCAACATCATCGCGGCCGGATTGGCTCGACGAACCAGCAAGGCTGCGCTCTGTGTGATCGGGAACTCGATCGCGTTGTACAACCCCCCGATCCGGGTCGCCGAGGAGTTCGCCATGCTGGACGTCATCAGCGGAGGTCGGCTGGTGGCCGGCTTCCCGGTGGGCACGTCGATGGACACCAACTTCTGTTACGGGCAGATCCCCGCCCTGACTCGGGACAAGTACGCCGAGGCTCACGACTTGATCCGGCGGGCCTGGAGCGAGGAGGAGCCCTTCGCCTTCGACGGCAAGTACAACCAACTCCGCTACGTGAACTGTTGGCCCAAACCCATTCAGAAGCCACGACCGCCCGTGTACATCCCAGGCGGAGGCTCGCTCGAAACCTGGGACTTCTGCCTGGACAACGACTACAACTATTCTTACCTGTCGTTCAACGGCCACAAGGCCGGCAAGAAGCTGATGGACGGGTACTGGGAGCGTGTCGCAGAGCGCGATGTCGACGACGCACCGGGGCGTGCCGCCTTCGCCCAGATCATCTGCGTTGCCGACAACGACGCCGAGGCCGAGAAGCTCTACGCCGAACACCTCCTGTACTTCTTCAATCGCTGTCTCCACGTTCACCCCGGTTTCGCCGATGCCCCGGGGTATCGAACGGTCAAGACCATCAAGGCCGGCGTGCTCAGCCAGGTTCGCAAGGAGAACCAGAAGCTGTTCACCAACCTGACCTGGAAAGACCTGGTGGAGGGCGGATTCGTCATCGCCGGTGGCCCCGACACTGTTCGGGAACAGACCGAGACGATGATCAAGGACCTCCGGCTCGGCACCATCTTCGCCCTCATGCACATGGGCAACATGCCGGACGAGAAGACCCGCTTCTCGACCCAACTCTTCGCCGAGAAGGTCATGCCGCAACTCAAGAACCTGTGGCCCGATTACACAGACGACGACCGTTGGTGGCCCAAACCCTTGGCCGGGCGGGTCGAGCCCGAGTTGGGGGTCGCCCACGCGCGGCGCCCGGCCATCAAGCCCGAGGCCGACTGATGGAGGCCGCCACCGTCGACAAGATCAGGGTGACGACCCGAGGCGGGCTCGAGATCGACGTCGAGCAGCGAGGGTCCGGTCCCGACCTGGTGTGGTTCCATGGGCTGGTCGGATTGGCCCCCACCGAACCAGCCCTCGACCTCTTGGCCCGCACCTTCACCGTCCATGCGCCGATCTGGCCCGGGTTCGGATCCATCGAGACCGAGGAACGCATCGAGGACATGCTCGACTTCGCTCTCCTGGGATGGGACATCGTCGACGCTCTTGCTCTCGACACTCCGATCGTGGTGGGTCACAGCTTCGGCGCCATGATCGCGGCCGAAATGGCCTGCCTCGCCAACCGCGATCTCGATGAGCTCGTCCTGATCGCTCCCTATGGCTTGTGGCGTGACGATCTCCCGCTCCCGGATCCGTTCGCCCAGTTGCCCTTCGAGCTCACCGAACTGTTCTTCGCCGATCCCGAGGCCAACGCCACGAAACTGGTGGATTCCGGGGTCGATCTCGGGAGCGACGAGGGTCTGGCCGAGTTCATGGTCCGCAATTCCCGTCGTCTGGGCACCGCTGGGAAGATCATGTTCCCGATTCCCAACCGTCGTCTCTCCAAGCGCTTGTACCGACTGGAAGTCCCGACCTCCATCATCATGGCCGGATCGGATCACCTGGTGGTCGAGGGATACGGCGCGGCGTGGGCCCAGGCAGTTCCTCACGCCGAAGTCGTCACCATCGAAGGCGCCGGACACTTGATCAACCTCGAAGCACCGGAAGTACTGGCGACCGCCATCACCGACCTCTTGCACCGCTAACGTTCCCGTGGTGCGTTGGCTGGTGATCGCTGCCCATCCCGATCCCGCCTCGTTCAGTGCCTGGATGCGCGATGCTGCGATCGCGTCGTTGCAGGATGCAGGCGCCCATGTGGATCTGATCGATCTGTACGCGATCGACTTCGAGCCCTCCATGAGCGACGAGGAGCATCGACGCTACGAGGAGATCAGCGCCGATCATCCTGATCCCCTGGTCCGAGACCACATCGACCTGATCGCGCGGGCCGACGCCATGCTGTTCGTGTTCCCGACCTGGTGGGGTTCGATGCCTGCCGTGATGAAGGGTTGGCTCGATCGAGTGCTGTTGCCCGGCGTCGGCTTCCAGCTGAACGAGCGCTCCGGAAAGGTCGAACCAGGGTTGCGGCACATCAAGTATCTGGCCGGGCTCACCACCTACGGTGGGTCACAGTGGGTACAACGACTCGTCGGCGACGGCGGCCGCACCATCATCACTCGCACGCTCTGGCTCATGACGAGCAAACGACACCGTGGGACGTGGCTGGCACTCGATCGCATCGATCTGCGCAAGGACGAAGAGCGAGCCGCTTTCGTCGAACGGGCGTGCGCAGAACTCCGGGCCCTCACATGAGGTCCCCACACCGGCCCGCTCGCACCTTGGTCGTGGTTTGCCATCCGAGAGCCGACTCCCTCTGCCATGCGGCTTCAGAACGAGTGCAACGAGGGCTTCGCACGCAGGGAGCGCAGACCCGACTCATCGACCTGTATGCCGAGGCCTTCGAACCTCGACTGTCACTCCACGAACTCCGACACTACGGCACCATGGTTCCCGACGAACTTGCGGCTCACATCGAGGCCTTGCAGTGGGCCGAGCGCGTCGTGTTCGTCCATCCCACCTGGTTCAGTGCCCAGCCCGCTCGTCTCAAGGGTTGGTTCGATCGGGTCTGGCTGCCCGGTGTCGCCTTCGATCCGCCACCCAGCGGACGTGGGCGCCTTCGAGGGCGTCTGCACAACATTCGTCGGCTCGAGATCGTAACCACGCACGGTTCCAGCAAGTGGGTGAACCGGCTCCAGGTTCACTCGGGAAGGCGAGTCGTGTTCCGCAATCTGCGCCAGGTTTGCCATCCGCTGTGCCGAACGAGATTCACCGCGCTGTACAACCTCGACCGTCATGATGGGGCCGCGATCTCGGCATGGTTGGATCAGGTCGAAACCCGATTCAGTCGCTGACGGAACCGACCAGATCGCCCGCGGTCCGGGCCCGACGTTCCTTCGTGCGGTTGGCGACTCGACCGGTCTTGTCGATGAACGCGACGATGCGCTCGCGAGCTGCATCGGCCTCGGGGGTCAGGCCAGCCAGATCGGGAAGTCCCCAATGGCGTAGCACCACCGGCTCCAGGATCTGCTCGTAGTGCGCCACGACGTCGTAGATCCCTGCTTTGGCGATCAGCTTGGAGTGGGCAGCGAAATCCGGGATGCCGGTCCCGGGCATGGCGAAGTTCAGGACCTGGTCCTCGAGGTTGATCACCATCAACGAGGCGTCCAACTCGAATCCGGCACTGGCGAGGTCGCGGTAGAACAGGAAGTGGTGGTTCTCGTCGATGGCGACCCGTCGCATGATGTCGTAACCGGCCTTGTCGTCGATCCGGGCACCCGTATTGCGATGGGAGATGCGCGTCGCGAGTTCCTGCAACGTGACGTAGCACATTCCAGCCGCCGCATTGGGTGGCTCCGGCACCTGACCTCCGCCCATCTGCGTCATCCGGCCCTGTTCGAGGGCCACGGGGTCGATGGCCCGAGTCACGGTGAGGTAGTCGCGTATCAACGACGCGTGCCGGCCCTCCTCGGCCGTCCACCGTCGCACCCACTCGCCCCAAGCCCCGTCACGACCGAACATGCGCTCGATGTCCCGGAAGTAGTAGGGCAAGTTGTCTTCGGTCAGCAGATTCACGAACAACGCGCTGCGGACCTCGGGAGCCAGGTTGGAATCCTCGGCTGACCACTCGTAGTCGGGCTCGAAGTCCTCGCCACGACTCCAAGGGACCAAGGTGTGAGGGTGCCATTCCTCGGTCTTGTCGTAGTGACGGTTGAGCAGGGCTTCGGCCGTGGGTTGGAGTTCGGCCAGGAAGGCAACGTCGGTCGCAATCACCATGGCAGCAGCCTACCTACCGGTAGGTAGGCAGTGCCCGTTGGGGACCGAAATTTTCCGCCTAACGTGCTGGCGATGGCTGCCGCTCACTTCATCGCTCCGATGAAGGCGACGAGCGGGCCGCTACCGATGGGCGACGGCTGGGCCACCGAACTGAAATGGGACGGTATGCGAATCCAGATTCGTTGCCGTGAAGGTCGAGTGACTCTGACGTCGGGGTCCGGACGCGACGTGACCGGCTCGTTTCCCGAGCTGGCCGGACTGGCGACGGAGCTGGGCACCGACACGGTCCTCGACGCCGAAGCCGTGGTCTTCGACCGCGGCCGACCATCCTTCTCCCGTCTGCAGAACCGGATCCATGTCACGAGCCCGACGCCATTGCTCATCGCGGCCCATCCGATCGTCGCCATCGTCTTCGACCTGCTGGAGGTCGACGACCGATCGTTGCTCGAGCTGCCGTACCGAGAACGTCGTCGACTGCTGGTCGACCTGGTCGAACCCGGTCCTTCGTGGAACGTCCCCGTGCACAGCGAAGACGATCCAACGGTCCTGTTCACCTTCGCCGAGGCCCGCGACCTCGAAGGCGTGGTGTGCAAACGGTTGGACAGCCCGTACCGAGCGGGCATCCGCAGCGCCGATTGGGTCAAGGTGAAGATCCGCAAGCGCCAGGAGTTCGTCGTCGGAGGTTGGCTCCCGGGTTCGGGTGGCTTGACCGGAACGATCGGATCCCTGTTGGTTGGTGTCTATGACACTGCAGCAACCGAGCTGCAGCTGGCTGGAGCGGTTGGCTCTGGCCTCGACGACGTCGAACGGTCACACCTGACCCGCCTGCTGGTGCCGGGTCCTTGTCCCTTCGGCGCTCCCATCGGCCCGTTCGATCGCGACCCGCAATGGGTTGACCCGACCATCGTGGTCGAGGTCGAGTACTCGATCTGGGCTCCGGGGAAGTCCCTCTGGCACCCCGTCTATCGCGGCCGGCGTATCGATCGAGAGCCGACCGAGGTCATCCGGGAGGAGTCGGGGCAGCCCGAGCGGTAGCGGTCCCCACCGGCCCTGTGGGCTCTACACTGGCAAACGCATGCAGGACGGTACGACTGACACGATGTCCGTGACCTTCCCCGCCACGGCAACCTTCAGTCGTATGGGCCGGGTTTCGATCGCCGGTCTCGCGTTGCGTCTCGGTGTCGATGTCCAACGAGTCGAGAATCTCCGCATGGCCGTCGACGCTGCGGTACAGGCGCTCGAGGGGCCGGGTTACATCGAGATGGAGGCGAGTTGGTCCCCGGGACATCTCCGCATCGACGTCGACAACGAGGCCATCCGATTCGACCCTGCCGGGGCCGAAGCGCTCCTCGATCGCCTGCTCGGGCTCGTCGATCAGGCTGGTGTTCGAGAACACCGAGTCGAACTGCAACTGCACGACTGATCAGCGAGGCCGACGGCTAGCAGGGTGCTGATTTTCTTCTGATTGGTGCTCGCGTTCTGCGTGAGGATCG
>ERZ888423.1699-NODE-1699-length-18272-cov-6.483340_pt1 | contig 18272 bp, 10 predicted proteins | sample MGYA00520523_ERZ888423 | MGnify/ENA primary metagenome ERZ888423 (study PRJEB32303, sample SAMEA104408611) | aquatic metagenome | biome: Brackish water; feature: Pelagic; material: water | place: Baltic Sea | collected 2014-06-08T10:24:00 | depth 30,27 m ...
GGCACCGCCGCATTCAAGTCACGACTGTGGCCCGCCGTCACCTCGTATTTCACCATGGTGTGGAGGCCGGGGGCAGCCCCGAGGCGACGGGCGAGGCAGCCGCAGCGCGGGCATATTCGCAAAGCGATGCGCAGGAAACGCACGCCCCGCGCGAGATGCGCCGGACGGCTGAGGTGCACGGCTCAAGCGACGCGACTTTTGTTGCACCGACCCGGACCCAGCGCAGCACGCGGGCCACACAGCCAGCCTCCGCCGACCTCATGCCTGTGCCCCGGAGCTTTCGCTCCCAGCCTGCAGCGCCCGCAGCATCGGCTGCCCATGCACCTGCGCCAAAGGCCCCGCAGGCCACCACACCGCAGGCCCCGCAGATCGACATCGCGGCGCTCGACAAGGTGCTCTGGCACCGTTTCGAAAAGCGCCTGCGGATCGAATCCGAACGCAGAGGGAGGGGCTGAGTCATGACCAAACCGCTCGTCAAGGCGATGATCAAGGTGCTCGAAGGCCGCAATAAGGACGCGGAAGTCGAGGTGCATTTCAACCCCACAGAATATTCGGTGGAGTATGGTGCGAACTATCAGGAAACGCCGGTGCCGGGGCTCTCGAACCCGATCTTGCAGTTTGTGAACGGCGCGGCGCAAGGGCTGAGCATGGAGCTGCTCTTCGATACGTATACGGATGGAAATTCGGCGGATGTGTCCGAGGTGACGCGCCGCTTTACTGACCTTATCGGCATAGATGCGGACACCCATGCGCCGCCGCGTGTTGAATTCACCTGGGGGGTTTTCTCCTTCCGCGCCGTGATCGAGAAAATCAGCCAGCGCTTCACGATGTTCGTGGGCGACGGCACGCCGGTGCGGGCCACGCTCTCGGTCACTTTCAAACAATACCGCACGGTGGCCGAACAGCTGGAAGACCCGCGCCGCAACTCTGCTGACAAGACCAAGCACCGCGTGCTGGGCAAGGTCGAAGGCTTTCGCCCCACGCCCAAGACGCTCTGGCAGCTCTCGGCGGAGGAATATGGCGAGCCGCGCTTCTGGCGGCAGATCGCGCGGGCAAACGGCATCGAGGACCCGCGAACCCTGCGCCCCGGCGATGCGGTGCTGGTGCCCCCATTGGAAGATTTTGCGACACGGGAGACCTTAAGTGGACGTCGAAACGCTTGAACAGAAACACGGCGATTATTTCGTTCCGGCCTTCGTGGCGAAGGTGGGCGGCGACGATCTGGTGCGTGATCTGTTCCTGACGGTCGCCTCGGTCAGCGTGGACCTCAAGGAAAAGGCCGCCGGGCGCTTCACCATTCAGGTCACCAATGCCTTCGACTGGGAAGACCGCGAGTTCGTGGCCGGCGCGCGCGAGGAACGCATCGAGTTGCTGGATCTCTTTCGCTTTGGCGCCACGGTCGAGATCAAGTTGGGCTACGGCGAGCCCGCGCGACTGGAGACGGTGATCGAGGGCACGGTGTCGGAACTTTCGACCGGCTTTAATGCAGGCAGCGCCCCGGCGCTGGAAATTTCGGGCTATGACGCGCTTTTCGCGCTGAGCATCGGCAAGGTCACGGATTACCTGGAGAATGCGCGCGACAGCGCCTATGTGGCGCGCATCGCGTCGCGTCACGGGCTGAGCTTTGACGGCCCCGACACCACCCCCGAAAAGCCCCGGATCGAGCAGAACGAAGAGACTGATCTGGCGTTTCTTGAAAAACTTGCCGAGCGCAACAGCGCCACCTTTTATGTTACCGGGCGGACACTCTACTTTGGGCCGCGCCATCAGGATGCAAAGGCGGAGATTGCCTTGCCCTGGGGCGGTGGGCTGACGGCCTTTTCGCCCGAGATCAACCTTGCCAACCAGATCGCGGCAGTCGAGGTCGTGGGGACCTCGGCCACCACCGGCGAACAGATTGTGGGCCGAGCTGAGCAGGGTGCCGAAGAGGGCCGCGACGCGGGCGACGAGAGTGGCCCTGAGCGGCTGGCTCAGGCGCTGAGCGCCGCCCCGGTGCTGCGTGTCCGTTCTGGTGTGCACACGCAAGAAGAAGCGGACGCCCGCGCGCTCGCCATACTGCGCGAGCGGGCCCAGAAGTTTCTCACGGGATCGGCCGATTGCATTGGTCTGCCCGAGCTGCGCCCCGACATGAACGTAGCCTTCGAGGGTTTGGGCAAGGGCTTTTCCAAGACCTACTGGATAAGCAGCGTCGTACACGACATGTCCGGCAGCGGTTTCAAGACCACACTTAATGTAGAGGAGCCGTCGATATGAACATGATGCGCATGGCAGGGGGAGGCGGCAGCGGTTCTGACGGACCCTCGGACGGGTCCCCGCGCGGACTTGCCTTCGGGGTAGTCACCAACAACGTCGATCCCGAGAAACTTGGCCGGGTGCGTGTGCGGCTTGATCTGCACAGTCCCGATCAGGACAGCTTTTGGGCGCGCATCGCCACGGTGATGGCAGGCCCCGAGCAGGGCACGTATTTCCTGCCCGATATCGGTGCGGAAGTGCTGGTGGGTTTCATCGACAGGGAACAGGCGCATCCGGTGGTGCTGGGCGGGGTGTGGAACGCCAACCAGCCGCCGCCCGATGACAATGCGCATGAGAGCAACGACCGCCGGATTATTCGCACCCGCGCGGGCCACGAACTGCGATTTGACGATGGCGACGCCAATGAGATCGAGCTGAAGCTGGCGGACGGTCCGCGCGTGTATCTGGCCAAGAACACGGCCATTCTGGAGGATGGCGCGGGCAATATCGTCGAGATAAAGGACGGCAGCATCTCGATCACCGCAGATCAGAAGATCACGCTCAAGGCAGCACAGGTCATCATCGACGCCAGCGGCAAGGCCGAGGTCAAGGCGGGCGGCACCTGCAAGGTGCAAGGCGCCATGGTGGAGATCAACTGATGGGTCAGCCAGCCGCACGCGTCAACGACACCACCAGCCACGGCAAGCCTCTGGCCCCCGGCCCGGGGGCCACGACCGTGCGCATCGCAGGCCAGCCCGCCTGGCGCGTGGGTGTCGATTTCCACACCTGCCCGCTCAGCACTGGACCCGTGCCGCATGTGGGCGGCGTGGTGGCCATAGGCTCGATGACGGTGCGGATCGAGGGCTCTTTTGCCGCGCGGCAGGGCGATCAGGTGGTCGAGGCGGGCCCGCCCAATGCCATCGCGCTCGGTGCGCCAACGGTCATGATTGGATAGCGGTATGGACAAGGATAGCCCAACACCAGGATTTCCGGCCTTTCTCGGCCGCGGATGGGGTTTCGGCGCGACCGATGATGAGGTGCCGGGCCTCTCGCTCGACCGGCGCTGGGGCAGGGTTGTCATGGCCGAGGGCGCACAGGACGTGCAGCAGTCGATTGCGATCATCCTTGGCACGGCGCGCGGCGAGCGGGTGATGCGGCCTGACTTCGGCTGCGGCATCCACGAACTGCCCTTCGAGACGATCTCGGCCCCGCTGGTCGCGGAAATCCGGAGGGTGGTGCGCGATGCGTTGCGCCGGTTTGAGGCGCGGATCGACGTGCTGGAGGTCGAGGTGGATACCCGCGACCACGTCAATGGCAAGCTTGAGATCAGCCTCGCCTACCGGCTGCGCACCACCAACCAGGTCGGCAACTTCGTCTATCCCTTTTATTTCGGAGAGGGCGGATGAGCCGCACGCCCGGATATCCCGCCGTAGACCCGCGCCGCGTGGGCCAGTTGCGCGCGGCCCTCCTGCGCGACATCGCCGCTATGGCCCCGCAGTGGCGTGGGGCGGCAGAGGCGGAAGGCCCGGACCGCGCGCTGGTCGAGGTCGCGGCGCGGTTGTCCGAAGAGGCGACAAAGCGGCTCGACATGACGTCCGAGCGCGACGCGCTGGCCTTTCTGGAGATGTTCGACATCGCCCCTCCGCAACCCGTGGCCGCGCGCGGAGTCAGCGTCTTTGCGCTGAAAGCGGGTCAAAGCGCACCTGTGCTGGCGCGGGCGCGCACCGGTGTTGCCATCGCCACGCAGACGCCCGAAGGCGGCACCGCCAATTTCGAAACCACCGAAGATCTGCGCATCCAGCCCGGCCGCATCGCACATCTGGCCACCGTCGATCCCGCCACGGACCGCCTGGGGCTGGCACCGGGAGCTGTTACGACGCTTGCGCCCGATCTGACGGAAAAACCGGTCTATAAACTGCTGACCAGCGTGGGGGCGGAGGAGCAGATCCTGTCGATTGATCCTCCCGTTGGCATCCTGCCCGGTGATCTCTTGCGGATCTCAGTATCGGACGCAGAGGTGGTCTTTGCCACGGTGGTTGCCTTTTCCGAGGACGGGCTGACGCAGCTGGACGCGCCGCTGGGCGCGGCCCTGCCTGAAGGTGCGCAGGTCGAGCGGATGCAGCGGCTCGATGCCTTTGCGATGCCGGATGCGCAGGAACATGCGCTCTATATCGGAGATTTGGAGGGGCTCGCCGTGAAGGAGTCTGCGACCTTTACACTGCGCTTTGATCCCGCCCCCGTGGCGGCGGCGCTGGCCGGTGCAGGCGCGGTCTTTGAGGTCTGGGGCACGCGCGAGACGCCGGTGGCCGAGGATGCGCCCGCCTGGCACCCGCTGGTGCGGCTGAGCAGTGCTGCGGGCAGTGATCTGAAACTCCTGAAGGCCTGGGCGGGTGCTGTCGATGAGCTTGAGATCGCGGGCCGCAAATCGCGCTGGATCAGGGTCCGGCCGCGCGATCCGATCACGCCGGTGGCGGGTGAGACACCCCTGAGTGCGGCAACCACGGTGGACAGGATCACCTTCGGCCTCGTGACCGAAACGCCGGTGGACGCGGGCAACGAGACCGTCTCGCAGGTGGCCTATAACGGTGCGCCCCTGTCGGTGACGGCGCCCTTCCTGCCCTTCGGGCCCGAGCCGCTGCGCTTTGACACCTTTGCCATCGCCGCGCCTGAGGCCTTTACCAAGCCCGACGCCACGGCGACGCTTGATTTCACGCTGATGGATGGGACCTTGCTCGCGGTGACTGCATCGCAGCGCTTTGATGGGCGGCTGCATGTCTACGGGATTGCCAGCAACGGGCGCTTGCAGGCGCTGGATGTGACGGGTGACACGGTGACCTGGGCCGAGGTGGCGGGCCCGCCCGTCGAGCCGGGGGCCGAGCAGGCGCTGAGCCTCGACCCCGGCGCAGGGATATTGGCCTATTCAGAGCGCAACCACACCGGGAGTCGCGCCGATGACATGGTCGTGGTGACCGCCACCAGCGGCGCGCGCTTTGTCGGGCGGATCGAGCGGCGCGTGGGGGCGATCGAGACCGAGCCGGTGCGGCTGGGGGGGTGGTTCACGTTACCCGACCTGCCCGACGGCGCGCTGGCCAGCGAAGAGATCCCCGCGCTCGCGGTTCTGCCCCATTGGATCAGCGACCTTGGGCGCTATCGGGCCAGTCTGCTGGCGGCCACGCAGAACGGTGTGGCGCTCATTAACATCCCCTTCACCGGCAATGCGGCTTTCAGCAGTTGGTCAGAGGTGGGCCCGGTGGGCGGGCCGGTGCTGCCGGTCTCGCCGAAGCTGGCGCTTGTGGCCTCTGAGGTGGCGGACGACGACACGGCGTTTTTCCTCACGGTGGCCGAGGATGGCCGGGTCTGGGCGCTGAGAACCGACCCTGCGCCGACCACATGGACAGCGCTTGAGGCCGAAGACACCAGCCTGCTGATCGCGGCAGGTGGGGTGCGCCCTGCGGGCCTTTTTCATGGTGCGGCCGGCGGCAGGCGGCTGGCGGTTGCAACGTTGAGCGACGACACGGGCGATCTGCAGCTTTCGATGACGCAATATGACGTGATTGGCGGTGCCTTGGGCAGGGCGGAGACACGGGTGCACGGCGGGGCCGTCTTTACGCCCGAGACTGTGCTGTCCCTGTCGCGCCGGATCAACCTCAGCGTCGAGCAATACCCTCATGTGCTGGGCCTGCAGGTCAAATACAATGTGGTGCGCAGCTTTGAGTGGGCGCCCAAGCGTGACGTGTTGAATGAGGCGGCGACAGATGCGGTCTATGCGCCGCCCGAGGGCCGGGCTGGCTTTACAGCGGCGCTCTTTGGGCCGAGCGACACGCAGCCCGGCGCGAAACAGGTCTTTGCCGCCGCCGACCAGACCACAGTCAGCCTGGGATTGAACCCGTCGGTGGCGGCGATTTTTGCGGATTGGTCCCCGGTGCCCGAGAGCCCGGTGGGCAACCACGTGCTGGTCACGCGGGTCAACACCGATACCGGCGAACGCGAGGTCATCGACATACCGGATATACTCTCTCCCACCGGGGGTGGCACGCCGGTGTCGGCATTTGATCTGAAGGCGGGGGAAGGTCTAACCAATTGGGACGAGGATGTGCGTGCCTACCGCGCAGGCGACGGCTTTGCACTTGAGTATGAGGCCGGGGCCAATGCGCTGGCGGCCCCTTTGGGCGATGATATCGCCGGCCTGGCGGGGCGTCAGATCATCGTCATTCCGAACGGTGGGCCTGCGCGCTTTGGATTCTTTGACGTGCAGGCTACGGGGCTTCTCAGCGCCTTCTTGAACCCGCCGCCCAACCCCGACCCGGAGGCGCTGCAGGTGGTAGATATGGCCGGGCTTGATGCGCTGATGGGCGCGCAGACCGGGGCCACCGTCCGCGAGGTGGTGCTGGTAAACACGATCGCGGGCGGCACGGGGGATGCAAATAGGGGCACGCTTTTGCGCCTCGGCGAGATTCCCTTTGCGACCGCCGAGGTCACTGGCTTTCAGGCCTCGGGCACGCCGCTGCCGGTGCTGCAGAACCTCACGGGTGCCGCTGGGCCGGACTGGATCATCCTCGGCGCCTTCAGCGGGCCGGTGCCGGACGACCTCACGCTGATCAAGCTCTTGTCCGCTGAAGCCTCGCCGGAGGCGATGACCGCCACGGCGCTCACGCAGAGCTACTCCAACCCCGATCTGAGCTGGGAGTATTTCGACGGCGAGGGCTGGAAGCGGTTGGATGACGAATTCCGCGACACCACGTTGAATTTCGCGGGGACCGGCACGGTGTCGTTCCGGGTGCCGCGTGACCTCTCGATGGTCGAAATAGGCGGTCAGGAGGACTACTGGATCCGCGCGCGGCTGGTGGGGGGCGACTATGGTCGCCCGCGCTATATCGTTGAAAGCACGCCCACCACGCAGGAAGTCACGGTCAGCACCGACCATATGCGCCCGCCCGAGGTGTCGCGCGTGTCGGCGCGGTTCAACCTGCCGCCCGAGCGGCTGCCCGAGTTTGTCATCGCGCGCAACAACATGCGTGATCTGGACCAGACATCGGCCAACCGGCTGGTGGGGGCCGCCTATGCGATGTTCGAGGGGGCCTTCGAAGCGCCGATGGGCGAGGGCGGGGGCCGCGCGCTTCTGCTGGGGTTCAGCGCACCGCCGGAGCCGGGGTCGGTGAGCCTCTTTGTGACGGCACTCGATCAGCCGGGGTCGTTCGGGATGGTGGCGCAGACGCTGGGCGCGGATGCGCAGTGGTCGCCCGCCCCCCTGACTGGGCGCGACCCGACGAATGGGCTGTTGCGCAGCGGGCTGATTGGCCTCTCGATCACGGCGCGGCCTGCACAGGTCTCGATGTTCGGCAAGACGCTTTACTGGATGCGCCTGCAGGTGTCGGGGGGCGGTGCCGATTGGGCGCCGCGAATCACGGGCATCTGGCTCAATGGCGTGCCCGTGGTGCAGGCCGAGACCGTGCGGCAGGAACTCATGGGGGCCTCGCAGGGCGAGCCCGACCTGACGCTTGAGCTTTTGAAACCACCCGTGCTGGCAGGCTCGCTTGAGCTGCGGGTGCGCGAGCGTCTGGGCGCGGAAGAGATCGACGCCCTGCGCACCACACGCAAGCCCGGCGCGCCGGACCCGGTGGTGACCGCCCCGAACCTGCGCGGCGACTGGGTGCTCTGGCATCAGGTCGCGAGCCTCACCGATCAGCCCGGCGATGCGCGCGTCTACACGCTGGACGCCAAAGGCAAAGTGCGCTTTGGCGATGGCCAGAGCGGGCGGATCGTGCTGGCCGGGCGCGATAATATCCGCGCGTTTTCCTATCTCAGCGGAGGGAAACGGGTTGAAACGGCGGCCTTCGCCGATGCAAAGCCGCGCGGCTCTATCGCGGGGCTCGAAACCGTGCTGGCCCCTGCGCCGATTGCGGGTGGCTCCGAGGTGCCGGGCAATGACGAGTTGATCGCCCGGATGCCGCAGGTGCTGCGCCACGCGGGCGCGGGGCTGAGCCTGTCGGACATCGAGGCGCTGGCGCAGGATGCCGACAGCCAGATTGTGCAGGCGCGTGCCTTTGCTCCCGGCGGGGGTCGCGATGCGGTGCTGCTGGCGGTGCTGGCGCGCGGCAAGAGCCGCACGCCGGTCTATTCGCTGGCGCAACGCGACGCGCTGCGCGGGGTGCTGGCCGAGGCGATGACCGATGCCTTCCGGCCCGGATGCCTCGATGTGGTCTCGGTCGCTTTCGTGCCGGTCAAAGTGCAGGTGCGTCTGATGGCCCGGCCTGATGCGCTCGCGACGCTGGAAAGCGATGCCAAGGCGGTACTGGATTTGTTCCTGCATGCCGCCGAGGGGGGCCCCGACGCGCGCGGCTGGCCGCCCGGGCGCGCGCTCTGGCCCAATGACATCCGCCGCGCATTGGCAGGTCTGCCCGCGCTCGACCGTATTATTTGCGTCGATGTGACTTGGCCTGCGGGACGCGGCCCCGACGCCTTGCGCGCGGATGAGGTGATCACCACCGCCGCCACCCGCGACATCAACGTTCTGGTCATCGGGGAGGCCGCATCATGACCTCATCTTTCGTACCCGAATTGGACGACATCGAATTTGCCACGCTGGTCGAAGACGGGCGCGGTCTGATCCCGCAATATGCGCCCGACTGGACCGATCACAACCTGCACGATCCCGGCATCACGCTGATTGATCTTATCGCTTTTCTGGTCGATCAGCAGATCTACCGGGTGGGCTTTGTCGGCGACAGCCTGCGGGGGGCCTTTACCCGGCTCATGGGCGTGGTGCCGCGCGGGCCGGAGGCTGCAGAGTTTTTGGTCTGGCCTGTACCCGGCAGCATGCCGATCCTTGATCTGGAGGCAGGCACCCGCGCGCGCACGCCCGATATCGTGGAGGCCGAGTTCACCGTTTCCGCTGCTGTCAGAACCGTCGCTGTGCAGATCGCGGGCGTCAGCCTTGTGACCGGCGCGCAGGAAAAGCCGCTGGGCAACGGGCTGACCGAGGGGCGCGACCCGGTGACGCTTATGCCCCATACGGGCGGGGGGCCTCGTGCACTGATCTTCGAGCTTTCCGCGCCCATTCAACAGCTTGCGGGCGCGGGGCCGGTGTCTCTGGGCCTTGAGGTGCGGGGCCGCGCGGGCAGTAGCTCTGCCGATTGGGACGCGATCACGATCGAGCAGGAAGACCCCGGCGGCTTCTGGCATCCGCTGCTGGTCGAGGATGGCACCGAAGGCCTGGCGCGCACCGGCGTGATCCTCTTTCAACCCTCGCCACTGTCGGACGCCTGGCGGTTCCGCCTGCGCCTTGATCGTGGGTTCCGGCCCGCGCCGGTGACGGTGACGCGTCTGGGGCTGAATGTACTGACACTGCGCGAGGGGCGCGACGATGCCGAGGCCGTGATCGGCGAGGGCACCGGCTTGCCAGATCAACGGATCGACTTCTTTCATGACGATATCGTGGACCGCGAGGGTCATCTTGAGGTCTTTACCGGGGCCGACGCCTGGACCCTCGTCCTCGATCTGGAGGGCTCGGGACCGCAGGACCGCCACGTGCGGCTGACGCCCGAGGGTCTGGCCTTTGGCAATGGGTTGAACGGGCAGGTGGTGCCCTTGGGCATGCAGGTGCGCGTGGGCCCGCTGCGCCGCACCTTGGGATGTGCCGGGGCCGTGGCCAAGGGCTTGAATTGGGTCGTGGCGGGGCTGAGCTATGGCAGCAATATCGCGGCCTCCTCGCCGGGCCGGGATCGCGACAGTTTGGGCGATCTGGCGCGGCGCGCGCGGCAGTTGGCCAAGCGCCGCAGCGCGGTGCTGGGCTCTGTTGTGCTGCAAGAACGGCTGATGGGGGCGGGCCTGGGTCTGGCCCGTGTACAGGTCAGCCCGCGCCGCCGCCCCGGACTGGAGGGGGCCGAAGCCCCCGGCAGCCGGACGGTCCTCATTCTGCCCGCGCGCGACCCGCGCCAGCCTCCGGGCCCTGCGACCCAACAGATGCGCGACCGGGTTGAGGCCCATCTTGCCCCGATGCGCCTTTTGGGCGAGCGGTTCTACATTTCACACCCGCTCTACGTCCCGGTAGATGTGGATGTCGATCTGGTGGTGGAGGCGGATGCCGACCCGCAAACGGTTGTGTCGCAGGCTGTGGCCGCAATCCGCGCGCGGCTCTGGGATGTGCCGCGCGCGCCTGAACAGCGGGAGGCGCCATGGCAGGCCGGGCGGGACGTCATGGTCGGGGAAATCGAAGGCATGATGGCCGAAATCGCGCAGGTGGTGCAGGTGCCGGGGTGCAGGATCGCCCCTGCGGGCGCACCGTTGGGGCGCGACGCGATCGCGCTGAAAGATCGCGAGATTGCGCTGGCGCAGTCGGTCGTGGTGCGGGCCGTGCGCGCCATGGAAGGGGGCACGCAATGACCCATCCATCAGACCTTGTCTACCGCTTTTCGACTCTGGCGCATTGGGCGCGCGGCGCAAGCGATGGCCTTGTTTTTGGTGGCGATGGCGGCGGTGGCGTGCTGCAAACGCCTGCGCAGCTTGTCGCCTGCCCATTGGCGCAGTTGGCTGTGGGTGAGACCATCACGGCGATGGCGCGCGACGCGATGGGGCGGCCCATGTGGCTGACGGGCAGGGGCATCCTTTGGGCGTTGGCCGAGCCCGGCCCTGTGCAGATCGCCGATCTGCCTGACGCCGTGGCGCGCCTTGCGCGGCGGTTGATCTGGGGGCAGGATATCGGCTGGGTCGTGGCGGGCGATGACATTGTCCGGCTCGATGCGCGCACCGGCAACCGATTGGGATCATTTGCGGAAACCGGTTGGCGCGTCGTCGATGCGGTGGCGGAACGCTGTGACGGGGTGATCGTGCTGGAAGTGCAACAGCGCAAGGGCCGGGAGGTCAGCCGCCTGCGCGAGATCCGGCCCGAAGGGACCGCGCGTTTGCACCTGACCCTGGGCGAAATTGGCACGCCTCTTGGTGCGACGCGGTTCGACACCCAGAGCCCGGTGCATGTCTTTGCCACGAATGATGGCGGCTGGAAGAGCTTTGAGGTCGAGGGGACAGAGGTCACCGCGACGCATGACTATCCGGGCGATGCCAACACCGCGCCCACGCCCGTGGCCACCATGACCGCCGCGTGGCGTGTGGTGATGGGGGCTCCGGCTGAGGCGTCGATCTTCTCGGCGGCCTTCGGCCTGCTCGAGCCTGTGCAACAGGTCGACGGGCTGCCCGCCGGGCACGTCACGGCGTTGCTCTGGGCGGGAGGGACGCTCTATGCGGTGGCGGGGCGGAAGGTCTTTGCCTTGCGCCCGGATGATGCTGACGGACCTGCGCGCAAGGCAATCTATCTGGGACCGGTGCTGCGCTCGCCTCCCGGTGACCGGTCAGGCTGGTTGCGTGCGGATGTGCAGGCAGAGCTGCCGCCGGGCGCGCGGGTGATCCTGCGCCATCGCGGCTTTGCCACGGCGGCGGAGGCCGCGGCCTACAGCGCCGCCCTGCGCGCCGCCCCTGCCAGTTCGATCGTGCGCGACGGCTGGGAAGACGCCGAGGCGAGCACGCATTTCGGTGGGGGCGAGGACGGTGCGCTGCGCCACTATCTTGGCGACGTGACGCAGGAATACTTGGCCCTGCGCGTCGACATCTCGCTGCCTGCCTGCGCGCCCGCGGTGCACCTGCGGTCAATGTCCGTGACCTACCCGAACAGGTCGCTGATCGAGGAGCTTCCCGCGATCTACCGTACCGGTGGCCCGTCAGAGCGGCATACGCGGCGCATGCTGGCGCCGTTTCAGGCGCTGATCGACGAGATCGACGATCTTATCGGCGACTCTGTGCGCCGCGTCGATCCCGCTACGGCGGATGATCTCTGGACAGGTTTTTTGCTGCAATGGCTGGGGCATGAGGGTTTTGTGCGGCTTGACCCTGCACGGCGGCGGGGCCTTTTGCGCGCGCTGCCCGAGGTGCTCGGCCTGCGCGGCACGCTGGCGGGGCTGGCGAGGGTACTCGATGAACTGGTGCCCGGCGGCTACGCCATCGAGGACAGTGGATTAACCCCGGACGTCTGGGTGCTGCCGGAGGCCCGCGACCCGGCGGGCGCGCGCCTTGGCCGCGAGACCCGCACCGCGCGCCACGCGCCGCAGCCCCTTACGCTGGGCGGTTGCCTGCCGCTGGGTGAGGCGGTGCTGAAACATACCTGCTTTGACCCGACCTCCGTGGCCGGGCGCTGCCACGGCGAGGTGACGGTGCATGTCTTTGGCGGTGCGGCGGCGGAAGAGGCGCTGGCCCCCTTTGCCGACCGCATCCTGCGCGTCTTCGTGCCGGCCCATACCCGCGTGCGTTTCAGCTATAGCGCGCATCTGCCGCCCGAAGCGCTGGAGCGCGGGCGCAGCCGCGGCCCCGACGCCGACCCCGCGAGCCTCATTACACTCGATACCGGCGCAAGCCGAAACCTGGGTGCCTGGCGCCTGCCGGGCGCGGGCAGGGTCGTCCGGGATGACCCCGCAACCCTCAATTCGGCCGTGCTGGATGGCACTTTGATCCTGCATTAGCGGCCCCCCGAAGGAGATTTCGAAATGGAACATGACGACACCCAACCCAAGGACTGCTGGTCGCGCACGCCGCATTACCGGCCCGGCGGCAAGCTGTCGGCCGAGCAGCTCAACGCCTCGCAGGCCGATGCGGTGATGCGTGACCGGCTGGTCAATGTGGCCATGCACGGCGTTGGCGTGGCCTATGGCTATCAGGTCAAAACGGACGAACACGGGCATATCCTGATCGACGATGGCTGCATCGAGATCAGCTGCGGGCTGGCCTTTGACGCCTACGGGCGGATACTCTTCTGGCACGGCGGGCGGGTTTCGATGCGTGATATCATCGGGCACAAGCCTGACTGCGAAGGCCCATATACGCTCAGCGTCCACTACGCCGAGAAATCCGATCAGGGCGGCCCCTTCGATCCTTGCTACGAAGGCACCGACTGGGTGGACCACTGCGCGGTCTTCACCCTGCACAAGGGATGTGTGCCCGACGATTGCTGCGCGCCAGACGTGCCCGTTGACGCCTGCATGAGCCGCAAGGAATGGGCCTGCCTGCGCAACGGCACCCACCCCGGCGTGGTGCCGATGGATGACGGCCTAGCAAAAGCCTGCGCCAAGATCCCGCCGCTGAGTGCCTCGCACTGCGGACGGGTGTCTTTTGATCCGAACGCGGGGCTGCCGCTGTCGTGCCTGCAGATCTGCGATCTGGACCGCGAGAAGGACGATTGCGACCCGCGTTTCGGCTTTTGCCCCTGCTCAGAGGTCGAAAGTTGCGTGGTGCGTCCGGTCGCCTACCGCAATCCGCTCTTGCGCGAGATGATCAACCTCGACGATGTGCCGCTGGCCAAGATCAAGAGCTACAGCTGGTCGGGCTGGCGGATGGAGAAATGGGGCGACGAATATCGCGTGCCATTTTCCGCCTTCAAGCGGCGCGCGACAAGCTGCCGCGCGGGCGAGCGGTCCCCTGCGCGCGACGGCTTTTCGGTGATGTTCACCCGGCCCGTGCAGCGCGACACGCTGCATCCGCTCAGCGTGATCATGGAGATCCTTATCCGCGAGAACCGGCCCCATTACTGGAAGCCCATGCGCATCCCTATCGAGGTGATCCCGCTGGATCGGGACGAAAATGTGATGGGTGAGGACGACCTGGCTGATTGTGTCTGGGGCCTGCTGATCTGCCCGCTTGAGGACTGGATCACCTATGAGCTGGAAGACAAGAACTCGACCATCCTCGATTGCGCTAATCGTGGCCAGCTTGCCCGGATCGAAATCACGCTGCGCGGCCAGATTATCCGCGATTGCTGCGGGCTGATGATCGACGCGCGCCCGCCCGATATCGACAAGCGCGATCCTTGCGACAACCGAGCTGGTCTGGTGCGTCCGGGCGGCGACTGGATCAGCGTCTTCCGTGTCGGCCCCGATGCGCCGCCGGGTCATGGATATGACGACGAGAAAGGCGAGGACGACGAGGAGAAGAAGGAGCGCGCTGAGAAGGAGCGCGAAAAAGAGCGCGAGAAAGCCGCCGCCGAAAAGGAGCGCGAGATCCGCGAGGCGGAGGCCAAGGCGCGGGCGCGGGCCGAGGAAAAGGGGCCGACCTTGGCGGATGGCTCTGACGATACATCAGAAAGACCAACGCGCGGTTAGACGCGCCGAAAGGGTAAGGAGAAAACAATGAACAAGCCATTTTCCGATCCGGGCACGATCCATCCGATGTCCGCCGAATCCGTGAATTTCAAGAACGGGATGATCGTGACCGCCGACGATCTGGGGGCGGCGATGATGTATCCCGTGGCCCTGATGCAGACGGTCAACCGCGCGGTTTTCGGCTGCGGGGTGGTCTGCGGCTTTGAGCTGCGGCCCGACCCGGAGCTCTGTGGCCGGAAGGGGCCGTGCGATCCTTGTGCCAAGGACGGCACCGAGGGAAATAGGCAGGCTTATCCCAATTTCGTGGTCGAGATCGGCCGGGGTGCGGCGCTCGATTGCGCGGGTCTGCCCATCGAGATTTGCAAACCCGTGCGGTTTGACATCGCGCCCGAAAGCTGTGGCTGCGACAGCCAGGGCGGCACGGTTTGCATTCTGGCGCGCCGGGTCAGCGCCTCGGAGGCACCGCGCGGCAATTGTTGTGACACGGGCGCTGTACCGCAGTGTTCGCGCCAGCGCGATCACGTGGAAATCCGCGCATTTACGCCGGACAAGCTGCCCCATCAAGTCTGCATGCGCGCGCCGGACCGCCCGAAGGATGACGGCTGCGGCGACGGCCAGACGAGCGATGATGCCTACCCGGCACCTTCCGTGCCCGCCACCCCTTCGGCGCCGACGGCGGCCCGGGGGCGCGAGACCAGGGAGGAGGTGATCGTCACCGGATCGCGCAGGCCATCCCTCTGCGACTGCCTCAAGACCTGCGGCGATTGCGATTGCTGTGGCGAGGGCTGGGTGCTTCTGGGCTGCGTCACCCTGTGTGAAGGCGGCATCCTCGTGGACAGCTTTGACGGCGACCGGGCATACCGTATGCGCCGGTGGATCAAGCCTATCGCCTGCGCCTGCGATAACGAGAAGACCCCGGAAAAGACCACAGTAGAGCAGGCGCAGACGCTGGCCAAGGATGCGCGGCTCATCGAGGCCATGAAGGTGGCGGATCCGCAAATCCTGACCAAGCTGGACCAGATCGTCACGACGAAGTCGCAGCGCGCGATGTTCCGGGCAATGGATGTGCGTAACCTCGAACACTTCGAGGTGCTGATCGAAACCCGTGCGCCGATGCTCAAGGAGGCTTTCGGGTTGTCGGACACCTCGGACCGTTTGGATGAGTATTTGGCGAAGGCGAGGGAGATGAAGGCCAAAGACACCCTCTGATCAACAAATGCGGGGCAGGCTGATGGCGCGGTCAACGACTACAAGGCGCAGGGCGGACCCGTCGCGCAGGCGGGACACGGCGCGTTCCGTGGCAGCACCCCGCCGTGCGCCGGGGCTGGGGCCGGGTGGGCTTGGCCGGAGCGGTGGCGTCGATGCCGTGCTTAGTGTCGGCCTTGGCGTGGGCGTTGGCGCTTACCGCGCTGGCCGCGTGGGCACGGCATCTGAGGCTCCTGCGCGCGCGCCCAGCCCGCCTGCGCCCGAAGTTCAAGCCCCCGCCACCACCCAAGCCCCGCCTGCACCCGCTGCCCCTGCTGCTTCGGCGCCAGCCGAGGCCGCGCAGGCGTTGGCACCACAGATTGCCGCAACCGCCGAAATGGTGACGGATGTTGTCCGCGCGCTTGCGCCGCCCGGTGCCGCAGCGGGTGGCGCTACCGAGCCCGAGTCTGGGGCAACCACGAAAACCGAAGCGGCTGCACCTTCCGCCGCCTCCGACAGCGTCTCTGAAAACCTGTCGGGCAGCAGCCCCGCCGATGCCGTGGAGGGCGCAGTCTCGGAAGCAGCAGCAGCCACCACTGCCGCCGCCGTGGGCGAAGCCATACGCGCACCGGACGGCGAGGGCGGCGCGGCGCAGTCAGGGGCCGCGTCCGAAGAGGCGCCGCCAGAACCCAGCCCGCGTGCCGCCGTGGCCCCTGCCGCCGCTGCCGTGGGACGGCGCGCCAGTGCGGCGGCGACCCACCAGCCCGAGGGCAACGCCACCGGCAGCGCTATCGCGGCCTCGAACCGCCCCGAGGTGACGCAGCGCCGCAATGCCGAAGGTGTGCGCATCAACGCCGCAGACGCCGCCGAGACCGGCGAAGTGAACCAAAACAGCTTTGAGGCCGCCCTGCGCGCCGCTATCGCCCGCGCGATGCCCGATGCGAGCAATGAAAGCGATGCCCGCGACGTCATGAAAACGGGTGCCAGCAGCGCCCGCGATCAGTTGCAGGTGACAATGGGCGAGCAGCAGACCGCTGCTGTCGGCAACCTGCCCGGGGCCGTCTCGGAAGAGGCGCCGGCGGGCCCGCCGCCTTCCGGCGGCGAAGAAGTCGAGCTGGTGCCCGAAGCGGTCGGACCCGCGCCCGAGGGCGTCTCTGCCGGACCGGTGGTGCCGCCACCCTCGACCCCTGCCGCCGTCAATACCTCGGCCAACCGCGACGGCGCGGATTCGCTGGCGGCGGAAAACAACATCACCGACAGGCAGCTTGCGAGTGGCAACGACCCGCAATTCCAGGCCACGTTGGGCGCGCGCGACGAGGCGGAAACCCACGACCGCGAAGCCCCTGCCGCCCTGCGCGAGGCCGAGGCTTCCGACCGTCAGAACACGCAAGGCCGTGCTGCAGGTGCCATCGCAGGCGGGCTTACTGATTTCCACACCACGCGCACCGCCCAGATGGGCGATGTAGCCACCCAGCAGACCACCACGCAGTCAGACACCGAGCGGCGCAAGCAAGAGATTACCGAGGATATCGAAGCCATCGGACTAGCCGTGCGTACCGACGTCACCCGCATCCTGCGTGAGATGGACGAGGGTGCGGCAGAGCTTTTCAATACTGCCATCGAAGATGCTATGCAGGACTACGACGCTGCCTTTGCCGAGGAAAAGGGCGGGCTTCTGACCTCTGTTGGCGACTTCTTGACGGGCGACTGGGGGGATGAACGCTTTAACCGCGCACTGGCGCTGGGGCGGCGGGCTTTCGAGGCACGTGTCGAGACGGCGATCACCGATATTGCGGCCTTTGTCGAACGCAAGCTCACTGAAGCGCGCGACCGGATCACCGAAGGCCGCACCGAGATTGAAACCTACATGACCGAGAATGTCTCGGAGGCCGAACGTGAACTGGCCGAGACCGCTGCGACGGCCATCACCGCCGACTTCGACGCGCTAGAGACCGAGGTCAGCGATCGCCGCGACGCGCTGGTCGACAATATGGTCGATATCTACCGACAGGGCATCGAACGGCGCAACGCGCGCGAAGAACAGCTTCAGGAAGAGAACAAATCCTTCTGGCAACGTGTCTATGACGCGACCGTTGGCGTCATTCAGAAAGTCATTGAATTCAAGAACATGCTGCTGGGCATCCTGAGCCGCGCCGCGGCGGTCGTCGAGGCGATCATCCAGGACCCCATCGGCTTTTTGCGCAACCTGATCGCGGGCATCGGCGCAGGGCTGGAACGCTTTGTGTCCAACATTGGCGAGAACCTCAAGAACGCGCTGATGGGCTGGCTATTCGGGGCGCTCGAAGGGGCGGGGATCAAGCTGCCTGATAAATTCGACCTGAAGGGCTTTCTCGACGTTGTGCTGCAGGTTCTTGGCCTAACCAAGGAGAACGTGCGCGCGCGCGCCGTTGGCATCCTTGGCGAGGATATGGTGGCCAAGATCGAGGGCGCTGTCGATTTCCTTCGCATCCTCTTTACCGAAGGGCCGGCGGGTATCTGGCAAATGCTTCTGGAAAAGCTGAGTACCATCAAGGACGTGATCATCGACGAGATCAAGAGCTGGGTGATCACCAAGATCGTCGAGGCGGGGATCAAGTGGATCATCGGCCTGCTGAACCCGGCCGGGGCCTTCGTGAAGGCCTGCATGATGATCTACGACATCGTGATCTTCTTCATCGAGCGCGGTCAGCAGATCATCGCTGCCGTCAATGCGATCAT
>ERZ888423.1703-NODE-1703-length-18244-cov-25.020012_pt1 | contig 18244 bp, 16 predicted proteins | sample MGYA00520523_ERZ888423 | MGnify/ENA primary metagenome ERZ888423 (study PRJEB32303, sample SAMEA104408611) | aquatic metagenome | biome: Brackish water; feature: Pelagic; material: water | place: Baltic Sea | collected 2014-06-08T10:24:00 | depth 30,27 m ...
GGTTCACCGGCTTCATCGACCAATGGCTTCAAGACGATCTCAGCCTTCCGCGCAAGCAACGCCACACCGCCAAGCGCATTTTTGAGCGCCTGCTGGATGAGCACGGCTTCAAGGGAGGCTACCAGCGCCGCACTATCGGCCAGTCGCTGTTGGAACCGCAGCGCATCCACGGTTTGCCCGTCGGTGCGCTTGAGCCGATGCTGGCCGAGATGGGTTTGCCCGCCGATATCGCACAACGTTTTCCAGCAGAGCTGTCGGGCGGGCAATTGCAGCGCGTAACCATCGCCCGCGCCCTGGCGCTTGAGCCCGATTGCCTGATCTGCGATGAAATCACCTCGGCGCTGGATGTGTCGTGGAAGGCGCAGATCCTGAACGCCCTGTCCGAACTGCAGGAAAGGCGCAACCTTGCGATCCTGTTCATCAGCCATGACTGGGCGCTTGTCGAACATTTCTGTGACAGGGTTCTGGTGATGAAAGGTGGCCATCTTGCCGAGGAGGGCACCGTCATGGACGCCACCTACGCGTCGCCCAAATCGGCCAAGGTTCACGAAACCGTTTAGTCTGCTGGGGCTTTGTCAGAAGCAATCCGGTTGAGGCGGGCAGGGTGGCCTCGTCGCCTCGGGCCATGACAACACGCGATCCTTCAAGTATTTCCATAGCAGCCGCGAGATTAGTCGCATGGCGGTGATGCTCTACCTGCGCTTCCTGCTTTCGCTTCGGAATTCATATAGGCCGATGATCTTGTCATCCACCCTATCGATCCGGGTCTGGCCCTTCTTTACCAATTCCCGCTCGAAGCTGTCGTCCCGGTCACGCGGTACCGCAAGTGACACCTCGACGTCCGAACCATTTACCCGCTTACACGTAACGCCATTCCTGCGGTTGGTCTGGTCGGGCGGCGGCTCAGCGCCAGCCTGATAGCCCAGATGTGCTGTCAGTTCGGTACCGAGCATCCGTTCCATCAGCCGGATCTTCAGTTCCTTCATCAGCCCGGCTTTGCCTAGCAAATCGTCAGGCCGCTTGTAGACCTTCAGCAACTCGTCCAGCAGTGCGTTACAAATCGTCATCGTCCTCACTCCTCTCAGGAAGCATGGAAACTAGCAGCCATATAGAGAAGATCTGACACTTTCCGACCCAGACCTCTGCCGCCAGCGCCACCTGATCGAGAACATCTTTGCCCGACTAAAAGATTGGTAGCGCATCTCAACCAGGCACGACCGATGCCCTGTCCCGTTCCTCTCCTGATGCGAGCTTTCAACCACGGTCATTCACTGGTTATGGGTCTGGACTTTAGGGCCCTATTGGATGCTCAGAGGTCGGTGACAAACAGCTGGCGCTCGAAATTGGTCAGGCGCTCAGATCCGTCTGCAGTGACGCGAATGGTCTCGGACATTCCGAAACCACGGGCCAGCACATAGGTGTGGAACACCATGTTCTCCTCGAACGCCCAATCGGCGCCGGGATGCGCCTCAAGCGACTCGCCGCCATTGGGTTGCAGCAAAAGGCCGACCGAATAGAAGGTCTTGTTGGTATAGGTCACGCGCAGGGCCGCCGACAACACGCCATCGCGGTAAATCGCGTCAGGCACAGTTGCGGGCACGCCCGGCCGGACTTCCGCGATGGCGGCATCCTGGATCGCGATCAACTTTTCGACCACCGCATGATCCTCCTCGCTGGCCTCAGCCACCCGGATCGGGCGCATGAAGCGTGCGTGGTAGTGCCGGGTGTTTGGCGTGACCTCGAGTTGCACGATGTCCCCGCGCTCCAGCACCCGGTCGGAATAGCCGCCATGCAGGTGAAAGGCCCGCTCGCCGGAAGACAACACCCCCGGCCCCGGCAGGTCGGAGCCTGCGCGGATCATCGTGGCACAAATTTCGGCGGCCATCTCGCGCTCGGTGGCGCCCACGGCGGCGGTAGCGATCCCGGCCTGCATACCGGCCTCTGCCGCTTTGGCTGCGCGGCGTTGGTAAGCGATCTCGGCGGGGGACTTTATCTTGCGCATATTCCCCACCAGGCCCGATACATCCTCAATCCGCGCACCGCTCAGCGCGCCGGAGAACGCTTCCCACCGGGCCGCGTTCAAGACCCAGGCCTCTTTCTCGATGCCAATGGCTGCTGCCTTGCCAACTCGCGACAGCACCGCCTGCACAGCCACGGCAAGTTGGTCGTCGCTGTCGGACCACATCACCCGGTCTGGATAGACGCAGGTGCTGTCGAGATAGTATTCCTCCACGTCGCGGCAGAACAGCGTGGGCTGCCCCTCGGCCGGGATTATGGCGAACTGAAAGGTGCCATAGGCGCGGGTAAAATACCCCGTGACCCATGTCACCGTCTCGGGCAGAAACGCCAGCATACCGTCAAGGCCGCGCGCCTTCAGCGCCGCCTGTACCCGCGCCAAACGTGCGTGATATTCGGTGGGCTCGAACCAATATGCCGTCTGAACCATGATCTCAGCCTTTCGTGACAAGTTCGGTGAACCGGGTTAGCATGGACTTGGCAGCCAGCGCCGGGTCGGAATGCGCGATGAAGGCATCTACATCGCCGCCGTCGTCGGTCATTCGAGCACGGTTCTGTTCGAACCAGATGGGGGCTTGCGCTTCGGTGATCTCGGGGTGACCTTGGATGCCCCATGCGCGGTGGGTACGGTGGCGAAACACATGGTTGGGGCATTCCGCGCTGTGGGCGAGGATCACCAGATCGGGGTGATCGCCGCGCACCTCGTCGTTGTGCCACACGAACATGCGCACTGTCGGCCCGAGGTCGCAGGCCAGTGGATCGGTCTTTGCCGTATCGGTGACGGTCAGGTCCGCAAACCCGACTTCGCAGGTCGCGCGGCGAAACACCTGGTCGCGGCCACACAGCGCCGAGGCCAAGATCTGCTGGCCAAAACAGATACCAAGCATCGGGATGTCTTGTTCTGCCGCTTCGCGGATAAGATCATGTTCGCGCAAGATCCAGTCGATATCTTCATAAGCGCCGTGGGGGCTGCCGGATAGAAAAATCCCGTCATAGCCTTCCAGGCTCTGGGGAAACTGGCCCCCGTAGGCCCAGTGTCGATCGACGCTCAGCCCCCAGCCCTCGAAGCGTTCATCAAGCTTGGCCACCGATTGAAACTGGCGGCCATTGCCCAGATAGAGCAGGCGTTTGATGGGCATGAGACCTCCGGACGGTTTGCTGCATTGGGGGCGAGCGAATCTTGTTGCCGTGCAATTCATATGCCATTGGTATACCGTCAGCAAACCGTTTGACATGCTGTCGGTCGCTTGGTCAGCATTAATCGCGAAAGGTTGCGAACTATGAAGATGCTCGATCTTAACGCCGATCTTGGCGAAGGTTTCGGCTGCTGGCAGTTGGGCAATGATGCGGCAATGCTGGATATCGTCAGCACCGCCAACATTGCTTGCGGAGCGCATGCTGGCGATCCCCAGATGATGCGCGCCACCATCGGCGCTGCCAAGCGGCGCGGTGTCGCCGTTGGGGCGCATCCGGGCTATGCCGACCTCGCGGGGTTTGGACGGCGCGCGATGCCGGGCATCACCGCCGCCGAGGTTGAAAACCTCGTGGCCTATCAGATCGGTGCCTTTGCGGCACTGGCGGCCTTGGCTGGGCACCCAGCAACCCATGTCAAGACCCACGGGGCGCTGGGAAACATCTGCGCGGTCGATGACGATCTGGCTGATGCGGTGGCGCGCGCCGTTTTGGCGGTCGACGCGGGTCTAGCCCTGATGGTGATGCCGGGCATGGCGACGGCACGAGCCGCCGAGCGTGCGGGGTTGCGACCGATCAACGAGATCTATGCCGACCGCAGCTATGCGCCAGATTTCAACCTCACCCCCCGCAATCTCCCGGGCGCGATGATCCTTGATGCAGGCGTCGCCCTTGACCGCATCATCGAGGCGGTGGAGATGGGGCGCCTGACTGCAACGGATGGATCGGTTCTGTCCGTCGAGATCGATAGCATCTGCGTGCATGGCGACAGTGCGGGTGCGGTCGAAATGGCCGCAATCCTGCGCGCGGGGCTGACGCGACGTGGCTATGCCATCGGGTCTTCGCTGAACGGCTGAGAGGACCAGACACCGTCGATCAGATTGTGGTGCAGCAACCATACGGTGTCGGGCCGCCGCACCGCAGGGTCGGGACGCAGGCCGTTGATGGCGGCGCGCGCGCCCGCCAGCGCCGCCAGGGCCGTGTCGCGTGAGACAGCTTCAAGCCGTACCGCTTCGCCCGGGCGCATCTGTGCAAGGCGGTCCAGATCGGCGCTGATGACGGTTCCGATCTTGGGGTATCCCCCGGTGGTCTGGCAGTCGCGCATCAAGATCACGGGCGTGCCCGATGGGGGCACCTGAATGCTGCCAGGCACAACGCCGTCCGAAACCATCGACCCCGCCAAGGCTACCAAAGCGGGACCATCGAGGAACAATCCCATCCGATCTGACCGCTGGCCGATGACCCACTGCGCTGACGTCAGAGCCGCGCGGGCGTCTTGCGCGAACCAATCCTCTTGCGGCCCCCACAAGAACCTGATCGGGCCGGGGGCGTGCTCAGGGACCCGCACAAGGCGCAGCTGTGCGGGCAATATCGGCGGGGAGTGAACCGGCAGGGTCATACCGGCCTGCAAGGGAGGCGGTCCAAGGCCGGATCGGCGGTGGCTCGACAGGCTTCCCATGGCGGGGGGCAGCGCAAAGCCGCCCGCTGCGGCGAGATAGCCATAGACCCCCGCGCGCACTGGCGACAGCGCCACCATCTGACCCGGCGACACCTCGGCGGACTGGCCGGCGGGCACCGGCCACCCGTCGATGGACAGCGACAGACCCGGCCCCGCCGCCGCGATCAGCACCGGGCCGCCCACAACCTCAAGGCGGCATCCCGACAGCAAGGTTTCGATGGCCGCTGTCTCGGGCGGATTGCCGACCAGACGATTGGCGATGGCTAGGTGCATCCGGTCCATGGCGCCCGCCGTCGAGATTCCGAAACGACGCCAGCCAAAGCGTCCGTGGTCTTGGATCGAATGACCCGGCCCCGCCTCCTTGACGCGCAGCCCGCTCATCGATCGAGCCTTGAATCGTCACGCTGGACCACGGGGGCTCCCTCTCGCGCCGCCGCCTGAAGAGCGTCCCAGTCAGACGGCGGGACCTCGACAAACCGGATTTCGTCGCCTGCCGCGAACAAAAACAGCGGCTCGCGCCCGGGCTGGAACGGCATAGCAGGGGTGCGGCCAAGCATATGCCAGCCGCTTGGTCCCTCGACGCTGCCGATGGCGGCCTGCACGCCCCCGATACTAACCGAGCCTGCGGGCACGGCCGCGCGCGGGGTGGCCCGACGGGGCCGGGCAAGCGCGTCGGGTAGGTTGGCGAGATACGAGAACCCCGGCATGAACCCCACCATCATCACCCGGTAAACCGGGGTCAAAAAGCGGGCGACGTAGGCGTTGGGCGAGAGTCCGGCGGCATGCGCACAGTCTTCGAGATCCATGCCGAAGGGGCCGCCGAAAACCACCGGCACCTTCCAACGGCCTGCGGGCGCGACCGGCACCTCGTCGCAATCCACAAGCGCCTGCACCTTGCGCTCAAGCCGCGCGATGGGCAGGGCTATCGGGTCGAAATGGATACACAGCGCCCGGTAGGTCGGAACGGTTTCGATGACACCCTCAAGGCACAAGGCCAACAGCGCCGCGTCCAGCGCGTGGACACGCCGGTTGACCTCGACCGAAATGACATTCCCGAAATCGACCGTAAGGGCCGCATCGCCGCAAGCCATGAGGCGGGGGACAAGCTTGGTCATGTCACAGTGCGCAAGGCGAATACGACCTTGTGGGCGACCGCCTGGGCCGTGCGCCTGCTTGCCGCTTCTGTCGTGCCGCCGACATGGGGGGTCAGGATCAGCCGCGGACATCCCAACAGCAGCGACCCGGGTGCGGGGGGCTCCTGCGTCAAGACGTCCAGCCCGGCGCCGAACAAGCGCCCCGCCCGCAGTGCATCGCCAAGCGCCCCTTCGTCGATCAGCGCGCCGCGCGCCGTGTTGATCACGATGGCCCCCGCGCGCATCCGCGAAATCTCGGCCCGTCCCAGCACAGGCCCGGCCCCGGGTCGCCCGTGCAGCGAAACCACATCGGATGCCGTCAACAAGTGATCCAGCGATCGCGCGCGCGCGATCCCGCTTGCTGTAAGCTCATCTTCGCTCGCATGGTTGGAAAGCACCAAAACCTCCATGCGCAGACCCAAGGCCATGGGCGCCAGCGCGCTTGCGACGCTGCCCCAGCCCCACAGCCCCAGGCACAGGCCTGCCAACTCCAGCCCTGCAAACCGCTCACGATAGGCGAAATCCCCTGCCTTCATCGCGCGGTCGCCTGAAGGGATGCCTCGCGCGACGGCCAGCATTAACCCCAATGCGTGCTCGGCCACGCTTTGGGCATTGGTTCCCGGCGTGCTGAACAGCGCGATGGCGCGGTCGCGCAGGGCCGCCATGGCCACACGGTCAGTGCCCGAACCATGCACGCCCACCACCCTCAGGGCGGGCGACAGCGCCACCGCTTCAGCGGGAAAGCCCCAGTTACGGGTAATCACGGCTTCAGCGTGAGACAAGAGCGGCGCTAGATCGGCCAGATCGGTCGAGGGCGCGAGGACAGGCTCCACCCCGCCCCTGCGCAAGACCTCAAGCCCGGCGGCATGGATCGGTTGAACGACGACGCAAATCATGGCGTCACGGGCGGTTCTGGCCACATATCGCACAGCGTCGACAGCACATCGGCCGCGCGCGCGAAATCCGCAATTTCCATGGCCTCATGGGGATTGTGGCTGCCGTTGCGGTTGCGGATGAAGATCATCGCCGTCGGCACCCCGTGCTGGGCAAAGATCGCAGCATCATGGCCCGCACCGCAGGGCATCTTGCGCGCATCCAAGCCTAGTTGACCTGCGATATCTGATACCTGGTGGATCAGACCATCCGCCATGCGCGCCGGGTCGCTTCCCGTCTCTTCGCCAAGGTGAAAACGCACGCCGAACTCCGCCTCAATGGCCGCTACGGCGCGCGCCAATTCGGTGCGCATCAGGTCGAGCGTGGCGGGCTCTTCGCTGCGGACATCGAGCGAGAAATCGACGAGACCCGCCACCTTGGAAAATGCCGCGTTCTCGCGGTCGGTGACGAGCTGTCCAAAGGTCACGGACAGGTCGTGGCCTGCCTCGCTGTGGCGCTGCCAGACTGCGTCGAGCGTTACCGCGAGGTGCGCTGTGGCCAGCACTGCGTCGCGCCGAAGGCTGCGGGGGGTGGCGCCGGAATGGGCATATTGTCCCTCGCAACGGGCGTAGCGATAACGAAAACTGCCCCGGATGGCGGTGACGATCCCCAGCGCGCGACCCTCACCGATCAGCACCGGCCCCTGTTCGATATGCGGCTCAATGAATGCGGCCACATCGGCGGGCCGAAGATGCGCATGGCCCGTCTTGAGCAGGTCGGGATTGCCGCCCGCAGAGGCGATGGCCGCGCGCAGCAAAACCCGGTCACTGGACCGCACGACGGTGTCTAACTCGGTTTCGGACAACTTGCCGAAGGCGGCGCGGCTTCCGATGTAGGAGGCGCCGAACCATGCGCTTTCCTCGGCCCGGATCGCCATGATGGTCAGATCTCGCGCAGGGCGCTGCCCGGCCCGGACAAAGCCAGCCGCCACCGCAAGCCCGGCCAGCACCCCCGCGGCGCCGTCGAAGTTGCCGCCCTTGGGCACTGAATCGAGATGCGAGCCGATGACGATGCCCGGCCCTGCCGTGCGACCCTTTAGGGTGAGATACAGGTTGCAGGCCGCGTCGATCCTGCACGACAGGCCCAGACGCCGCGCCTCGCGCTGGACCATGTCATGGGCGATCTGTTCGCCCAAGCCATACGATACCCGAGTCACTCCCCGATCCGGGCGGCCCTCGTCAGTGCGATCTCTGAGTTCGTTGAACAGCCTTTCCGCAAGCGCGATGTCCGGAGCAGGAGCGCCACTGTCGATACAGAAGGGCGAGGCTTCGGCGCGCCTGGGGTTGTTTGGGACGATCGTCATCATCGGCGGGCCAGCTTGGCAATGATGCTGTCGCGCACATGTTCCAGATGGTCGAGCATCGCGCGCTCCGCCTCCGCCCCGTCGCCCGCCTCGACCGCGTTGAGCACGCGCAGGTGCTCCTTGCAAGTTTCTTCCAGCCGTTCGGGCATCGCACGCAGATCGAATATCTGCGTCTGACGCCGCAGCGTCTGGATGATCTGCGCCATTTGCGGATTGCCTGCTGCCTCGGCTAGGCCTCCGTGCAACGCCTCGTCTACGCCGCGCACCAATTCCCGGTCCGCTTTGCTTTCGCTACTGGACAACAGGCCCATCAGCGCCCCGCGCAGGGCTTGGATTTTTTCCAGCGGCATTTTTCCGGCAGTCATTCTTGCGACCGGTGGCTCCAGCAGCATCCGAATCTGGAGAGTGTCCATATATTCTTCGATGCGGATCTGCTTGATTTGCAGGCCCCGGTTGCCCTGCCGGATCATTAGCCCCTCTCCCTCAAGCATCAAGAGCGCGTCACGGATCGGGGTGCGAGACATGTGCAGCAATTCGGCAAGACGACGCTCGGTCACGATCTCGCTGGGTTGGGCAGCTCCGGTCTGGATCAGCTGCAAGATCGCCTCATACGCCTGTAACGCAAGCCTTTTATCAGGAACGTTCAACATCTTATCCCTTTTAAATCCGATTAGACCGGCGCACCCGTTTCGAAGGTTTGCACCAATCCGCGATCTCACCTTCAGGGCAGATGGGTCGCAGTTGAAAAATATCATCGTGCCTGTAGCCGTATCCTACGCCACATGCAAATTGGATTCCAGTGGTTGACTGTTGGTATACCGTGCCCCTACGCTTATTTAGATATCGCGAGTCGTAACATCCCAATTCAGTGATGACAGGATCCAGCATTGTCCTTCGCTCCTCAAAGCATGTTATCTTTCGAACGCTCCGAACTGATGGCTCGGCAGACGCGACTGCGCGCCACGCTGGCCGAGCGAGGGGTAGATGCGATGTTGGTTTTCTCACAAGAAAGCCTCTATTGGTTGACCGGCTACGATAGCGGCGGGTTCGTATATTTCCAATGTGCGCTGGTAACGGCCGACGATCGTCCGATCGTTTTGTTGACCCGGCGGCCCGATCTGCTTCAGGCGCGCATGACCTCGACCATCGAGGATGTGCGCATCTGGTGGGATTCCGATGACGCCAATCCTGCCACAGACCTCAAGGTGATCCTCGAAGAACATGGCCTGAAGGGTGCCCGTGTGGCCATCGAGTTGAACACCCATGGCCTGACCGGCTGGAACCTGTGGCGCTGTCAGACCACATTCGGTGACTGGTGCGCTTTGGAAGACGATGGCCACCTGATCCGGAAGCTGCGGGTCGTGAAATCCCCCACCGAGATCGAGATCATGCGCAAGGCTGGCAAGATCTGCGACCGCGCCCTCGACGCTGTGATCGCGGCGGCACGCCCCGGCATCCTCGATAGCGAGCTTAAGGCCGTCTATATGGCCTCGATCTTGGGCGATGGAGCCGACATGCCGCCCAACGCGCCGCTGTTCAACTCGGGCGAGCGCGCGGTGTTCGGTCGTGGCGTGACCAACCCGCGTCCGCTCGAGGCCAACGACCAGATCCTTGTGGAATACCCGGTGCCGCTGCGCCACTACAACGTCAAGACAGAATGGTTGATCGTGCTCGGCCAACTGCGCGACGAACAGCGCCGGATGTATGACGTCGCCCGCGAAACCTTGGCGAAGATGACCGAGATGGCGCGGCCCGGCACGACACTGGGCGAGATCTTCGATTGCTATGCCGACAATCTTGATCGGGCCGGATACGCCGCGTCGCGCTATGGAGCCACGGGGTATTCTGTCGGTATTTCTTACGCGCCGACATCGATGGATGTCCCGCCGATGATCTACTCGGGCAGCGCTACGGTGTGTGAGCCGGGTATGACCCTATTCTACCATGTGATGAACGGCGTTCAGGACAGCGGCCTCGCCATGGGGGTAGGGCACACCTTTCTCGTAACCGACGGGGCGCCCGAGCTTCTGACTGGGCTTCCAGACGATTTGACTGTCATCGCGTGATAAGTGCCACATGCATTCAACGGGGAGGCAATACCCCGCCCAGACAGCCCGCCCAGGGCACAACCGACAAGGAGACCACCTCATGAACTTTTTGACCCTTAAGCGCCGCCACGTCCTTATGGGCCTGGCTGCGACAACTGCTTTGCCCAGCATATCCTTTGCGCAGTCCGGGCAACCCGTTTCAGGCGGAACCCTCAAGATCAGTCATTCGACCCGCATCGCGACACTGAACCCGCTGTCGCTATCGGGGCCGGCCGAGTATCCCTGCATCGACATGCTATATTCGCGCCTGACCAGGATCGGTTTCGATAGCCAGCCGCATCCGGATCTAGCCGAAAGCTGGGTAGCCTCGCCCGATGCGACCGAGTTCACCTTTACGCTCCGCGCTGGCGTAACGTTCCATGATGGCACACCGCTGACCGCAGATGATGTGGTCGCGACCTATCAGGCCATCCTCAATCCCGATATACCCGCCGCCGCCACCTCGGTGCTCAACATGATCGACACCGTCGAGGCGCTTGACGAACTGACCGTGCGCTTTACGCTATCCTCGCCCTTTGCCGACCTGCCGTTTTCCACTGCCCACGCCAATGCGTGCATTTTGTCGCGCTCGGCCCTTGACGATCTGACGGGGTTGGAGACGCGTGTGAATGGGACCGGCCCATTCAAGTTGGAAACATACGACAGCGCGCGGATTGTGCGCATGGTCAAAAATGATAATTACTTCGTCCGAGGCCGACCGTACCTCGACGCCGTTGAGATGCTGCTGTTCCCCGACCTTGCCGCCGAGACCGCGAATTTTCTGTCCGGCACCACAGATGTAATGCTTACCGTGCAGCAGGCTGACTTCGAGAGGATCGCAGGCAGCCCTGGGATCGGGGGCCAACGCGTCAATTCCGGTCGCTACGTCTGCGTGGTCATGCGACAAGATGCTGAGCCATGGAATGACGTGCGCGTGCGCAAGGCACTGGCCAAAGCCGTCGATCGCCAATTGTTGGTTGATATCCTGCTCGAGGGGTTGGGCCGCCCGGCGTATGACAGCATCGTCGCGCCCGAGCTTCAGTATGCCACCGACAAGCCCGAAATCGCTTACGATCCCGAAGGTGCGCGCGCCCTTCTGGCCGAGGCGGGCTATCCCGACGGCATCAGCGTGACAATGGTCGCCTCAGACAGGCCTGCGATCCGATCGCAGACTGCCATCGTGATGCAGCAGACGGCCGCTGCGGCGGGCTTCAACCTCGATATCCAAACCATGCCCCATGACACCTATCTCGCGAATGTATGGAGGAAGGGGCCTTTCTATATCGGTTACTGGGGTATGCAGCCTACGATCGATGCGACCTATAATCTACTGTTGACCTCTGAGGCCGCCTATCAGGACAGCGAATGGAAGAACGAGGAGTTTGACGCCCTTATCCAAGCGGGTCGGTCCACCACCGACGAGGCCGAACGCGCCCGTATCTACGCCGAGGCCCAAACGCTCGAACTGGCGGAAACGCCTTACATCGTTCCGTTCTACGAGGATGTGCTGACCGCGAATCGCGATAACACCAACAGTTGGCAAGTCGCACCGATTTCACGGTATTTCTACATCGAGAATGTCTGGCTCGACAGCTAAAGTCGGAAAGCGCTTCCCATGAACCTGTCCTACCTGATCCGTCGTCTGGTGGCGGTCCTGGTTGTCATGGCCATTGTCACGGTCGCGGTCTTTGCGATCACCAATGTGCTGCCCGGAAATGCGGCCTTGATGATCCTGGGCGAAAACGCGACCGCCCAGAATCTCGCTGCACTCGAGCGCCAGCTTGGGCTCGACCGGCCCCTCTTGGTCCAATACTTCGATTGGGTCAGCGGGGTCGTGCGGGGGGATTTAGGCATGTCGCTGCGGCTTGGCCTGCCGGTGGCAGAAGTCGTGGGAAGCGCTTTCATCAACTCCATGTGGCTGGCCGGCCTCGCGCTGGCCGCCGTCACCGTCATCTCGATCCCGCTTGGCGCGCTGGCCGCGATCAAACGGGGGACAGTCTATGACACGGGCATAGGAGTGTTCTCCTATGTGGGCACCGCCTTGCCTGAGTTCGTCACCGCCACGCTGCTGCTGGTGCTGTTCGCCAGCCCGGCCAACCCGATCTTTCCCGCTGGGGGCTTCGCAGACCCGATGGAGGATTTCGGACTGTTTCTGACCCATGCCGCCCTGCCGGTGGCGACCCTCGGTCTGGTGCTCATGGCCCATATCTCACGGCAGGTGCGATCGGAGATGTCCGAGGTCTTGTCCTCCGATTATGTGCGCGCCGCCCGCATCAAGGGGCTGAGCGAGCGGCGCGTGATCTGGCGGCATACCTTGCCCAACTCCATGGCACCTGCGGTTGCGGTCATCTCGCTCGATATCGGCTACCTGCTGGGCGGGATCATCGTGGTGGAAGAAATCTTTGCCTGGCCGGGTCTTGGTCGTCTGCTTATCTACGCGCTGCAAAACCGAGATCTGCCGGTCATTCAGGCCATCACACTGGTTCTGGCCGTCGTCTATGCGCTGTCAAACCTGATTTCCGATCTGGTCATCGCCAAACTCGATCCCAGGGTTCGGTATGGGTAGAATATTGTCCACATCCAACGGGGTCGCGGGCGTCATCTTGCTGACCATCGTTCTGACCGCAGCACTGTTCGGTCCGTGGATTGCGCCCTATGATCCGCAATTGTTCCATTCCCAAGCCCGGTTGCAGGGGCCAAGTGCCACCCATTGGCTGGGCACCGACCAGTTTGGCCGCGATTTGCTGTCGCGCATCCTCAACGGTGCGCCCTCGACGGTGCTGTTCGGCATGGGGGCGACTTCGCTAGGGGTGTGCGCGGGGACCGTCATCGGGGTCATCGCCGGGGTCGCCGGCGGGCGCACCGACGGGGTTATCATGCGCATCCTCGACGGGATGCTGGCCATGCCCGAACTGTTGTTCACTCTGTTGATCGTGACCTTTCTGGGCGGGGGGACACTTCAAGCGTTGTTGGCGGTGGGGGTTGCCTTTACGCCCGGTATGGCGCGCATCGCCCGCTCGGCGGTCTTGTCGGTGCGCACCCGCGAATATGTTCTGGCGGCGCGCGCGCGGGGCGAATCCCGGTCTTGGATCGTGCTGCGCGAAGTGCTGCCAAACGCCATCGGCCCCATCATCGTCGAGGCGACTATCCGCGTCAGCTTTGCGATCATGATCGGTGCCACCCTCGGGTTTTTGGGTTTGGGGGCGCAACCGCCCTCGACCGAATGGGGCCTGATGGTATCCGAGGCCCGGCAATTCATGTTCCGCAATCCATGGGGCGTCATCATTCCCGGCATCGCCATCGCGATGACTGCCATGGGGTTCAATCTGTTCGGCGACGCCCTGCGCGACGCCTTCGATCCCAAGCGGAGCCTGTAATGGACAGCACGCCCGCAGCCGAGCGCCCCGTCCTGACGGTCGATGGCTATTCAATGGCCTACGACACCGACGAGGGCCGGATAGAAGCGCTCAAGAACGTGTCTTTGTCGATCCATCGTGGCGAAACCCACGCCATTGTCGGCGAAAGCGGGTCGGGCAAGACCACACTGGCTTGGGCGATTACGCGCTATTTGCCCGACAATGCCCATGATCTTGGCGGTGCGATCCTGCTCAGCAGCGAGGACATGCTGGCCAAAACCGCTGCCGAGTTGACCGATCTGCGCGGTCGGCGGCTGGCGATGGTTTATCAAGACCCCAGCTCGTCGCTGAACCCGTCGATGACGCTCGGCGATCAAGTGACCGAGGTGCTGCGCCGCCACCGTGCCATGTCGCCCCAAGAGGCCCGCAGCGAGGCGGAGGCTGCTCTGGCACGCACCGGCATCCGCAACCCCGCCGCCATGATGACTCGCTATCCGCACGAAGCGTCGGGTGGTGAAAAGCAGCGCGTGATCATCGCCACCGCCTTTGCCTGCAACCCTGAGCTTATCATCTTCGACGAGCCTACGACCGCGCTTGACATTCTCACGGCCAACCAGATCATCGAGTTGTTTCTCGAGCTGCGCGAGGAAACCGGCGTAGCCGCGCTGTATATTTCGCACGATCTGGGACTTGTCTCGCGAGTGGCCGACACGGTCTCGGTGCTCTATCAAGGTGAGGTCGTGGAACAGGGCGATTTAAAGACAGTGTTCGCGGCGCCCGCCCACGCGTATACGCAGCGGCTCTTGGCGGCACTGCCCCGCCCGCAGGATCGACTGGCGGTCGCCGCGCCGCAGACTGACACGCCGCTGATGTCCCTCGAAAATATTGGCGTCTGTTACTACACCCCGTCGCTGCTGACCCGCCTGCTGGAGCCGAAAACCGTGGCGCAATATGGCGCGCGCCACATCTCGTTCTCCGTGCGCCCCGGTGAGCTTTTGGGGGTAGTAGGCGAAAGCGGATCGGGCAAATCGACGATCGCCAAGGCCGCCACCGGGCTGCACCCATTTGAGGGCCGTATCGTCTTTGACGGCAAGGTCTATGACAGCGCCCGCGCGCTTGACCGCGCCTATCGCAGGCAGGTCCAGATCGTGTTCCAGCACCCCGACGGAAGCTTGAACCCGCGCGAAACCATCGGCCGGATTCTTGCCCGGCCCCTTCGGCTTTACGATCTGGTGCCGCGCGCGCAAATCGCAAAACGCGTGGCCGAGCTGCTGGAGATGGTGCTGCTGCCGCCTGAGTTCGCCAGCCGTTACCCGCACCAGCTTTCGGGTGGTCAAAAACAACGCGTCGCCATCGCGCGCGCCTTTGCAGCCGAGCCACGGCTGGTCATCTGCGACGAGATCACCGCATCGCTCGACGTGTCGGTGCAGGCCACAATGGCGCGGCTTTTGGTGGATCTGCAGGCGCGCAGCGGTGCGGCCTGCATCTTCATCACCCATGACCTGAACCTCGTTCGGCAACTGGCCCATCGGATCGTGGTGATGCGCAATGGCGCCATCGTCGAAAGCTTTGCGGCCGAAGACACAGAACAGACCGACCGGGCCCCATACACCCGCGAATTGATCGATGCCGTGCCGGTGCTCGATCGCCCTGCCATTTCGGCAACCACGGAGGTGCCGCATCAATGACCGATCCCCTTACCATTGCGGGCAACATCGACGAAGCCGCCTGTCTTGAAACACTGGCCGGAATGGTGCGCCACAAATCCTATTCGGAAACACCAGGTGAACGGGTGCTGGCCGAACATATGGTGCGAATGATGAAAGACCTCGGCTTTGACGAGGCCTATTTGATGCCGGTGGAGGGCAAGAGGGTCAACGCCATCGGCGTCTGGCGCGGGACGGGCGGCGGGCAAAGCCTGCTGTTCAACGGCCACCTCGACACCAATCCTGCGACCGAGGGTTGGACGGTCGACCCCTGGGGCGGCGTGATCGACGAGGACTTCATCTACGGCATCGGCGTGTCCAACATGAAGGCCGGCGATGCCGCTTATCTGTGCGCCGTTCGCACCTTGATCGAACAGGGCGTGCGCCTGAAAGGCGATGTGATCCTGACCTTTGTGATCGGCGAGCTTCAGGGCGGCGTGGGCACCCATGCGGCGGTCAAGGCGGGGCTGCGCGCGGATTACTTCATCAACTCCGAGCCTTCCGATCTTCAGGCCATCACTATGCACGCCGAGGCGTTTACCTTCGTGATCGAGCTTGAGGGCATCACACGCCATCTGTCGAAACGTGAAGAGGCAGTAGATGCCATTCTGGCGGCCTGCGACCTCGTGCCGGAACTGACCGGGCTGACCTTTTCGGATGCCCCCAGCGAAGAACACCGATCGATCAACCGGGTGCATGTGGGCGTGGTCCACGGCGCGCTTGGCCGCGAATTGCATGAATGGCGCCCCCCGCAAGTGGCCGATTTTGTCCGCCTCAAAGGTTCGGGCCGCTATGGCCCCGGCCAGACCCAGGAAAATGCCCTCGCCGATATGCGCAAGGTGCTCCACGCGCTTTGCGCCCGCCGTCCGGGTCTGAAGGCCAGCGTCCGCACCGAAGTCTCCGAGGGGCGGCCGATCATGCCGGCCTTTCAGGTGGCTAAGCACAGCCCCATCGTGCTGGCGCTCAACGCCGCCTACAAGAGCATCCGCGGCACCGACCAACCTACGGGCGCCATAACCCCGCCGGGATTCTTTGGAACGGACGCAGGCCATCTCTATGCGCTTGGCGGCATGACCGGCGTGGTGTGCGGACCAGGTGGGAAATACAACACCATGCCCGACGAACGGGTGGACATCTCCGACTACCTCGATTGCATCCGGATCTACCTGCTGACCATGTGCGCCATCTGCGAGATCGACGCATGATCGCGCTGGATCGCGAGTATCCTGCCCGCACCCATAATGGGCGCGACGTTACCTTGCGCTTTGACGAAGCCGAGCATCGCGGCCGCCTTGCCCGCACACGCGCCCGTATGCGTGCGGAGGGTCTCGATGCGCTTTTGATCTTTGCGCAAGAAAGCCATTTCTACCTGACCGGGTTCGACACCTCGGGCTATGTCTTCTTTCAGGCGGGCGTAATCACCGCCGACGACGATGCGCCCACCACCGTGCTGACCCGCACCCCGGACAAACGGCAGGCCGAGGTGGCCTCGCTGTATGACGACGTGCGCATATGGCTGAACGCCGAGGATGCGGACCCGGCCGCCGATCTGAAGGGCATCTTGCACGACCTTGGCCTGACGGGTGGGCGTGTGGGCGTCGAGATGGACAGCCATGGCTTGACCGTGGCGAACTGGCAAAGGGTCGAGGTAAACCTATCCGATATAGTCACGCTGGTGGACGCCTCGCATGTGGTGCGCTTATTGCGGCTGGTGAAATCGCGTGCCGAACTGGAGCTGACTCGAGCGGCGGGCCGGTTGGCAGATATCGGCGTCATGGCCGCATTCGATGCCGCGACCCCCGGGGTTTTCGACACAGCCTTGGCCGGGGCGGCGATCACCGCGCAACTGGCGGCGGGGGCCGATGTGCCCTCGGGTGGGCCGTTGCTCAACGTGGGCCCTCGCGCCTTGTTCGGGCGGGGGATCGGCGGTGCGCGTCGCTTGGGCGCACAAGATCAGATTCTGGTCGAGCTTGCCGGCTCGGCCTGTCGCTATCACGTCGTGGTCGAACATACCGCCGTCACCGGCACACCTGACCCGAGGCAATTGGCCCAGATGGATGTGGCCACCGACGCGCTGATGCAGGTCAAGCAAGCCGCACAGCCTGGGGTCGCGCTTGGTACCCTCGACGACATCCACCGCCACGTCCTTGATGCGGCAGGTTTTTCCAAGGCACGCTACGCGGCCTGCGGGTATGCGCTTGGATGCACCTTCAAGCCGACATGGATGGACGTGCCCCCCATGATATACAGCGGCAATCCGCTAGTGATCGAGACCGGGATGGTGTTTTTCGTCCACATCATGATCCCCGATGCGGCGACCGGCCTTGTCGCGGGTGTCGGGCAGACCTTTGCAATTGGAGAACAGGGCGGGTCTGTTGAAACCTTCAGCAACCTTCCCCTCCAACTGTGGCAACTCTAGGTCATGTTGACAAAAGGCGGACCCAGAGGCGGATGGGCGTGATATCTATAGAGGGCTCTGATGATGTGACCGCCTCGCGACGGCATCAATGTGCCAAGGTGGGTCTGCGATGATCCACAAAGGAGGACGGTCACATCATCAGAGCCGTCGTCGCGCAAAGAAATGGTTATCTGCAGGCTATCATAATTGGTCAGGCTCGTAGCCGCCCTTCATCGATCAATCGATTTGGACGGTCTTCACTTATTGTGCAGATGACCATTCCGAGCTAACAAAATACTCAAAAAATCAGTGTGTTGCGGTTTGGAGAGCGTTGGATGCCAGATCCATTCCCTCCGCCATAATACTGCATAATATATTGTTTTTTTATTTAATTTCTGGAGCGCGTGGCGCTACCTACCCACCAGCCGCCTCACCGTGAAAGTGCTTGAACCGTGATGCGATTCCCACCATGGCCATGTTGGCAAGCCTTGGCTGTATGGACTCTTCACTTGTGTCGTCTAAGGCTTGGTGAAGGGGGTACTCCCGACCACATGGACAGAGGATCGACCCGCCCCCCGGTAGAATGGGTTGCCGTTCACTGTACGGGGTGGTTTGCGGATGGTGTAAAGTTTGCGTGGTTTCTTCATGGCAAGGCCTATGTA
>ERZ888423.1704-NODE-1704-length-18244-cov-7.457804_pt1 | contig 18244 bp, 17 predicted proteins | sample MGYA00520523_ERZ888423 | MGnify/ENA primary metagenome ERZ888423 (study PRJEB32303, sample SAMEA104408611) | aquatic metagenome | biome: Brackish water; feature: Pelagic; material: water | place: Baltic Sea | collected 2014-06-08T10:24:00 | depth 30,27 m ...
GCTAAATAGATTATTGTTCTTATCCAAAAGAATATTTTGTTCAAATAAGGAGACTTTCCTTCAATAATTTTATCAAAATGATGTGAAGATGGGTCAGTTGTTGAAGGATCCATCCATTGATAAATGTGCGCTCCATCCATAAGTGTAATGACCAAAAGCACAATTGCTAATAATCCAGTACCATAAGGTAAAAATCCCGCAACTGCTTCGATAACTCTTTTAACTGAAGCATACCAACCTGTCTCCGTTGCATATTGCAAGGCCAAAAAGAACAAAGCTCCTAAAGCAATTCCAAAGAAAAAGAAACTGTTGATTAAACCGTTTGTTAATAGTTTAGTTTTAAAGTGATGATCTCCCATCGACATTACTAAACCAATTACTGTAAGCAAGAGACCAGAGCCCATTAAGGCTAATGTAAAGTTCTTTGCTTTTTTGGATAACGTGAATTCCATTGTAAATAGTTATACAGTTATTATTTTTTTACACTTAAGCTATCAACAGCAACGGTTGCGGCAATTGCTTCTCCTGATGCGCCAAACGTTCCATAACTTGCATTCTGGAATTTTCTAACATAGTGCACTAAAGTCCAGATTTCCTTTTTGTTCAATTGTGATGAATGACCACCCATCGCATTCAACCCATAGTAAATCGAATAAAACAATTGACCATCAGATTTAGCAGCTCTTTCAGTATAATTTGGAACACCAACGTATGCACCACTTAATACCATTGGGCCATTACCATCACCTTTTTCACCATGACAATGTTGACAATAAGCCGTATACAAAGTCTTCCCAGATTTCAAAAGCTCTTCTGAATTTTCTGCTGTTATTTTTAATGGGTTCATGTCGCTTGCAGCAGCAGTATACTCATCAGTGACAGTTAAGTCAGCACCATACATTCCATGTGTTTCACGGAAAGCAATACTTGCTTTTCTAAAATATGGTAACATCAATGCAACTGTCGATGAATCTGTTCCATAATAAGGAACCGTTCCCGATGGAGGCACCAATGAAGAAATTTTCATTTTTGCTTCTGTATTTTCACGACCACGAATTTCACCATAATCAACATATGGTTCAATTGCAGGAGAACGATACATGTCAGGCATGTATTCCAATCCAGAGCTATCTGCATCTGCAGTACAAGATCCCAACATTAACGTTGAAAGTGCAACTACTGCTATACTTGCTATCGCCTTAAATTTCATTTTCATCTGTCTATTACTTTAATTTTGTCAGACGGAACATCAAGCACTGTTGATGTTTCATGGCAAATTAATTTATCTCTTTTTGATCAAGTTCGATTATACCTGTTTCTTTCAACCAAGTTTGTAAATCACTTTCTGAAAAATTTGCATTTTCAGATAAACGAATTTCCATAACAAACTTATCATCAGTCGTGCGAGGATCAGGATTCTGAGCGGGCATTCCAGGTAATGTCTTATTTCTTAACATATAAGTTATCGCCATACCGTGTGCCGCACACAAAACCGTAAACTCGAAAGTAATTGGGATAAATGCTAAAATGTTATCCAAATAACTGAAATTCGGTTTACCACCAATATTCATTGGCCAATCTGTTACCATGAAAAAACGCATTCCTACAGTTGCTAACAACAAACCTGTTAAACCATAAATAAACGCCATGATTCCTAAACGAGTATTCTTGATTCCAATAATTGGATCAATTCCGTGAATTGGGAATGGTGAAAACACTTCAGCGATTTTTACACCTTTCGATACTAACTTCTTAGCGCCATCTTTTAGCACTTCGTCGTCATCGTACATTGCATATATTACCTTATCTGACATGTCCTAAATATTAATGAGTTGAATGACTATCTGCATGACCATGTGTATCAGGAGCATTTTTATATGACTCACCTGACGATTTCAAGATTGTTTTAACTTCGTTCAACGCTAAAACAGGGAAGTAACGAGCAAACAATAAGAAGAACACAAAGAATAAACCGATTGTACCAACATACACACCTAAGTCAATGTGACTTGGGTAGTGCATACTCCATGATGATGGAAGGTAATCACGGTGAAGTGATGTAACGATAATTACATAACGCTCAAACCACATACCGATGTTTACTACAATCGAAATGATAAACGTAAATAATAAACTTCTTCTCAATGGTCTGAACCACATTAATTGTGGAGAAACAACGTTACATGTCATCATCGCCCAATAAGCCCACCAGTATGGTCCAGTTGCACGATTGAAGAATGCATACGCTTCGTATTCAACACCAGAGTACCAAGAGATAAATAACTCAGTAATGTAAGCGGTACCTACAATTGAACCTGTAACCATGATTACGATGTTCATATACTCTACGTGACGTGTATGAATGTATGCTTCGAGACCCATTGCCTTACGCATAACTAGCATTAAGGTTTGTACCATCGCAAATCCTGAGAATACCGCTCCCGCAACGAAATATGGAGGGAAGATTGTTGTATGCCATCCTGGAATTACCGATGTAGCAAAGTCAAAAGATACAATCGAGTGAACCGAGAATACAAGTGGCGTAGCTAAACCTGCTAAAACCAATGATACTAATTCGAAACGATTCCAATGCTTAGCTCTACCCGACCAACCAAATGACAAAATAGAATACATTTTCTTTGAAATTGGCTTTTTCGCTCTATCACGAATTGTTGCAAAATCCGGAATCAAACCAATATACCAGAACACTAAAGACACCGATAAATAAGTTGAGATTGCAAAAACGTCCCAAAGTAAGGGAGAGTTAAAGTTTACCCATAATGAACCAAATTGATTTGGTAAAGGTAAAACCCAGTATCCTAACCACAAACGACCCATGTGAATTAAAGGGAACAAACCAGCCATGAAAACGGCAAAGATTGTCATCGCCTCTGCTGATCGGTTAATCGCCATTCTCCACTTTTGACGGAACAATAACAATACCGCTGAAATCAAAGTTCCTGCGTGACCGATACCTACCCACCATACGAAGTTAGTGATATCCCAAGCCCAACCAATGGTCTTGTTAAGCCCCCAGACACCGACACCGGTTCCTAAAAGGTAAAGGATACAACCTACACCGTAAAGTCCAATTATCAGGGCTATACCGAAAAGGATGTACCACATCTTAGGTGCTTTGTCCTCGATTGGTCGACAAACATCTTCAGTGATGTCGTGATAGGTCTTGTGACCTAAGATGAGGGGCTCTCTAATTGCTGCTTCTTTGTGCATTACAACTGGATTTATTCAATTAATGACTTTTCTTATCTTCTGTTGCGGCATGTCCGTGTCCATGACCAGCTTCAGCTACTTGTATTTTTTCTAGCTCTGCGTTATGTTCGTTACGAACTTTCACTTTGAACCAAACATTCGGCTTAACGCCAACTTCTTCTAGTGCTTGGTATGAACGATTAGAATCAGCACTTTCACGTACTTTTGATTTTAAATCATTCCAGTCACCAACAACAATTGCGTTTGTTGGACAAGCATCGCTACAAGCAGTTGAATAATCACCATCCATAACTGGACGACCTTCTTTTTTCGCATCAAGTTTACCTGCTTGGATTCGTTGTACACAGAAAGAACATTTTTCCATTACACCACGTGTGCGGACAGTAACATCTGGATTCAAGACCATTCTTCCAAGATCATCCTGAGCAGGATTCACTTCCGTAAACTTCTTGTATGATGGATAGTTGAACCAGTTGAAACGACGTACTTTGTATGGACAGTTGTTTGCACAATATCTTGTACCAATACATCTGTTATAAGCCATTTGATTCAAACCTTCATTACTATGTGTTGTGGCAGCCACTGGACAAACAGTCTCACAAGGAGCGTGATTACAGTGGTGACACATCATTGGCATGTGAACAACCTTTGGATTAACGGCAGCAACTTCTGCTGCATGGTAATCAAATTTCTCATTACGAGTACCAACTGCTGCTTCCACATCAGATGCGAAGTAACGGTCAATACGTAACCAATGCATTTCACGACCACGACGAACTTCATCTTTTCCAACAACAGGAACGTTATTTTCAGATTGACAAGCGATAAGACAAGATCCACATCCAATACAAGATGATAAATCAACTGTCATACCCCAACGGTGACCAATTTTTTCAACTGGATGAGCATCCCACAAGTCAAATTCCGACATCGGTTTTTCAACGTGGTTTCCTTCTTTATCCAATTTTTGCAAGGTGTAAATAGGATTAAAGGCTTCTCTATCGTTGTTCTTATAGATATCAAGAGTTGTTTCACGCACAATTGAGTGACGTGCCATCACCGTGTGGTGAATTTGCGTTGCCGCAATTAAATATGTTCCTTCTGATTTAACAATTGATGCCTCAGCTTCAAATGCCATTGTACCATTTACGATATTTACAAAAGGGAAAACATTCGCACCAATTGGAGCAGGATTTCCATTCTCCAAGGTAGCGTTTCCACCATATTCTTTAGTTTGGAAAGCAGCTTTACCAATTTCTTCACCATTAGCACCACGACCGTAACCTAAGGCAATACCAAAAGTATCTTTCGCTTGACCAGGTAAAGGGTAAACTGGTAATGTAACTTCTTTACCATTTACTTTAACAGTTGCTAAATTCAATCCATTCTCTTGATCAAAAGAAGTAGCATATCCTGCTTCTTTCATTTCAACTGGATTCATGGTAATGTAGTTATCCCAAGTAACTTTCGTTAATGGATCAGGTAACTCTTGTAACCAAGGGTTATTTGCATGCATACCTGTTCCAATTGCAGCTTTTTGGTATAACACCACTTCTTTCGCTGAAGTTTTTGGCAATTGTGCAGCCAAGCCAGTTAAAGCAGCTTCGTTAAACGTAAGTGCAACAGCAGGAGCTGGTACATTCATGTCAACTGAACTGTTGTGCGTTGCCATACTCCAATAAGTATGGAAATCTGCATATTGCGTTTGCATTGGGAATCCGTTAGTTTCCCAAGTACGCTGAATATAATCGTATGCTACTTTCGAATCTTTTCCAGCTCTAGAAGCTTTACCAGCCCAAACAAGGAAAGACTCTAAAGAAGAAGCTGTATTGAACAATGGACGAATTGTCGGTTGACCAACAGCATAGTTAGTTGCTTTTGCATTGTAATCATTCCATCCTTCAAGAGCATGGTGATCTGGCGCAATATATTTACATTTTGAAGCTGTTTCATCTGCATGAGAAGCGAAAGAAACAGTGGTTCCAACTTTTGAAAGTGCTTCACCAAATTCTTTTCCTTTTGGATGCGTATAAACTGGATTTACACCAAGGAAAATAACCGCATCAGAACCATTGCCAGAAATAACGTTTGAAACAAACGTATTCATTTTAGCATCTTCAGATTTAAACAAGTTGATTGTATTGTTAAGATCAATTGTCTTACCATACGCTCCTAACTCATTGTTTAATTTGTTTGCTAAAACTTGAACTGCTTTATTATTTGATCCAGCAACAACAATTGATTCGCCTTTAGATGCTTTCAATGACTTAATTGCTTCATCAGCAACTTTTGCAGTTTCTTTATCCAAATCAACTGATACTCCTGTTGAAACGCCATATCCATTTTTAAGGATGTAAGCTAAGACATTTGCTTGTTGTGATGGCTTAATCATTCCACGGTAATCAGCATTTGAACCAGAAATTGACATCACTGACTCAAATTGGAAATGCTTAGACATCCACTCTTTATCTTCAGGATTGCGGCGTGTACCGTATTGTGTTGCGAATTGAGTAGGTAACAACCAAGTTCCTAAGAAATCAGCTCCAACAGAAACGATTGTTTTTGCTTTCGAGAAATCGTAATCAGGAATTAAATTCTTACCAAAAGTCGCTTCATTCGCTAAACGCATACCAGCGTAAGACGCTGCGTCATATTGAATATGTTCAAACTTATCAGAACCTTCAGTCGCACCAATAGCAGTTGCAAATTCCGCAATTGCCATTTGAAGTGAAGGACTAATGATTGTATTTGACACTAATGTTACCTTCTTGGCTGATTTTAAAGACGCTTTCAATGAATCGTCAATCTTCGACCAAGAAGTTTGTTTTCCATTTGAAGTAGGTCCTTGCAAACGAGCGCTATCATACAAACCTAAAACTGAGGCAATGATTTGAGCGTTTGTACCACCATTTGTGAAACCAAAATCTTTGTTTCCTTTGATGTAAATCGGTCTACCTTCACGTGTTTTAACAAGTATACTTGCGTAAGATACACCATCATAGTAAGTAGAAGCATACCATGTTGGCATACCTGGCATTACATTTTCTGGCTTATTTACGTAAGGAATTGCTTTGGTAACTGGCGCTTCACATGCCGCAACAGTTGCTGCTGCCACACTGAATCCAAGAAATTTCAAGAAATCACGTCTAGCTGTAGATGTCTCTTTTAAGTTTTCGTCACCAAGGAACTCTTCAACTGACATTTCAGCTGGAAATTCCTGCTCTCTTGATTTAAGAAACTCTGGTGTCTCCTTAAGTTCTTCAAGACCTTTCCAATATTTTCTAGTCATTCCCATATGCTATAATTCGGCTTCTTCAATTAATAAATTAATAGTGGCATTTAGCACACTCCCATCCACCTAATTCATTCACGGTAACTTTACCATCTTCTAGGTATTTACCATACAACGATTTATCATTGTTTAGCAAACGTTTGTGAATTTCATTATAATATCCATTGTTCTTTGAATCGATTGAACCAGTTGAAATTTCTTTCGCACCGTGACATTCGATACACCAACCCATGGTTAATGTTGGCTTAGTCAAAGGAATGTTCCCTTCGATTTTATTCAAGTCACCAACTGTTTGCACTTTTGGCGTTTCTACTTGCTTTGTCATGTCACCATGACACTGCTTACAATCTATACCACCAACTACAACGTGTTGTGAGTGATTGAAATAAACGTGATCAGGAAGAACGTGAACTTTATTCCAAACAATTGGCTTAGATTTTCCAGTGTATTTACCAGCTCCTGATGGATCCCATCCTGCTGCGTCGTATATTTTTGCAATTTGCTCTTGTTGCGCCGGGGTACGTCCGTTCACTTGTTTGTGACAGTTCATACATACGTTCACGGATGGAATTCCCGCTGATTTTGATTTTTCTACTGAACTATGGCAGTATTTACAATCAATTCCGTTCACTCCAGTGTGAATTGCGTGAGGGAAAGCAATTGGTTGGGATGGCTGATAATTCTCAACTACACCAATGCTATACAAGCCTAAGAAAAGTGTAACGATTAAACCGATAACAACTACTAATGTGCTAACTCCAACATATGTTTTGTACTTCCAAGCCCATGCTTTTAGTTCTTCAGCATACGTCAGGTGATCCATTGAATCTTTTCCTTGAGCTTCATTCGCAGCAAAATTTAACTGACGACGAACACCACCAACAGCCAAAATAATTGTAACAAAAATTACGCTAAGGATAATCCACATCCATCCATTTGAATCTTCTTCTTCAAGAGAATCGGCACCTGTCACAGCTCCTGCCGCACCATCTGTACCGCCTGCACCAGCAGCAGCTGGATCTGGAACGCCATCTACATATTCAAAAATAGCATCAATCTCTTCCTTTTTTAATTCAGGAAAAGCACTCATCGCAGTTGGCGACCATGTAGATACTGTTTGAGCATATGGATCTCCGGCAGCAGCAGTTTGCCAGTTATTAACCCATTGGTAAATGGAACCTTCTTTTGCCCCACCATCCGTCCATTTTTGACGAACTTGGAACAATTTTGGTCCAGTACCATTTTTGTGCGGTTGGTGACAACTTGCACATTTTGCCTTAAATAGGGCCTCCCCTTGGGCATTAGCTGTGAATGTTCCGGCAAAGAAAACAAGCATCAATGCGCTAAAACACCAATTTGATAAGTTTCTAAACATCTGACTTCTAGATATTTTCATGTAAAAAACTGTAAGTCTTACTCCAAAAATCGACTTTTTGGCTGTCGCAAATTTAGAAGAAAGGTTATATTCTATGACAGTTTTATGACAAATTTCTCATCATTAAGACTAATTTAAATTCATTCTAAATAAGCGTCAAAAGAGTGCAGGACTAATTAAATTTACATCCCTCTCATTGCAAAGAGTTTAGAATGACTAATAATAAAGGCGGCACAAAGTTTGACAAAAGATTTTGTAGATTTGTAATTGTTAAATTAATCAGAGCATTATGCGTAGTACCATTTATATACTTTTTAACCTTATCGCATTTTCTGTTTTTTCACAAGCAGACAATGTTAAAATCATCAAAGACGATCGAATTGAATCGCTGGTAAGACAAAAAAGTGTGATTATACCGCCAGCAACTTCTCCACAAATTAATGGCTATAGAATTCAATTAATATTTGATTCGAATAAACAACTAGTAGATGATGCTCGCTCAAAAGTGGTTTCGTCTAACCAACATTTAGATACATACATTCTTTACAACGCTCCTCATTTTGTTTTGAAGGTTGGGGATTTTCGTTCTAAACAAGAAGCTGAAAAAGTTAAATCATCTTTAGTTAGAGATTTTCCTGCCTGCTTTGTTGTGCGGGAAATGGTTAATCTTCCTAGAATTGATTAATTGGAGAAGAGAAACACATGAATGTTGAATTAAATAAAAAATATAAGCTGTGTTCACACACCATTATCAAAGCAATATTTGAAGAAGGTAAAACTATAAAACAATATCCGCTTCGTTCGATTGCCTTAGCCATTGAACCTGATTCAACTAAAGCAGCATTTCAACTAGTCATTTCAGTCCCGAAGCGTAATTTTAAAAAGGCACATGACCGAAATCGCATCAGACGCCAACTAAAAGAAGCGTTTCGACTCAATAAAGGAATTTTGGAGGAAAAATTAATTGAACAAAAACAACAGATTGCTTTATTTCTAGTTTATACTGAAAGAACACAATTAGAATATAAAGTACTTGAATCAAAAATGAAAAAATTAATTCAACAAATCACAATAGAACAAGGCCATGCATAAAAACAAAATTAGCGTCCTACTTTTTACCTTATTTATTAGCTTCAATGGGGCTTTTGGACAATCAAATGGATTTGAAGTATTAAAAAGTCTTGAGTTGATGGATCAAATCTATCAACATTTAGAAATGTACTATGTGGATGAACCGCAACCTGGAAAAATTTCCAAAACTGGTATTGATGCTATGTTAAAAGAACTAGATCCTTACACAGTATATTATCATGAATCAAATATTGAAGATTATCGTTTAATGACAACCGGGCAATATGGTGGAATTGGAGCTTTGATTCGTAAAATTGATGATTTCACCTTCATTGCTGAACCATATGAGGGTAACCCTGCTCATTCATCTGGACTTAGAGCGGGTGATAAAATACTTTCAATTGATGATAAAAGCATGAAAGGCGTTGCTTCTGACGAAGTTTCATCTGCACTGAAAGGACCAAAAGGGACGACTATTAAAATAGAAATTGAACGTGAAAAAGAAGGTAAAAAAATTATTTCTGTAACACGTGATGAAATTAAACTTGCTGATGTTCCATATTCTGGAATGTTAAACAGTGCAACGGGATACATTAAATTAAACAGTTTCACTCAAACTGCTGCAAGTGAAGTAAAAACTGCTTTCACCGCTTTGCAAGGACAAGGAATGAAAAACTTGGTGCTTGATTTACGTGGTAATGGCGGTGGACTCTTAATTGAAGCGGTAAAAATTGTAAACATGTTTGTCAAAAAAGGAGAAACTGTTGTTACGACTAAAGGACGCGTAGCTGAAGAGAATCGTGTCTATCAAACATTAGAAAATCCGATTGATTTAACAATACCATTAACGATTCTAATGGATGAAGGCTCTGCTTCCGCTAGTGAAATCGTTGCAGGAAGCATACAAGATTTAGACCGTGGGGTAATTATCGGAACAACTTCATATGGGAAAGGATTGGTGCAACGCACTTACGACCTAAAATATGGATCGAAAGTAAAATTAACGATCGCTAAGTACTATACACCATCAGGACGTTGTGTTCAACGTTTAGAATATTACGACAAAGAAGATGGTAAACGTCCATCCGAAATTCCTGATTCACTAATTAAAATATTCAAAACGGTTAATGGAAGAGATGTTATTGATGGTCGAGGAATTGAACCGGATGTAAAAATAGACGAGCGTGAAATGAGTCGATTAACTGCAACAATTTATTCGAAGAATTTTCTATTTAATTATGCAACCAACTATTTCTACAGTCACCCTGAAATAGCTCCAGCTGGAGAATTTGCATTGTCTGATAGCGATTACGAAACTTTTAAAGCGTATGTTTTAAGTCAAGAATTCACCTATTCAACTGCTTCTGAAGAAATGTTGAAGAAAATGAAAGAGACAGCCGAAGAAGAGGGTTTTTATGAAGATGCATCTGCCGAATATGAGGCCTTATTAACGAAAGTCCATCCTTCAAAAGAAAGAGATTTAGAGAAATTCAAAAATGAAATAACTGAACTACTTGAAAATGAAATTGTTTCTCGTTACTACTTTCAAAAAGGTAGAGCAAAAGATGCATTTCGTCATGATCCAGCAGTGAAAAAAGCAATAGAAGTAGTTGAAAATGTAAGTGAGTATAACACTATTTTGAAAAAATAACCGTTAGTTCAAAAAACTACGCTTACTATGCCTTATCGCAACCTGGGTAACAAGGCTCATACATATATTCATTTATCATCCATTTGTGGAATTGCGATTGGATTGCCATTAAATAAGGTCGTCCTATCTATTTCTCTAATGATAGGTATATTGAATTTAATCGTTGAGGCAAACTTCAGAACGTATTGGAATAATCTTAAAGAAGCTAAAATTACTTGGCTGATTAGTAGCTTTTGGTTATTGCATGTCGTTGGACTTCTTTGGACAAGTGAAATGAATTTTGGATTAAGTGACATCCGAATAAAATTACCATTGATTGTCATTCCATTGATTTTAACATGTAAACCGATCACTGAAAGAAAAGAAATCAATTATATATTCTTGTCATTTATCGGTTCCTTGATATTTACATCATTTTATAATTATTTATCCTACATCGGGATAATTCATGATTACAAATACAATGACATAAGAGGTTTATCACTTTTCGGTTCGCATATACGTTATGGAATCCTAATAGCTATCGGTGCAATGCTCTCGTTGTATTTATTTTTCTCGCAACAAAAAATCAAATGGCTTTTCGCCATGCTCTTTGCTTGGTTTGCATTTTACACATTTTATAGTCAAATTATTTCAGGGGCCTTAGCATTCGGTATTGGTGTAATTGCTTATCTGCTTTTTTACATTTACCAATACAAACGTCAATTATTCATCCTATCGAGTCTTATTTTAGTTTTGCTGCCGACTTTTGTGCTTGTATATATGTATCAATCAAAAGAGACTAAACCAGCAAAATTGGACTTAGCAGCACTTGATCAAACAACCAAAAAGGGGAACGCATATGTTCATAGTACACTAGGTAGTCAGCATCCAAATGGGCAATACATATTTGTAAATCTTTGTGAGGTAGAACTAAGAGAAGAATGGAATAACGTTTCCACTTTCGATTACGATGGTAAGGATAAAAAAGGTCAAATTCTTCGCTACACATTAATGCGCTACATGACCTCGATGGGATTGAAAAAAGACGCTCATGATTTTAAACAACTGCAGCAGTCAGATATCTTAAACATTGAAAATGGCAATGCAGATATCAATGATACTAAATCAGGTATTTTAGCTCGAGTTAGTGGAATTCGTTTTCAAATTCAAAACAACATTGATCCAAATGGTCATTCTTTACTACAAAGAATCGAATACTGGAAAACAGGATGGCAAATCGTAAAAACAAATTGGTTAATTGGCGTTGGAACCGGTGATACTCAAGTTGCTTTTGACAAACAATATGACCGCGACAATTCCCCTTTAGTGAAGGAAAACAGGTTGCGAGCGCACAATACTTATTTAACAGTATGGATTACCTTTGGAATAATTGGAATAGGATTGTTTGTTTGGCTGATTGCATTTTACCTCAAAACAAGTCTTCTTTTAAATCATCCGCTTGCCTTTGTGTTTATTCTGATTGCCTGTTCCACCTTCCTCATTGAAGACACCTTAGAAACGCAAACAGGAGTAACACTATTCGCTTTCTTTTATGCCCTATTAAGTGTAAAAATTAATCCTTATCGTTCTTAAAGATATTTTTCACTTCCTTGCCAAGTCGCTGAATTTTCTCCATCCCAGCTGAAATTGCATTTGAATCAAATTCTTCATAATTCACATACAAATTATCCATTTGATTTTGAGATGGGTAAATCAATATCTGATCATTATCCACATAGCCCTTCTCCAATTTAGTTGGAAAAGAATCTACAGCCGAAGAATAGGAAACCCCTCCGCTTCTTGCTGAACAGTATATCATTAAATTATCATTCGATTTTTTACCATGTAAAATAAAGAAATCATCAACCTCATCAATTTCATACAATTTTGTGTGTCCAGCATATCTGCGTGACTCAGCGATTTTCCCCCATTTTTCAAAAGTAGATGTGGTTGCATAAAGATCTATAGGAATGTTTAATTCTCTTCCTAATCGAATAATTCGTTCTGTCCATTCAATGAAACTCATTTCCAATTCAGCCAATTTTGGACAAATCACAACAATCTTATTGTAGGCTGCCGAAGGGCGATTTAATTGACAGAAAAAGATAGTTTTATCACATACTGATAATAAATGATCTCGATCATCACCAACAATTCGCTTTAGTAAATTAATGTTTTGACTGTCATTGATTACAACTATGTCTCTGCTTTGAGGTCCAAATATACCATTTTATAGAATTGATAATACTGAATTAAAGTGACTTCTAAACTGAATTCACTAACTTTGCAAAAAAAATAAGCTATGCGCTTCGAATTATCCAAAGATTTTCTTGAATTGCTTCGTTCCAAAATTGAGGAACAAGACCTTCTATGGATAAACGAGAACCTACTTGGTCTTCACTTCGCAGACATCGCTGAAATACTAGATAAATTATCCAACGACGAGGCAAAATACATCTATTTTCAATTAGAAGAAGAAGTTCAAGCCGACGTTTTAATGGAGCTAGAGGAAGAGGTGCGTGATCGCTTTTTAGCATCACTTTCTTCCAAAGAAATAGCAGACCAACTGGAAAACCTGGATTCCGATGATGCCGCCGATATCTTAGGTGATTTATCAGATGAAAAAATCCAAGAAGTCATTTCTCACATGGAGGATGATGAAGCCGCAGAAGACATTGTAGATCTATTGAACTATGATGAAGATACTGCAGGTGGATTGATGCAGAAAGAGTTCATTCAAGCGAAACTTGATTGGCCAGTTGACCGTTGTTTAGTTGAACTGCGTCGTCAAGCAGAAGACGTAGAAAAAGTCTATACCATTTATGTTGTAGATGATTTAAACAAGCTTGTTGGGGTTCTTTCTTTGAAGCGATTGTTATTTGCTTCTCCAAAGACAAAAATCATTGATTTATACCAAGGCAAAAATATTATATCGGTTAAAACGTCCGATGACAGTGAAGATGTTGCCAAGGTAATGGAGAAATACGATTTGGTTTCTGTCCCGGTTGTTGATTTACAAAATAAACTAGTAGGTCGAATTACCTTAGATGACGTTGTGGATGTTATCAAGGAGGAAGCAGATAAAGATTTCCAATTGGCATCGGGTATCTCTGAGCGTATCGAATCAACCTTTAGTGTTTGGCGAATTACACGTGCGCGAATTCCTTGGTTAATTATTGCTATGTTGGGTGGGACATTAGGTGCTCAAGTAATTGCAAATTTTGAAGTTGGGATTACACAAATTCCTGCCTTGGCTTTCTTTATTCCATTAATTACAGCGATGGGTGGAAATGTAGGTGTACAATCTTCGGCAATTGTTGTGCAATCACTTGCAAAAGGAAATGATCAATTTGGAAGTATCATGCAAAAACTCTCCAAAGAAGCACTCGTTGCGCTTGTAAATGGATTAATTCTATCCTCAATTATATTTGGAATTGCTTATTATTTTGAAAATTCTACATTGGGATTAGTGGTAAGTATTTCACTTTTCACCGTAATCGTATTCGCTGCCATCTTTGGAACGCTCATTCCTTTGGTGTTAAATCACTATAAAATAGATCCAGCATTAGCTACCGGTCCGTTCGTTACTACGCTTAATGATATCGTTGGATTATTTATCTACTTCACTATCGGAATGCTGTTGTATCAAATTTAGCATTGAGAACTTGGTTTTAAGATTTGCTTCTTGGTTCAAAAATTAATACTTTAGTTATATGGAAATTCAATTTCAGTCAAAAAGTGAAAGTAATAAACAACAAGAGCAGGCCTTCTTAGCTTTGAGTCCCGTTGACCGTTTTATTGCCTTTATTCGTCTTTCAAATCAAATTTTGAAATTCCCTACGAAAGCAAGTACCGAAACTAAAAGTAATTTTGTTTTAGAATTGAAGAAAAAATGCTAGACGATTGGGATTCAAATATTTTAACTTTTCTTGAGCTCTGCAACAAGCATGATGTTAGAATGCTTATGGTTGGGGGCGGTGCAGTTAATTTTCATGGGTATCAGCGTCATTCTGCAGATGTGGATTTCTGGCTCGAAACAACGAATGAAAACCTCTTAAAATTAATTCGCGTATTGAATGAAATGGGTTATGAGGTCAACGATTTTCCTGAAAGTGTTAAAAATCAAGAACAGAATATTTCAATGAAATTTTCACCAACGAGTATTGCAATTGAATTAATTACTCGATTTTCCGTTAATCGTTCATTTGATAAAGCTTATAATGAAGCAGAAATTGCTCAAGTTGAAGGTTATCCATTATTGAAATGGAACGTACTTAATTTTGATGATTTAATTACGAGTAAAATTAAATCATCACGGGCGAAAGATCTTCTTGACATTCAAGAATTGAAAAGATTAAAAAAAGATTAAAAAACTAAAGTTCAATAAAGGTTTAAGCGTAGCTGCATTTATTTTTTTCTTTCCTTTGAGCACGAATCCTTGAAACATGAAAATAATATTCCTCGATAGCGTACACACTATATTAGAAGAACGCATGAAAGCTCAAGGCTATACGTGTATTCTTGCAGCCGATTTACCGAAAGATGAGTGTTTGAAACTAATTCAAGATGCTGATGGAATCGTAATTCGCTCTCGATTTACCATGAATTCAGAATTTTTACAATTTGCTCCGAATTTAAAATTCATTGCGCGATCAGGAGCCGGAATGGAGAACATTGACACTGTCTATTGTGAAAAACGAAAGATTATCCTCTTTAATGCCCCTGAAGGAAATAGAAACGCGGTTGGAGAGCATGCTTTAGGAATATTACTTTCGCTCATGAATAAATTGCATACAGCAGATCGAGAAGTTAGAACTGGAAAGTGGGATCGTGAAGGAAATCGGGGAATTGAACTGGATGGAAAAACAGTTGGAATCATTGGATTTGGAAACAACGGAAGCGCTTTTGCTAAAAAGCTACGCGGGTTTGATGTGAAATTAATGGCCTACGACAAATATAAAAGTGATTTTGGAGATCATTTTGTCATGGAATGTACCTTGGAGGCAATTTTGCAGAATGCAGATGTAATCAGCTTTCATGTCCCACAAAATGAAGAAACCATATACATGGCCAATCAATCGTTTTTTGATGCTGTTCAAAAATCAATCTTTTTGCTCAATCTCTCTAGAGGAAAAATTGTTCAAACATCAGCCTTAGTTGCCGCAATGAAGTCTGGGAAAGTTATTGGCGCTGGATTAGATGTCTTGGAATACGAGAAAAGTAGTTTTGAGTCCTTCTTTGAACAAGAAATTCCTTCAGATTTTTCTTACCTCTTGCAATCAGATCAAGTTATTCTAACTCCGCATGTTGGTGGATGGACCAATGAAAGTTATTTCAAATTAAGTGCTGTGCTTGCTGACAAAATTATTGGTCATTTTTCGGAAGAATAAGAGTTGGCTTCGAGAGCATTTCGACCCTTCGACAATGCTCAGGGGAGTCTTGCCCAATATGTCACCTCATTCAACAATGCATCAACTCACTCGCAACAAATTTCCAAAGTATAAATCCTTTCCGGTTGTAGTTTGCATCCAGAGTTCACTTACTTCTATTGATTTATGCTTGAAATAGCGATTGGCAAGTGATTTAATGGTATTGATTTCAAGTGTAGGAGAATAAGTATTCATAACTAAAAAACCATCTCGCGAAAGCAATGCTGCTGCGGTTGACATTAATTCTTCAATTTTATCTTCCAACTTCCACTTCTCCCCTTTTGCTCCGAGTCCCCAAGCAGGTGGATCCATCACAATACCTTTGTATTTGTTACCCCTTTTTTGTTCTCGTGCAGCGAATTTCATTGCGTCTTCTAATACCCATTTGATATCAGTCAAGCCGCTTGTTTCCATGTTCACTTTTGCCCAAGAAATCAATTGTTTGACAGAATCAACATGAATTGTATCTGCACCAGCACACTTTGCCGCGCAAGATGAAGCACCCGTGTAGGCAAATAGGTTTAAAAATTTATCGTTTTTAGCTAGTCTTTTTTCGATGAATTCCCAATTTGTCTGTTGTTCAGGAAATAAACCTAGGTGTTTGAATTTGGTCAACTCAAGCTGAAACTTTAATGTTTCATAGCCAATTATCCATTTTTCAGGAGCGCTTTCTTTGAGTTTTTTCCAAGTACCAGATTGACCACTTTTGGAAATAAATTCCCAATGCGCTAATTCCTTCCATTCATCAAAGGGTTTTCCTGAGTGAAAATAGGCTTGAACTTCTGGACGAATCGTATAAACACTACCCCAACGCTCGAGTTTTTTTCCCCCACCAGCGTCGATTAATTCATAATCTTCCCATGCTAATGAGTAGGTTTTCTCTTGCGCCATGATAAATTAACGGGTACGAGGCATTTTCTTGCGACCACCCATCATTTGCGCCATACGCATTTGATTTTTTGAAGGTGCCATTTTCATTTGACCTAACATTTGGTTGATTTGTTCTTTCATCATACCGGTGTTATCCAAACGTTTTGCTTCCGCCAATAATTTTTCTGCTTCCGCTTTACGACCAGTTTGAGCACAAATACCAGCTAGGTGCATACGAGCAACAGCATTATCTTGTCCCGTTCTAAGTCCTAAACCAATTGCTTTACGTAAGTATTGTTCACTCTTAGAAAAACCAAATTCATGTGTATTCATTACCGCTTGTAAAAACAACACATATGCATGCTGCTTGCGAGGAAGCATTTGCGGAGCACCAATTCGATTGATGTATTTCTTTGCTTTTTCTGTGTTTCCAACGCGCATTTGATTCAAGGCTAAAATCATATTTTCATTTCGGAAGAAAGACAAAATGATGATTGCTGTTACAAAAATGAAAGTTATTCCCCATCCCCAGTGACCTGAAACGAACAAATAAACGTTAAAGAAAAGTGCTAAAGCTGCAATTGCGCAGCGAATAATAAATCCAGTCATAATTAATCAATTGTTGCAATACATTTTAATTCAATTGCGATCGGTGTTGGTAATGAATTTATCTCAACAGTCGTTCTACAAGGCATGTTATCTTTGAAATATTCAGCATATACGCGGTTGTAAGTATGAAAATCGCGTTTCATATTCACTAAAAACACTGTGACATCTACTAAGCTATCCCAATTCGATCCAGATTCTTCTAAAATCACACGAACATTGTCAAATACGCTTCTGCACTGTGCTTCAAAATCAAATTCGATGAAATTACCGTTTTTGTCTAAAGTTAGTCCTGGAACACCAGAATCAGTTGCATCTGATCCGGCAACTCTTGGTCCAACACCTGACAAAAACAATAGATTACCAACTTTTCTAGCGTGTGGGTACATACCAACTGGCTTTGGCGCCTTGCTTGTTGAAATACGTGTTTGATCTGACATGCGTTTGAATTTTGCACAAATATAGGAAATTGAATTCGTGTAGAAGATATAGGCAGGCGAAAAAGCGAAAAGCAATCTTGTCATGCCATTATTGACAATTTGGTATTATTTTTGTCTTGTGCGTTTCAACTTTTACGAATCTATGAGATACTTTAAATTTTTTCTTTCCGCTTTGATTTTATTCAGCTTAACCTCATGTATTGAGATTATTGATGATGTAACGGTAAAGAATGATGGTTCTGGAACAATGAAATACACCATTAATTTAAGCGCTAGCAAAGTAAAAATCAATTCAAT
>ERZ888423.1705-NODE-1705-length-18233-cov-11.703103_pt1 | contig 18233 bp, 18 predicted proteins | sample MGYA00520523_ERZ888423 | MGnify/ENA primary metagenome ERZ888423 (study PRJEB32303, sample SAMEA104408611) | aquatic metagenome | biome: Brackish water; feature: Pelagic; material: water | place: Baltic Sea | collected 2014-06-08T10:24:00 | depth 30,27 m ...
ACGGCGCGCAGCTGGTGCCTCCGGCCGACACCGAGATCGAGACGGCGATCGCCGAGACGAAGCATCACCGGGCGGCCTTCATGCGCGCGACAATGCAAGCGGCACAAGAATTGGACATGCGCGTCTACGCCGTCGATTTGAACGCACAGCTCCATGATCTACGCGGTCAACAATCAGCGCTGCCGGAGATCTATGACCTAAAAGACTATAGCGCAGGACAGGCGTTGGGACGACGCCTTCGCAGTAAAGGTTCGCACGGCATCGCCTATGACAGCGTGCGCCGGGCAGGCGGATCCTGTGCGGCAGTATTCAAGCCGCCCGTCCTCTCCAACTGTCGGCAAGAACGGCATCTCTGCTACGTGTGGGACGGTAAGGATATTGGGCTAGCATATGAGAAGCGCGAGCTAGGATAGCGCCAAATCAGGGCTGCCCTATAGGTCCATAGCCCGCGTTGATTGAAGGGCATGGCCCGCGAGCGCGAGGGATCCGCAGATCAGGATTGGCGCATCGGCGGGGGCGTGCGCGGCCGCGGCATCGACCGCGGCCTCCAGGCTGTCATAGGGCGTCGCGGCGAGGCCAGCCGCTGCGGCCGCCGCCGCCAGGGCGGCTGCGGGGTAGGCGTCGACCGCCGGGATCGCGATGCAGGCGACCTCGGAGACGGCCGGCCGCAGCGCCGCCAGAAAGCCTGTCGCATCCTTCCGCCGGAGCATGCCGACGATCGCCGTCGGCCGCAGCGGCCAGGCCTTGATCGCGCCCGCAAGCGCCCGCGCGGCGGCTGGATTGTGGCCGCCGTCGATCCAGAGCGGGCGGCCCTTGGCGCGCGCCGCGAGCGGGCCGTCGGTCAAGCGCTGCAGGCGCCCCGGCCATTCGGCCTCGGTCAGCGCCGACGCCGCATGCGCGGCCGTCAGCTTGAAGCCGGGCAGGCGGTTCAGCGCCGCGAGCGCCAGGCTGGCGTTGCCGATCTGCCAGGGCCCGGCAAGCGCCGGCGCCGGGAGGCGGAACTGGCGAGCGCCGTCCGTGAACGTCATGCCGTCCGCCGTCGCCGCCGCATGCCATTCGACGCCGCCGAGAGCCATGGCGACGCCCGCGGCTTCCGCTGCTTCCCGGAGCGCCTGGAGCGCCGCCGGCGCCTGGGGCGCCGCGACAAGCGCCGCGCCGGGCTTGATGACGCCCGCCTTGGCCCGCGCGATGTCGCCAAGCGTCGGCCCCAGGAATTCCATATGGTCCATGTCGATCGGCGTGACCGCGACGACGGCCGGATGGGGAAACACGTTGGTCGCGTCGTCCCGCCCGCCGAGACAGACCTCGACCAGGGTCACGTCCGCCGGTTCTTCCGCGAACAGCAGAAAGGCGGTCGCCGCCAGGCATTCGTAAAACGTGATCGGTTGGCCGGCGTTGATGCGCTCGACCCGCTCCAGCGCCCCGATCAGGTCCGCCTCGTCCATTAGCCGGCCCCGGCGGCGGATGCATTCGCCGAACCGGATAAGCGGCGGCGAAGTGAAGACGTTCGTCGTCAGCCCCGCGGCTTCCAGCCCGGCCCGCAGAAAGGCGACGGTCGACCCCTTGCCGTTCGTCCCTGCCACATGGATGACGCGCGGCAATCGCCGCTCGGGCGAGCCAAGCGCCTGAAGGAGCCGCGAGACGCGGTCGAGGCCAAGCTCGATCGTCGCGCCGTGGAGGGTGTGGAGACGCTTGAATACGGCCGATTGCGCGACCGCCGGCGTCACGTCCTGGGCTCGGCCTTTGTCGCTTCGGCTTGTTTCGTTTCTGGCTGTTTCGGCTCGGTCGCTCGCGCCCGGGACGCTTTGCCGCCGGGCTTCAAGGCGACTCCCGCTTGCGCCGGCGCGGCCGCATCGGCTTTCGCTGTGTCCGCGACCAGCGCTGGCAGATTCGCCACGGCGCGCGTCGGCTGCATCAGCAAGCTGAGGACGCGGCCGAGCGTCGCTTTCATCTCGGCCCGCGTCACGACCATATCGATCATGCCATGGTCATAGAGGTATTCGGCGCGCTGAAAGCCTTCGGGGAGCGTCTGGCCGATGGTTTCCTTGATGACGCGCTGTCCGGCGAAGCCGATGCCAGCGCCCGGCTCCGCGATCGCAATATCGCCTAGCATGGCGAAGGAGGCCGATACGCCGCCCGTCGTCGGATCGGTCAGGACGACGATGTAGGGCAGGCCCGCATCCTTCAGCATGCCAAGCGCGGCGACCGTCCGCGGCATCTGCATCAGGGACAGGATGCCTTCCTGCATGCGCGCGCCGCCGGACGCGGTGATGGCGACGAACCCGGCCTTCCGCTCGATCGCGGCGCGGACGCTCGCGACGAACCCGGCGCCGACCGCCGCGCCCATCGACCCGCCCATGAAGGCGAAGTCCAGCACGGCGACGACCGCGGGCATGCCATCGATTCGGCCCGCGGCAGCCTTCAAGGCGTCGCCCGGTCCGTTCTTGTTGACGGCGTCCTTCAAGCGGTCGGTATAGCGCTTCTGGTCCCGGAATTTCAGCGGGTCGGCCGGGGTTTGCGGCATGGTCAGCACGTCGTGCCCGTCCGCGTCGAACAGCAGGTCGAAGCGCGCCTTGGCGCCGATCCGCATGTGATGGCTGCAGTTCGGACACACCATCTGGGCGCGGTCGAGGTCCTGATGAAAGATCATCTGGCCGCAGGCGGGACACTGGCGCCAGAGATCGCTCTGGGTCGGCGTCCGCCGGACGAGTTGCTGAATGCGCGGACGAACGTAGTTCTCGATCCAGCTCATGCTTTCGCCCTCACAGCGTCGCTCATCGTCCGCGCCAGGGCCAGGACGTCCTCGACGAGGCCAGGCCTGGCCTTGCCGTCCGCATCGAGGTTCGACGCAATCCGCTCGACGATCGCGGAGCCGACGACAGCCGCATCGGCGACGCGCGAGACCGAGCCCGCCAGTTCCAGCGTCCGGATGCCGAACCCGACCGCGAGCGGCAGATCCGTGTGCCGGCGCAAGCGAGCGGCCGCGGCCGCGATCGAGTCGAGGGACGGCGTCCGCGTGCCGGTAATGCCAGCGATCGAAACGTAATAGATGAAACCGGAGGCATGCTTCAACACCTTCGGCAGGCGCACATCGTCCGTGGTCGGCGCAATCAGGCGCACGATATCGATGCCGACGGCCTGGATCGGCTCGCGCAGTTCGGCCTCTTCCTCGGGCGGCAGATCGACGGTGATCAGGCCATCGACGCCTGCCGCTGCAGCAGCTTCGGCGAAGGCGGCGCAGCCCATGCGGTAGATCGGATTGAAGTAGCCCATCAAGACGATTGGCGTCATCTGGTCCTGCTTGCGGAAATCTGCGATCAGGCCAAGCGTCTTGCGCAAGCTGGCGCCGGCTTTCAGCGCGCGGAGCCCGCCCGCCTGGATGGACGGGCCGTCAGCCGCCGGATCGGTGAACGGCACGCCGACTTCAATGATGTCGGCCCCCGCGCCCGGCAGCCCCGCCAGGAGGGCGGCGAATGTCGCCGGGTCCGGGTCGCAGGACGTCAGGAAGGGCACGAAACCGCCGCGGCCTTCGGTTTTGAGCGCCTTGAAGCGCGCTTCGAGACGGCTCATGTCTTGATGCCCAGGCGTTCGGCGACGGCGTAAACGTCCTTGTCGCCCCGACCGCACATATTCATGATGACCAGATGGTCGGCCGGAAGATCGCCGGCCCAGCGGATCAGGAACGCCAGCGCATGGGCAGGCTCGAGCGCCGGGATGATCCCTTCGAGCGTCGCGCAAAGCTGGAATGCCGCAAGCGCCTGATCGTCGGTCGCGTTGACGTAGTTCACCCGCCCCTGATCGGCGAGCCAGGAATGCTCCGGCCCGATGCCGGGATAGTCGAGCCCGGCCGAGATCGAATGGGCTTCCAGGATCTGGCCGTCGTCATCCTGCAAGAGGTATGTGCGATTGCCGTGCAGCACGCCGGGCGAGCCGCCGCCGATGGCCGCCGCATGCTCGCCGGTCTCGACGCCGCGCCCCGCCGCCTCGACGCCGTACATCGCGACCGACGGTTCGTCCAGGAACGGGTGGAACAGGCCGATGGCGTTGGAGCCGCCGCCGATGCAGGCGACGAGGGAGTCGGGCAGACGGCCTTCCGCCGCCATCATCTGCTCCCGGGCTTCCCGGCCGATGACCGACTGGAAGTCCCGCACCATTTCCGGATAGGGGTGCGGGCCGGCGGCGGTGCCGATGACGTAATAGGTGTCGTGGACGTTCGCGACCCAGTCCCGGAGGCCTTCGTTCATGGCGTCCTTCAGGGTCTGCGCGCCTGACGTCACCGGCCGGACCTCCGCGCCCAGGAGTTTCATCCGCGCGACGTTCGGCGCCTGCCGGGCGACGTCGGTCGCGCCCATGTAGACGACGCAAGGCAGGTCGAACAGCGCGCAGAACGTGGCGGTCGCGACGCCATGCTGGCCGGCCCCGGTTTCCGCGATGATCCGCGTCTTGCCCATGCGCTTCGCCAGCAGCACCTGGCCCAGCACGTTGTTGGCCTTGTGGCTGCCGGTATGGTTCAACTCATCGCGCTTGAAGTAGATCTTCGCGCCGCCGAGATGCCGGGTCAGCCGCTCCGCGAAATAGAGCGGGCTCGGCCGGCCGACATAATGCGCCAGATAATAATCCATCTGCCGCTGGAATTCGGGGTCCTGGCGGGCGGCATAGTAGGCCTTCTCCACTTCCAGGATCAGCGGCATCAGGGTTTCCGCGACATAGCGGCCGCCGAACAGGCCGAAGCGGCCATATTCGTCCGGGCCGCCGCGGAAGGAATTCGCGCCCACTGGGTTCATCGGACTGGGGTTCTCTCGAAAAAGGGGAATCCGGATCGATCTCGCGCCGGACAATAGCCCCAGGACCCGGATTTTCCAACCGTCAGGCGGCGTCCGCCGCCTTGAGAAATGCCGCGATCCGCGCCGGGTCCTTCTCGCCGCGCGTCCGCTCGACGCCGGACGAGACATCGACCGCCGTCGCGCCGGTCATGTGGATCGCTTCGACCACATTCTCCGGCGTCAATCCGCCGGACAGCATCCATGGTCCGACGGGCTGCGCGGCCGCCAGCAGCGACCAGTCGAACGCCCGGGCGTTGCCGCCCGGCAGCGCGCCTTCCGTCGCCGGCGGCTTGGCGTCGAACAGCAGCATGTCGGCGCAGTCCCGCCAGGCATTCGCCGCCGTCAGGTCGAGGGCGGTCGCGATCGGCGTCGCCTTGATCACGGGCAGGCCGAAGCGAGCCCGGATCTGGCGCGTCCGCTCCGTCGTTTCGTCGCCGTGCAATTGCAGGATATCCAGCGGCGTCGCCGCCAGGATCGTCGCGATCTCGATATCCGAGGCGTTGACGATCAGGCCGACGCGCTTCGCCAGCCCCGCCGCCGCCGCCGCGAGCGGCTCAGCCGCTATGGGCGCGATCGCGCGCGGCGATGGCGGATAGAACACGAAGCCGACATAAGCCGCGCCGCCGGCAAGGGCGGCGGCGAGGCCGGCTTCGTCCTTCAAACCGCAGATTTTAACATCGATGCGGGCCATCAGAGGTGTTTATCCCCTTCGTCATCGGGCGTCGGCAAGCGCCGGACGCCCGGCGTCAAGCGCCAGAATGCGCTGATCAACCCAAGGAATAGTAAACTGAACGGCGACAAAATCAGCGGCGCCCGCCATGCAGCCATTAACGCCAACGTCCCGGCGATCGTCATGATTACCGTAATCTGCATCGCGGCCTCGCTCGTGTCGAAGATGCCGACCGCCACCCCGACGGCGATAAGACCGATGCCGGCGCCGACGCCGAACCACCGATCGAAGCGACGACCGTACACATCGTCATAAAGCGCTCTATCACGCCAATTTAGCCGCGCCATGGCAACCTGGGCCTCACCGACGTCCGCCGCACGGCAGACCTATCGGATAGTTATGAATGGGCAAGCGTTGACGCTTGGTAACCCTTGGGCTCGGACAGGCTTTGCGCCGGGCAAGGATTGTGCCTCACGCCAACCTGCCGCACCCGCCGTTCGGGACGCTCCGCCGCTCGTCGTCGCCGCCGGAAACAGGCGCTTCAGGCCGCAACTTCCCGGCTTGTGGATTGCGTCTCGCTGCTTTGGGCCGCCTTGAGCGCGGCTTTCAGGCGATCGATCTCGACCGCCGCATCCCGGCCGTCCCGCATTGCCTGGCGCAGTTGCCGGCGCGCCTGACCGGCCTTCATCCAGCCGCCGAACCATCCCAGCACGAACCCGATGACGACCGCCCCCAGAATGGGCGCGAACAAGGGCACAGCGACCCGAATATCCAGCGGCCAGAGACCGAGCGCGACGATGTCGCGGTTCGCCATGGAAAAGAACACCGCCAGCGCCAACAGCGCCAGCATCAGGATCAGGCCAATGGCGCGCATCGTACATCCTTCGAGTCTGGGCGCGTCTGGCGCGCCGACACATTCAAGACCAGGCGCGCGTCGCGCGCCGACACTTCAGGGCCAGTCGCGCCGACGAACGGACTGGCGCCGCAGCTTTCGCCCGGCTCCCAAGGTCTAGGCCAATACCGGCGCGGGGAGCAATCCCACAGGCGGAATATCAGCGCCCGCCGTCCGCCGCGACTTCAGCAATCGTCGTCGTCGTCGTCGCCATCGTGGCCGTCGTTCAGCCGGTCGCGCAGTTCTTTCCCGGTTTTGAAGTAGGGCGCGTTCTTCACGCCGACCGGGACCGTTTCGCCGGTCCGTGGATTGCGACCCTGGCGCGCATCCCGCCGCTTCACGGAAAACGCCCCGAAGCCGCGCAGTTCCACCCGGTCGCCATCCGCCAAAGCGTCGGAAATGGAGCCGAACACGGTCGCGACGACGCGCTCCGCGTCCCGCGCCAACAGGTGCGGGTTTCGATGCACCAATTGGGCGATCAGTTGCGATCTGGTCATTCCATTGAACCTCCCCGCCGCCTGCAAAAGCTCAGCTTAACGCAAGCCATCCCCCGGCGCCAATGGCCGCCAAAGCGCCAGCAGGCCGCTCATCGCGATCTCCCGAACGCCGGACGGCCGGCCGACGACATAGGCCAGCGCGTCGCTGAGAAAGCCGCCGCGCTCCAATTCGGGCTCCGGCGTAATATCCGCCGTCGGCAGCGTCTCCGCGATCGCCTTCTCGGCGGCGAGCCACTGGCGCGCCGCGGCTTCGTCCCCAAGTTGATCGATCAGGTTGAGATCGAGCGCGGTCTGCCCGGTCACGACCCGGCCGTCACGGATAATCGCCGTCTGGGACGGGCTCAAGTTCCGGCGATCCGTCACCATCGCCAGGAACATCAGGAACAGCTTGTCGACCATGTCCTGCGCTTGCTCGCGCGCCGCGGGCGGCGATTCCTCAAAGGGCGAGGGCAGAGCTTTCAGGTCGCCGCTGCGCCAGACATCCATGTCGACGCCGACCTGATCCATCAAACGGCTGATCCGGGGCGACTGGAAGATCACGCCGACCGAGGCGGTGATCGACCCCCGGCTGGCGAGCACACGGTCGGCGGCGACGGCGGCCATATAGCCGCCGGACGCCGCCACATCGTCGATCACGGCCACCACGGGCTTGTTGGCCGCAACCGCCCGAACCTGCTGGTGCAAGGCGTCGCTGCCGACAAAGGTGCCGCCGGGGCTGTTGATCAACAGCACCAGCGCCTTGACGTCTGCATCCTCCGCGACCGCCTTCAAGGCGTCCCTGCGGTCGTCGTCGCTGACGATCACGCCCGTGACCTTTAGCACGGCCACGCGCGGACCGTCCGTCGGAAAGGCGTCGGACAGGCCGAGCGCCTTCACCCAGGCGAGAACGGCGAACGCCGCCGCCAACGCCGCGACGGATCGCCAGACGACGACCCGCCGCGTCAGGCGACGGCGATCCGCGACCGCTTCAGGCGGCAACGCCACCGGGACCGCCTAGTTGTCGTCTTGCTGGCGGTTCCGGAGCGCAGCGCCCAGGATATCGCCCAGGCTTGCGCCCGAGTCGGACGATCCGAACTGCGCCATCGCTTCCTTTTCCTCGGCGATTTCGTTCGCCTTGATCGAAAGCGTGATCCGCCGGTTGTTGCGATCGATCTGCATGACCATGGCGTCGATCCGCTCGCCGACGGCGAACCGCTCCGGCCGCTGATCGCCGCGTTGGCGGGCCAGATCCGAGCGACGGATCGAGCCGGTCAGGTCATTGCCGAGGTCGAGCTCGATGCCGCCGTCATGGACCTTGGTGACCGTGCCGGTGACGACCGCGCCGCGCCGCATGCTGTCGCCTTCGCCGACCGCCGCTTCGAACGGATCTTCAGCCAACTGCTTGATGCCAAGGCTGATGCGCTCCTTCTCGGGATCCACATCGAGGACCTTCGCCTGCACGGTCTGGCCGCGCTCGTAGTCCTTGATCGCTTCGTCGCCGGACCGGTCCCAATCCAGATCGGACAGGTGGACCATGCCGTCGATTTCGCCGGGCAGGCCAAGGAACAGGCCGAACTCGGTGATGTTGCGGACTTCGCCTTCGACGCCGCTGCCGATCGGGTGGCTCTCCAGGAAGACTTCCCAGGGATTGCGCTGCGTCTGCTTGATGCCAAGGCTGATGCGGCGCTTTTCGGGATCGACGTCCAGAACGCGCACTTCGACTTCCTGGCTGGTCGAAACGATCTTGCCGGGATGCACGTTCTTCTTGGTCCAGCTCATCTCGGAGACATGGACCAGGCCTTCGACGCCCGGCTCCAGTTCCACAAATGCGCCGTAGTCGGTGATGTTGGTGACGCGGCCGGTATATTGGGCGCCCGGCGGGTATTTCGCCTGCACGCCTTCCCACGGATCGGCCTGCAACTGCTTCATGCCAAGGCTGATGCGCTGGGTTTCCGGGTTGAAGCGGATGACCTGCACCGTGACGCTCTGCCCGATCTGGAGCGCGTCGGACGGATGGTTGACCCGGCGCCAGGCGATATCGGTGACATGGAGCAAGCCGTCGACGCCGCCCAGATCGATGAACGCGCCGTAATCGGTGATGTTCTTGACGACGCCCTGCAGGATCTGGCCTTCCGCCAGATTGGCGATCAGCTCGCTGCGCGCTTCGGCGCGGCTTTCTTCCAGCACGGCCCGGCGGGAGACGACGATATTGCCGCGCGCCCGGTCCATCTTCAGGATCTGGAACGGCTGCGGCGTGCCCATCAGGGGGCCGATGTCGCGCACGGGGCGAATGTCGACCTGGCTGCCCGGCAGGAACGCCACGGCGCCGGAAAGATCGACCGTGAAGCCGCCCTTGACGCGGCCGAAGATGATGCCCTTGACGCGGGCGCTTTCGTTGAAAGCGTCTTCCAGGTTCTGCCAGGCTTCTTCGCGGCGCGCCTTGTCGCGGGAGAGCACGGCTTCGCCATTGCGATCTTCGAGACGTTCGACATAGACGTCGACGAGGTCGCCGACCTTCAATTCCGACGGACGGCCCGGCGCGGCGAATTCCTTCAGCGGCACGCGGCCTTCGGCCTTCAGGCCGACGTCGATCAGGGCGGTATCGCCTTCGATGGCGATGATCACGCCTTTCTGGACGGTGCCCTCAAAACCCGACATCTCTGTCAGGGAGTCTTCAAGCATGCTGGCGAAATCTTCGCCCATTGAACTGGTGTTAGCGGCCATCTGTCGAACTATCTCCTCAAACGGCGCGAACGCGCGGCGCCATTTGAATGGGCTATATGCCGACGACGCGCGGGCAAACCTTGCGGCCCCGCCATCGGCATGGGTTAAGTTGATGTGAGCGTTCCGGCGCGGCCCCGCCTCCAGCCGCGACTCGGGGATACGGAACCTCGGCGCCCTCCTGAAGCGCCCCGAAACGATGCGCCGGAAAAGCGCGTCGTCAGGCCCGGCCAGCCTCGACTCAATCCTGGGCGCTGCCGCCCCCGACCTTTCGGCCGACTGCCTGGACGGCGAGTTCGAACACCTGATCGGCGTTCAAGTCGTCCGTATTCAGCAGGATCGCGTCTGCCGCTGGCTGCAGCGGCGCCACGTCGCGGCCGCTGTCCCGTTCGTCGCGCGCCATGAGGTCACGCAGAACGGCCGCGTATATACCCGCTTCGCCGCGCGCCTGCAACTCCGCCGCACGGCGCCTGGCCCGGACCTCCGCCGAGGCCAGCAGAAACAGCTTCGCCGTCGCGTCCGGACAGATCACCGTGCCGATATCCCTGCCGTCCAGCACGGCGCCCGGCGGGGTGGCCGCGAAGCGGCGCTGGAAGTCGAGCAAGGCCGCGCGCACGCCCGGGATCGCCGCGACCTTGGAGGCCGCGCTCGCCGCCGCCTCGCCGCGGAGGTCCGTCCGCGCGAGGTCCGCCAGCGTCAGCGCTTCGGCCGCCGCCGTCGCCGCCGCCGCGTCGGCCGGGTCCGCGCCCAGGTCCGCGGTCCGGGCTCCGACGGCCCGGTAGATCAGGCCGGTATCCAGGTAGGCCAGGCCGAAATGCGCCGCCAGCCGCCGCGCCAGCGTGCCCTTGCCGGACGCCGCCGGACCGTCGATCGCAATGATCACGACGCTGCCTCGAACGTGACGCCCAGACCTTCCATCAGGCCGATGAAGCTTGGGAAACTGGTGGCGATCGGCGCGGCGTCGTCGATGACGATCGGCTGCTCGGCGATCAGGCCGAGCGCCAGGAACGACATGGCGATCCGGTGGTCGAGCTCCGCCGAGACCGTGACCCCGCCCCGGACGCTGGCCGCCCCGGTCACGGTCAGCGCGTCGGGCGCTTCCTCGACCGCGACTCCGGCCGCCGCGAGCCCCTTGGCCATGGCGGCGATGCGGTCGGTTTCCTTGACGCGCAATTCATGAATGCCCGGCATGTGGGTGACGCCGCTGGCCGTGGCGGCGGCGACGGCGAGGATGGGATACTCGTCGATCATGCTGGCCGCGCGCGCCGCCGGCACGACGACGCCAGTCAGCGCCGAGCCCCGGACGCGCAGATCGCCGACCGGCTCGCCGCCGCTCTCCCGCCGGTTCAGGATCTCGATCCGGGCGCCCATCTCGAGCAGGGTTTCGATCAGCCCGGCGCGGGCCGGATTCAGGCCGACATGGTCCAGCCGCACGTCCGAGCCTGGCGTGATGACGGCCGCGACCATGGGGAAGGCCGCCGAAGACGGATCGGCCGGTACGTCGATGTCAATGGCGGTCAATTCCGGCTGGCCGGCGAGCGCGACGCGCCACCCGCCGTCGGGGCCGGGGCCGGAGACGATCTCCGCCCCCATGCGCGCCAGCATGCGTTCGGTATGGTCGCGGCTCATGGCCGGTTCCGTCACGACCGTCAGGCCCGGCGCCGCGAGGCCGGCCAGCAGGATCGCCGACTTCACCTGGGCCGACGCCACCGGCGAGGCATAATCCAGGGGCGCGACTTCCAGGGCGCCCTGAATGGCGAGCGGCAGGCGCCCGCCGGCGCGGGCGACGAACCGGGCGCCCATGCGGGACAAAGGGTCGATCACCCGCGCCATCGGACGTTTCCGCAAGGATGCGTCGCCGGTCATGAAAGCCGTGATCCGGGCGCCGGCGATCGCGCCCGCGAGCAAGCGCGCCGCCGTGCCGGAATTGCCCATGTCGAGCACATCGGCCGGTTCATGCCAGCCATGGAGGCCGACGCCGTCGACGGTCCAGACCGGGCCGTCCGGCCCGTCCTCGCGGGCAACGCCGGCGCCGAGCGCCCGGAGCGCCGCCGCCATCGCCAGCACGTCCTCGCCTTCCAGCAGCCCCGTCACCCGCGCCCGGCCGACCGCCAGCGCGTTCAGGAGCAGGGCGCGATGGGAGATCGACTTGTCCCCCGGCGGCCGCGCGGCGCCGGCGAGCGGCTGGGTCTGCCGGCGGACGGACAAGGGCCCGTGGAGGGTGCGAAGGGACTGCGACATCGGGGAAGGCGTCTCCGGCGGACAGGGGAAATTCGGCGGCGCCAGGAGGCGCTCGCGCTTTTTCTTTGACAGGTCGCAACCTTTCTGGCAATTCCGCGACCCTTGCGCATGGGAGCGTAGCCTGAAGCGCCCCGGAGCCCCCTTACAACGGAGACCGTCCGCATGGATTTGTCAGCTCGCGGCAAGAAGCGGCGTTGCCTGGAATGCGACGAGGCATTCTATGACCTGAATCGGGACCCGGCCCCCTGCCCGTATTGCGGCCATGCCCACCCGATCGAGGCCTTCACCATCAGCCGCCGCCCGGCCACGCCGGCCCCGGCCAAAGCGAAGATCAAGATCGTCACCGACGACGATGACGATATCGACGTCGAGACCGACGACGAGGACGTTCTCGTCGACGACGATGACGACGATGCGATCATCGGCGACGACGACGATCTGGAAGACGATGACGACGCCCCGATTCCGAAGGTCAGCAAGAAGGGCGGCGTCGACGATTAGGCGCATGCGGCGGGCGGCGCGAAAAAAACGTCCTTGCGCTTCGCCGCCGACGACGCTAATTCATCCGTTCCTCGCGGCAGGGCATTGCGCCCGCCCGCGAGCGGTGGGGCCATAGCTCAGTTGGGAGAGCGCTTGAATGGCATTCAAGAGGTCAGCGGTTCGACCCCGCTTGGCTCCACCAATTCTTCCCTGACGATCGCCAAGCCGCCAGCCCGGCCTGACTGATCCCGCTCCTTGGGCCGCGGATCGCTTATGCGGCCGTCCCTATTCCAGCTTCGCCACGTCCTGGCCCAACCGCGTCATCAGCGCCGGGGATTGTTCGCCGGTCGGCTCGATGCCGATATCGGCCTGGTAGGCGCGAATCGCCTCGACCGTCGGGCCGAGATCGTCGAAGCCGCCGTCGATCGGGCCGTCATAGTGGCCGAGCGACTTCAGATAGCGCCGCGTCATCACCGTGACGAAATACTCCTCCCGCTTCGACCAGTCCCAGAAGTCCGGCTTGATCTCCGCCGCCCGCGCCAGGTCCGCCCGGGCTTCGGGGATGCGGCCGAGCAGCCAGTATGTGAGCGCGCGGCTGTCATAGGCCTGGAACTCCTCCGGCCCGGCGGCGATCGCGGCGTCGCAGTCCGGCAGCGCGGCTTCCGGGTCGGGCGTCAGGGCCAGGATCCAGCAGCGGGCGTTCAGAGCTTCGGCGTTGTCCGGCGCCAGCGCCACCAGCCGGTCCGCCGCCGCCTTGGCCGCATCCATGCGCACGACTTCGGTGAACGCCACGGAGGCGCTGTCGAGCGCCATGCGGTCCTCCGGCGCCAGGGCCACGGCGCGTTCGGCGTCGGCGGCGGCGCGCTGGAATTCGCCGTCGGCAAGGTAAATCCGGGCGCGGACCATGTAGGCCGCCGCCATCTCGGGATCGAGCTTCAACGCCGAGCGGGCGTCCGCCAGCGCTTCCTGCTTCCGGTCGAGCGCCAGATAGGCATAGGCCCGGACCAGCCGCGCCTGCGCGTAGCCCGGCGCGACCGCGATCGCTTCGTCGAGATCGCCCAGGGCGAAGGCCGGCGCCGACTGGCGCAGATAAGCTTCGGCCCTGAGCATGTAGCCGCCGGGATTGCGCCGATCCATGTCGATCGCCTGGCTGGCGTCGCGGAGGGCGCCGTCGATCTCCCCCAGTTCCAGCAGCGTCGAGCCGCGCGACAGATAGGCCGGGCCGAAGGTCGGCATCAGTCGGATGGCGGTTTCGACGAAGGGCAGGGCCGCCATGGCGTCCCCCGATTCCCGGAGCGCTTCGGAGAGCCCGAGGCTGCCGAGCGCCCGCGCCGGATCCGCGATCGTCGGCCGGGCCAGCAGGTCCCTGCAGACATCCAGACGTTTCGCCGTCGGCATGGCGGCGAAGGCGCAGGCGGCGGCGAGCGCGCCTTGCTCCGCCGCGGCGGCATCCCGGTCGCGGTCGCTGTCGGTCGGACCGGCCGCCAGGGCGGGCGGCGCCGCGACGACCGCGGCTAGAAGCAAGGCGGCCGCCAGCTGGCTGATGCGACGCATCGACATTCCCATTCCCTCCTGAGCGCCGGCGCGCTCATTCTTCCTGCAAGATTAGGCCGGGCCGGCTCGCCGACAATCTGTCAGCCCTCAGGATAGCAGATCGCCCGGGATTTGGGCGGCGGTATGATGGGCCCGGCGCCGGACGGTCTTGCGGCTGGGACAAATGACTGGCTTGACCGGGCGGGGCGAACGGGAAACGCTTCAAGTCGGAAACCCTGTTGCAAGGACACCACCGCCATGGCGCTCGCCGACCCCGCGTTTCTGACCGCCGCAGCCCAGGGCCGCGCCTTCCAGGACGGCTCCCTCACTCCGAGCGCCGTCGTCGAGGCGCAACTGGCGCGCATCGACCGGCATGGCGCGAAGCTGCACGCCTTCACGGAGGTCTATGCCGAGGACGCCCGCGCCGCCGCCGCCGCCGCGACCGACGCCATCCGCCGGGGCTGGCGCATCGGGCCGCTGCACGGCGTCACCATCGCCCTGAAGGACCTGATCGAGATCGAGGGCCGGGAGACGAAGGGCGGCACGAAGGCCAACGCCGGTCGGATATCGGCCTACACGGCGACCATCGCCAGGCGCGCGCTCGAGGCCGGGATGATCGTCATCGGCAAGACCCACACGGTCGAGTTCGCCATGGGCGGCTGGGGCACCAACACCTTGCTCGGCACGCCCTGGAATCCATGGGACGCCGTGACGCACCGGGCGCCGGGCGGCTCCAGCTCCGGGTCGGGCGTCGCGGTCGCCGCCGGGCTCGCGACGACGGCGATCGGCACGGATACGGGCGGCAGCGTGCGCCTGCCGGCGGCCTGGTGCGGCCATGTCGGCCTCAAGACCTCTCTCGGCCGGTTCAGCGTCCACGGCGTGCTGCCGCTGGCGGAGAGCCTGGACACCCCCGGCCCGATGACGCGCTCGGTCGAGGACGCGAGCTTGCTCTATGCCGCGCTCGCCGGTCCCGACGCCAACGATCCCCTGACGTACCGGCCGCCCTATACAGCGCCCGAGGCGACCTTGAAGCTCGGCCTCGCCGGCATGCGCATCGCCGCCATGCCCGACCGGGACCGCGAGAGCGTCGATCCGGAAGTGCTCGCGGCCTACGACCTCGCCCTCAAGACCATCGCGGCCGCCGGCGCGCAGGTGGCTCAGATCGACCTGCCGGTCGGAATCGCGTCAATGGCGGGCCCGCTCGGCGACATCATCTATGCCGAGGGCTATGCCCATTATGCGCATCTGATCGACGATCCGAACGCGCCCCTGGACAAGGACGTGCGGCCGCGGCTCAGCGCCGGCCGGGGAACATCGTCGAGCGATTACATTCTGGCCAAGCGCGCGCAACGCAAGATCAAGATGGATTTTCATGCGGCGCTCGCCGGCTATGACGCGCTGCTGACTCCGTCTGTCGCGACGCCGGCGCCGATCGTCGCCGAGATCGACCAGTCGAAGACGCCGGCGCTCTTTACCCGGGTCGTCAATATGGCGGAGATGTGCGCCTGTTCCGTGCCGACGGGCTTCTCCAACGGCGGCCTGCCGCTCTCGGCCCAGTTCGTCGCGGCCGATGGCCAGGAAGCGGCCGCGCTCCGCGCCGCCTGGGGCTACGAGCAGGCGCGGGGCTTCACAGTCGGCATACCGGAGGGCTTCAAATGAGCCGCGAGATCAAGCTGGTCGCATTCCTGCAGGCCCAGAACTGCACGACCATCCCCGCCGCATGGCGCCATCCCGACGCCCGCGCCGATTTCACCTCCGCCGCCTATTACCAGCACATCGGCAAGGTGCTGGAGCACGGCAAGTTCGACATCGGCTTCTTCGATGACCGCCTCGCCATGCCGGACATGTATCTCGGCGACCATGCCCATGTGATCGAGCATGGCATCCGGGCCGTGAAGATGGACCCGACAGCCGTGCTGATGGCCATGGCGATGGGCACGGAGCGGCTCGGCCTCGGCGCCACATACTCCACGACATACCACCAGCCCTTCCATGTGGCGCGCCTGTTCCAGACCATCGACCTGATGAGCAATGGGCGCGCGGCCTGGAATGTCGTGACCTCGGTCAACGACAACGAGGCCCGAAACATGGGCCGGGACAAGGTGATCGATCACGACGTCCGCTACGACCGGGCGGACGATTTCATGGCGGCCGTGCTCGGCCACTGGGATAGCTGGGACGAGGACGCGATCGTCCTGGACAAGCAGCACGGCGTGTTCGCGAAGCCCGGCAGCGTGCGCCGGCTGGACCATGACGGCCCCTTCTACAAGACCCGCGGCCCCTTCACCGTGCCGCGCTCCGCCCAGGGCCGGCCGGTGCTGATCCAAGCGGGCGCCAGCGGCCGCGGCCAGACTTTCGCCGCCCGTTGGGGCGAACTCCTGTTCACCGCCTTCCCGACCTTCGAGATCGCCAGGCGCAGCTACGATTCGCTGAAAGCCGCCTGCGCCGCCGGCGGCCGCGACCCGGACCACATGAAGATCGCGGCGCTGGGCTTCCCGATCGCCGCCGCGACCAAAGCCGAAGCGGAGGACAAGCGCGCCTTCTACGACACCCTGCCGAACGACACCGACTCGCTCTCCCTGCTCTCGGAAGCCCTGAATTACGACTTCGGCGCCAAGGGCATGGACGAGCCTTTTACCGACGCGGACATGGCCGGGCTTTCCGGCATTCAGGCGCTCCGGGACCGGGTGGTGCAGCAAGGCGTCAAGAACCCGACACCGCGCGACTTCATGCAATTGACCGGCCGCGGCCGCCTGAACCACGCCTGGGTCGGCGGCCCGAAGGAGATCGCCGACATCATGGAGGAATGGTTCACGGCGCCCGCCTGCGACGGCTTCGTCATCGGCCCCTCCTGGCTCCCCGGCTCCTTCGAGGATTTCGTGACCCACGTGGTGCCGGAGCTGCAACGGCGCGGCATCTACCGGAAGGACTACACGGGGACCACCTTGCGCGATCATCTGGGCCTGCCGAAAGCGACCTTGGGCGACTGGAAATAACCGCCTTCCGCGTCAGGCGCTGATTCGGCGTCGGTCCAAAGCCCCTGACCAATCGCCAAGCCCAGTTCATGCTTGCTTTCACCGACGGCGAGTTCGGCGAAGCTATCCGCCTGGTCCCCACAAAGGCCTGCCCTGGCCCCGACGCCCGAGCAGCCAAGGCCCGTCTACGGCAGGGGTTTCCATTGGGACCGCTCGCAAAAATGTGTTATATTCCTGCTATGACTCAATCACTTCCCATGCGCGATCGTCTCGAAACAGCCGCCCGGCATAAGCGCGGCGCTGAGGCCGAGCATTTGCAGGCGCTCGAGGGCAATCCTCTCTCCGCCGACGAGAAGGAAATGTTCGCGATGTTCGAGCGCGAAGGTTGGTCCTTCGAACGGCGCCGTGACCATATCAACGCCCTCTTCGCCAATCAGCCGGGCGTTCGCGCTGCCGAATGAGCGATCCGGTCTACTGTTATCCGCCGGATTTCATCGTCCTTCGAAACAAACTCGATATTCGAGACCCCGATACGCTCGATAAGGCCGAGCGGCTCCATGTCCGGAACCGGGCCGAGCAAGGTATTCCCACAGGGAATTTCGATCTCGCCCATCTGAAGGCAATCCACGGCCATCTCTTCCAGGATGTCTACGACTGGGCCGGCCAGGTCCGGACCGTCGAGATCAGCAAAGACGGGAGCCAGTTCCAGACCGTCCGTTTCATCGAGACCGGTATGGCCGACATCCATAAACGCATCGTCGTCGCCAGGTGCTTTCGCGGGCTCGGCGGGGACGAGTTTGCGAAGCAGGTCGGGCTGGTCATGGGCGATGTCAACTACGTCCATCCCTTCCGGGAAGGCAACGGCCGCACGCAGCTCCAGTACCTGAAGCAGCTCGCAGGCGAGGCAGGACACAGCCTCGACCTCGAAAAAATCGATCGTGCACGGTGGATGGACGCTTCACGCCAAGCCCAGGCCGCCGACTATGCGCCCATGAGCCAGTCTATCCGCGAAGCGCTTTCTGCTGAACGAGATCGGGCGAAAGGCCGGGGGCACGATCGCGGCGGCGAACGGGAACGATAGGCCCCATTGTGTGAAATGTTTTACAGTATTCACACACGTCATGGCATACACGATGCCGCTGGGTGGGGGCATCCACCGCATCAGTTCACGTCTGAGTTTTGTCACTCTGGAGCATCTGCGATGACGGCATCGACCTCGATCTCAACCAACCATTCCGGATTTACGAATCCCTTTATGGCCATGATGGTGTCAACCGGGCGCGCCTCCAGGCAATACTTCTTGCGGGCTTCGATCGCCGCTTTCCAATTATCGATGTCGGTCAAGATCACCCTGGTGCGCACGATGTCCTTTAGAGCCTGAATCAAAAGATCATGAAGGCTTGCAATGGGTTGCGATCCTTC
>ERZ888423.1706-NODE-1706-length-18231-cov-7.649153_pt1 | contig 18231 bp, 16 predicted proteins | sample MGYA00520523_ERZ888423 | MGnify/ENA primary metagenome ERZ888423 (study PRJEB32303, sample SAMEA104408611) | aquatic metagenome | biome: Brackish water; feature: Pelagic; material: water | place: Baltic Sea | collected 2014-06-08T10:24:00 | depth 30,27 m ...
GTTCCCAAGGTCCAGCAATTCAAGTGGCGAGCAGTCAGGACGGCCAGCGCGCGATCGGTGTCCTCCCGCGCGACGACGGCCACCATACCGACACCCATGTTGAACGTCTTCTCCATCTCGGCGCGCTCAATGCGTCCGCGCTGGGCGATCATGCCGAACACGGGCGCAGGGGTCCACGTGCCCCGGTCGAGCTCGGCCACCAGTCCGGGCGGGACCACGCGCTCCAGGTTGCTCGCCAGCCCGCCACCGGTGACGTGGCAGAAAGTCCGCACCTGGGTCTCGGCGGCCAGTGCCAAACAATCCTTGGCGTAGATGCGGGTCGGCTCCAGCAGTTCCTCGCCCAGGGTCCGCCCGAACTCCTCGACGTGTCCGGCGAGGTTCATGTGATCGATCTCCAGGAGCACATGGCGGGCCAAGGAGTAGCCATTGGAGTGCAGCCCGGTAGAGGCCATCGCGATGAGGACATCGCCGGGTCTGACGTGATCGGGCCCCAGGACGTCGTCGGCCTCGACGATGCCGATGCCGGTGGCGGAAATATCGTAGTGATCGGGGGCCATCAGCCCGGGATGCTCGGCCGTCTCTCCACCCAGCAGTGCACATCCGGCAAGGACGCAGCCGTCCGCGATGCCGGACACGATCTGGGCGACGCGTTCGGGGACCGTTCGCCCGACCGCGATGTAGTCCTGCAGAAACAACGGTTCGGCACCGCACACCACAAGGTCATCGACCACCATCGCAACGAGGTCGAGGCCGACGGTGTCGTGCTTGTCCATGGCCTGGGCGATCGCGAGCTTGGTGCCCACGCCGTCAGTCGAGGAGGCCAACAGCGGTTCGCGGTAGTCGCCGCGAAGCGCGAACAAGCCGGCGAACCCGCCCAATCCACCGCGCACCTCGGGCCTGGTGGCCTTCTGGGCCAGCGGCTTGAAGAGTTCGACGGCGCGGTCACCAGCTTCGATGTCCACCCCTGCCGACGCATAGGAAATGCCGTGCTGTTCGGCGCGCTCGGTCATCGAGAGAAAGGCTACCCCGCGTTTTCCAACGAACCGCGCCCACTATCTATTGCGATGTGACAACGTACCCAGCATGGGTCTTATTCGCCGATGCACGACAGCCGCAGCGGCGACGCTGTTGGCCGTCACGACTGCGGGACTGGCGGGGGTGGCGACCGCATCGGCAACACCATCAGATGGCCTGAACGCTGTCATCCTGTCCCAAAACACCGTCGACGGTGTGGACTACGTCACCCGCGAGATCACCATCGCTCCCGGTGGCAGCACCGGCTGGCACTATCACGACCCGATCGTGTACGGCATCATCCGCGAAGGTGCCCTGACGTGGGCAGCGGCCGATTGCCTGGACGTCAAAACGTACCCAGCCGGCTCTGCGGTGGCTGAAGCCAGCGGTGCCGACCACGTACATCTCGGCCGCAACCTCGGCGCTGAGCCGTTGGTGATGTGGGCCAATTACGTCGCGCCGTCCGGGACATCGCCAGCGGTGGACGTGCCCGATCCTGGGTGCGGCTTTGCCTGACTCCGGCGTGACTGCTGAACAGATCCGGTGCCTGGTGACCGGCGCCACCGGCTATATCGGCGCCCGGTTGGTGCCGCGACTGATCGAGCGCGGCTACCACGTGCGCGCGATGGCCCGCACGCCGGCCAAACTCGCCGACGCGCCCTGGCGGGAGCGCGCCGAGGTGGTGCAGGGAGATCTCACCGAACCCGAGTCGCTGACCGCGGCGTTCGAGGGCTGCGACGTCATCTACTACCTGGTGCACTCGATGGGCACGTCGAAAGACTTCGTCGCCGAGGAAGAGGAATGTGCGCGCAACGTGGTGACCGCGGCGAAGCAGGCCGGGGTCCGGCGTGTGGTGTATCTGAGCGGACTGCACCCCGAAGGCGTTGCGCTGTCGCGGCACCTGGAGTCGCGCACCCTGGTCGGCGACATCCTCATCGACTCCGGCGTCGAGACCATGGTCCTGCAGGCCGGAATCGTCGTCGGGTCAGGATCGGCTTCGTTCGAGATGATCCGCCACCTCACCGATCGACTGCCCGCGATGACGACACCGAAATGGGTGCACAACACGATCCAGCCCATTTCGATCGGCGATGTCCTGCACTATCTCACTGAGTCCGCAACCGCGGAGGTGCCTGCGTCGCGCACATGGGATATCGGCGGTCCCGACGTGATGGAGTACGGCGAGGCGATGCAGGTCTATGCCGATGTTGCCGGCCTGCGGAAGCGGGTGATCATCGTGCTGCCGTTCCTCACACCTACAATCGCGAGCTTGTGGGTGGGCTTGGTCACGCCCATCCCGTCAGGGCTGGCGCGGCCGCTGGTGGAATCGTTGGAATGCGATGCGGTCATGCACGAACATGACATCGACGCGGTGATACCGCCACCCACTGGCGGGCTGAGTAGTTACCGAGATTCGGTGATCGAGGCGCTGCGCCAAGACCGCTCCGCCTCACACAGCGGACGGCGGCACCTGATGCGCTTCAGCCCGGCCGCGCCGCAGTAAGTCAGTCAGGCCCGACGCTCAGGGGCGACGAACAGCTGAGGCGTTGTCGTTGTCGACTTGAAGCGGGATGCCGGTTCGGGCGGCGGTCTCCAGCATGTGCTCGATGACGTTCTTGCCCAGCGCGGTCTCCCCGGGCAGCTCGATCGGATAGTCGCCGTCGAAGCAGGCAGAGCACAGCCGAGAGGCGGGCTGCTCGGTGGCCGCGATCATGCCCTGACCGCTGATGTAGCTCAGGGTGTCGGCGCCGATTGCACGGCGGACTCCGTCGAGCATCTCGTCCTCGTCTGCCGAGTTGCTGGCCGCGTTGGCGATGAGTTCGGCGGGCGTGGCGAAGTCGATGCCGTAGAAGCAGGGCCATTTGACCGGGGGCGAGGCGATCCGCACGTGCACCTCGACGGCACCGGCCTCCCGGAGCATCCGGATCAACGCGCGCTGAGTGTTGCCGCGGACGATCGAGTCGTCCACGACGATCAAGCGCTTTCCGCGGATGACTTCTTTGAGTGGGTTGAGCTTCAGTCGAATACCCAATTGCCGAATCGTTTGGGACGGCTGGATGAACGTACGCCCGACGTAGGCGTTCTTCATCAGCCCCTGCCCATAGGGGATGCCCGAGCCCTGCGCATAGCCGACCGCGGCCGGAGTGCCCGACTCGGGGACCCCGATCACCAGGTCGGCGTCGACGGGCTTCTCTGCGGCCAGCCTGCGACCGATCTCTACTCGGGTGGCGTGCACCGAGCGGCCCGCCAGCACGCTGTCCGGCCGGGCGAGGTAGACGTACTCGAAGACGCAGCCCTTGGGCGTCGGGTTGGCGAAACGCGTGGAACGCACGCCGTCTGCATCGATGGCGAGCAACTCGCCCGGCTCGATGTCACGAACGAATGCGGCGCCGACGATGTCGAGTGCCGCGGTCTCGGAGGCGACGACCCAACCGCGGTCGAGCCGGCCCAGTGACAGCGGCCGCACCCCGTAGGGGTCGCGCGCGGCATAGAGGGTGTTCTCGTCCATGAAGGTCAGACAGAACGCTCCCCGGACGGTGGGCAGCAGGTCGAGAGCGGCCTGTTCGAGGGTGGAATCCGCTGCGCCGTGTGCCAGCAGCGCGCCCAGGATGTCGGAGTCCGTGGTGGCGGTGATCGCGCCGCGGTTTCCCATCAAACCCGCATCACGGGCACGGGCGGCCAACTCAGCGGTGTTGACCAGGTTGCCGTTGTGGCCGAGCGCCACACCGGTGCCTGCGGCGGTGTTGCGGAACACCGGCTGCGCATTCTCCCAGGTAGTGGAGCCGGTGGTGGAATATCGGCAGTGTCCAACGGCGACGTGGCCCGGCATCGCGGCCAGCGTCTGCTCGTCGAAAACCTGGCTTACCAGCCCCAGATCCTTGAACACCAGAACCTGCGAGCCGTCGGCAACAGCGATGCCCGCGGCTTCCTGTCCCCGATGTTGCAAGGCGTAGAGGCCGTAATAGGTGAGCTTGGCGACCTCTTCACCGGGCGCCCAGACCCCGAATACGCCGCATTCTTCTTTGGGCTCGTTTTCGTCCTGTACGGGCTGTTCGGCGGTCACGATCAGGCTGCTCCCCAAGGGCGGTGGCTGATGCGGCCCAGTGTACGGTCCACGGCTGCAAAACGCGGAATCAGGCGTCGGTGTGGCCGGTCTGCCACCGCCCACGGGCTGCGCTGCGAAAGATCGATCAGTCCTCGTCATTGGCGTCCTGGAAGTCCTCCACCTGCTGGGCGACCTCCACGACGTCCTCGAAGCGCGCGACGTGGAACATGCCGCTCTCGGGCGCAGTGCATGACGTTGCGATCGCGCAGGTCCTCAGGATCGCCCATAACGTGCGTTCCCAGGCTGGCCCCAGCAAGACTGCATCGCAATCTGCACGATCAGTAGTCGGATGTAGTTGAAAACGACAACACTTGCGACGTGGGCGACCCACTGCGTGACCGGGTGGGAAGCTCAAGACCGGCTCTGTCACCCGCAGCGAGCGCCTAGCCAAGTACAACCGCCTCCTCGAGATCGAGCGAGAATGCGGCGGCGGCTGAGAATCGATTGATCGCGCGCGGCGGTTCAACCCTTGGGTTAAGTGTCCGATAGGTCCGTGCGCCGTTGCCCGAACGTGACGATCTCTTGATCAAACCGAAGGCACCCAAGCACTTTCGCGAATCTTCCTGTCACCCCTACGATCAGACACTGACGATGATGCAGTTTCAAAGATTTCGGAGACCCATGAGTGTCGCTGTTCGGAGTGTCCTCGTCTCGGCAATGATGGTGGCGAGCATGGTTGCACTACCAGCGACCACGGGTAGAGCGGCCAGTTGGTCGGATCAGATCGCTATCGCATCGCTTCTCCCCGCTGAGAGCGCGGTCGTGGGTGTGGCGCATCCTGTGGTGGTCACGTTCAAGAAACCCTTCGTCGATCGGTACACGGCCGAAGGCGCTCTTGAGATCAAGTCTGTGCCAGCGATGACCGGCAAGTTCGAATGGGTTGAAAGCAATGTCGTGCAGTGGGTTCCGGATCAGTTCTGGCCCGCGCACAGCACGGTGGCCCTCGCGGTCGGCAATTTGCCTACCAGAAATTTCGAGACGGGCCCCGCTGTCGTAGGCGTTGCCAACCTCTCGGACCACACCTTCACTGTGACCGTCGACGGCGAAGCGCCTTCTGGGCTTCCGGCGCCACATCACCGACCCAACTGGGGACAACACGGGGTGTTCCCGGCGTCAATGGGTCGCCCGGAATACCCAACGCCTGTTGGTATTTACAGCATCTTGGCCAAGGAACGTGACGTAACGATGGATTCGAGCAGTGTCGGCATCCCCGCCGATGCTCCCGACGGCTACCTGCAGGACGTGGAATACGCAGTCCGATTCACTCGTCGGGGCCTCTTCGTGCATTCAGCTCCGTGGGCTGTCAATCAAATGGGCCATGAGAACGGCAGCCATGGCTGTGTCGGGCTCAGCACTGAGGATGCCGAGTGGTACTTCAACACAGTCAACGTGGGCGACCCAATCATTGTGCGGGAGAATGGCATCGAAGTTCCACGGAGCGTGCCCAACTAGAGTGCGTCTCAGTACGGCGTGCCCAGGTATGTTTACGGCGAGGACGCCGCGTATGGATGGTGTTCAACCCGCCGCCTACCGTCCGATATCGGGGCCTGCAGGCGTCGCGCCGATCATCGTTGAGACGCCAGTCCGCAAGCCCGAAAACCGCCCTCAATCAACGTAATTGAACAACCGATCACCGAGTTCGGTTGGCGGTTTTCAGCCATCATTCTTGCGTTACGGTGCGGTCCATGCTTTGCCCAAAGCCAGTGCCACGGTCGGTGCAGGATCGGCGCGGCACTGGGGCGGGAAAGCAGGCTCCTGCAGCAAGATCGGTTCTTGGCGAACGACGATATAACACCGTACACACCGGAAACGTTGGCGTGCGGCTGACTCCACTGAACAGCAGGGCTAGCGCGGCGACCCGCGCCCTGAGGCCGGACGGGTCACCAACAAGAGCCTTCTTTCAGTGCCCGCCGGAAGCTCCTGGGCCAGGCAAGATCGGCTCGCCGGGCATCGGCGCTCCACTCGGCGCCGCACCCGTCGAATCCCCCTTGCCAGCGAGGCCACCCATTGCGCTCAGCGGCAGTCCAGCTACCGGAGCACCAGCCAGCACAGGGGGGACCAGGGGCGCAACCGGCGCGAGGGGCACAGCATTCGCCACCGGCACCGGCGGCGCGAGCGGCGGTACCACCGGAACGGGAGGCGCGAGCGGCACAGCATTCGCCACCGGCACCGGCGGCGCGAGCGGCGGTACCACCGGAACGGGAGGCGCGAGGGGCACCACCGGAACGGGTGGCGCGAGGGGCACCACGGGCGCGAGGGCCGGAACCGGCCCGGGCAGGGCCATCGGAACACCGGACATGCCCGTGATCGGCGCGCAGCCGGCGGCGGCCGCCGCAGGATCTCCCGCGGAGGTCTCGAGACATTCGGACCCGCCGGCCAGCGCCACGCCGGGGCTCAACGCCAGGGCGATGCCGAATAACCCAGCCCCGACCGCAACCACTCTGATGCTGAACCGATCAAAGATAGCCATCGCTCACCAATCTCCTTCACCCCTACTCAGGCTCTTCGCTGCAAGTGGTCCAACGGGACCGTCTGCTAGCCATGCCAAGTCTGCCCTCGGTAGACATCGTCAATTTATTGGCGCAAACCGCGATGACGGAACACGCCGCACCGGGCTGTTTCCAAATGGTGACGTACGGCGTCGCTTGTCGCTCCGTGCTACCTGAGTTCCGTTGCAGAAATAGAGTTACCTCACACCAAGAAAGCCAATGGCCGCTGACCCCGACCTCATCCACCGCGACGTGGGCCGGTCAGGCTACATGAGGTCGAGCGTGGCCCTGGACTCTCCCGGGCCACGGCCTGCGTCTTATGGAACCGCGAAATCAACGACGGCGGTCATCATGTTGCCGTCCCAGGCAGTGGCGAAGCCGCCTTCGGTGAATGCACAGTTCAGGATGATCGCTCGATGTCCCGCGCTTTCCATCCAAAAGGCGAGCGCTGCGCTCGCAGTCGCCGCGGACCCGGTGCCCCAGTAGACGATCTCACCGGTGGACTCGGCCCCGCCGTACCCCGCCTCCGCGATCCGCGCCCGCGGTGACGAGTCGTCAGAACCGGTATGGCTGTAATTTTTGTTTCTGAGCATGTCGTTGGCGTGCCGCTGCGCTGCCGCGGTCAGACGCGGGTCGTTGCTGATTGCCCCGCAGGTCTGGCGAAGCTGGTTGACACCGGTGTGCAACCCGGTTACCAAGTCGTCTGCCTGCGCAGTGATACCCGCACTTGTGCCGAGAGCCGTTGTGAAGACAGCGCAGATCGCGAAGACTCCGAAAAGCTTGATCTTCATCATCTTCAGGTTGCCAATTGCCAGTCGTTAGCACTGGCGCTTTGAGTAAAGATTCAGGAAAGAGCCTCAAATCGCCAATTACGGGGCGCAAACGGAGAAGCCGTGGAACGGGACCCGCTGGCGTACGCGTCGGCGTACGGAGGGTCTCGCGAGGGTGGGCACAACAAGGCTGTATTGAGGCAGGTCCTACGCTGCGATTTATTGCGACACCGCTGGTTCTGTCTGCAAAGATCGCATTTCGGATAGGCCATCGACTGGCGGACGATCAGTCGTCGTGCTCAGCCTGGAAGTCCTCCACCTGCTGGGCGACCTCTACGACACCCTCCTCTACGACATCCTCGAAGCGCGCGACATCCTCGAAGCGCGCGACGTGGAACAGCGCGTCGCCCTAACAAACGCGCGCCCCGGGACGGGGAGCCGTACGTCCCGATCAGGGAGCCATTCGGATCAGATGTCGGTATGGCCTGGCAAATCGTCCCGGCCGGGTAGCTCGACCAGCGGCAGCGCTGCGGCGATCTCGGCGGCCCGTGCGCCCGACATGTGCACCCCACCTGCTGCGACAGCGTCTGCAAACGTGACCAGGCCGGTCGCCAGAAGCAGCCAGGTGCGCGGGTCGGTTTCGACCACGTTGGGCGGGTTTCCGCGGGTGTGCTTCGGGCCCGAGATGCACTGCACGGCAACGAACGGCGGCACCCGTACTTCGACGGTTCCTCCCGGCGCCACCCTGGCCAGGGTTCTCGCGGTGGCGCGCACCGCATCGCCGAGCAGTTTACGGTCGGGTTTCGGTGTGCCGTCGTCGCGGAGCCAGTCCGCTACCGTCGTCACCGCGGCACGGGTCATTGCCGGATCGGCGCTACGGCGGACAGCCATACCCGGGTCACCCGCCTCCTGAACGTCGGTAACGCTGAACGGCCAGCGCCGCAACCGCTCCGGCCTCATTGACAGCCAGGTGGACGAGCATGGGGGCAGCCAGGCTGCCTGACTTCGCGTAGAGCCAGCCGAAGATCCATCCCGCGGCGCCGGTGACCAGCACGGTACCGGGCACCGACTCACCGGTTGCGCGGGCATCGGGAACATGTGACAACCCGAACGCCACTGCAGCGACCAGTTGCCCGCCGGACGCACCGAACGCCCGCTCCGCGACGGTGCCCAGTGCGCCCCGGTAAGCGGCTTCCTCTGCCCACACCGTGCCTATCGGGATGCGCACCAGCAGCCAACGAACGGTCGATGCCGGCAGCGTGCGCGCAGCCATCCCGTCGCGCACCGGTGGGATCGCCGTGGACACAGCGACGGCGATCAACACAGGCGCAGCGGCCGCCGCACCCCACCGCAGCCCTGCCCACAGCGTCGGGGGTCGCAGACCCAGTGACCCACGGGTCAGCACGGGCACCGCCGCTCCGAACACCGCCTGCGAAACCGGATGCCACTGGTCGGAAATCCCGCGTGCCAGCTTCCATCGGGACGGAAGTCTCGGTGTCGGAACCCCCGATGCCGGAACCCTCGGTGCTGGAGTCCACTGGGCCGCCGCGCTCCACCCGATGAGCACTGACGCCAGTGCCGCCGTCCGCAGCTTGTCCCGCACTATTTGAGCCTCTCGGCAGACTCGTTCTGCTGCAGGGCAACTCGGATTCGCTCAGTGTCGGCCGGGGTCCACCCCTGCGGTGGGGCCACGCCCGCCCAACCGTCGAGGATGAAGTCACCGTAGTTGTGCCCGTGACCGCCGGGGACCGATGCAGCGTTCATCAAGTCTGCCGCGACCTGCCAGAACGTGACGATGGGGTACCACCGCATGGACGCCGTCCGATCGTTGCCGGGCGGTTCGGCCAGCCAGTCAGGACGGCTGAACAGGAGATCCGGCGACAACCAGACGACCGGATCCGAGGCATGCTGCAGGAACAGCACTCTGGTGCCCTCCCATGGGACTCCGGTGTCCGCGGCGATCTGGCTGGCGTCGTTTCCTTGGGAGAACCGGACGGTCCGGCCGTTGTCGTAGCGTGGCTCCACCTCGGGGGTCCGCGGATCGCGGCGCACCGTGATTCCGCGCCACAGCGGGCTGGCATTGGGCGGCCCCACCCAGAGCACCGAAGAGAAACCCATTCTGGAGATGTCGGGCAGCCAGTCGAACGCGCCCTGGCCGGCCATCGAGCCGAGGCTTTCACCGTAGAGCAGCAACCGCGGGCGCCGGTCAGCCGGCAACTGTGCCCACCTGTTCTGTACGGCGTCGATCATCATCCGGCCCGAGGCCATCGACTTCTCTTGGTCGCCGAGGAACGAGATCCAGCTCGGCAGATGCGAATACTGCGAGCTGACGATCGCGGTATCGCCGTTGTACATCAGCTCCAGAGCCCTGCTCGCGATCGGGTTGATCCATCCGGTACCAGTGGTTGGGGCGATGACAAGCACCTCGCGCTCGAAGGCGCCGCTGCGTTCCAGCTCGCTGAGCAGCAACGCCATTCGGGCTTCGTCGGTGTCGGCCGTCTGCAGACCCACATACACACGGATCGGCTCCTTGGCTGGCCGTCCGTTGATCCGGGTCAGCTCCTCTGCGCGAGGGCCGGTGGCGACGAAGTTGCGGCCCTGATAGCCCAATGAGTCCCACGCTGCGAAAGACTCTGGGCTGCCGGATCTTTCGGGCCGGTCAGGCTGGACTACACCTTCCCTGGTCGCGGTGTTCTGCGGCTGGAATACCCGGCTGGCGCCGGCCAGGAAACCACGCAGCAGCACACCGTTGATCAACGTGATCACCAGCACCACCACGATGGCGGTGCCCACGAACAGGGCCACCTCGTCAGATAGATGCCAGCGGCGAATGAGGAAGCGCGCCAGCGTTTTGATGATGTCCAGCAGCACCCGGGCCACCGCCACACAGACGCCGCCGGTCAGCACAGCGAAGACCAGGGTGCGCAGGTAGGTGGGCGTGCTGGGGCCTTCCATGCCCATCAGTTCGGAAACCTGGCGCTGCCATGCGGCGGCCGGGACCAGCATGAGCGCACAGGCCGCCGCCGACGCGACGACGGTGACCGTCTTGATCGCATAGGACACCCAGGCGGTCAGCGGCCACCATCGCCGACGCACCAACACCGACCGCCGCACCAACTTGGACACCAACACCCCGATGCCGTATCCGATGGCGGCGGTGATGCCGCCGATGAGTCCCTGGAACAGCCAGTCCCTGGGCAGCAGCGACGGGGTCAGCGACAGGCAGAAGAACAGTGCACCGAACGCGACACCGGTGAAATCCAGGCGCAGCAGGCTCCACGCCCAAAGGTAGAAAGGATTTTTCTCGTCGACCTGCGTCGTCACCCGAACAACCTGGGCAGCACGCCCTCCGACGTGCGCCGCAACTCCTCCAGGCTCACCGCGAACAGGCCCTGCACCTCAAGGGCCGCCTCGCCCCCATCGGGCCCCTGATCAACGACCCCGATTCGGGTCGAGGGCAGTCCGCGCGCCTGGCACATTGCGGTGAACCTGCTCTCTTCGGTGCGCGGCACCGCCACGAGCACCCGTCCCGCAGACTCGCTGAACAGCGCCACGAACGGGTCACAATTCTCGGGAAGCACGATGCGACAACCAGTTTCACCGGCCAGCGCGGCCTCGATAACCGTGTGGATCAGCCCACCCTCAGAAAGATCATGAGCGGCCGACACCAGACCGTCGCGGGATGCGGCGGTGAGCACATCGGCCAGGAGTCGCTCCCGCTCCAGGTCGACCGCGGGCGGCAGGCCGCCGAGATGATCTGCGGTGACCTGGGCCCAGATCGAGCCGTCGAACTCGTCGCGGGTCTCGCCGAGCAGGATCAGGGTCTCGCCGGGTTCGTTGCCGAATACAGTCGGAAGGCGTCGACTCACATCGTCGATGACGCCGAGCACCCCAACGACCGGCGTGGGCAGGATCGCCGTGCTTCCGGTCTGATTGTAGAAGCTGACGTTTCCGCCGGTGACCGGAATACCTAGTGCGGCAGCCCCATCGGCAAGACCGCGGACCGCTTGCGAGAACTGCCACATGACGCCGGGATCCTCCGGGGAGCCGAAGTTCAGGCAGTTGGTCACCGCGATCGGAGTGGCTCCGGTGACAGCGACATTGCGGTAGGCCTCAGCCAGCGCCAGCTGGGCACCGGCGTAGGGATCCAGCGCCGTGTACCGACCCGACGCATCGGTGGAGATCGCGATGCCGCGGCCGGTCTCCTCATCGACGCGCAGCACACCGCCGTCGGCGTTCTCGGCAAGCACCGTGTTGCCGCGCACGTAGCGGTCGTACTGTTCGGTGATGAACGCGCGACTGCACAGCTGCGGGCTGCCGAGCATGGCGAGCAGCGTCGCGCGTAGTTCGTCTGCGCTCGACGGCCGAGGCAGGGACGCCGAGGTGTCGGCGTTCAGCGCGTCCTGAGTCTCGGGCCGCTGCACGGGCCGTTCGTAGATCGGACCCTCGTGAGCGACCGTGCGCGGCGGCACGTCGACGACAGTTTCACCGTGCCAGGTGATTTCGAGGCGTTCGCCGTCGGTGACCTCACCGATGACGGTGGCGAGCACGTCCCACTTGCAGCACACCGCCAGGAAGGCTTCGACGTTGTCCGGGGTTACTACCGCGCACATTCGTTCCTGGGACTCGCTGGACAGGATCTCGGCCGGTGTCATGTTGGCCGCCCGCAGCGGCACCGTCTCCAGCTCGACCCTCATTCCGCCATCCCCGGCGGAAGCGAGTTCAGAAGTGGCACAGGATAATCCGGCACCACCCAGGTCTTGAATACCGACCACGAGAGTGCTGGCATACAGATCGAGGCAGCATTCGATGAGCACCTTCTCGGTGAACGGGTCGCCGACCTGAACAGAGGGCAGCTTCTTACGCGACCTCGATGGTCCCGCTCCGCCTCCCGATTGGTGTCCGGCGCCGCCTTCGTCGTCGTCGTCGCCGAATGTCTCTGAGGCCAACACCGACACCCCGCCGATACCGTCGAGACCGGTACGCGCTCCGAACAGGATGATCTTGTTGCCGGTTCCGGACGCGAACGCCAGGTGCAGATCCTCTTTGCGCAGCACACCGACGCACAGCGCGTTCACCAACGGGTTTCCCGCGTAGCTGGCGTCGAACACCGTCTCGCCGCCGATGTTCGGCAGCCCCAGCGAGTTTCCATACCCTCCGACGCCGCGCACCACACCATCGAGAACCCGTCGCGTATCGGGCGCATCGGCGGCGCCGAACCGCAGTTGGTCCATCACGGCCACTGGCCGAGCGCCCATCGCCATGATGTCGCGAACGATGCCGCCGACGCCGGTGGCCGCACCCTGATAAGGCTCGATATAGGACGGGTGGTTGTGGGACTCCACCTTGAAGGTGGCCGCCCACCCGTCGCCGATGTCGACGACGCCCGCGTTCTCACCGATGCCCGCCAGCATCGAGGCGCGCATCGCCTCGGTGGTGGTCTCACCGAAGTAGCGCAGATGCACCTTCGAGGACTTGTAGGAGCAGTGCTCGCTCCACATCACCGAGTACATCGCCAACTCAGCGTCGGTGGGCCGACGACCGAGGATCTCGCGAATCCGCTGGTACTCGTCGTCCTTGAGCCCCAGCTCACGGAACGGCTGGGGCTGGTCGGGAGTCGCGGCGGCCCGCTCGACGGTGTCTACTTCTTGGGTCAACCCAGACGTCACGACGCCAGTTTAGGCGGTGGCCGCCGAGTTAACGCCAGCGTGACCCTCCCCGTCCCCCGCCAGGGTCATCCCGCGGCGTCATCCCGCAGCGACGCAGAAGGCGTTGCCCTCCGGGTCCACGAGGATCACCCACTGGAAGTCATCACCGAAGTTATTGCGGCCGACCTCGTGGGCTCCGAGCCCGACCAGTCGGGAAACTTCGCCCTCCATGTCGGCACTGTGCAGGTCCAGGTGCAACTTGTTCTTGCCCGGCGTTGGATCCGGCACCTTCTGGAATCCCAGGGCCGGGCCGCCCTGAAGTGCGACCATCACGAAATTACCTGGCGCAACAGCGTTCAGATCACCGCCAGCAGCCTTGGACCACCACTCGGCCAGGCTGTCAGGATCGGTGCAGTCGAAGGTGATCATCGCGATATCGAGTGCCATAGAGCGACCTTAATTCAGCCAGGTGACAGAAAGGCGCGTATTCGAAGCTCTCGCGGTTGCGTTGATTCGACGCGGCTGGAGGCGCTGGCCCGCTCCCGCGAGCAGACGAAGGGTTGGGACTACCAGGGCCGTCTGCCCGCGCGCAACGTAGTTCGGGCAACGCGGCCGCAAAGCAGCACCGGTTACATCAACCGGCGCCGGCTCAGCCCGTTGACAGGAAGGCCTGAAGCGCCGCGGAATAGTCGGCGACATCGGAAGCACCCATCACCTCGCGCGCCGAGTGCATCGCCAGTTGCGCCGCCCCGACGTCGACGGTCGGGATTCCGGTCCGCGCCGCCGTCATCGGCCCGATCGTCGATCCGCACGGTAGGTCGGCGCGGTGCTCGTAGCGTTGCAACGGCACGCCCGCCTGCGCGCACGCCAGTGCGAACGCCGCGGCAGTCCGGCTGTCGGTCGCATAGCGCAAGTTGGGTTGCACCTTGAGCACCGGACCCGCGTTGACCTCGATCAGGTGCCCCGGCTCGTGACGTTCCGGATAGTTGGGATGGGTGGCGTGGGCCATATCGCCGGAGGCGACCATCGACTGCGGCAGCCGACGCAGAAAGTCTTCCCGCCCACCTCCGGAAGCCAGCGTGATCCGTTCCAGCACCGTCAGCAGCAGATCAGACTGGGCGCCGTGGCCGGACTGGGATCCCACTTCCTCGTGGTCGAACAACACCAGCACCGGCACGGTTGCGCTCTCCGGGCCGGTGGCCAGGAACGCCTCCAGCCCCGCGTAGCAGGTCGCCTGGTTGTCCAACCTTGGCGCGCTGAGCAACTCCCCGTCGACTCCGACCCGCCGCGATGGGTTGACGTCATGGGTCATCAGATCCGCGCCTAACACGTCGGAGACGTCGATCCCGGCATGTGCGGCCACATAGGCCAGGAATGAGCGGGAGCCGCTGCCCACCCCCCACGCCGCGTTGACGTGTCGTTGCGGGTTCAGCTCGACGGCTTTGCGGTCCTCGGCCAGGTGGATGGCCAGCTGAGGCACCCGCAGGATCGGCTCATCAATCTTGATCAGGTGATGTTCGACGCTATGAGCGGTACGTACCGAGAGCCTGCCACTCACTCCCAGGTCGCGGTCCAGCCAGGAGTTCAGCCACGCTCCGCCGTAGGGCTGTAGCGCGACCACCTGCCACCCCGAGACGAATCGATCTGGGTGCTGCTTGACCCTCAGGTTGGGGCTGTCGGTGTGGGCTCCAACGATACGAAAAGGCATGTGGGGACCCGCTTCCGCGGAACGCCATGCGATCAGCGAGCCAGCTCGCACTACGAAGTGGTCACCCCCACCGGTCCAGGGGTCACTTTCGGACAGTTCGGTGAATCCGGCGGCGAGCAGTCGAGCCGCTGTGCTCTGACACACATGGAACGGCGACGGCGACCCGTCGATGAACTCACACAGACCTTCGGCGGACGCGGTGATCGACATGAAACCCATCCTTACCTGAATGGTCGACGCGCGGTGGCGATAGGGTCGTGGCGTGCCTCGTCCGCAGCCTGTATTGACACCGCTGACCCCGGCGGCGATCTTCCTGGTGGCGACCATCCATGAAGATCAAGGGGCGGCCACCTCGGTGCACGACGCCCTGTCCGGGCTGAGCGGGCTGGTCCGCGCGGTCGGTTTCCGGGTTCCTGCCGCGCGGCTGAATCTGGTCGCCGGCATCGGTTCGAACGCCTGGGACCGGTTGTTCTCGGGGCCCAGACCAGCCGAGCTGCACGAGTTCGTCGAGCTCACGGGGTCCCGGCATCACGCTCCGTCGACCCCGGGCGATCTGCTGTTCCACATCAAGGGCGGTTCACTGGATGTGTGCTTCGAGCTCGGTGGCCGGATTCTGGAATCGATGGCGGGCGCCGTCACCGTCATCGATGAGGTGCATGGGTTCAAATTCTTCGAGCAGCGCGATCTGCTCGGATTCGTCGACGGCACCGAGAACCCGGACGGACCTGATGCGGTGACAGCGGCCCAGATCGATGACAGCGACGCTGACTTCGCCGGGGCCAGCTATGTGCACGTGCAGCGCTACACCCACGACATGGCCGCGTGGAACGCACTGAGCGTCACCGAGCAGGAGTTGGTGATCGGCCGCACGAAGCTTGAGGACATCGAACTCGACGACTCGGTCAAGCCGGCGAATTCGCACGTGGCACTCAACGTCATCACCGACGACGACGGCAACGACCTCCAGATCGTGCGGGCCAACATGCCTTTCGGCACCCTCGGCGGGCCTTCCGGCGGCGAGTCGGGCACCTACTACATCGCCTACTCAGGCGACCCTGATGTCACCGAGAAGATGTTGAGCAACATGTTCATCGGCGACCCGCCCGGCAACACCGACCGGATCCTGGACTTCTCGACTGCGAAGACCGGCACCATGTTCTTCGTGCCGACCATCGACTTTCTGGACGACCCGCCGCCGCCAACGTCGGCTCACAATGACGATGACATCGATCTTGAAGTATCCGAAAAACCACCCGCACCAAAGCTTCACGACGGCTCCCTGGCGATCGGCAGCTTGAAAGGACAACCGCAATGAACAACCTTTATCGGGAACTCGCGCCGATCAACTGCGAGGCCTGGGCGGAGATCGAGCAGGAGGCCACTCGCACGTTCAAACGTCACATAGCCGGCCGCCGGGTGGTCGACGTCAGCGACCCGGGCGGGCCGGTGACCGCAGCGGTGGGCACGGGCCACCTGGTCGATGTCGCAGCACCCAGCGATGGCGTGGTCGCCCACCTGCGCGATGCACAGCCGCTGGTTCGGCTTCGAGTCCCGTTCACCGTGAACCGGATCGACGTCGACGACGTCGAGCGCGGGTCGCAGGATTCGGATTGGGACCCAGTCAAGGAGGCGGCCAAGAAGCTGGCCTTCATCGAGGATCGGGCGATCTTCGAAGGCTATGCAGCCGCGAAAATCGGCGGCATTCGCAAGTGCAGTTCCAACCCCGCCCTTGCGCTGCCCGAGGATCCGCGTGCCATCCCCGACGCCATCGCCCAAGCTCTCTCTGAACTACGACTGGCCGGCGTCGACGGCCCCTACTCAGTGTTGCTGTCCGCCGACATCTACACCTTGGTCAGCGAAAGCACCGCGAACGGTTATCCGATCCGGGAGCACATCAACCGACTTGTCGACGGCGACATCATCTGGGCGCCGGCCATCGACGGTGCCTTCGTGTTATCGACCCGCGGCGGCGACTTCGACCTCCAGTTGGGTACCGACGTGTGCATCGGCTACCTCGCCCACGATGCCGACACCGTGCAGCTGTACCTGCAGGAAACGCTGACATTCCTGTGCCACACCGCCGAGGCCTCGGTCGCGCTCACCGCCTGAGCTCACCTCTCCCCGCGAGCTCACCTTTCTCCGCGAGCGGGCGTGTCTGCACGCTGGCACGCCGCATCCGCTGACATTTTGCGCGCGCTCGCGGTGAAACTTTAAGGACACCAACCGTTCAGGACACCAATACCGTGTCGAGCACGGAGTAGAACAGCCCCAGCCCGTCGTCGGACGGACCGGTAAGGGCTTCGGTGGCGTGTTCTGGATGTGGCATCAGGCCCACAATGCGGCCGTTGGCCGAGCTGATGCCGGCGATGCCACGCATCGAGCCATTGAGGTTGTCGCGGTACCGGAAGACCACCCGGCCCTCACCCTCGAGTTCGTCGAGCACCGACTGGGCAGCGACGTAGCGGCCCTCACCGGATTTCAGCGGCACCAGCAGGTCGGCACCCTGCTCGTAGCGCGAGGTCCACGCGGTCGAGTTGGCAGCGACCTCGAGCCAGACGTCGCGACACACGAAGTGCAGACCTGCGTTGCGCGTCAGCGCACCGGGAAGTAGACCGGCCTCACAGAGCACCTGAAAACCATTGCAGATCCCCAACACCGGCATGCCACGCCCAGCAGCAGCGACGACCTCGCCCATCACCGGAGCGAACCGTGCGATCGCTCCGCAGCGCAGGTAGTCACCGTAGGAAAAACCGCCGGGGACGACCACCGCGTCGACGCCCCTGAGGTCGGCGTCGGCGTGCCACAGGCTCACCGGTTCTGCGCCGGCAAGTCGCACCGCGCGCGCTGCGTCGATGTCATCGAGGGTGCCCGGGAATGTGATGACGCCCACCCGGGTGCTCACCCGCGCTCCTCCAGCGCTTCCCTGCTGACGCTCCAGTCCTCGATGACAGTATTGGCCAGAAGCGATTCAGCGATCTCGGCGATTTTCTCGTCGGCGATACCGTCGTCAACTTCAAGCTCGAATCGCTTACCCTGCCGCACATCTGAGATTCCGTCGAAACCCAGCCGGCCGAGTACACCGACGATGGCCTGTCCCTGGGGGTCGAGGATCTCGGTCTTCGGCATCACGTGTACCACCACTTTTGCCACGGTGATCACTCTACCTTCGGCAATTGCGAGGCCACTTCACCGGCACGAACCTCGGTAGGCGGTACAAAGCAGCCCTGCCATAGCCTGGATCTTCACTGCGGTCGGCGCTGCGCAAGAAGTGGAGCGCCTTTTGAGACTCGGGCAGCTTCCCGGGGACTCGGGTGGGCTTCAATCCAGGCATTCATTGAGCGCTGGTCGTGGCCGGCGTGACGCTTCACTGCTTCGTACGTAGTTTGCGACAGTCGCAGACTGGTCGTGCGTGCCATCGATGAACCGACTGAGTTGAGGGTGCGATTCCAACGCCGAGGGGTTTGAGAACCGAACACGTCCATCCGTCTGAGGGTCC
>ERZ888423.1707-NODE-1707-length-18230-cov-8.893700_pt1 | contig 18230 bp, 18 predicted proteins | sample MGYA00520523_ERZ888423 | MGnify/ENA primary metagenome ERZ888423 (study PRJEB32303, sample SAMEA104408611) | aquatic metagenome | biome: Brackish water; feature: Pelagic; material: water | place: Baltic Sea | collected 2014-06-08T10:24:00 | depth 30,27 m ...
TCGTGGTCGTGGGTTTGACCGTCGTGGTCGTGGGTTTGACTGTAGTGGTGGTGGGTTTGACTGTAGTGGTGGTGGGCTTGACCGTGGTTGTCGTGACAACTCGTGGTTTCACAGTGGTCGTCGTGGTAGCGAGCCTTCTGGGCGCCACGGCTTGCGAGGGGATGGCGCTCTGGTTTTCAACTTGAGTCAGTGCGGGGGCTGCAAGTGGTGTGCAAGCAGCGCCCAGGGTCAGCAGAATTGCTGCGCTAGTAAGGATCTGAATCGTGTTGCGCAACCGCAACTTGCATCTGTTGGTTCCCATGCTCCGATGTCGACGGCGGACCTATCTGGTCCGGTTTCGACATCAGCCGTATCGACACTGAGTGGCCAAGCTTGAGCAACAATTCAGGAGAAGTTCGAATTGGCCAGTTCGCTTGAGGTTGAGACTTTTACGTCTGCAAAGGTCGCGCCAGTCTCTAGGTCAACTTCTACGGCGTCCTCGGGGTCGAGATCAATGAACTCCTCGGCTCGACCAGTCTCTTGAGTGGAGGCTGCCTTCCACACGGCAAGTTCCGAAGGCGCACCACGACCCATCCAGAACGCCGGTCCTCGCAGCGTCGGCCCTAGATCGCCAGCCCAGAAATTTGGGCGCTGATGGTTCGGGTGTTGCGTTGCGAGTCCAGGCTGAGCCAGCCAAGGGCTCTGAAGAGCGCCGCTCGCAGCCAGAGCAACCAGACCGGCTGCTAGCAGTCCTCTCACTACTTGGCGTGCGGATTCACTGCTCAGATCAAACTCAACGGCCAAAAGATGCTCCAGCTCGTCATCATTCAGGTCGAGCACGACTGCAAGAGCCGAGAGGTCGTTGGATCGAAGCTGAACCGGGGCATCAGCAGTCAGACCTCGCTGCCTACGAACGGCGCCGAGGTAGGCGCCGATCAGTGAGATGTTGAACTCGTGGGGAGTTGTGTCTGTGGCGAGGTGATCCGCAACCACAATCTGCTCCGTGCCAACTGTGAGCAGGCCTAAGTGCTCGGGATCGATCAAGTCGGTTCGAGGCACCATCACGTCGTCAAGGTCTTGACCGAGAGCCGCAACTGCTGCGACTAATTGCGAGGAGTCCGGGGTTGTGTCATGAGCTTCCCAGGAGCGCAACGTGGAGCGAGAGATACCAATACGGCGCGCGGCCTCACGCTGGTTCAAGCCCGACAAGATTCGGAGTTGATGTACTGCGTTTCCGGTGTTCTGCTCGGCGAGCATCATGCCTCCTGCTGTCTCAATCGGCCGCGATCGCCCAGATATAAGCAATGTAACCCAGTTGCCCAAGTTGTGGTTGTAGTTGGGCTATTTGCTCCGTACGGTTTGGAAGTTGCCCGTGAAGTGGTAGGTTACCCACGGGTAACATACGGAACAGTAAGTTCCGAGTGGGTAGATCTCACGAACTGAACCAGACACCACCGAACAGCACCTGAGTATGTAGCGAAAGGAACGCAGCGCATGAGTGAATTCTCGATGACCTTGAATGAGGACCAACTGCAGATCCAGAAGTGGGTCCATGACTTCGCCGAGAACGTGGTGCGGCCCGCAGCTGAAGAGTGGGACGAGCGTGAAGAGTTCCCGTGGCCAATCGTTCAGCAGGCTGCTGACATTGGCTTGTACGGCTTTGAATTCATCTCTCAGGCAATGATGGGTGACCCAACTGGGCTGACCATGCCAGTTGCACTTGAGGAACTGTTCTGGGGAGACGCAGGCATTGGGCTTGCAATATTTGGGTCAAGTTTGGCTGCTGTAGGAATCGCCGGTAACGGCACGATGGAGCAAACACTCGAGTGGGTGCCCCAGTGCTACGGCACACCCGAGAAGATTGCGCTCGGAGCGTTCTGCGTGTCTGAGCCCGACGCCGGCTCAGATGTTTCTTCGCTCCGGACCCGTGCCGTGTACGACGAGGCCAAAGACGAATGGACTCTGAATGGAACCAAAGCATGGATCACGAACGGCGGAATTGCCGACGTGCACGTTGTGGTCGCAACGGTTGACCCTGCGCTCAAAGGCCGCGGTCAGGCCAGCTTTATCGTTGGGCCAAATACGCCCGGACTATCCATGGGTCAGAAGTACAAGAAGCATGGCATTCGCGCCTCGCACACCTCTGAGGTTGTGCTTGATGACGTAAAGATCCCCGGAGCAAACCTGCTCGGCGGCAAAGACAAGCTTGATGAAAAAATCGCCCGGGCTCATGAGGCGCTAAAGAATCCTTCGATTCGTTCAGGCAAGCAGCCCGCCATGGCAACCTTTGAGGCCACACGCCCAGCCGTTGGTGCTCAGGCAGTTGGTGTTGCACGTGCCGCGTACGAGTACGCACTGCAGTACGCCCAAGAGCGCACAGCGTTCGGCAAGCCCATCATCATGAATCAGTCGATTGCGTTCATGCTGGCCGATATGGCCACGCAGATTGAGGCCGCTCGACTGATGGTCTATCGCGCAGCTTGGTTGTCGGGTAACGGCGGAGGATTTGTTAACGCAGAAGGCTCAATGTCGAAGCTCATGGCCGGCCGCACAGCCGTGTGGGTAACCGAGCGCGCCATTCAGATTCTCGGCGGTTACGGCTACACCCGTGAGTACCCCGTGGAGCGCTGGCACCGTGATGCAAAGATCTTTGACATCTTCGAGGGCACCGAGCAGATCCAGCAGCTGGTCATCAGCCGTGCCATCTCTGGGTTGAGGATCGAATAGCTTTTGGGGCATGCAGAGCCTTGAGGAAGCGACTTCTGATTCTTGGATTGGTCACTCATTGACAGTTCAGCGAAGCAACGGGCTAGCAAGTTGGGCTGAGTTCTCAGCGACAGCGACCGAGTTCGCTGAGGTAATCCAGGGTCGCCTCAGCGCTTCGGAACACCATGTGCTCGCCACGCTGCACGCAGATGGTTCACCAAGAGTCAACGGAACGAACCTGCTCTTTGAGGGCGATGACCTAGTCATCGGTTGCATGCCCAAGGCCTCAGGAGCATTTGGCGAAGCTAGCCAAACATTCGCAGGCACGGTGTCCCTACACTGACAGCGTGCTGCCGCGAGTCGCGATCTTGAAGTCTGCAGCAGGCATGAGCCTTCTGGGCCTTTTAGTTTTGGTCAGTTGTCAGCAGTCCAATTCCGGCAACACCTCGAATCGGGCGAGCGCAAGTACGAGTTCGGCCCCGCCAACGATCTCGCCCACCACGGCAAGCAGTCTGACCACCACATCAACAGCGGTTAGCACCAACCCGCGGACCTGCCCCCTGTTCGGTGCAGCAGTTCAGACCGGCACTCTGCAGGACCCAGCGATCACCGAGGCCTCCGGCATTGCAGCATCGCGAACCAACCCGGGCATCTATTGGGTTCACAACGATTCGGGCGATAGCGCCAGAGTGTTCGCCACCGATCTTTCCGGCGCTGCGATCGGGAGGTTCCAAATTAACGGTGCGACGGCTAAAGATTGGGAGGACATCGCTGTTGGTCCTGGACCTGAGCCGGGAACCAACTACCTGTACCTCGGAGATATTGGTGGCAATAAGGGGCGTTCCAACCTGTCGATCTATCGCTCGGCCGAGCCGGAGGTCCTGCTGGGTGCAAGCGGAGTTCGGGGTTCGGTACCTGCTGAGCGCATTGACGTTATGTATCCCGATGGCTTGGCCTGGGACGCAGAGGCGCTTCTCGTTGACCCACTAACAGCTGACATTTATGTGGTGACCAAGGGCGGAGCGGCCAGCAGCATTGTGTACCAGCTTGGCGCTGCTGAGGCCGTCTCGGGATCGCCACAGACTCTTCGTGAGGTGGCCTCGCTTGAACTGCCAGCCGGGCTTGGCGGGTCGGTCACCGGCGGCGATATTTCGCCCGACGGCGCCAGCATCATGCTTCGCACCTATAACCGCGTGTACCTCTGGCCGCGCCTGGCGGGCGAGAGCATCTCAGACGCATTTTCCGCTCCGCCCTGTTCGGTTCAGATTCAACCTGAGTCTCAGGGTGAGGCCGCTGCGTTTCAGCAGAACGGTCGGGACCTCGTCCTGACCACCGAAGGGGAGTTCCCCGCAATCAACACCTACGCCCGGCGCTGATCGATCATGTGGGGAAGGTTGAGTCGCGTCTGGAGCGGTTTTTCGACACATACTGTCGAAAAACCGCTCCAGACGCGCAAGCCCCAGGGGTGGAGCGTTCAGGGCTGCTTTTGCTCGAGGATCTTGTAGTACCCGGCTGGGCGCGCTGCGCCAGTGGCTGCGACTGATTCCTCAACGGCCGACTTGAAGGCTGGGAGTGAATCAGCCCAGCTTGTGACCAGATCGTTGCGTGCCATCGAGACTCGCTCCACGCCGATGCCACCCGATGTGGGCACGGTTCCGTCCCCGTAGGTGATCTCGGCGAGCTCTAGCCTTACGCCAGAAGAGAGCATGTATTCAATCGAGAAGCTCGGAACTGCTGGACTTCCAGGATGCCCAGCGGGGGCGAAGAATCCGGAGCCTGAGCCATCCTTGACTGCCTCGTCCCAAGGGCGAAGCGTAATTTGCTCGGTGCTGATTCCATACTTGTCGAGTTGCGGGAAAAACTGCGCAGAGCGATCAGTGGTAGTGACGCGAAGTCGATCCATGTCTAGGGCGATAGGTCCGGTGAGGTAGGACATAATCAGATCTGTGGCCATTACAGCTTGCTCTGGGGTGGTGGTCGGTACTCCCATGATTGTGAAGATCGGAAGCGTTCCCGGCGTGTCTTTTTTCTCAACATCCTCGGGACGCGCAGCGATCTGCTTCATATAGTTGGCGTTGGTCAGTGTTGATGGGTCTTCGTCGTAGCGAAGTCCCCCGTTGAATTCGATGCCAGAGATCAGTGGCTGAGAAGGAGCTTCGGTCAGTCCCACTTGTTGCAAGTAGCCCTCGAACTCGGCCTGGGTCTCGGCTGCGGTGATCATCTTGGGTGGCTTGATCGTTGGCGGGGTTGAGGTCGAAGTTGCCGGCGCAGCGGTGTCTTCTTTGCTGCAGGCTGCCACAGCGGCAACCGCAACGGCGCCAAGCCCAATACCTGCTGTTCCCGTAATGAACTGTCGTCGAGATGTCGCCATGATGATTCCTCGTCTAAGTAGTGAATTATCGACCCGCACAATTTAGCGTCCACCAAGAAGCGACCAACGATGAATAGGCGCTTCCCTGCAATTCCCTCAGCTGCAACCTGCAGGGCTACCTCGGCCAAGCCAGGGGACAATCAGGTGGACCAAGGGGGTCACCGTCGGAGAGAGCGGTCATAGCAGGGCGCACCATCAGCCCGGGCTTGCGGCGGAAACGAGCGTTATCTCCGAAGTAGCGCATAGAGACTGCTCGACGACGAACCTCTGAGGTGTTCGCCGGAGATCCGTGCAAGGTGCGCGCATGGTGCACAGTCAGGTCACCCGGCTCAAGGTCGAAGCTAATCAAGCGGGCCGCTAGTTCTGGCGTACCGAGCACATCGGGAATCGGCTCACCTTCAGTGCCCGGAATGGGCTCATCGGTGACGAACATATTTGGCCGGTACTCCACCGGATCACGATGCGAGCCACGTACCCAACTCACTACTCCGCTCGAGGGGGTTGCGGCATCGAGTGGAATCCACATGGTGCACACCTGATTACCCTCGAGGTTGAAGTAGCTCGCATCAGTGTGGAACTTGGTGACGAATGGAGAACCCGCCTCTTTCACCAGCACGCTGTCTTCCCATAACCAGATCTGCTCCGAGTCCAACAAGGTTGCAGCGATGGGAGCGAGGGGGGAAGCCGTAGCGAAAGCAAGAAAGGTTGAGTCGTGTCGCCAGTGATCCGTGCCAGCAGAAAACGCAGGTGCATCCGGGTTCGAATCCGAGCCAGAGACCGAACCCGAATCCGGAGCCATAATCCCCAAGTTGACGGACTCGCCCTGAGAGATTGTTTGCTCGAGAGGACCAGCCAGAGCGTCGAGCCAGTCCGTATCCAAAATTCCCCGAAGTAGAACGACGCCGTCCTGCCAGAAGGTTTCAACCTCGGCCTGCGTGACCGGGCGAATGGGATCCTGTAGAAGCATTGCTCGTTCCTCCGATTTGATCACCTGATCCTAAAAGCCATCGGCTGTGTCGCTCAGTCAACGATGCACTGATGTTTCAGGCTAGATCCGGAGATTCTGTCAGATCGGCGTGGGACTTTGCTGTTCGATCACGTCGAGTGCGAGCGTGAGCCATGGGGTGTAAGCCTCGGGGTCTAGCGCAATCTGTTCTCTCAGCCCTTGAAAGTTCACCCACTGCACCTCCGAGACTTCATCCGGATTGGGCGAGACATCACCTTCATATTCGCCAATCAGAACGTAATCGAACTCCACCTCAATCAGGCCACTGTCAAGGTCCGGCGCACGATACGTAAAGCTGCCAACAACCTCGGCAGAGGCAGTGATTCCGACCTCTTGCAGGAGCCGACGTGATGCTGCAGCAGTCACCGTTTCGCCAGGTAGCGGGTGGCTACAACAGGTGTTTGACCACTTGTTTCTGAAATGGTGCTTCTGCGCAGCTCGCCGTTGAAGCAGTACCCGGCCCGCCGTGTCGTACAGGAAAACCGAAAAGGCGCTGTGGAGCGCTCCAGCCCCAGAATGTGCGGCCAACTTATCCATCGTTCCGGTGGGAATTCCCTGATCGTCGACCAACACAACGACCTGCGTGGCATCTACAATTGATGCGTGGACAGGTACCAATACCTCATTCTGATGGGGCTCTGCATTCTGGGAACCTTGCCCTTGGAGCTCGTCCTTGGCGCAAGGGTCTACCGGCAGCCTCGTCGACTGCTGCTGACCATGATTGTCCCGGTCTGCCTCTTCGTCGTATGGGATGTGTTTGCTATTGCTTGGGATCATTGGAGCTACACCCCAGAGTTTGTGACAGGTTGGGAACTGCCGGGCGCCTTACCCATTGAAGAACTTACCTTCTTCTTAGTGATTCCAATCTGCGGTCTGCTTACCCTTGAAACAGTTCGCAAATTGAGAGGTCGATGATGGGTGCGTACACGCTTCTCACCCTTCTTGCCATGGTGCTCGTTGTGCTCTACGAGTTGCTCATAGCTCGAACGGGAATCTTTCGCACTGGCAGCTACTGGATTGCAATGGCAATTGTTGGGTTCTTTCAGGTGCTAGTTGATGGTTGGTTGACCAAGGCCTCGTCGCCCATCGTGAACTACAACAGCGATGTGTTCTCTGGTATCCGAGTGTTCTTTCATTCTCCTCTTGAGGACTTTGGGTTCGGCTTTGCGCTCGTGACCCTCACGATGGTGGTGTGGGATCAACTTGGCCGAAGAGCCACTCAGTCGGTAGAACTAAATGAAACGAACGTGGTACCCGACAGCGAGGCTGTCAGTGAAAGTGAGGCATAGATGAATGTGCTTGTTGTGGTCTTGGCGGCAGTAGCTGCTTTTTTGGTGATGGAGCCAGTCACTGCACTAACTCATCGCGTGGTCTTTCATGGGTTTGGACATTTTTTGCACCGCAGCCATCACCGCCCCGGTAGTACTGGCTGGGAAGCGAATGATTTTTTCCCGGTTATCTTTGCGGGGTCCACGATTGCCATCATGGCTATCGGGGCGCTTCAACCACAGCTGAGCATTCTGATTGCAATCGGTGCCGGAATCACCGCTTACGGAATGTCCTATTTGGTGATTCACGACTTTTATATCCATCGTCGTCTTTCAGTGTTGCCCGAGCGTGTTGCGTTCTTAGAGCCGCTTCGCGAGGCACACCGGATTCATCACCTCTACAACGCTGCGCCATACGGCATGTTGGCGCCGGTGATTCCAGCTGCACTTCGAGAGCGTGCAGCGAGCACGACTCGTGACCCGATTCGCGTTGCATCAGCCGCTCCAACAGCAGCGGCTCAAACAGCCAGTTAGCCCAAACGGCCAGTTTGCCCACGCAGCTAGTTGTTTCGCTGCTGAGCTGAGGCAGCGAAGCGCTAACTCAGTGCCGACGAAGCGCTGCGGGAGCGTGGGCATTCCAGAACTGTCCGAGAGGAACAATCATCTCGGTAGCTACCGCTACTTTGCGCATGAGCGGCACACGAGCACGTTGACTAAACACGTCGTACTCGTTCGCCTCGATGTGATCCAGAATTTCTGAGTACAGAATTCGCGCAGCGCGAATTGAGCGAGCCGAGGAACCGTACAGTTCGGCTACGCCAAGGTCTGCAGAGAGGTAGAGCTCTCTGGAGCGCTCAATCTCGAACTGCATCAGATTTCGCCACTCCGGGGTAACCCTTCGCAGGTGTGGGTCGGCGCCGAATTTCTCTAGGTCTTCCTGAGGGATGTACACCCGACCGCGATCAAGATCTTCACCCACGTCACGCAGAAAATTCGTCAGTTGGAATGCCAGGCCCAAGTCTCGAGCGTGCGGAATCGCCGCTGGGCTAGCCGGCTCCAAAATGGGCAGCATCATCTCGCCGATCACGCAGGCAGAGCCGTCCATGTAATCGCAGAGGTCATCCCATGTGGCGTACGAATCCACGCTCAGATCCATGGTCATGGAGTTCAAGAAGCGGTGGAACAGCTCTGGGTCGATGGAGAAGGCCTTGACGGTATGCACCACGGCCTTGAGGACCAAGTCATCGGACTCGCCTCGATCTAGATCAGCAAAAAAATTGTCCCCGAAGGCGGCCAGAGCGGCAGCCCTCTGCTCGGGGCTTGCCGGGCCCATATCGTCCACGATGTCATCGGCATAGCGGCAGAACCCATAGAGCGCGTGCACATGATGACGTTTGACGGCCGGAAGCACCTGAGTTGCCCAGTAGTAAGTGGTTCCCGACTTACGGTTGAGTCTCTTGCACTCGGCGTAGCTCGCCTCGAGTGTGGTCACCTGCTTACAGAGCGAGAACGGCCCGCTTTGCCTCTGCTTCCCGCACCAGCCATGGCTTCGGCGCGCTCAGCTGCAAGGCGACCAGAGACAAGAACCATTGGTACACCAACCCCTGGAACAGTTCCTGATCCAACAAGAACTAGGCCGGGAATCTTGCGGTCAATATTGGGTGCCCGGAAGGGGCCGGTGCGAGCGAACTTATGCGCCATTGCAAACGGAGTTCCGCGTTCCATGCCGAGTGCATCCCAATCAAGCGGATCAATGAGTTGCTCGCACTCAATGACCTCCGGATACCCCAGGCTTGCGACCCGCGCAGCTAGGCGATCACGGGCGGGCACGCGCTCAGTAGACCAATCAACTTTGCCATCGAGATTTGGCACTGGCTCCAACACATAGAGCGTGTTGCTACCGGCGGGAGCGCAGCTCGGGTCAGTCACAGAAGGTGCTGATACAAGAATCGATGGGTCAGTCATCATCGTGCCCTTTTTGAGCAGCTCATCGAATGACACTGTCCACTCTTTGCTGAAGTGAATGTTGTGGTGCACTGCCCGCTCAGGCATGTCACCCTTTACGCCAACTAGCCATAACAAGCAGGAGGGGGAGTAGGTGCCGGTGCGTGCACGCCAAGGGGGTGTGGCCGAAAGAAGCTCTCGGTACACCGCTGGAACATCAGGATTCGCGACAACAACATCGGCGTCGAATCGTTGGCCGCCTGCTGTGCGAACTCCGCTCACCTCACCGCTGCCGGGACGGCGCTCAATGCGAATCACTGGATCGCCATAGTGGAACTGTGCCCCCGCCTTTTCTGCGGCTTCGGCCAGACCGGTTGCGACTGCATGGATTCCACCGCGTGGTGCCCAGACTCCTGCGACCGTGTCCATGTAGGTGATCACGCCGTACAGAGCGAGTGCGTCAAAGGGGGAGAGGCCAGCATAGAGCGCTTGGAATGAGAACAGGCGATGCAGCCGGTAGTCGTCAAAGAAGGTTTTGACTTTGGCCTCGAGCTTGCCAAACCCGCCTAGGCGCAATAGTTCGATTCCCGCTTTCGGCGATGAGGCAAGGTCGAGAGGGGTGTTGAAGTTGCGATCAATAAAGTTAGGAACCTCAACACGGTAGAGTTCCGTCAGCCAATCGCAAAAGGGTCCGAAGGCGGCGGCGTCATGTGCCCCGCATACTGTGCGGATCTCTTCGGTCATGGCTTCGCGGCCAGCGCGTACAAACAACTCGGAGCCGTCTGCATAACAGGCGCGGTATCCGGGATCGAGTCGATCAAAGGTGACGTGATCCTCTACCGAGGCGCCAGCTGCATTGAAGGTTCTCTCGAGAAACTCCACCATGGTAAATACCGTCGGCCCGGTGTCGAAGCTGTAGCCGTTGGATTCCCATCGGCCCGCTCTCCCGCCAGGGGCAGGGTCACGCTCCACCACGGTCACATCGTGTCCATTACCTGCAAGGTGACAAGCTGCTGCAAGTCCACCTAAGCCAGCACCAACAATGGCTACTTTCACACATCCCTCATTCCGACATAAGCCGCTAGTTCGATTAGTGCGGCCCGAGCCGTCTCGGTGAGTTGCATTGCATCGAGTGCGGCTAGTGCCTCGGTGGTCAGATTCTCAATGCGCTGTTCAACCTGCGAACGAGCACCGGTCTCGGTGATGATCTCGCAGAGTCGATCCACTGACTCTTGGCTGAGCTGTGAGCCAACTTTGGCAAGCTCAGTTTGTTGAGCGGGATTTGCAAGTTCAGTCGTAAGCGTCAGGAGCAGAGTGGCCTTGCCTTCTCGCAGATCGTCCCCGACCGGCTTACCGACGGTGAGTTCGCTGCCAAACACGCCGAGCAAGTCGTCGCGAAGCTGGAATGCCTCGCCGAGAGGAAGCCCCACACGTGACAGCGGCTCGGTCATCTCGCCGGCTCGTCCTGCCAAAGCGGCACCCATATGCATTGGTCGTTCCACGGTGTACTTGGCGGACTTGTACAACACGATTCGCCGGCCGCGATCGGCATCGGTATCTCCTCGTGCAGCGCTCACCAAGTCAAGATATTGGCCAACCATCAGCTCGGTTTTGAGTTCGCTGTAGATCGTACGCGTATCAAAATCTAGTGGGCTCATGAGCTGATCCGCATAGGTCAGGGCGAGGTCTCCGAGCAGGATTGCAACTCCCTCTCCGAAGCGCCGAGCTTCGCCTCTCCAGTGAGAGTTGCGATGCTGTTCCGCTGCGCCAATATGAACTGTCTGGTGGTGACGGCGCATATCCGAGCCATCCATGACGTCGTCATGCAGTAGGGCAAAGGCATGCAGGAGTTCAAGCCCGGCGCACAGGTCGATGATCCAAGGGTTGTCGGGGTCCCCACCCGCACCGAGGAAGGTCCAGTAGGCAAATGCGGGGCGAACTCGCTTTCCGCCTTCGCCACAGAAGCGGTCAAGCTCGCCCAGAGCCGGTCCAAGGTCGGCGTCGAACGCTTCCCAGCGCCGCTGCTCAGAGGTCAGGAAAGCCTTGAGCCGAGCATCCGTGAGCGCGGCGACGAATGCCAGCGGGGCGGGGCTTGTAGTTTCGGTGGCGATAGAAGGAGGCGTCACTACCTCATTCTTACTTCTCCTGAGAGAGTTTTTATAGTCAGGCATGCAGTGCAACCCAACTAGGTGTCCTAACTTTCTGTCCCGACTGCCCTTCCAAAAAGCCCGTTCTGTCATGCGTCAGACCCTCTGGGGAAGGTCCCTCGCATAACAGAACCGCTGGGTTTGCAAGCGCTGCGCTGGCCCTCTTTCTCTCTTACTCGTACGCTCGTGGTGTCTATGTCGCCTGAACTGGGTTCTGAAACCGATCCAAACTCCGAGGTTGCTATCTCGGAGCGCTTGATCTCGGTAGTCATACCCATGTGGAATGAGCTCGAGATGTTGCCTCGGACAATCGAGGCCATGTCGAAGGAATTGGATTCACTCGTCGAGCAGGGTGCGGTTGGAAATTGGGAACTTCTCTTTGTTGATGATGCATCCACTGATGGTTGTGGCGAACTCGCTGATGAGTACTCAGCGGCTGACGCACGCATCCAGGTTCGCCACCATGTCACCAACCGCAAGCTCGGAGGGTCAATCCGCACTGGGCTAGCCGCCGCTAGTGGGGATCTGATCCTTTATACCGACGCTGATCTTCCTTTCGATCCTGCAGAGATTCGACAAGCGATCCATCTGCTGGACTTGTACAGCGCCGACGTGGTCGCTGCATACCGTCTGCAACGCAAAGGTGAAGGACCGCTGCGTTTCTTCTATAGCTATCTGTACAACACGCTGGTGAATGCGTTGTTGGGGCTGCGAATCCGCGATGTGAACTTTGCCTTCAAGCTGGCTCAGCGCTGGGTCATTGACTCGGTGCAGCTCAAGAGCGAAGGCTCGTTCATTGATGCCGAGCTCTTGGCTCGTGCACGCAACGAAGGGGCAGAGATTATCCAATTCGGGGTCGACTACTTCCCCCGCACTCGCGGTGTTTCAACGCTCTCCTCTCCAGCGGTAATTCTCAAGATGCTTCGAGAAATGTTCTCCCTAGGAGCCGAGCTCCGAAGAAGCACCAAAAATCCGGCCAATCCGGCCAATCCGGCCAATCCGGCCAATCAGGTCAACTGAGCATGGTGTCATGACTCTTCTGATTATTAATGCCGACGACTACGGCCTGACAGAGGCGACCTCCCGAGCGATTCTTCAATGCCATAAACACGGAGTCCTGACCTCGACGAGCGTGCTGGTTCCTGCACCTGCATTTGCAACCACAGTTGGGCTGCTCGAGGGCTACCCCAAGCTCGGAGTGGGAGTGCACCTTGCTCTTGTAGGTGAGGACCCTCCTGTGTTGACAGCTGCCGAGGTCCCCAGCTTGGTAGATGACCATGGCAGGTTCCCCATCTCGTGGAAACAGTTCGCCGCCTCTGCCGCTAAGGGGCGGATCAACCCAGAAGACGTCGAACGTGAACTCACAGCTCAGATACGCGCAGTGCAGGCAGAAGGTGTTTCCTTGACTCACCTCGACTCGCATCAACATCTTCATGAGTGGCCAACTCTTTGGCCAGTGATCCAGCGACTTGCAGCAGTGGCTGGAGTCAAAGCTGTACGAACAACTAGGTCGAGTGGGCTGGGGCCCATGTCGATCCTTGGCAGGCTCGCCGCTGTCCGTGCCAAGCGGGCTGGGCTGCTGACTACGCAGAGCTTCGCTGGGTTTTCACATTCGGGTTCCTTGACCGAACCAGAGCTACTCAAACTGATTGACTCGATTTCGAGCAGTAGTCAGTCTGTGGAAATTGGCTGTCATCCGGGTGCAGTGCACGACCCAGATCGCGCCCGCTATGACTGGTCGTACCATTGGGCAGAAGAGGCAGCAGGCTTGCGCAGCACGACCGTGAGCGAACGAATCGCCTCTGCAGGATTCCAACTCGGCACCTTCGGCGATCTCCGATGACGGGCCGAGGAGCAGGACCTCAACCCACACCCGATACGCCATCAGAAGCGAACACGGCGAGCGGCGGGAGTCGCTGGCATCGGCCGCCGGGGATTATTGCTGCCTACGAGGCAGAGCCGTGGTCAACCCGGGCGCACACAATGGTTCGATGGGCTTCGATTCCAATGGAAACAGTGCAACAAGAACTGCCATCCTCGGGCGAGATACTCGAGATCGGCTGCGGACACGGCCTGTTCTCACTGACAGCCGCTTTGGGTAGCGAAGACCGCCGAATCATTGGCACTGATATCGACGGAGCAAAACTTGTCGAGGCGCGCCGTGCCGCTCAGGCAGCGGGGTTAGGGCAGGATCGACTTGAATTTGTTCAGGTCGAATCTGACTGGAGGCCACCAGCGGAGCAGACCTACGGGGCCGTTGTGATTATCGACGTGTTGTATCTGTTGGGAATTGCCGCAGCGCTCGACTTAACCGCCGCCGCCGCTCGGGTTGTTCAACCCGGGGGCACGCTGCTGATCAAAGAGATGGACACCACTCGGCGCGCTAAGTCTGCTTGGTGTTCAACCCAGGAACTGATCTCTACCAAACTCACTCGCGTGACCGAGGGCGAAACGGTTGAACTTGTTCCACTCGATGCAATCCGAACCGTGATGCAAGAAGCTGGACTCGATGTCACCACTCGTGCACTTGACCGCCACTACGTCCACCCGCACGCTCTACTAATCGGTCAGCGCTGCTGACGGCTCATCGGTCAGCGCTGCTGACGGCTGATTGGTCGGCAACAATGATTGAACGATTGCACTGCACATGAGCGGCTGGAATCGCGGGGTCGTCCCTGAGTAGGGCTGCGAGCGCAGGTCGCTTTGACTCCCCAGTAACAAGCCAAACAACGCAGCGTGCCCGATTCAACATTGGGTAGGTCATGGTGACTCGCTCAAGGCCCTGATACTTCGCTGTAGCTGAGGTATCTGAATCCATTACAAGCAAGGCTTGGTCACCCGGAACAAGTGACGCGCAGTGACCGTCGTTCCCCAAGCCAAGGTGCACAACATCTAGTTGAGCGCTACTGCCAAGAACTCGGCTGATGGAGTCTGCGTACTTCACTGCAGCCTGGGCTGCGCCAGCTTCAACGGGAATCTGATGGAGTAACGCTTGGGGGTTGAGGTGATCGAGGAGTTCATGCTGCAGGTCAGCAAGGTTGCGGCTCGGGTCGCCATCAGGTGCTACTCGTTCGTCTACTTGGAAGAGATCGATTCGAGACCAGTCAGGTTGATGTTGAACCGCGAGCAGCTCTGCGAACATCAATTTTGGTGAGGAACCGCCGCTGAAAGCCACCGAGGCTCGGCTTGCCTGCGCCCCCGAAGCTGGGACTGCCTGCGCCACCGAAGCTGGGTTCTCCTCTGGTGCCGCGATGAGGGCAGCGGCTAGCAACTCGCAGATGATTCTGGCGGCCTCTGTTGCAGCTTCGGCAGCAGTGGGAAGTACACGCAGTTCATGTCGATCTGCTGTTGTCATTGTTTGGATTGCCGGCTGACCGTTCGCCCATCAGGCCCGCAGTCGATCCATGGGAAAGGGTCTTCCTCGGGGCTGAGTTCGGGTCCCCAACTACCCCGCGCGTAGGGCACAACAGGCGGGGGGTTCTCAAGGAGAGGTTGAACAATCCTCCAAGATTCTTCCACTGAATCCTCTCGCCCAAAATGTGTCTGGTCGCCTTCGATGACATCGCGAAGCAGGCGTTCATAGGCCTCGGGAATTCGATCAGCAGCCGAGAAGTGATCCACATCAAGATCGACCGTCTGGCTGAGTAATTCCTCGCCAGGCCGCTTGGCTTGAACTTCTAGCGTTATCTCGTCATCTGGGTTCAAGCGGAAACGCAAGCGGTTTGGCTCGGGTGGGTGGGCCGGGTCAACGAAGAGAGGTTGGGGCGCCGACTCAAACTCAATCACTGCTTCGGTAAATGTTGCGGCCATGGCCTTGCCGGAGCGCACGTACCAAGGCACACCCGCCCAACGCCAGTTGTTAATAAAGAAACGCATGGCCACAAATGTCTCAGTGTCGGAACCTTCAGCGACACCATCCTCATCGAGATAGCCCTCGTACTGGCCGCGGACCACCGTTGACACATCGACAGTCTCGATAGCGCGAAGCACTTTGATCTTCTCATCGCGAAGAGCCTCGGGTGATTCCGAACTAGGAGGTTCCATGGCTAGCAGGGTCAAAATCTGTAGCAGGTGATTCTGAACAACATCGCGAAGCGTTCCCACTCGATCATAAAAGCCGCCTCTCCCTTCGACCCCAAAACTCTCGGCCATCGTGATTTCAACTTTAGAGATCTGATGACGGTTCCAAAGTGGCTCGAGCACCGTATTGGCAAAGCGGAAGACCAAAAGGTTGAGCACTGGTTCTTTGCCTAAGAAATGATCAATCCGAAAGACCCGCTCATCGGGGAAGGCAGAGAGAACCGTTGCATTGAGTTCTTGTGCTGAGGTCAGATCCCGACCGAAGGGCTTCTCAAGAACGATCCTTGCCCGATCGTTAAGGCCCACTGAAGCTAAGCCCTGAATGACTTCGGGGAAAAGCACCGGTGGAATAGCGAGGTACACCACGGGCAGCTTGGACCCATTAAGTGCCTCATTGAGCGAAACAAAGGTGGCGGGATTGGCGTAGTCGCCTTGCACATATGACAGGCGAGACTCAATGTCGTCGAGCACTTTCTCGTCTGGCACAACGTGTTGTGCAATCAGCGCTGAGCGCAGGCGATCTTTGAGGCCTTCAACAGTCCAAGCTGTAGATGCCACACCAATGACTGGTACGACGAGTTGGCCGTTGACGGCTAGGTGGTAGAGGGCGGGCAGAAGTTTTTTGAAGCCCAAATCTCCGGTGATGCCGAATAGAACCAGAGCATCGCCCGTCTTGGCTGGATCAACACTATTTAGTGACTCAGTGCGGGTTGTCTGAGCCGTCATGGTGCGGAGTTCTCAACATGGCCGCCAAATTCGTTCCGCATGGCTGACAGAATTTTGTTGGCCATTGTTTCTTCGCCGCGAGAGGAGAAGCGCGAGAACAGAGCGCTGGCAAGTATCGGTGCTGGAACCCCAAGATCAACAGCGGCTTCAAGCGACCAGCGGCCTTCGCCACTATCGCTTACAACGCCGGTAAACCCATCAAGGGTGGGGTCAGCGACAAAGGCTGCTGCAGTCAGATCGAGCAACCACGACCCAACAACGCTGCCTCGCCGCCAGAGCTCAGTAACAGCGGGAATGTCAACATCGAACCCATAAGGGGCAGTGTGGCCGAGCAGGTTCAGACCCTCTGCGTAGGCACCCATCAAGCCGTACTCAATGCCGTTGTGCACCATCTTGACAAAGTGCCCGGAACCAGTTGGGCCGCAGTGCAACCAGCCTTGCTCTGCCTGGGTGAGGTCACCATCGCGGCCCGGTGTGCGTTCCACTGAATCAGCCGGAGGGGACAAAATGTCAAACACAGGCCGGAGTTGGAGCACTGCTTCCTCGGCACCGCCGACCATCATGCAGTAGCCGCGCTCCAAGCCCCAGACGCCACCACTAGTGCCGACATCAAGAAGCGAGATGTTGCGCTCAGCTAACGCAGCACCCCGAGGACCGTCCTCGCGCCAGTCGGTGTTGCCTCCGTCGATAATTACGTCTCCCGGGTCGATCAGATCGGCAATCTCAGCGACCACGGCGCCAGCAACGGAGGCAGGAACCATGACCCAGATTGCTCTGGGGGCAGGGAGCGCTGCAACGAGTTCGGCCAGCGTCGAGGCTGGGCGCACGCCCGAGCCAAGTTCATCAGCCAGTGCAGCCGCAACGGCTGGATCCGTGTCGAAAACAACAGACCTTCCGCCACCGCGAACCAGTCTGCGCACCAGATTTGCCCCCATTCGCCCCAGACCGACCATGCCAAGTTCCGGTGGTGCGCCTTGAGTGGAACTCTGGTTTTGCGGCGCCGAGTTAACGCTGGGATTCGAATGGCTGGACTCATCGGTCGTGGTCATATCGCAGAGACTCCTTGCTTGTGGGGTGAGAAGCTTGTGGGGTGAGAAGCTTGTGGGGTGAGAAGTTATTTGGGTGAGAAGTTCGTGTAGTGAGAACTGTTTCGGCTCAATCAGACCCTGGCATGCAAGCAGCAGTGCGGCAGCTACTCGGTGAAGGCCATAAACCTACTTCGGCCAGTTGAAGCTCAACCCGGTCAGTTCCTCGGAGGCTGACCATAATTTTGCCCACTCCTCAGTCTTGAGTGCTGAAGAAGTTGCTTGTACAAGCTGGGGGTTGCCCCGCATCTCGCCAAGGCCGCCGGGCCCGTAGTAGCAACCGCCAACCGCTTCAGGGCTAGTTGCTGCAAAAAGTTGAGGAAGCGCCCCTTGGGCTGCAGATTGTGCAAATACTTTGTTGCCCGCAGCCATCACTCGCCCCATGAGTGCTTGTCCGGCCAACTCAGGCCCAGCCGCTTGCAGGTGCGTAGATGCGTATCCCGGGTGTGCCGCCATCGAACTGAGAGAAGTTTTCGCCGCAACAGCCTGCCGCTCGAGTTCAAAGCTGAACATCAGGTTGGCCAACTTTGACTGACCGTAGGCGGGCCACTTTTGGTAATCCTTCTGCCAGTCAAGATCCTGCCAGCGCATCTTTCCGATCCGGTGTGCGCCCGAGGAAGTCGTCACCACTCTTGCCTTCTGCGATGCGAGCAGAAGCGGTAACAAACGCGCAGTAAGGGCGAAGTGTCCTAGGTGGTTGGTGCCGAACTGCATCTCGTGGCCTTGAGCAGTTCTGCGAAGAGGTAGTGCCATCACGCCTGCGTTGTTCAGCAGCACATCAAGATGCCCAACCGATTCAGCGACCTGCTGACTGGCCCGCTCTACTGATTCAAAATCTGCCAGATCAAGCTCAATCAGTTGAGGCGCAGCGCCGGTGGAGGCAGCAGTGACTTCCTCAAGAGCTGCGTTGCCGCGCTC
>ERZ888423.1713-NODE-1713-length-18139-cov-13.556791_pt1 | contig 18139 bp, 16 predicted proteins | sample MGYA00520523_ERZ888423 | MGnify/ENA primary metagenome ERZ888423 (study PRJEB32303, sample SAMEA104408611) | aquatic metagenome | biome: Brackish water; feature: Pelagic; material: water | place: Baltic Sea | collected 2014-06-08T10:24:00 | depth 30,27 m ...
TGAGCGCGTGACTGAGCGCGTGACTGAGCGCGTGACTGAAATGGCTGGCGCCTCGACGGGTACGGTGATGGCTGCATGAGCGATCCACAGTTCACACACCTCGACTCCGCAGGCCACGCCCGAATGGTTGATGTCTCCCCGAAAGAGCCGACGCACCGTCGCGCCGTGGCCCGTTGCGATGTGCAGATGCAACCGGAGACCATTGCCGCGATCGTCAACCGTGAGGTGAAGAAGGGTGATGTCCTGTCCGTTGCTCGTGTCGCTGGCATCCAGGCGGCAAAGCGGACCTCCGACATGATCCCGCTGTGTCATCCGCTGATGATCTCCAGCGTGTCGGTCAACTTCGAGGTCGGCGACGACCGCATCACCATCGAGGCAAACGTCGACTGCATCGAGCGGACCGGCGTCGAGATGGAGGCCCTGCACGCGTGCAGTGTCGCTGCGCTCACCATCTATGACATGTGCAAGTCAGCTGATCGCGCCATGACGATTACGGACTTGGCGCTCTGGGAAAAGACCGGGGGACGATCAGGCACCTACCGTCGCGCTCGCGAGGGTGCAGGGTCGAACACGGCTGATCCGGCCTGAGTTCTGCCGTTGGACCCATTCGCCGGATGGGTCGACGTGCAACAACCCCGTGACGCGCAACCCGCCGATTGTTGCGCGTACCGTTACAAACGTCCTAGAATCGTCATATAAGCCGTTGAGTAGCAGAACCGATCTGTTGCTGACCGACTGAACACCCTTTCTTACTTATGGCCAGACTCGTACTCCTCGTCGTCGCAGCAGCTTGGGCTGCTGTCCTCATCCCCCCGATGCTGCGATCCCGCATCGACAACCGACCTAACTCGTCGGTCACCGACTTCCGTCGGCAACTCAACAAGCTGCAAAGCAACTCGACGTCGGCCCGGTCGATGGGCCGCCCGCTCGCGCAATCGTCTTCGCCGCTGCAGCGTCAAGCCGCAGGGGGCCGCCCCGGCCAAGGGGCAGCGCGTCAGGCGCCGGTCCGTCAGGCATCGATGCGCAGCGGAAGCACGGCAACTCGCCAACGTCCGGCACAGCGTCACGACCAAGCGAGCGAAGTAACTCGTTATCGCTCTCACGGCGACCTCAGCGGGGGTCATCGACGCCCTGAGGCGGGCCGCGGGACCGGGCATTCTGCCACGTTGAAGCGCCGCCGGATGAACGTACTGTTTGTCCTCCTCGTGACTGCTGCGTGCACGATGTTCCTCGCTGCGACGACGCAGTCGACGGCAATGCTCTGGGTGTTCGGCCTGTCGTTTCTCAGCCTCTGCGGCTACGTCTATGTGCTTGCACAGTTGCGTGAACGCGAGGGTGTCGAGTGGAACAACGGCTGGCTCGAACAGCACTGACGGTCCAAAGAATCGAGCGCTACACTGCGCTTTCGTATTTGGGGCTATAGCTCAGTTGGTAGAGCGCTTCGTTCGCAATGAAGAGGTCAGGGGTTCGATTCCCCTTAGCTCCACCACCCCGTTTCTGGAAGTTCGCCGAAATCTGCCGCAATTCGCGAGAATGCAGGTGGATCGATTCGGTTGCATGACATCAGCAGTCTTGTGGTTGTCGAGTCCGGGGCTGAAACATTGTTGCAGAACGCCCCGAATGGCGACTTCCTCTGAACGACCGAAACCCCGCAACGGCAGCGACACTGAAGCCATGAGTGACCTGTGGGACGAGACTGACGACGGTGATATCTCACCGATCTGCACGACGTGCGGGGTGAGCGCGCTGCCACCCGAGGCGCCCTGGGAGCCATCGATGTGCGAGAACCCCAACTGCTCAGAATTCGGCGAGCTGATGAGCCGATGACCACGGACCGAACCGCTGCAGCGTTGAGCATCGAAGGCATCGAAGGCATCGAAGGCAACGAGGGTGTCACGTACATCGTGGACCCAGCAGATCCGCGTCTCGACGACTATCGCGAGCTGAACAGCATTGCGGTGCGAGCCGAAATGGAGCGCGATGAGTATTTCATGGGCGAGGGATATGTTCCGATTGACCGGATGCTCGACTCGGGGCATCGCATGCGTTCGGTTCTGCTGCATCCGAAACGTCTGAAGCGTTTCATTCCGACGATGTCTCGGCCTGAGATGGCAGGGGTGCCGGTCTATGTCGCCGAGCAAGCAGTCCTTGCCGAGGTCGTGGGCTTCAACATGGACCGGTGTTGTCTCGCGTCGGCATTTCGAGCCCCCATGCCTTCGGTTGCCGAGTTGGCGACGCGGTGCCACCGTTTGGTCGTGCTCGAAGCGCTCAATGACGATCAGAATGTGGGCGCAATCGCGCGGGCCGCGCGCGCGTTTGGCATCGACGGCATGGTCATCAGTCCAACCTGCAACGATCCGTATCAGCGGCGCACCGTCAGAGTGAGCATGGGTGAGATCCTGCACGTCCCGGTCGCCCGGGCAGGCGCCGAGGATTGGCCGGGGGCCTTGCACACACTTCGCGATGCCGGCTTTGAGACCTGGGCCCTCACTCCCGATGTCGACGCGGTCGACCTCTGGGATATGAAAGTTCCCGATCGGGTCGCCGCCGTGCTTGGTGCAGAGGGCCACGGTCTAGAGGCCAAGACGATGGATGCGTCGACCCATCGTGTTCGGATCTCGATCTCCGCCAACGTCGACTCGCTCAACGTTGGCCATGCTGCGGCGGTCACGTTCGCAGTGATTGGTCGCCCGGCGCGGGCTCGATGAAGTTCGACCGGCCGTGACGTCCTGGGGTCCTCAGTAGGCCGAGACCCTGTGCAGAAACGGGCCGGGACCCTCAAACACCGGGCAAGCTTGGCCGGTCCAAAGGCCGGAACAGGAGGCTGTGCCCAGGGGGACTACTCGATTACCCGATCAGCCGCTACGACCGCCTGATTCTCCTGAGCACAACCCGGTTGTCATCCTGATTGTTGTGCATAATGAATTGGTGTACGACGCACTGTGTTTTTTGAGTTTCGGCGGCCCGAATGGGCCCGGCGATGTGATGCCGTTTCTGCGCAACGTCACCGCTGGGCGCAACGTGCCTGACGAGCGGCTTGCCGTGGTCGCCAAACAGTATGAACAGTTCGGGGGACGCTCACCGATCAACGATCAGAACGAAGCGCTGATCAACGCGCTGCGATCCGAATTCGATTCGGTGGGCATTGAGCTTCCGATCTACTTCGGCAACCGCAACTGGGAGCCCTACCTGGCCGACACGGTCGCGCAGATGCGCGACGACGGTGTGGCCAATGCGCTCGTGCTGGCCACCTCGGCGTTCTCGTCCTACAGCGGCTGCCGCCAGTACCGCGAGGACCTCGCCAAGGCGAGCGAAGCGGTGGGTGCCGACGCTCCTGGCCTCCACAAGCTGCGCCTGTATTACAACCATCCCGGTTTCTTCGATGCGGTCGTCGCCCGCATCGAAGAAGTCCATCGGCCAGGTGCGCGTTTGGTTTTCACCGCACATTCGATCCCGTTGTCGATGGCGCAGTGGTGCGATTACCAAACGCAGCTCGATGAGATAGCGGGCCTGGTCGCCGACCGGGTCGGCGCCGAGTGGGACATTGCGTTCCAAAGCCGCAGCGGCCCTCCACAGGTGCCGTGGCTCGAACCGGACGTCAACGACCATCTGCGTTCGCTCGCCGAGCAGGGCATCACCAATGTGACACTGATGCCGCTTGGCTTCATCAGCGACCACATGGAAGTGCAGTTCGACCTTGACTTTCAGGCGGCCGAGACGGCAGCAAGCGTTGGCATCGACATGCGGCGCGCCGGAACCGTTGGCACGCACGCTGCATTCGTGACCGGCCTACGTCAACTGGTTGAAGAGAAGATTTCCGACGGCCCCGTGCTGTGTGTGGGTAACGCCGGTCCGTGGCCTGACCCATGCCCCGAAGGCCACTGCCTCGCCCCGCCTGGATCCGAACCCGTCGGCCGCCCCCGCCGACCGTCTTGAGCCTGGTCGCCGGGCCTCACTCGGCCGGGAGCTAACCGCAATCGGACGGCGATGATCACCACAAGTGTCGAAGTGAAAGCTCCCGGTGTAGCCGAAGGAGCAAAGACGTCAGTTCCGTTCTCAACCGACCGGAGCAGCGTAGACGATGATGTTTTGCCTACATCTCCGGACTCTTTTTACGACGAAAGAATGGTGATTCAGCCGTAGATGTTGGTCAGTACCTGGACGGCAAGGGCGATGATCTCGTTGTCGGGCATGGCCTCGATCCGTTCGGCGACCGAGCCGGCGTTGAAGCCAACGATGATCGGCTTGCCGACCACTCGGGCCCAGTTGCCCCATTCGATGAAGAGACCAGGTTCGTCACCGACGTACCCAATGAGGTCGACGTCTTGGTCCCAGAAGACCTCGTCGAACTCGAGAATCACGCGGTCGAGCACGCCCATGCCGAGCCGGCCAATAGCGGCCAGTTTGTCGCCTGGAAGTCTGGGTTCGAACGTGATCACACCGGCTTTGAGCACGCCGAGCGGCACGGTGACCAGTACTCGGTCAGCCAAGACGACCGAGGCGTCGTCGAACTCGATTTCGACGCCCTTATCGCTGTGGCTGATGGAGGTGACGATTCGTTCCAATTGCACATCGATGCCTTCGGCCAGTGGCGCCAGCAGATTGATGTAACCGTTGGGCAGCACTGTCTCGTCGCCCCCGAACTGTTCGCCTTCAACCAGCGACTCGGGTGAAAGCTGGCCGATGTCAGCAGCAGCCTCGTGCTCGGCGACCGAACCAGCGACGTAGCGGGCGATGCGCGCTTCGTCCTCGTCGAGTTCAGCGATGGTGCGCTCGATGACATCGCCGACAGTCGTGGCACCATCGAAGTCAAGCTGCTGGAGCAGATCCTCCATCGACTCAAGCAGGTCGTCGTCGACTTCCTCGCCATCGGTGCCATAGAGAACGCTCTCGTCTTCGTCTGTGACAAATCGTTCCACGTTGAACTGCTCGGCAAGCTCGGTCAGGGGGTTGCCGTCAGCGCCGTGAATCCACCCTGCTCCGATCTCTAGTGAGGCCCCGAGACTCGTGTCGCTGTGCACGCGACCTCCGATCCGGTCGCGACCCTCGACGATGGTCACGGCGTACCCAGCATCGGCGAGCGAGCGGGCTGCGCCAAGGCCAGCGGCGCCGGCCCCGATGATCACGATTGCATCCCCATTGTCCGCAATCGCGTCGATTTCGGCTGCATTTGCACGACCGGAGAGCAGCGCTCCGTGAACGGTGGCCGGGTAGTCGAGCGAAGTGGCCTCACCGGCGAAGAACAGCCGTCCGTCGACGGACGCGCCCAATGCGGCTCGGTCAGCCGGGCTGGCGCCGGGTGGTAAATAGCTATAACTGCCGAACGCGAACGGGTCCTGCCGCCAACGCGTGATGATCGATGCCACAGGAGTGAACCGGCCCACAGCAGGCGGATCGTTGGCAATGTTGTTGCTGACAACGCCGGTGTTGGCATCTGTCTCGTCGGGCCCCGTGACGGGCGACGTTTCACCGGCACTCTCACCAGCGCATGCTGCAAGCACTGCGACTGCAGCGGTGCCCGTTATGAAGGTGCGTCGACCCAGCATGTTGCCTCGACCGTGGACCCGTGGAACCGGGCCGATGCTCACGATGTGAGATGGGCGCGAAGGCTTGCGGCATCGCGAGCGAGGAACGCTGCATTGATGCCCTGCCGTTCGAGAATCTGGTCGAGCGTTTTGACCGCCTGTGGGATTGGATGTTCCACGAAGAACATCTGCACGTCGGCAACCAACTCCGGGGCGGTCAGCAACTTCACGGAGTCGACCATGCGCGAGATCGTGTTCGTCGGGAACTCCTTGTTGGCGTGCTCCCAGTTGTCTTTGATGAACCCCCAGGCAGCAGCGCCGTGGCGACGGTTTGCCATTGCCATGCGCAGGACAAACGGAGCGTTCTGCGTTTTAACGTTGTCAGTCAACGCAAACTCGCAGGTCCGCAGAATCAACGCTTCGTCATCGAACTCGGTGAGCGCATACAACTGGCGGAGCTGCTCCTGAGGTGTCGACGCTGTCAGGAAGCCATGCTGCAGCCGCTCGTAGTCGGCAACGGTGCCGGTTGCAGCGACGACGGATGTGGCCGCAGCTACGAGTTCGGGGTCGACAGCCTTGTCGGGCTCGGTCGATGACTCCAGCAGGTCGTGGCAGCGGCCAATGACGAACTCGTCACGACCGAGCACGCCGGCGGTCGACAAGAGCAAGCCGCGGAGCTTCGCAGCCAGATCGCTGTCGTCTGCTTGCGGCTCGCCGAGTTCGGCGAGTGCGGGCTGGACCAGCGTTCGGACTCGAAGCTGAAAGGCGGGCAGTGCGTCGTCGTCGATGAGCCGGCTGATCGCGCGGAGGGCGATAACGACGGCCTGCCAGACGGCGTGCTCGCGTTCGTCGCCGAACTCTTCGAGGAAGGTGAGTAACTCGACTGCCGACAGGCTGCCGGCCACGGTGGCAGCCGATGCGTCGTCGACGAGGCTGTACCGCTCGAGTGTGTTCATGTCGCCGAGGGCGCCGGCGAGGCGGGCGCGCAGCGTCGTGTCGTAGGCGACGCGATAAAAGCCGTGGCCGCCAGCATTGACGATCACCGGGGCGGCCGGATCGGCCAATGTCACCGTGGTGTGCATGCTGTCGAGCAACACGGTCGTGGTGGTGCCGCCGTTGCTGACGTGAACTGGGACGACCCACATCTGTTCGGTCGGATCGGTGGCAGATTCCGGATTGAGGAGGAACCGCTGCTGGCTGAGCTCGATGCTGGCGCCGTCGTTGCTGAGGGTCGCCGTAATGAGTGGAAAACCTGGTTGCCAGATCCACGAGTCCATGATCCGTCGGACTGGCTCACCGGAGGTCGACTCGATGGCGTCCCACAGATCGTTCGTCTCGGTGTTCTTGTACGAGTGCAAACGAAGGTAGTGGCTGACGCCCTCGCGGAAGGTCTGCTCGCCGAGGTACTGCTCCAACATGCGCAGGAGTGAGCCGCCCTTCTGGTACGTGAGGACGTCAAACATCCCTTCGCAGTCGGCAGGGGAGCGGACCTCGAACTCGACCGAACGCGTGCTGTCGAGTGCGTCGACGTCGAATGCCGCGCTGCGCTCCAGACCGAAGCTGGTCCAGCGTTCCCAGTCGGGGCGGTAGGCATCGCACGCAGCGATTTCCATGAATGTGGCGAACGCCTCGTTCAACCAGATGCCGTTCCACCAGCGCATCGTGACGAGGTCACCGAACCACATGTGGGCCAATTCGTGTGCCACAACATCGACAACCAATTGCTGTTCGTTTTGCGTTGAGGTGGCAGGGTCGACGAGGAGCAGGCTTTCACGGAATGTGATGCAGCCGAGGTTCTCCATGGCGCCCGCAGCGAAGTCGGGGAGGCCGGCAAGATCGACCTTGTCACTCGGGTACGGGATCCCGTAGTACTCCTCGAACCACTTCAAGCAGAACACGCCGACGTCCATGCCAAAATCGGTGAGATGGCTTTTGCCTGGAACGTGCACGACGCGCATCGGTGAACCGTTGACCTCAGTCGGTGATGTCATCTCGAGCTGACCGACGATGAATGCGACCAGATACGTCGACATGGTCATTGTGTCGGCGAAGCGGATCACAGTCCGCCGACCGTCGTTGTTCTCTTCGGTGGTGACCCGTTCGATCTCGGGGCCGTTGGAGATTGCATCGAGCCCATCAGCGATGTCGAGCGTGATCCCAAACACGGCCTTGAACTCGGGCTCGTCCCAACACGGAAAGGCCCGCCGGCAGTCGGTTGACTGCATCTGTGTTGTGGCAATGACCTGCTCAGCGCCGTCGGCATCGTTGTACGTGCTGCGGTAGAAGCCGCGCAATTTGTCGTTCAAAATGCCTGCGAACGAGATATTCATCGTTGCGGAACCTGTGGCAATTGGTGCGGCCGTGCGGACGATCAACCGGTCGGTCTCTTCGACCAACTCAGCCGTTGCGGGAGTGCCGTTTACCGAACACCCACCGATGGTCAGCTCGGCGGCATTCAGTACGAACGTGTCGGTCTCGATGGCGACGTCGAGCTGAATTGTGATGGTGCCAGTGAAGGTGGAGTCCTCGAGTACTGGTCGCAGCCGGATGTCGTAACGACTCGGGGCGACACCGGTCGGGAGCCGATACGGATCGAGTGTGTCGAGCCAGGCCGACCCAGCCGTGTCCAATGGTGCGCCGGAGCTGAGGTCAGGGGGTGTGTGGGAGTCGGCTGCCATGGTCACGATGGTACTGCCGCTATCGTTGCCAGCCGTGTCTGAAACGACTGCCCAAGGTGCCGCCATGCCGGCCAAATTCGCTGTGGTTGGAATCGGGAATGCGCTCGTCGACGTGATTGCTCACGCGTCCGACGACTTCCTCAGCGCACACGATCTTAATAAGGGTTCAATGACCCTGATCGAGACTGAACGAGCTGTCGAGTTGTATGCCGCGCTCGGCACGGCGGTCGAGATGAGTGGTGGTTCGGCTGCCAACACGATGGTCGGGGTCGCCAGCCTCGGTGGCAGCGCCTGCTACATCGGCAAGGTCAACCACGACGATCTTGGCGACGTCTTTGGACATGACATGCGCGCTGTCGGTGTGCCTTTCACCGGTGGCGGCATCGACCACGACACGCCGACGGGCCGATGCATCATCGTGGTGACGCCCGACGCCGAGCGGACGATGAACACCTACCTGGGTGTGTCTAGTTCGCTCTGTATCGACGATCTCGACGAAGACGCGATCGCTGGCGGCCAGGTCCTCTATATGGAGGGCTATCTGTTCGACCGAGATGACGCCAAGGCAGCCTTCCGGCATGCAGCCGGCGTCGCTCATGCCAATGGTCGACAGGTTTCGCTGACGCTCAGCGATTCGTTCTGCGTCGACCGCCACCGAGATGACTTCCGGGCTCTCGTCGACGACTGTGTTGACGTTCTCTTCGGCAACGATGACGAACTTTTGTCGCTGTACGAGACCGATTCGCTCGACGAAGCGATCGCTGCGGTGCGCCAGCGATGCGGCCTCGCAGTGATCACCAAGGGTGCTGCGGGCTGCGTCATTGCGACCGCCGACGAACTGATCGAAGTAGCAGCCGTTCCGGTGGAAAGGGTGCTCGACACCACCGGTGCTGGCGACCTGTTCGCTGCCGGCTTCCTGCACGGTCTCACGTTGGGCAAGCCGCTGGCCGAGTGCGGAGCGATCGGTGCAATCGCTGCTGCCGAAGTGATCTCGCACGTGGGCCCTCGCCCGTTGGTCGAGTTGCGTACCCTGTTACCTGATGGCTGAGAACGAACTACTGGCAACCGCTCGGGCCTGGCTTGGCGCTGAACCTGACGATGACATCCGCACCGAACTTGATGAGTTGATCACGTTGGCCGAGGCGGGTGACGACCTTGAGCTCGCTGACCGATTCGCTGGTCGATTGCAGTTTGGAACTGCGGGCCTCCGAGCGGCGGTAGCAGCGGGGCCGATGCGGATGAATCGGCTGGTCGTACGTCAGGCTGCGGCTGGCCTGGGTCAATGGCTGCTCGACTCCGTTCCGGAAGCGGCCGATCGTGGTGTCGTGATCGCTCGTGACGCTCGGCGCAAGAGCGATGTCTTTGCCGTCGACACAGCGCGGGTCCTTGCTGCAATGGGCATCAAGGCAATGTTGCACCCAGGCCTGACGCCGACGCCGGTGCTTGCTTGGTCGATCACTGGATTACGCGCTGCTGCAGGTGTTGTCGTCACTGCTTCGCACAACCCACCTGCAGACAACGGCTACAAGGTGTTCCTCGACACTGGATCGCAGATCGTCAACCCGATCGACAACGAGATTGCCGAACGTATCGACGGGTTCGATCCGCTCGCCGTCGAACTCGCTCCGGAGGATCACCCGCTCATCCACTTGCTCGACACGTCATTGGACGACGCCTACCTGGCCGATATTCCAGCGGTGCGCTTACGCCCCGAGGCGCGAGGTGTGCCGATCGCATACACGGCGATGCACGGCGTCGGGGGCGACATGATCGCCGCTGCGTTCACGGCGGCAGGATTCGATGTGCCGCTCGTGGTCGCAGAGCAACAAGAGCCGGACGGCACGTTCCCGACGGTCTCGTTTCCGAACCCCGAAGAGCCCGGAGCAATGGACTTGCTGTTCGCTGTCGCCGAGCTGAACGGTGTCGCGATTGCACTCGCCAACGACCCTGACGCTGACCGTCTCGGCGCGGCAATCCCCGACACGCGAGCTGGCACATTTGCTGATTCCTCTGATTCCTCTGATTCCTCTGGGGCCAAGCACACGTGGCGCAAGCTCAGTGGTGACGAGATTGGTTGGCTGTTTGCCGACCACATCTTGCGCCATACCGAAGGTGATGATCGCCTTGTGGTCACCACGCTGGTGTCGTCGTCGCTGCTGGCCCGAATGGCCGAGGCGCATGGCGTGCACAGTGCAGAGACGTTTACCGGGTTCAAGTGGATCGGCAAGATTGCTACCGAGCGTGCGGCGTTGGGTCAGCGATTGGTCTTCGGCTACGAGCAAGCTCTCGGCTATCTGGTCGTGGGTCGACCGCTCGACAAAGACGGCATCAGTGCCGCAGTTCTTATGGCCGAGATCGCTGCTGTTGCCGCCGCTGATGGTGTGACGATTCAAGATCGGCTGGACGCCATTGCGGCACAGTTCGGCCGTTACGAGACTGCAGAGTTGTCGGTTCGGATGCCGCCGACCGAGGGTGCTGCCTGGGTGCGCCGGATCGAAGCGGACCCGCCGACAACGGTGGGTGGGGTGGCTGTCGAATCGGTCTCGTCGTACCCCGAAGCGAACCTCGTGCGCCTCGTACTGGAGGGCGGCACCCGCCTCCAGATCAGGCCGAGTGGAACTGAGCCGAAAGTCAAGCTCTACGGCGAAGCGGTCGACCTTGACCCCGCCGAACTTGACCGTCTACTGCACGCCCTGGCTGGGTAGCGGTCACACTGTGTCAGGCACAGTGTGACCGCTACCAACCGAGCGCGATTCAGTCAGGCCGGTGCGCCGAACTGGCGGTCGCCGGCGTCACCCAACCCGGGCACGATGTAGGCGCTGTCGTTCAGACGCTCGTCGATGACGGCGGTGAACAGCGTGACGTCGATTCCGGATGCTTCGAGGGCGGCAATGCCCTCGGGGGCAGCGAGTGCGACGATGACTGTCAGCGGCTGTGATGCCCCTCGTTCAATGAGGAGCTGGAGCGTGTGGATCAGCGACCCGCCTGTGGCGAGCATTGGATCGACCACAATGACGGGTCGGCTGGCGATGTTGTCCGGGAGTTTGTTGACGTACGGCTCCGGCTGATGTGTCTCTTCGTTGCGCGCAATACCGATGAACCCGATGTCGGCGTCGGGCAGCAATTCCTGAGCCGGTCGGAGGAAGCCGAGGCCGGCGCGCAAAATTGGCACGATGACTGGCTGCACAGCAAGGCGCTCGGTTGTTGCGGTGGTGAGCGGCGTCTCGACGGTGCCGCTGACGGTGGGCAGCGTTTGCGTCGCCTCGGCGATCAGTAACGTGCCAATTCGTTCGAGGTTCTGGCGGAACAGAGCGTTGGGCGTCTTGACATCTCGGATTACGGCGAGCGAGTCAAGAACGAGCGGATGGTCGACGACGACAGTTTCGACAGTCATGGTCAGATCCCCAGATCGGCTTCGGCTTTGAGGACCGAGTAGCGAGGTTTGATCACACCGTTGATGAGCTTCAATCGCTCGGGAAACGGTGCAAAGGCCGACTTCATTGCGTTCACCGTGAGCCACTGGAGGTCGTCAAGCCCCCAGTCGAAGGCTTCGCAGACCGCAGCCATTTCCTTGCTCATCGACGTGTCGCTCATCAGCCGGTTGTCGGTGTTGATCGTGACCCGGAACTGGAGGCGTCGCAGCAGCCCGATCGGGTGGTCGGCAATCGACGCGCACACGCCGGTGTTGACATTCGATGTCGGGCAGACTTCGAGGCAGATGCGGCGGTCGCGAATAAAGTTGGCCAGGCGACCGAGCTTGACATCGCCTTTTGTATCGATGGTGATGTCGTCGATCAGCCGCACGCCGTGGCCAAGGCGCTCGGCACCACAAAACTGAACGGCCTCCCAGATCGAGGGCAGTCCGAACGCCTCGCCAGCGTGGATCGTCGAATGGAAATTCTCCCGGTTGATCAGCTGAAAGGCATCGAGGTGGCGCGTGGGTGGGAAACCGGCTTCGGGGCCAGCGATGTCGAAGCCGACGACGCCGGCGTCGCGATACTTCACAGCGAGTTCGGCGATCTCGACGCTCCGTGCAGCTTGACGCATTGCATCGAGTAACGCGTAGATGGTGAGGTCGGTGCCGTCAGACCCCCGCCTGAAGCCGTCGAGCACTGCCTCGACAACCTCGTCGAGCGTGAGGCCCTGCTCGAGGTGGAGTTCTGGGGCGAACCGGACCTCGGCGTACACGACGCCGTCGGCGGCCAGGTCCTGAGCGCATTCGTAAGCCACACGTTCGATCGCATCGCGATGCTGCATGACGCCTCCGGTGTGGGCGAACGTCTCAAGGTAGAGCACGAGATCGTTGCGCTTAGCACCCTTGTTGAACCAGAGGCCGAGCTCGTCGACGTCGGTCGTCGGTAGATCTCCGTACCCGTATTCGCTGGCCAGCTCGACCACGGTGGCTGGCCGCAGGCCCCCATCGAGGTGGTCGTGCAACAAGACCTTCGGCGCCCGGTGAATCACATCAGTCGACAACATGGCAATAACGTACCGGTCACACTGTGTCAGGCACAGTGTGACCGGAAACTCGGTGACACCAGTTCGACAAGATGGCCACATCGGAAGGACGGCAAGGGTCGATATCGACAGCTGGCGCTACCACGTGATGGGTTGCTTCGGTCAGAGGGCGTTGAGCGGCATGTCGGCGGGGCGTTGGAGCCAGTTCCAGGCTGGGTAGTCGGCGGTGCCGTCAATACAGTGGAGGCTGTACGCGTGGCGGCTCAGGGCGGACCGGTTCGGGTTACTCCAGTGGGGGAGCAGGCCATGGAGGGCGATCATCGTGCCCGCTTTGACTTCAAGCGCTACCGCGTCGGGCGAGTCGGGCGCTGGAAGCGGCTCGTCGCTGAGCTCATCGAAGATGGTGCCGTCGGACGCTGCTGGATCGTCAAGGCGATTGCGCTTGAACAATTGCCGGAGCGGACCGCGATGTGTTCCCGGAACGGCCCAGAGACAGCCGTTGTCGATGGTGGCATCTTCGAGCGCAAACCAGAATCCGATGACGCTGAGCGGATCGGTCCACAAGAATGTGGCGTCCTGATGCACACTGACCTCGCCACCAATCCGAGGCTGCTTGAAGATGTACATCGACTGCAACGCACGTGGGTCGGTCATTCCGAGATCGCGGGCGACCGCACCGAGATCAGGGTTGTATGCAAACTGGCGGAACTCGTCGTCGGTGTCGTGTTGAGCGTGGCCGATCTTGTTGATCGACAACTCTTTGGCCTGGCGGAGCGAACCGGTGTCGTCGAATGCTTCCTCCTCGAAGAAGCACCACGTCGATGAGCCACTGGTGAGGAACTCCCCGTTCGAGACGCGTTCCTGCTCATTGGTTGTGAACACGGATCGTTCCTCGCCCGGTTCCCACGCGGCAACTATTTCGTTGGCACGGGCCCGGAGCCGATCGCAGGCGTCGGCCGACGCGAAGTCGGCCATGACGAGAAATCCGTCAGAGTGGTATTGGTCGATCTGCTCGGCGGTCAGCACGAGGGTGACGCTAGCGCTCACTCGAGACTGGTCGACTACGACCGCTACTCGGTGACGGTGATGTTGGCGACCATGTCAGGGTGCAAGGTGCAGAACAAGCTGTAGCTGCCTGGATTGTCGAAGGTCAGCTTGAAGTTGCTGCCGGGCGTCAGTAGGCCAGAGTCGAAGTCAGTGAGTGACGGGGCTGCCGGAGTGCCGGCGGTGACCGTGTGCGGCACACCGTCGACATTGTTGAAGAACAATGACTGACCGGTCGTCACCGTGAGGTCGCCGCCGTACAGGAAGTCTGCGATCACCGACTGCTTGGCGCCCTGCGGGAAGTCGGAGCCCTGAACGAGTCGGCTTTCTAGAATCAACGCCGGGTCGATGATTGGCTGGATCGACGAGTTCCACATACCGAACACGCCGAGCTGGTTGTCGAAGTCGTCTGCGACCCAGGCATGCAACATCCAACCGAGGGCTGCGGAGAAGCGCCCGCCTGATGCTTCGCACTCGGACCTGGGAACGAACGTGTCGCGACCTTGGGCTGCGCCGCGACACAGGTTGTAGTGGATGTGCCAGTTGTCGAGCGGCCCGACGAATGTCTCGGGGTGATCATTGCCGATGATCTCCGGCGGGATGATGAACGCTGTACCGACCAGTACGAGCGGTTCGCCGTTCCAGGCGCCGTTCTCGCAAGATCCGAGTGGACCGTCCGGCATCGAGCCGTCGGCCAGGGCATAGAGCAGAATCTCGGGTTCGCCGGGGTCGAACCCATTGGCGATCGATTCGATCTTGTAAAAGTGCGAGCCCATGTTGGCTGTCTGGGTGCGGTCACTGATGTAGCCCTCAGCGCACGCAGTATTGACGTCGCGGTGGGCTTCGGCGAAGACGTTCAGTTCGTCGAGTTGCGCGACGAGTTGGTCGAGTTCGTCGGCCGTCATCTGGAGGTCGTCGGGGATCGCTTCACCGCTCGCTGCGAGTGCTTTCAATTCTTGGCGAGAGCAGGTGCGTACTTCGTCTTGACACCTGACGGCGCCAACGATGGGACCTTCGACGAGCGAGGGCACAACGCCTTCGGCGTGCTCGCGAAAGACGTAACGGGAGTAGCCGGGAGCGCCTCCGGCCTGGAAGGTGAGGCCCTGGGGGAACTGGATATCGGCGCCCACCTGGTCGAACGCAGCGGCCTGGGCGATGTATTCGTTCACCTGCTCGATGGTCTTTGCCTCGACCGGGTCGACCGTGGGGGTGGTGGGGGCGGTGGGGGTGGTAGCGGCGGTCTTGATCGGCTCCGACACAGTGCCCGCGGGTGCGGGCGGGGGCGCGGTAGATCCCGTACCGGCCAGCTCAGTTGCTGGCGGTTCGGTTGCCGGCGGCGATGCTTCGTCAGCACCTGCAGAGCACGCGGCAATCAACAGTGCAGCCGCAATCAACGGCGCAGTTACCTTCGTTCGTTGCATGTGGCACACCCCAAGTCATTCGCTCTGCCTCTGAGGCACCTCACAGTAGTCTGAGTGCCATGGAACTCACAGTGCTGGGCAACACCGTTCGTCATGCGATCGATCATGTTGAGGTGTTTCGCGCACCGAAGAACATTTCGTCCGTGACATTCACGAATGACGAACTGTGCTCGGTGTGTCCGGTCACCGAGCAGCCGGATCTGTCCGATGTCGTGATCGAATACGTTCCAGGAGAGTGGTGCGTCGAGTCGAAGAGCCTCAAGCTCTACCTGTGGGGGTTTCGGGATCGGGCAGTTTTTGCCGAAGCACTCGCCGCAGAGATTGCTGTTGAGTTCATGACGACCGCAAAACCCCAGCGTGTCACAGTCACCTTGACCCAGCGGCCGCGGGGTGGCATTGAAGTGCGCGCTGTGAGCGAGCTGACCGCTTGAGGTTGACCGCTTGAGGTTGATGGGCCGGAAGTTCAGCGGGTTGTCACGTTGCCGGCAATGATGTCGGCGCGAAGTTCGGCGAGTTGTTCCCGCAGCTTCTCGGAGACAGCATTACTCTGGGCGTGAAAGGGTGCGATGTCGACCGCACCACTTTCGAGCGTGCCGACGAGCTGTCCGCCGATTTCTCCGAGGAAGACCGACCGTTCGACTGCTTCAACAATTGCCACATCGAAGTTCTTGATTACTGAGGTGAGGTAGACCGATCCGACTTCGGGGTGTGCTGCGAAGAGGTCGTTGTCGATGCCAATGATTCGAACTGGCGTGGATGATGCGAGGGCCACGGACGCCGAGCCGAGCCCGACGTCGCCTGCAACCGGAAAGATGGTGTCAGCTCCCTGTGCGACGAAGCCGGTTGCGATATCTACTCCGACATTAAGGTCATCGAGACTGCCAACGAACTTGCCGTCAGTGCCGTCCCAGCCGAGAACTTGCACGCCAGTGCCGGCCTCACGGTTGTAGAAAGATACGCCCTTGATGAACCCGTCCATCGTGCGTGTGAACGGTTCGATGTTGAGGCCCGCATACGTGGCGACGACACCGGTCTTGGTGGTGGCGCCCGCTAAGAATCCGGCGAGAAACGCTGGTTCGGTAGCGTTGAACGTCAGCTCCATCATGTTGTCGATCTGGTTGGGATAGTCGTAGTCGACGATTGCGAAGGACTGATCGATGTGGTTCGTGGCTGCGACTTCAGCGGCATTGGCGAGGCGAACGCTCGATGCCACGATCAGCGAACATCCGTCGGCAACAAAATCATCGAAGCTCGTTGCGTAATCGGCCTCAGTGACCGGTTCGGCGACGTCGGCAGTGACGCCGAACTGAGCAGCGGCACGCTGTGCCCCTGCGATGACCGAGCGGTTCTGAAGGCTGGTTCGATCGACGTCGGATACCACGCAGACTGATCCGACGGCGGAATCGGTTGGTGCGCCGTTGCCGAGGGTGAGCGTGTTCTCTGCCAGGTTGTCGGCTGCGGCGGCCGCAGTCGTCGTGTTGTCATCGAGTTCGGCTTCGCCGTTCAAGTTGATGGGGCCAGATCTGTCGGTCGTTGCATCCGTTGTCTCGGTGCCATCGCTACCGTCAGTGTTGCATGCAGTGATGAACATGCTGGCTGTGATGCAGAGAACGCACAACTTCACTGTCGAGATCACGTGCGGGCTTGCTCCGGTTGGCAGGGGACGGGAAAATGGTTGATAAGCATCTCAGGACGGCTCATGGGAACCTTCGCTCGCTGCAGCACGCGATGATACCGCTGATGCTCGGGGTGCGATCGGCAGCTCGATTGCTGCACCGTGTCGCGGCAATACGTCGGCACCGACCGTTTGGGGCCGTATCGTTGTCATGCAATGTCGATGTCAGCACCAGGATCGAGCACCAATACATTGCAATTGCTGCTCCGGCAGGTCGGCGTCATCTGTGTTCTGCTCGTCGTGGCCTACAGCGGCGTGAAGGCAGTCACTGAATACTTCAGTGGTGATAGTGCCAACGCTGGCTCGGTCGCCAACCCGCTGGATGCGACTGAGGCCCAAGGGGCCGGGGTAACTGCAACCGTTGCTGACGAGACGGAAGTTCCCGACGACGCAGATATCGAGCAGGCGGAAGAGGAAGCGCCTCAAACCGATCCTCCGGTCACCGAAATCGAAGTATCTGCGCCTCGCGTCGCCGGTCCCCCGACAGCCGACAACCCGGCGCGGGTGTACATCGTTGGTGACAGTGACGCCGGAACGTTCGGTCCGTACCTTCAGCAACTCCTGGACGGGACGACGGTCGCAACGACCCAACTGAACTACAAGGTCTCGTCAGGACTCGCCCGGCCCGACTTTTACAACTGGCCAGATCAACTCGCCGCCGCGCTTCCGGCAGTCGACCCGGACATCATCGTCGCGACGTTCGGCGGCAACGATGCGCAAGGTCTGTCTGCGTTCCAAGAGGAACTGCAGTTCGTCATTGGTGATCCCGTGGCCAACGAAGCGGAGTGGAGCGCCGAATACACGAAACGCGCTGGCGACGTGATGGATCTTCTCCTCGAAGGTGGCCGGACCGTGATTTGGGTCGGCATTCCAAACGACGACAATCCCGATGTCACGGCTCGCCTTGCAATTCAAGATCGGGCGGCAAAAGCAGCCGCTGCGGCACGGCCTGGCGTGACCTTTATTGACACCTGGGCCCGATTCTCCGGGCGTGAGGGCAACTGGGCCGAGTTCGTCATCGACCCTCGTGACGGCGAGGGCAAAGACGTGCGCGCTGACGATGGGTTCCACCTCAACGTGAACGGCGCGGAGATCCTTGCGCTCGACATTGCTCAGGTCGTTCGCGACGACCTCCGTGCCCGTGGCGCCAACATCTGATCTCGCAGTACAGCCCGGCGCAGCCCGGCGCCACGCAGTGCTACTGCTGTTGACCGCGTGCCTGGATGGCAACGCGTCGTGATTCGACTTGGGCGGGGGAAAAGTGTGTCCTGCTCCACGCTCGCCCGTCCCGGGCCTCGGTCTCCCACTGGTCGTCGTCTGTGGCGATCGCGTGGTAGG
>ERZ888423.1714-NODE-1714-length-18126-cov-8.703669_pt1 | contig 18126 bp, 19 predicted proteins | sample MGYA00520523_ERZ888423 | MGnify/ENA primary metagenome ERZ888423 (study PRJEB32303, sample SAMEA104408611) | aquatic metagenome | biome: Brackish water; feature: Pelagic; material: water | place: Baltic Sea | collected 2014-06-08T10:24:00 | depth 30,27 m ...
AAGCGTTGATGCGATATGAATTCGAGTAAATTCAGGATTAAATAGGTATTCATAAGCACGCCTAGAACCCCAATGACTAAATCCATCCATTCGGGAAAAATATCCTGATGAATGCCTACAAACAAGAGCACAAAAATGGCGTAAGGCAGGAGGCTTTTAATTTGGACTAAACGTTGAAACTCAAATAAGGTAAGGAGTCCGAAACAGGCGGTGAGTAATAAATAATATTGAGCATCGGCATACATAGCGAAGAGAATCAACGTCATGTAGATCAAACCAGAAATGGTGCGCACTAAGAGCTCTCTCATATTTGGTTGGTTAGAATGCTTTGCTCACATTGTAAAAGTTCGCGCTTAAACCGAGTCTATGCGCCGTTTTACAAATTCTCCATTAAGAGCAAATATAAGTTTTTTGTGCTACTTCCGTAACTCATAAAATCTTTTTCGTCGCCCGTTTCAAAGTCTTGAATGGTGGTAATATTGGTTGGTATGGATTTATTACTTCTGCTCTTGATCAAATGAAGTCCCTCGCTAATGGTTTCAACGAGTTGACTTGTTGTGGCAAAAATGATGATGTTGGCCGGGAGTTCACTGAGCTTTTTCTCTTTTATTTGATTGGAGCAAAGAAGAATAGCCCCGTTACTGGCCACTAGAGACTCGCATTGCGAAAGCACAAAACAGGATTTATCCGATTGCGAAAAATTGAGGTTGTATCCATCAAACTTCTTGATTAAGGCAGAATCCATGCAAAATACCTCTTGTTCGTACCAATCGTTTTCTAGTAGAATATTGTCAAAGGCCTCTGCGACTTCTTCCCAATTGAGGCAATAAAGAAATTTGCCTCCTTTTTTACTGAAGTTTCGGGTGAATTTTTCATCCGTAGGCAATTCTTGTTCTGGGAAATATTTACTGCGCTCCTTAGACGGTGCCTTATCGTCGCTTTTGCTTTTTTCCCCAAGTAGTCTCTTGAATAGACCCATCAATAAATTTTGAATTCAAACTGCCTATTCAAATATATGAAAACTTAAAGCAAAAGTCTTAGGCATCAACATAAAGATTGATGCCTAAAGACAAGATTAATTTGGACGCCATAGGGAGCTGAATGATCGCTCTTATTCCTCTTCTGTTTTATCGGGGTCAGAGGGCGCAACTGAATTTGTTTCTGGGCTTGTTTCCTCCTGAGTTGATTCGGGATCATTCAATGTGTGGTCCTCTTTGGTCTTAGGGGGTTCAGCAGGCTCGGGAACCGCAAATGGACGCGGCCCAAAAATGCGCTCAAGGCTTTCTTTGAAAATCACCTCTTTTTCTAATAATTCGGTAGCCAACTCAGTGAGTTTGTCTTTGTGTTCCTCTAATAAAGCGATCGCTCTTTGATACTGAGATTCCACAATTTGTGAAATCTCTTGATCAATCATTTCAGCGGTTTTCTCACTGTATGGTTTGCTAAAGTTATAGTCGGTTTGTCCCGAAGAATCGTAAAAGGTTAAGTTTCCTATTTTATCATTTAAACCATAAATCGTTACCATAGCTCGGGCTTGTTTGGTAACTTTTTCGAGGTCACTCAAAGCGCCTGTGGATATTTTGTCGAAAATTACTTTTTCAGCTGCACGGCCTCCCATGGTGGCGCACATTTCATCGAGCATTTGGTCCGGACGAACGATCAGTCGTTCTTCTGGAAGATACCAGGCGGCCCCCAAAGATTGTCCACGAGGGACAATAGTCACTTTAACTAAGGGCGCTGCGTGTTCCAGCATCCAACTCACTGTAGCATGACCGGCCTCGTGAAAAGCGATTGCCTTTTTCTCGTCTGCAGTGATGATTTTGTTTTTCTTTTCAAGTCCACCCACGATGCGGTCTACAGCATCTAGGAAATCTTGTTTGCCCACCATCTTCTTGCCTTGGCGTGCCGCAATCAAAGCTGCTTCGTTACAAACATTGGCAATATCAGCTCCAGAGAATCCGGGCGTTTGCTTGGACAAAAAGTCCATGTCTACCGTGTCATCTTTTTTGATGGGACGCAGGTGCACTTCAAATATTTCTTTGCGTTCGCGGACATCGGGAAGGTCCACATAAATTTGACGGTCAAAACGCCCAGCGCGCATCAAGGCCTTGTCCAGCACATCAGCGCGGTTGGTTGCGGCCAGTACAATAACATTGGTATTGGTGCCGAAACCATCCATTTCCGTAAGTAATTGATTCAGGGTGTTTTCACGCTCATCATTCGAGCCCGAAAAATTACTCTTACCCCGCGCACGACCTATGGCATCAATTTCATCGATAAATATTATCGCTGGAGATTTTTCTTTGGCTTGTTTAAAAAGATCACGCACCCTTGACGCCCCAACCCCGACGAACATCTCGACAAAATCCGATCCTGACAAAGAGAAAAATGGCACTTTGGCCTCACCGGCGACGGCTTTTGCCAATAAGGTTTTACCCGTTCCTGGTGACCCAACTAAAAGCGCCCCTTTTGGGATTTTACCTCCGAGCGCCGTATATTTCTCGGGATGTTTTAAGAAATCTACGATCTCTTGAACTTCTTCTTTAGCGCCTTCGAGTCCCGCAACATCTTTAAAAGTCGTTTTCACGTCTGTTTTTTCGTCAAACAAGCGGGCTTTACTCTTGCCTATATTAAAAATTTGACCTCCAGCGCCTCCGGCGCCTCCACCCGACATACGGCGCATAATAAACAACCAAACCCCAATAATCAGGGCAAAAAACAGTATTGAGGGTAAAAACTCAGCCCAAAGATTCGTTTCTGTATTCCACACGACCTTGGTATTGAGGCCATTTTCTGTCTTAATGGTATTGAGACTGTTTTCAAAATTTTGAAGATCGCCAAACTCAAACTGATAGGCCGCATCATTTGGCCCGGGTTTTATGATCCGGTCTTTAAATTTGTTGGCGTGAATACTATTGCTTCGGGCTTCTTCAGTAAGGTAGACCCGGGCGAGTTTTCGGTTGATAATTTCTACTTTTTCGACATCACCATTTTTCAGATAAGATTGGAATTCAACTTGGCTCGTACTTATGGGATCGGATAAATTCCCGCCGCCAAAAATATTGAGTCCCATAAACATTACAAAAATTGCAATGTAAATCCAGTATGAATTTATTTTGGGTCGCTTAAGCTCTGGTTTTTTTTCTTTTGACATTTGCCTTTAATGAATTTAATAGGCGGTTTCTATGGATACACTTTTGGCATCACCCCATAACCCCTCGATATCGTAAAATTCGCGTATGTGTTTTTGAAACACATGCACCACCACATGCACATAGTCCATCAAGACCCACTCTGCATTATCACTGCCTTCAATGTGCCAAGGTTTCTCTTTGAGACTCTTGCTGACGAGTTTTTGAACTGAATTGACGATGGCGTTAACTTGGGTGTTCGAAGTACCACTGCAGATGACAAAATAATCACAAACTGTGTTTTCAATGTCGCGTAAATCCAGAATTTGGATTTCTTGGCCCTTGACCTCTTCGATTCCTTTAATTATTTCCGATACGATTTGGTCAGCGTCGGCTTGATTTTTCTGCATTAAATGGTAGTTTGTACAAATTTATTACTTTTTTACTTCTCGAAACGATTTCAATCCTTAGTTTAACCGCAAATTTATTTAGGTGATACAAATCAAAATTGATGCCACCGAGTCTACAAATGACTATTTAAAATTAATGTTGCGACAAGGGGTGGTCCAGGACGGTACGGCCGTGCGTACTTTGAATCAAACTCAGGGACGTGGTCAGCGCGGGGCGGATTGGTATTTTGAAAAAGATAAAAGCCTGGCAATTAGTGTTTTGAAGATATGGAATGCCTCCGATCAACCCAGCCCATTTCACCTGCAATGGGTCATCACCCAAAGCGTCTTTGCCGTGTTACGAGAATTGGGAACAGCGACCTGGCATATAAAGTGGCCTAACGACATTATGGCAGATGGCAAGAAAGTAGCCGGCCTTTTAATCGAGCATCAGTTTAAAGGGCGTCTACAAAGTTCGATCTTTGGCGTCGGAGTGAATGTCAACAATAGCGCAATACCCCAATGGCCACACGCAGCTTCTCTTGCTCAAGTTTTAGGAAAAAATACAGATCTCGATCGACTTGCCCAGGGCTTGATTCAAGCAATAAATCAAGCCTGTGGGACCATACACCAAAATAATTTTTTGACTGATTTGGCAGAGTTTAACCGTTCTTTATTTCGCAAAGATATCCTCTCAAAATTTGAAGATGACCAGCAGCGGGTCTTCACCGGGTGTATTCAAGGGGTTACCCAATGCGGCGGGCTTTTAATAAAAACCGAAAATGGACTCGAAACTTATGCTTCAGGGACAGTGAAGCTCATCTTAACGGAGTCTTGACCACTCTATATTTTCCCTAAGCCTTCGCTTAACGTGTCTATAAATTTGGTGATGGGCCCCTTGATCATCATCGCCATCATGGGATTGAAGTCTCCTGCAAAATGAAGTTGCACCACACATTGATTGGGCCCTTCTTGCTGGATATTCCCGGTAAGGGTAAAGGGGAGCTTATCACTTTTTGCCCCAAGAACCAGTTGATTTGGGGCTTGTTCTGATTTTTTTTCTAAAGCAATTTCGGGCATCCCTTTTAGCGCAAAGAGAAATCCGTTTTCACTCAGGACTTGAAATTTATCAATGTTTTCAGGCATGAGACTTTCAAAATTACGGACCTCACTCAAAAAATTGAAAACTTCTTCTGCGGTCTTGTTGATTGTAATTTTTGATCCGGTAATTTCCATAATGCGTTTTGATTTGGGTCCTGAGAAAATAGTGGTTAAAGCGACCAAGTACCTGGGTTTTCGCGCCATTGGGCCAAAACATCAGCCTGCTTATTTGTAATGTAGCTCGATTTTTCAGCCTGAATGAGCAAGTGGCTATAATCACTCAAGGTGTTCAGTTGAACTCCAGCGTTGTCAAAATTTTCTGAAGCCACGGGAAAACCATAGGTAAAAATAGCGACCATTCCCTTGACTATGGCCCCCGATTCACGCAAAGCTTCGACAGCCTTAAGACTGCTCCCGCCCGTAGAAATTAGATCTTCTACGACAACCACACTTTGACCAGATTCAATCAGGCCTTCAATTTTATTTTGTCGTCCGTGCGACTTGGCTTCAGGGCGCACATAGCAAAAGGGCAAGTTTAAATAATCGGCCACTAAGGCACCGATACCAATGGCACCAGTAGCCACTCCTGCGATGACGTCAGGCTTGCCGTAAATTTCCTCAATTTGATTGGCGATGTGTTCCCGAATAAAATTGCGAATCGCGGGATAAGACAACGTAATTCTATTGTCACAATAAATCGGAGCGTGCCAACCCGAAGCCCAAGTAAAAGGGTTTTGCGGTTGTAATTTAATTGCATTAATTTGCAACAATAGTTCCGCAGTCTTCTGCGCTGTTTCCTTGTGTAATATCATGGTGCAAATGTATAAAGTTTTTGTCAAAGACCGTCCTATTATTGTAAGCACAGAACAATCTCTAGGAGCGCCCTACCAGACCTTTCCCCTGCGCACTACAGACCTAAAGCCGATTATTAAGGCCTTGAATAAGGGACGTCTCACACATGTGCATTTGTATCATAAAAATGTCGAGAAAATAGAATGGTATTTAAAAAGGAAACTCCCTTTTGTTATTGCTGCGGGCGGATTGGTTAAAAATGATCGCGATGAAGTGTTGTTTATTTACAGAAATGATAAATGGGACCTACCAAAGGGGCATGTTGAGGCGGATGAAGCCCTAGAACAGGCCGCGATTCGAGAGGTCGAAGAGGAAACCGGGGTTCGTGATTTAAAAATTTCTCAATTTTTAAAAACCACCTACCACGTCTTTAAACGCAATGGAACCTACAAACTCAAAGTAACCTACTGGTATGAGATGACAACGGATTATGCGGGTCCTTTAAAACCTCAAAAAAAGGAAGGCATCAAAAAGGCAAAATGGAAGACCTTTAAGCAATCCAAAAAGGCTTTGCGCAAGAGTTATGAGAACATAAAACTAGTCTTCCCCGAGCACTACCTCACCGAGGAGGCGAACCACGGGGTAGCGTAGGTGTTCTTTTTCGTAATGTACAGAGCGTTTGTGCAGCCAGTCTAATTGAGCATAAGCATTTTGAGCAAAATCACTGTGTTTAGATTTATACGCCTCAAATTCTGCTTTTAATTCTGGGTTGCTTTTAAGAATTTCAAGGGCTAGATCTTCCCATACGTAAGGCGAAAAACCTTCTTTTTGTTGCAGTATAGTATCAAAGAAATTCCAATTGAAAAATGAATCAATGGCTTGAGGTTCCAAGGTTTCCAGAATATAGCGCAAGCCGAATTGATCCACTGGGATTAAGTAGTCTCCGGCACTAAGCCCTATTCGTTCAAGGCTTGTCGATACTTGGGTGTTGTAATGAAGGTAATGTCCTTCGTAGGCGTTCGTGCGGGTTTTGAAATCTTGTATATGATAGACCTCAGCCTCTGTTATGAGCTCTTGTTTTAATTCAACAAGCTTAATGTGGTTGCTTTTTAAACGCTCAATGACTCGGTGATAGGTTCTAGGAATTCCATAGTAGCGCGGAATGATTACAGAATCCGTAGGACGATAAGTATCAAAATAAGGAATATTCTTTTTGTAGGGTGCCGTGCGATTGTACTTAAGCCTATTTTGTCCTGTAAGGGCACTGGGCAGATATTCTGCGGCGTAGCCTAGGAATTCAATGGGGCGGCTCTGCGTGGTGTCGATACGCCAATTTAAGGGGTATTTGTCCAGCGGGTGATACAAGTTTTGATTGGCGACATAACCCTGCTCGAGTTCTAAATGGTATTGCTCACAAAGTTCAGTGAAGGTTTGCAGAAGCGCGTAGGTTCCTTCCACCCGTGACTTGTAATCTTTGAGCATATGGGTTTCGACCATCATCCCCAAGGTATTGAATAAAGTGGTGTAGCCCGTCGAATAGCGGGGGTGGTCAATAAATTGCTCAAATCCTGTTTCAGGGCTGCGGTTAAATACATTGACGTAGGGGGTAATCGGCCAGGATTGAGCGGCAAGTGCTTGTTCAAGCGCTGGGGTAAATTGGTTTTGTAAAAATTTGCCTTGGGCTCCGGAGAGTTTGTCATGCTGGGTCATTAAATGGGTCAAAACATACTGATAATCTGCTCCGTTACTGACATGAGTGTCGACAAAGGCCAAAGGGCGCAACCATTGAAATAATTGACTAAAGGCTAAGGCATTTCTGGTATCGGCCTTTATAAAATCTCGGTTCAGATCATAGTTTTGAGCGTTCCCACGAAAACCATAAGCCCGTGGTCCGTTTTGATTTGTTCTGCTAAAACTGTTTCGATTGAGTGCCCCACCAATATTGTAAACCGGAATAATGGCTACAGCAAAATTTTGAGGACCTTTTTCAGGATTCAAAGCCCAATCGCGCAGCAGCATCATGCTGGCATCAATGCCATCGCTTTCTCCTGGATGGATTCCGTTGTTTATTAAAATTACAGGGAGGTCTGGCGGCTTGTTTTGTTCAATCTTAGGACTGCCTGCAGGCTGATAAATTACCACATGTAGTGGTCTTCCACTGTCCGTAGTGTCGCCTTGATGTATGCTGAGGTTGTCAAAATGGTCGCATAATTCCTGATAATATTGGATAACCTCGGGGTAAGTTCCCGTTTCTTTTCCTTGAGAGATTTCAAAAACCGTACGCCACTCATTTTCACTTTTGGTTGGGCTTTGACAGCCTGTAAAAAGCCCAATAAACGCAACAAAGGTCGATAAAATGATCAAAGAAAAAGGAGAAGTATTACGGTGCATAGGTCAGCTATTTGTTATAAAAATAAGCATTATTCACTGCATAGGACCAAAAAAAAAGGCGCCCGTTTACGGGCGCCTTTTTACATTCAATCCATGGAATAAGGTAACGTAGATACTGCTAAAAAAGTAGCGCTAAGCGTTTAATAACAGAATTCCTCTAACCTTAACCGTTCATAGAAATAAGGAACTCTTCATTGTTGCGGGTTTGCTTGATGCGGTCATTAATGAATTCCATCGCTTCAACAGGATTCATATCTGCCAAGTACTTGCGCATGACCCACATACGTTGAATGACTTTTTCGTCTAAGAGCATGTCATCGCGACGCGTGCTTGAAGAGGTAAGGTCGATGGCAGGAAAAATACGTCGATTAGAAATCTTGCGATCGAGTTGTAATTCCATGTTACCTGTTCCTTTAAATTCCTCAAAAATTACTTCGTCCATTTTAGAACCCGTCTCGGTTAGGGCTGTGGCGATAATACTCAACGAGCCACCATTTTCAATGTTACGCGCGGCCCCAAAGAATCGTTTTGGTTTGTGCAGCGCATTCGCGTCGACCCCTCCAGAGAGAATTTTACCACTGGCTGGTTGTACTGTGTTATAAGCACGGGCCAGTCGTGTAATTGAGTCGAGAAGGATCACTACATCGTGTCCGCATTCGACTAATCGCTTGGCCTTATCGATGACGATATTGGCTACACGAACGTGTTCAGAGGCTTCTTTATCAAAGGTAGAGGCGACCACCTCACCTTTAACATTGCGTTGCATATCCGTAACTTCTTCCGGACGTTCATCAATGAGTAAAATAATTTGATAGACCTCAGGGTGATTGGCCGCAATGGCATTGGCAATTTCCTTTAACAGCATGGTTTTACCCGTTTTTGGCTGAGCCACAATCATTCCCCTTTGTCCTTTACCGATAGGGGCAAACAAATCAATTATCCTGGTGGAAACTGTGCTTTGTTTGTCTGCAAGGTTAAATTTTTCATTCGGAAATAGGGGGGTCAAATGTTCAAACGAAACACGGTCACGCACTACATTTGGACTGAGTCCATTTATTTTATTGACCTTAATTAAAGGGAAATATTTTTCCCCCTCTTTTGGCGGTCTTACTTCGCCCAGGACGGTATCTCCTGTTTTGAGACCAAATAAACGAATTTGGCTTTGGGAAACATAAATATCGTCGGGAGAAGACAAGTAGTGATAATCACTCGAACGCAAAAATCCATAGCCATCTTGCATGATGTCTAAGACCCCTTCACTCTCTATAATCCCATCGAATTCGTAATCCGGTTCTCTGTAACGATTTCTGGTATCGCGATTGCCGTTGTTTTTGTCTTGATGATCAGGACGTTTGTTCTTGTTATGATTTCCCTGGCGGGGGTTATTGTTGTTTTTGTTGTGGTTGTTGTCTTTTGACACGCCGTTTCCACTGTCTTGTTCATTACCTGATTTTTGGTTTTGATCGTTCTGTGGATTTGGATTTTGGTTTGGATTTTGATTTTGATTTTGACGTTGTCCTTGTCCTTGTCCTTGTCCTTGTCCTTGCTGTTGACGGGCGTGTTTGGGCTTTTCGACCTCCTTATCCTCTTTTGCGGCTCCATTTGGCTTGTTGCGCTCTTGCGGCGCTTTTTGATGCCGCGGTTTGCGTTCTTGGTCGGGCCGATTATTTTGTCGTCTTTGCCCATTTTCGGGGGCCTTCTCATTGGTTGAATCATCGGGCTTGTTTTGACCAGATTCTTCCACGGCAGCAGGAATTAGTTTTTGGACCGCAGTTGGGTTAGCCGCTTGATAGTCCAAAATTTGATAAACTAAGTCTAATTTTTTTAAGGTTCGGTATTTTGGCACACCGAGTTCTTTTGCTAAATCCTGAAGTTCAGGCAGCTTTTTTTCTTTTAATTCAGAAATCTCTAACATGTAATATTTAATTCGTGAAAATGTATCAGTGGATTGTGATAAAACTGATCGATAAAATTTGATGAAGTCTCAGTCCCCTAACGATGAAGGGGTTACTTGTAGTGGGGCAATGATACAACATTATTTTGAAATCTTGCAGGATTTTTTTCGAAAAGAAAGTTTATTTTTGTGTTCGCAATTTCAACAATAACCATGATTCAACGCATTCAAACCCTGTATTTATTGGGCGCTTTAGCCGCCGACGCAGGTTTTTATTTCGTTGGCAAATTCGATGCGGCAGCGACGACAGACCAATGGTCGTTAGGCGCCATTGACCGAACGCTGCAGCTCATTGTCATGGTCCTTATTGTTTGGGCTATATTTAAATTTAAACAACGCTTGCATCAATTTGTGCTTAATCGTTTGTCTATCATATTAAACTTTGTATTAGTAGGCGTTTTCGCTTATCAGTCGCTAAACTTACCTGGAGAGGCTTCGGTTTCGCAGAAGGGTATTGGGGTGCTCCTTCCTATCATTTCTATCGTTTTTTTAGTGCTGGCCAATAAGGCCATCAAAAGGGATGAGGACCTCGTAAAATCTGTCGATCGATTGCGCTAACCCCTTTAGTATATTTATTAGTGCGAAAACCCTCAAAACATGCCATTTTGAGGGTTTTTTTTATGAGACCATAAGTGGAGCGCCTACTAGCGCTTGTATTCTAAAACTTCGAGGTCCTTTATTTGGCCCTGTTCTATTTTAAAACGAAGCATCGTTCGCGCTTTATGAAATCCGTGACGCCCAATGGCTCCAGGATTCATGTGTAAATGGCCGTATTTAGGATCACGCATCACCTTTAAAATATGAGAATGCCCACAGATCACCAGATTTGGCTGATGTTGTTCCAAAGCTTTTCTTGTGGTGGCGTTATAGCGGCCGGGGTAGCCGGCGATATGCGTCATATAAACGCGGATCCCTTCACAATCAAAAATCAACTCTTTAGGGAATTCGGCGCGTATCGTGGCCTGGTCAATATTTCCATAAACCGCTTTTAATGGGGCGCTTTGTTTCAGGGCATCGGTCACGCTTATGGCGCCAATATCTCCAGCGTGCCAGACCTGGTCCACCTCGCTAGCCCGTTTAAGGACGATATCATCGATATCAGAATGAGTGTCGCTAAGCAGAAGTATTTTTGCCATGGATTAAAGTTACGCCATTAATTGAATCAGCGGGTTTAGTGCTCTGACATAATTTGTAAATTTGTCCTTCAGCAAAATATCATGAGATACTTTATTGAATTGGCTTATCAGGGAGCGGCGTATAGCGGGTGGCAACGTCAGCCCAATGCCCCTAGTGTGCAGCAAACCCTCGAACAAGCCCTGAGTGTTTTGCTTAAGTCGGAAATTTCCATTGTAGGCGCAGGAAGGACTGATGCGGGGGTGCATGCGCGACAAATGTTTGCGCATTGCGACATTGAAGCCGCCTTTGATCACGAGCAATTGAAGGAGCGTTTGAACAATTACCTGCCTGTGGATGTGGTGATTTATCGAATTTTTCCTGTAAGCCCAGAAAGCCATGCCCGCTTTGATGCCACGGCCAGAACATACGAGTACTGGCTCACGCTGGGAAAAGACCCCTTTTTATACCAAGGGGCTTATGCCATTCACAAAACGCCCGACTTTGATTTGATGAATCAAGTGGCTCAAAAATTATTGAGTCACCGCGATTTTCAATGTTTTTCCAAATCGAGGACCGATGTGATGACTTATAACTGTGCCGTGCATCATGCCCAGTGGACTCAGCGGGACGGTATTTGGGTCTTTACCATTACTGCAGATCGTTTTTTGCGCAATATGGTTCGTGCAGTAGTGGGTACGCTGTTAGAAGTCGGCTGGGGTAAAATGCAGCAGGACCATTTTGACCAGGTACTGCAGAGTAAAAACAGATCGTCTGCCGGACCTTCAGTTCCGGGACATGCCCTATATTTGACAAAAATTGATTACCCGAAGACCATCGTGTCTTAAATCATCAACATATGGCGAAATCCAGCGGTTCTGCATTTGATTTTAAGCTCTTTATGCGCTTGTTGAGCTTTACAAGGCCCTATCGAGGGACTTTTATTTTTGTAGCTTTCGCCGCTGTCGGACTTTCTGTGGCCGGTCTTTTGGGGCCTATTTTTCTCAAGAACACCATTGATCTAGGGATGATTCCCAAGGATTATTCCACGATGCTTTTTTACATTGGGCTCATCGTGGTGGCTTTGGTCCTGGAGGTAGTTTTTCAATTTAGTTTTATCTATTACGCAAACTGGCTCGGGCAGACGGTAATTCGCGACTTGCGGATTAAGCTTTTTGGTAAAATGATGCGCTTTAAAATGGCCTATTTTGATAAAAGTGCCGTGGGACGACTCACCACCAGAACCGTCAATGACATTGAGACCATTGCCAGTATCTTTAGTGAAGGACTCTTTACCATTGCTAGTGATGTATTAAAAATGTTGGTCATCGCAATCTATATGCTTTATGAAAGCTGGCAGCTGGCGTTGATTTCGTTTTCTATTTTGCCGATACTGATTTATGCGACGCGTTTATTTCAACGCGCTATGAAAGGCGCTTTTGAGGAGGTGCGCAATCAAGTGGCGAACCTGAACACCTTTGTTCAAGAGCGGATTACAGGGATGAAAATTGTTCAGATTTTTGTGCGTGAGCAAACCGAGTACGACACCTTTGTCGCCATTAATAAAGAACACCGTAAAGCTTGGATTAAAACCGTTTGGTACAACAGTATCTTTTTTCCGATCGCAGAAATTTCTGGATCAGTGGCTTTGGGACTGATTGTATGGTATGGCGGGATGAATGTGCTCCCGGCCGATGTTGTTTCTGATTCTGGAATGACGCTAGGGTTGATTACCGCGTTTGTTCAACTCAGCCAAATGCTATTTAGACCCCTGCGCATGATTGCCGATAAGTTTAACACACTGCAGATGGGCATGGTGGCTGCAAATCGTGTGTTTGAAATTTTAGACACCCAGGCCCACATTCAAGATCAAGGAACACAGGTAGCACACGACATTCAGGGGAATATTGAATTTAAGAACGTTCATTTTGGCTATAATCCAAATGAGCCCGTAATAAAAGACATTAATTTCTCTGTGGATGCCGGGCAGACGATTGCGCTGGTTGGGGCTACAGGGGCTGGAAAATCTACGATAATTAATTTGTTGACTCGATTTTACGAGATCGATAAGGGACAAATCAATGTGGACGGTGTTGCTATTAAGGATTATACTTTGGCTGGTCTGCGCGGTCATATCGCCGTGGTGCTTCAGGATGTGTTTTTGTTTGCCGATACCATTTTACAAAACATCACATTAGGGGACCCTGAGATTACCGAGGAAATGGTTGTCGCGGCTGCCCAGGAGATCGGTGTCCATGATTTTATTTGCAGTCTGCCCCAGGGCTATCACTATAATGTAAAAGAACGCGGGACCACCCTTTCTTCAGGTCAAAGACAATTGATTGCATTTTTACGCGCCTTTGTCAGTAAGCCCAGTATTTTAATTTTGGATGAGGCGACCTCTTCTGTAGACAGCTACTCTGAGGAATTGATTCAAAATGCCACGGATCGCATTACTCGTGGACGCACTTCGATTGTGATTGCTCATCGTTTGGCCACCATTCAAAAGGCAGATCAAATTTTAGTCATGGAGCAGGGGCATATCGTGGAGCGTGGAACGCATGCCGATCTTATAAAAAAGGAACAAGGGCCCTACAAATCACTTTACGAGGTACAATTTTTGGCCCAGCCAGAGCCATAACACGCCTATAAATTGCGGCAGTATTTCCGATTAAACTTAAGCACTCAGGTCTTTTTAAACTTAAGCACTCAGGTCCTTGGCCAAAGTTCTTTCGAGCTCTTCTAAGTCTTTAAACAGAACAAAATCTCCCTCTTTTAAATAGGATATTTGACCGCTTTCCTCTGAGACGACCAAGCAAACAGCGTCCGTTCTCTCGGTTATGCCTACCGCGGCTCTGTGTCTTAGACCAAAGCGGGCAGGAAGGTTAGTTTCGCTGGTGACCGGGAGGATCACCCGTGTGGCTTTTATTGTATTGTCTTCAATGATCAAGGCGCCGTCATGCAAGGGACTATTCTTGTAGAAAATACTCTCCAAGATGGGTTGATTCACTTCGACACTCATGGCGTCCCCCGTACTTTTTACAAAATCCAGACTATTGTTGCGCTGCAGCACGATAATGGCCCCTGTTTTTGATTGGGCCATTTTTTGACAGGCACTCAAAATGGCATGGATATCTGTATTAAAGGACGTATTAGGTCTGAGTTGAAAGCGCTTTAATAGTTTGCGACGTCCGGAAAAGTTTGTGGTCCCTAACATGAGCAAGAACTTGCGTATTTCTTGTTGAAAAACGACAATTAAGGCAAACATTCCAACGCCTAAAAACCCGCCAAGAATACGACTCAGTAATTGCATCTCCAAAAACTCAGTGAGCTTCCATGTCGCGTAAACCATCACAATTCCAATAAAGATATTGATGGCAACGGTGCCTTTGACCAGACGATAGAGATAGAACAAAAGGAAAGCCACCAAAACGATGTCTACTATGTCCAAAATACGTATGTCGAAGAGTTCCACGGAGCTATTTTGATTTAAAGGTACTTAATTTTTCAAGGCCCCTACGAGTTTAACGACTTCAATGGCTGGGGCTACGTCGTGCACCCTTAGGATGCTCGCCCCTTTGAGCAAGGCGATTGTATTTGCTGCCGTGGTGCCATTTAGTGCGTTTTCGGGATTGGTTTGAAGTAATTTGTAAATCATTGATTTTCTTGAAACGCCCACAAGTATTGGGGTATTTAAAAGTTTTAGATGATCTAATTTCCCGAGTAAGGTATAATTCTGCACTAAGTTCTTGGCGAATCCAAAGCCTGGATCGACGATCAGGTCATTCACCCCATGGGGTCTAATTTGTTTTAATTTTTTGGCCAGGTCTTGTGTGACCTCCATAACCACATTGTCGTAATCGGTAAGTGTGCTCATGGTCTGAGGAGTGCCTCTCATGTGCATTAAAATATAAGGCACTTGATGGCGTGCAGCAACTCGATAAATTTCTGGGTCACGGTCTCCCCCTGAGATATCATTAATCATGGCGGCGCCGGAGTCTATCGCGGCTTTTGCGACCGCACTGCGAAAGGTGTCAATTGAAATTACGGCATCAGGAAAGGCCTTGACCACAGTGTTTATCGTTGGAATGACCCGATTGAGTTCTTCTTGCTCAGACACCTCTGGGGCTCCTGGTCTGCTGCTATAGCCACCAATATCAATGAAACTAGCCCCGTTAAAAAGCATTTGCTCTACTCGGTCGAGCACGGCTTTAGGATTGCTGTAGCGTCCACCGTCATAAAAAGAGTCCGGGGTTTGATTTAAAATGCCCATGACCTTTGGGGTGTTTAAGTCGATAAGGGTGCCAGCGCAATTGATGGTCATGGTATTTTTTAAATTGATTTATTTGAGCGAAATTTACGCAAAATCTAAGATAAACATGTCCCTAACCGCAAAACAGTATGACGAGGTAATTCATGTGTGTCGTGACCTCTTTACCAAGAAAATGAGGGACTACGGAAGCGCCTGGCGTATTCTGCGTCTGCCTTCTTTGACCGATCAAATTTTTATTAAGGCACAACGCATCCGTGGTTTACAGCAAAACGCCCAGCGTCGTGTGGATGAAGGAGCCGTTTCAGAATTTATGGGCATTATCAATTATTGCACTATGGCTTTAATTCAATTGAAATTGGGCGTGGTGGAGCAACCAGATTTGGATGTAGCCCGGGCCACGGCGCTATACGACCAGGAGTTACAGATCACCAAATCCCTAATGATGGACAAAAATCATGATTACGGTGAAGCCTGGCGCGATATGCGGGTGAGCTCTTTGACCGACCTGGTTCTTCAAAAATTATTGCGGGTCAAACAAATCGAGGACAATCATGGCAAAACATTGGTCAGCGAGGGGATTGATGCCAATTATCAAGACATGATTAATTATAGTGTTTTTGCCTTAATTCACTTGGGGATGGTCTCTGTAGAAGAACCCAAAAAATAAAGTTGACTATGGCGTTAAAACGAATGATCACGGGGTTTAGTCAAGTTTTTGTCGGGGTGCTCTTTATTATTAGCGGGCTGATCAAATTGAACGACCCCGTCGGATTTTCATTTAAGCTTCAGGATTACTTTGCTCCGGATGTATTAGACCTCGATTTTTTATCGCCCTACGCCTTGATGATTGCCGTTGTGGTGGTCTTGGTTGAGGTCGTTCTCGGCGTCATGCTCCTGGTAGGTTATGCTAAGAAATTGACCCTTTGGAGTTTGATGGCCATGATTGTGTTTTTTACGTTTTTGACGTTTTACTCGGCTTATTTTAATAAAGTAACCGATTGTGGTTGTTTTGGAGATGCCTTAAAACTTACCCCATGGGAGTCCTTTACCAAAGATGTGGTCCTGCTGATTTTTATTGGATGGCTTTTGTGGCAACAATCTTATCTCTATACGGCCGGTACGGCCATAGTGCGCAGTAGCGCTGTTTTGTTGACTACAATTGCCTCTTTGGCCTTTGGATATCACGTGCTGATGCATTTGCCGGCGATTGATTTTAGGCCTTATAAAATTGGTGCCGATATCGCTTTGGGCATGAGTGTGCCTCTTAATGTACCCGCTCCCATTATAGAGTATCGTTGGCAGTACGAGGGCCCTGACGGTCCTTTTGAACTGGTCAATACAACCGGGCGTGACCCACAGCCAGAGGGCGCTACCCGAACGGGGGTTGAAACTCGGTTTTTACGCCCCCCCTATGAACCACCGATTCATGATTTTACCATGGAGCGTGATGGAATGGATTACACTGAGGCCCTTTTGGCCGCGCCTAAGCTGGTGGTTGTTGTCGCTTATAATTTGGCCGTTTCTGAGACCGCTGGATTTGCTTCGGTAAAAGAGGCGGTGGCTCGTGCGCGAAATGCTGGATATTCAGTGATCGGCTTATCGGCATCGGGTCCGGACGAGGTCAATGACTATAAATCGCGTTTTGGACTCGATATTGATTTTTATTTTTGCGATATGACCACCCTAAAGACCATTATTCGCAGTAATCCTGGGATCATGGAATGGCGTTCTGGGGTAATTCAGCAAAAACTTCATTGGTCGGATGCTCATCAACTAAAACTCGATTAAGTGCTGCGCTACACCATTAAGAAAATCGGCTATGGTGTGTTGACCCTTTTTGGCGTGGTTACGGTTATTTTTTACCTATTTCACTTTTTGCCCGGTGATCCTGCGCGCATGATGCTCGGACAAAATGAGAGCGCTGAGCAATTGGCTGCGGTGAAAAAAAAGTATGGCTTCGATCAGCCTTTAGGTCAGCAGTATCTGTTTTATCTCAATGATTTATCGCCTCTTTCATGGCATTCAAATAAGGGGAATGACTATACCTTTTATCAGGCTGATCAGTATGGGGGTGTGGTTATCTATCGCGGGGATCGGGGTTTGCTGGCGCTCAAAGCCCCTTATTTAAGAGACTCTTTTCAGAAAAGCGGCAAAAAGGTGTCAGAGGTGATCCAAGAGACTCTGCCCAATACGGCTATTCTTGCGGTTAGTGCCATTAGTTTGGCGGTATGTTTAGGGGTGCTGCTTGGGGTAATTTCAGTGTGGTTTAAGGATGGCTGGCTGGACCGACTGATTCAGTTGGTCAGTACCATTGGAATGAGCGTGCCGTCTTTTTTTAGCGCGATCCTGTTTGCCTGGTTTTTTGGCTATGTTCTTCATCAATATACCCATCTCAATATGACGGGGAGTTTGATTGAAGTGGATGATTATGGTGAGGGGACTTATTTGGCTTGGAAAAATTTGATTCTCCCCGCTGTGGTTTTAGGGATTCGTCCGATCGCGGTCGTGACCCAACTTATGCGTAATTCCCTTTGGGAACAAATGCAGCAAGATTATATTCGAACGGCTCGGGCCAAAGGACTCACCGATTGGTCCATCATGTGGCGACACGCTATGAAAAATGCCCTTAATCCCGTGGTGACTGCGGTATCGGGTTGGTTTGCCTCGATGCTTGCCGGCGCTGTTTTTGTGGAGTATATTTTTGGGTGGAATGGTTTGGGTAAAGAAATTGTCGATGCCTTAAATACCTTAGATTTGCCGATAATTATGGGCGCGGTCCTTGTCATTGCCACCATGTTTATTGTAATCAATATCGTGGTAGATTTGATTTACGGTTGGCTTGATCCGCGGATCGCTTACGGTGATTAAATTAGGGTGTGGGCCTTTCGGCATTGGTTTATTTGCCGGCCGAGGGCTTAGCGGACCTACAGAAATAGAATATTTGTATTACCAATGAATAGTATAAGAGTATAAGATTATGAG
>ERZ888423.1716-NODE-1716-length-18119-cov-25.166132_pt1 | contig 18119 bp, 16 predicted proteins | sample MGYA00520523_ERZ888423 | MGnify/ENA primary metagenome ERZ888423 (study PRJEB32303, sample SAMEA104408611) | aquatic metagenome | biome: Brackish water; feature: Pelagic; material: water | place: Baltic Sea | collected 2014-06-08T10:24:00 | depth 30,27 m ...
TAGCACAGGCCGAATGGTTGCCCAAGTGCACTGTCTATCCGCTCGCCGCAACACCGGATATCAGCATATCCAGCGCGTCGGACAGCGGCTGCTTGCCGATGATCAGGGGCGGGACAATCATCACGCATTCGCCCGATCTGCCGCCGCCATAAGCAAGGATGTGCTGATCCAGAAGTGCGCGCTGCAGGGCTGCTGCCCGGTGCGGATCGGGCTGCCCTGCGGAATCACAAAAGGCGATGGCGGCCTGTGCCCCTGCAATCCGCACATCACCGACCCCATGCTGACTGCGCAATGGCTGCAGTGCGGCTGCCAGCACGGGCGCGATGACATCGCGGACATTGGCCAACAGCCCATCCGCGCCAATCGTTTCCAATGTGGCCACGGCCATCGCGCAGGCCAGCGGGTTGCCCTGAAAGGTGCTGGTGTGCATGCCTGCGGGCCATTGGCCAAGAAACCGCTCGCCCGCTGCCACCACAGACAAGGGAAGCCCGCCTGACAGGGCCTTGCCCATGATGACAAGGTCGGGCGAGATGGCCGCGTGATCAAAGCCGAACCAGAGCCCGGTGCGCCCGATGCCATTCCAGATCTCATCAAGCGCAAGCGGGATATCATGCCGGCGACAAAGGTCGGCAAGGCCAGCAAGGAACGCGGGCGGGGCGGGGATCAGTCCGCTGACGGCCTGCACCGCCTCGATCAGGACCAGCGCAGGCAGGTCGCCTGTCGCGGCCCTTGCCGCAAACAAGGCCTGGGCCGCAGCAAGCGCCTGATCGGCGGATACCATCGTGCCCGGATAGGGCAGGATGTCGACGTTTCCTTCAAGCAGATGGAACGGCGCGCGGATGCGCGGGCCCGAGGTCAGCGACAAGGCCCCCAGCGTGCGGCCATGATATCCGCCATCAAACGCCACCAGCCGCGACCGCCCAGTGGCGTATTGCGCGGCCTTGATGGCGGCCTCTACCGCTTCGGCCCCTGAATTGAGCAGCTGAATGCGGGTCAGGCCGGGGGGCAGGATGGCCTGAAGGTGGTCATAAAGTGCTGCGCGAAACGGCGAGGGCAGTCGCGTGCCGGTGTGCAGGATGCCGGTGGCAAGCGCCTCTTGCAGGGCAGCCATATGCGCGGGATGCGCGTGGCCAAGGCTGGTAGTGGCTGATCCGCAGACAAGATCAAGGTAGCGGGTGCCGTCGGCGGTGATCAGCCAGGGCCCCTCGCCACGCACAAAGACCGGCGGGTCGGACACAAGGCGAAAGGTGTTGGCAGCGGTGCTTTCATGCGCGCGGGTCAGGTGCAGGGTGGTGTCCGGGTCGATCATGACAAAAGCAGGATCGCCGAACCCGGCGGAACGCACAATCCGGTTTCGCTGCCTGCGGCCGGAACCTGCGTGCCGCGCGGCAGATCAAGCTCCAGCGCGGTGCCGTCCGAAGCGACCAAGGCTAGACGGACCGCGTTGCCGGTAAAGACAGCATCGACCACACGCGCCTTTGCGGGGCTGGCGGGGTCCAGCAGCAGCGCCTCGGGCCGCAAGGCAAGACGCAGGGTTGCGCCGGGTGCTGCATCGCCCTTGGCGCTGACCATCCCGAGCGCTGCGGTTTCCACCTGCACCACGCCACCTGCCGCAGAAAGAACGCGCCCCTCGATCACCGAACATCGCCCCAGAAAGCGGGCAACGAATTCGGTCTGCGGGCTGTCATAGATTTCTTGCGGGGTGCCCAGTTGCTCGATCCGGCCATCGCGCATCACGGCGATACGGTCGGACATCGTCATCGCCTCTTCCTGATCATGGGTCACGGCGATGAAGGTCAGGCCGACATCCCGATGCAGACGGCGAAGTTCGATCTGCAACTGCCGCCGCAGGCCCGCATCCAGTGCGCCCAAAGGTTCGTCCAGCAGCAGAACGCCGGGTTCCAGGATCAGCGCACGCGCCAGCGCCACGCGTTGCCTCTGGCCACCCGACAGGGCCGCAGGCAGGCGGTCGCCGTAGCCCGAAAGGCCGATCCGCGCCAGCCAACCTTCGGCGGCACGGGCCCTGTCCGGGGCGGACTGGCCGCGCATCTTCAGCCCGTAGGCAATATTGTCGCGCACGGTCTTGTGGGGAAACAGCGCATAGTCCTGAAACATGATCGAGGTATCGCGCCGGTTCGGTGGATAGCTGGTGACATCCTCATCGCCCACAAGGATCGTGCCGCCCGACACCGCCTCCAGCCCCGCGATCATCCGCAGAACGGTGGTCTTGCCACAGCCCGATGGCCCCAGCAGCGTCAGAAACTCGCCCGCCTGCACGGTCAGGTCTTGCGGATGCACGGCCTGTACCGTCCCGAAGGATTTCGACACGCCCCGCAAGGTGACGGATTTCGCTCGCATTCAGCGATCCTTTCGCAGCAAAAGCCACTGCGCCGTGACGCCAAGGATCAGCGAGAAAGCAAAGACCATCGTGCCAAGCGCGTTGATCGTGGGGTCGAACCCGGTGACAAGGGTGGTCCAGATCTTGATCGGCAGGGTGACCGAAAAGTTGGTCAGGAAATAGGCAATGACAAATTCATCGAAGGCGAAGGTGAAGCACAAGATGAAGGTCGCAATCAATGACGCGCGGCAGGCGGGCAGGATCACATCGATGATCGCCCGAAGGCGTGAGGCCCCAAGCGCCCAGGCGGCCTCTTCATGCGACTTCGGCAATTGCGCGATGCGGTTGCGCAGGTTCAACACGGCCAGAGGCAGCACATAAAGCACCTGTCCCACCCCGGCCAAGGGCAGCGAGGGTTGCAGGCCCAGCATGGTTGTCCAGATCCGCAGCGCGATGCCGACCAGCAACAACGGCACGGCCAAGGGGGCAAGGACCAGCATCGTGAAGGCCGTCTTGCCGGGAAAGCGGGCATTGACCAGCGAATAGGCGCAGGCAAAGCCGATCAGCGTGGCGGCAAGGCTGACCGAACCCGCCAGCAGCACAGAGTTGAAGAACCCCGCCGAATACTGCCCGTCGGTAAACACGCGGCCATACCACTCGGTCGTGTAGGCCGGGATCGGCAGAATTTGATAGCGGGCGGTTGAAAAGGAAAACACCGCCATCACCCCGATCGGCAGATAGATAACGGCCGCCGTGACCCAGAACAACAGCGCCAGCGCGCGGGTTGTGATCGCGCCGGTCACGATTGCAGCCTCGTACCGCGCACCAGCAGCAGCAAGGGGGCCACACAAAGCAGGATGACGATCACCAGCACCGAGGCGAGCGTCGCCGCCATCGGCAGATCATAGGTGCCCTTCAGCACTGACAGCATCACCTGGGCCAGAACCGGTTGCAGCCCACCCCCCAGAAGTGTGGGCACGGCGTAATCGCCCACGGCCACAATGAAGGTCAGCGCCGCCCCGATGATCCAGCCGGGCAGCGCCAGCGGCAGCACAACCTCGCGGAATGCAGTCCAGCCGGTGCCACCCAGCACGGCATTCGCCTCGATCAGGCGGCGGTCGATGGTGACCATGCTGGAATAGATCATCAGCGTGATCAACATGATGCCAAAAAGCGTCAGACCAAAGATCGACGCGGGCAGGCTGTAAAGAAACCCCAAGGAGGCGTCCGGCCCCGCCACCCACCGCATCACCGTGCCGACAATGCCGCTGTCGGCCAGCACCATCTGCCAGGAAAAAGCGCGGATCGTGAAGCTGGTCCAGAACGGCGCCACCAGCACGAACAACAAAAGCACCCGCCGCCGCGCGCTGACACAAAACGCCAGATACCAAGCCAGCGGCCAGGCAATCAGCGTGGCAATGGCCACAACCGACAAAGCCAGGATCAGTGACCGCAGCAGGGCGTCGGTCAGCGTCGCTTCGGCCATGAAGTTCTGATAGTTCGCCAGCGTCAGGCCCGGCGCACCTTCCGAGGTCAATGAAAGGCCAAGCGTGTAAAGGATCGGCAGTAGGAAAAATCCCGCCATAAGCACCAGCGCCGGCAGGATCCCCTGCCACAGGTTGGCAACAGGCGCGCGCGGCATCACCAGTCGACCAGCAGGGTCCGCATCATCGCCCCGTCGATGCAATTGGTCCGGAGCGGGATCGCCAGAAGGTAAGGCCGGTCCGACCCCCACAGGCCGATATCGCGCAGATCCTCGACAAAGGGCACGTTGCGGTTGAACACAGCGTGATGGGTCACGAATTCGCGGTTGTAGACGTGCCGGGTGGGCATCTCGCGCGCGACATGGTCCTGCGGGAAGTCGATCACGATGGCCTTTGGCCCCTGATCCAGCAACCAGTTCGCCGCCGTGACCTCCAGATTGGGGGCTGCAAGATGCCATGTCCGGCTTTCATAGCCCATGCGGTTGGTCAGGTCTGATCGCAACACCACCATGTCGCCGGGCTGGATCACCCCAGCGCGGGCCGAAATGATTTCGGGCGTCAGAGCCGTGGGCAGGGGCAAGTCCGACAGATCGATGATCTTGGTACGGCCTGTAAAGACATCCAGCCCCTCGTTCGGCAATTCCTGCATGGTCAGCCCGTCGCGCCGCATATGGCGCGGCGCATCGCAATGGGTGAACCCGTGGCCGCGCACCGTGAAATGGATCTCGTCCCGGTCAAGCCGCGTGGTGGGGTCGGCGTCGTTCACATCGATGAACCAGCGCCAGTGGTTGAACAGTGGCGTCGAGACATCCAGCATCCGCGGGTTGTCCTTTAGCCAGTCGGTAAAGGCGACAGGGCGGCAGGGCGAGGTCGTGGCGCGCGGGATGGCCAGCGGCAAGGACAGCAGGAAAACCTCGGGCTGCGCGATGGCGGACAGGTTCATCGCGTTTTCGGTGACAAGAAGGCCGGCGGCATGCAGTGCAGCGCGAAAGGCAAAGTTCGGGTTCGGAATGTCGCCGTCGAACAGCGGACGCCGCGGGGTGATCGGGTCGCAGGGGATGTCGAGCACGACATGGGCATAGCCTGCCGCCGCAATCAGAACCGCAAGGCCGGGGTCGAACACCGGCACCTCGCGCCAATAGGCCAGATGGCTGTTGCGGTGCCGGTCGGCATGGCCAGTGCGCAGCACCAGCAGCTTGCGGCGGGCCGGATTGGCCAGACCGGCGCGCAGGTCATCGGGCGCGACACGCGGCCCCATGGCGTCCAGCACGGTTGCAACCCCGGCGATGACATCAAGGGGATAAGCATCCAGCCGCGATGCGCCCGCGATCCGCCAGCCGGGGGCCGAGACAAAGGAAAACCCGCTGCCGCGCCATTTCAGGCCGAACTCCTGAAACTCGTCGCCCCGGCCGGGGTCCTGGCTGACAAAGGAATGGCTTTGCCAGTGAAAATGCGGCTCGATGGTCTGGGCGCAGTCGATGATGGGCATTCGGTCACCAAAGGTGGGCCGTGCCTGCGATCAGACACGGCCAGAAGGTTAGCAGGCGCTCAGGCGTTCTTGAAGCCTTCCCAGGCGGCCAGCCAGTCGGCGTCATTGTCGGGGTTCTTGCGCGGCGAAAGGTTCGCCATGAACACCTTGTCGAATTTGTCGAGGTCGGCAAGGTTCAGAAGCTCGCGCTTGTCGGTCGGCAGGGCCTCGGCGGCCAGCTTGTTCGGCACCATTGAATAGTAGGTCTTGGCGACCGCCAGTTTCGACTGGAACACCGGGCCCGAGATGTACTGCAGGAACTTGACCGCGTTTTCGGGCCGCGGCGTGTTGGCCGCGATGCAGGGCGCCTGATCCCAGGTCACGCCGCCCTCTTTCGGCACCACGGCCTTGAAAGGCAGTCCGCTGTCGAACATCCCCGCCTGCACCCATTCGCCTGCAATGGCGAGGTCGAACGTCCCGCCGGCCAGCGCCTGCTGCACCTGGCTTGTGCCGCCCACCATGCCGACCTGCGGGCGCAGCCTGGCCATCGTCTCGCCAAGCTTGCCAAAGGCGGCAGCGTCAAGGTCATAGGGGTTGGCGTTCCCGTCGAACTTTGACATGCAGCCCATGTTGGGCAGATACCAGTCGAAGAGTGCTACCTTGCCCTTGACCTTTTCGTCGAACAACAGCGCCCAGGACGAGGCATCGTCCTCGCTGTACTTGGTGTGGTTGTAAGTGATGCCGTAGTAGCCAAACCGGTTCACGATGGCATAGCGCTTGCCGTCCAGAAGCGTCGGCGCCCAGTTGGCGATGATCGGAAAGTAGTCGGCCAGCGGATAGTCGGCGTCGTCCAGCGCCATCAGCACGCCTTCGGCAGCTGCTTTCGGGATGAAGGACGACGTCGGCGTCATGATGTCAAAGGTGCCGGGGGCAGAGGTTTTGACCAGCGCCACCATCTCTTCATCCGACCCGTCGTGGATCTTGAGGTTGACGGTGATGCCCGTCTCGGCGGTGAAGGCGTCCAGCATGCCGGGTTCTTCGTATCCGCCAAACGCCAGCACATTGACAACGTTTTCCTGCGCAAAAGCAGGGCGGTTCCACAGCCACGGCAGCGCAACGGCGGCCCCTGCAGCGGTGGTCAAGAGTTTCCGGCGGCTGATCGTGGAAAGTTGTGGTGTGGACATTTTTGCTGTTCCCCGTCTGTTGTCTGGCAGCGTTGCGATTCTGAAGTTGCGTCTGGCCGCATTTTGTTGACAATCTGCAATGTAACCGATCTGAAGCTTCGGTCAACAAGCGGATTCGGAGAACCCCGGAGCAAGAGACGGGAGCCGGGTCAGCGCAGAGGCAAAAGATGTTGGAAGTGGCGGGCAAAGCGAAATCTGCATGAAAAACAGGCAGTCCATCGATCAAACAGCCACTGACGTACGCCTTTTTTCAAGGTTTCGCCGGTCGCCGACCTTGGCGCTGGCCTACGAGATGGAGGCCGCCCGGCAGGCCGGGCGGGACGTCTTGTCGCTGTCCACACCAAGCTTTCCGCGCAGCACCGAACTGCCTTTGGCACCCCTTGCGCTTGGTCTGAAACTGACGGCACCCGAAGGTGACCCTGCCTTGCGGGCGGTTGCGCGAAGGGGCCTGTTCGGGCGCTGGTCATTGCCGGACCACGACCTTTGCATCACCGCCGGGGCCAAGGCGGCGCTTTTTGCTATTCTGCGCATTCTGGGAGAACCGGGCGGTCGCGTGATCATTCCGGCACCCGCATGGCCAAGCTATGATGACATCGTCCGTCTTGCCGGGCATGAGCCCTTGCCCTTGTTTTGCCGGTTCGAAGACGGATTCCGGCTGGATCCGGCTGCACTGGCCGATCTTCTGGCACTGACCGGCGCGCGGGCGGTGCTTCTGGCCAATCCGGGCAATCCGACCGGCCGGATCGCCACAAGGGACGAGCTTGATGGGGCAATGGCGGCCTGTGCGGCGGCAGGCGCGCTGTTGGTGCTGGATGAAAGCTTTTCCGAAATCATTGCCGACCGGGACGCTTGGGCCAATGCCGTTTGCGCGCCAGACCCGAACCTTGTGGTGATCAACTCTTTCTCCAAGAACCATCATCTGCAGGGGCAGCGCGTGGCTGCTGGCCTCTTGCATGCGTCGTTGCGTGAAGATTTCGTTGCCGTGCATCAGGCGCTGATGTCATCGGCACCCAGTCTGGGGCAGTCGGCCGCACTTGCGGCGCTGCATGGGGGGCCGGTTGCGGATTACAGCGCGTCGCGGGCCGTTGCGGTTGATCTTATCCGTCGCGCTGGATGGGACTGCTTGCCCAATCAGGGCACCTTCTATCACTTCCCCTTTCTTCCAGACCCGGAACCCACGCTTGAGCGGTTGCGTGCGGCCCATCTGTTCGGCCTGTCGGGGGATGTGTTCGGTGCGCCCTATGGCAATCACCTGCGCCTTTGCTTTGGTCGCCCCGAGGCGGAAATGGCCGAGATTCTGCGACGGGTGGACGCGGCCGGTCTGTTGGGCACAGACTGACGGCATGCAGGACGTCATCTCGCCCAACACTGGTCTGGTCATTGGCCGCTGGACGCCGGACAGCGCGGCTCGGATTGGCACCGTCCTTGACAGACTGCCGCAGGCGATAGCGGACCTTGCATCGCCAGACCGCCGCAAGGCCTTTCTTTCGGCAGCGATAGCCCGGATCGATCAAGCCCGCGCCCCGCTTGCAGCCATCATCGTGGCCGAGGTGGGCAAGACCCCGTCCGAGGCGGCAGATGAGGTGGATTATGCGATCAGCTTTCTGCGCCATGCCCTGACGCAAGTTCCGGTAGCGGGGCTTGACACAGGCGAGCGGCGCTTGCGCGTTGTGCCTGCAGGGCCGGTTCTGGCCATCACGCCGTACAATGATCCGCTGGCCGGGATCGTCCGCAAGATCGCTCCTGCCATCGCGGCAGGCTGCCCCGTTGTGGTAAAGCCTTCAGGGCTGGGCCATCTGACGGCCCTGACCCTGTTCGAGGCGCTTTCCGATGCTGTCCCGGCCGATGCGGTCACACAGGTGAATACCGATGACCGGGCCATGCTGCACCGCCTGGTGGCCGATCCCCGGTTCCGTGTGCTTAGCTTTACCGGGTCGACACCAACCGGCATGGCTATCGCAGCGCAGGCGGGGCTGAAGCGGCTGGTGCTGGAACTGGGCGGCAACAACCCGTTTCTGGTGCTGGAAGGCGCTGATCTTGACCGGGCCGCCACAGACGCCGTCGCGCGGAAAACCCGCGCCGCCGGGCAGGCCTGTTCGGCACAGAACCGGATCTATGTGGTGGCACCGCTGTTCAACGCGTTTCGCGACCGCTTTCTCGACCGGCTGAATGCTGTCCGGTTCGGGGCGTCCGATGGCGGGGTTGCCATGGGGCCAGTCCGCTCGCCCCGCGATCTTGACCGCCTGATGGCCCTGTCTGCGGGCGGGCAGGCCCTTGGCACCCTTGCGGCACCAGCACCCTTTGCCTTTGGTCCGGTGGTGCTGGACGACGATACCGCCCTTCGCGAGGCGGAGGCTTTCGGGCCCCTTGTCTCGCTTTGCCCGGTGGCTGACCGCCGCTCTGCTTTGGCACTGGCGGCAAGCGAAGAGCAGGCGCTGGTCTGCTATCTTTATGGCGAGGTTGAACCCGCCGACCTTGCCCCGCTGCGCTTTGGCTCGCTTGGCATCAATTCCACCAAGATACAGGGCGCAGAAGTGCCCACAGGTGGTTTCGGTACTGCGGGCATCGGCCGAGAAGGCGGCGACTGGGGGCTGCGGGAATTCCAGACCACGATCAACGAAAGATGGGGGATTTGATGCGCGAGGTTGTCACGACACCACTGGCCCCGGCCTCCACCTCTCCCGTGGCCCTTGGCACGCGTGGCGGCGGGATGGTGTTCGTCTCGGGCCAGATGCCACGCGACCCCGGCACCGGCCTGATCCCGGCTGACGGGGCCGAACAGGCGCGACTGTCGATGCAACACTGCATGGCCATTCTGCAGGCGGCCGGATCTGGGCCGGACAAGGTGATGATGGCTTGGGTCTATGTCACCGATCTGGCCGTGAAGCCGGCGGTCAACGCGGTGTTCCGCGACACGTTCGGCGACCGACCGGTTGCGCGCAATCTGGTCGCGGTCAGCGATATCGGTGATGCAGCGCTGGTGGAGATCTCGCTTATCGCGCTGGCCTGACGGCGACGATCAGGATTTCAGCTGCTTCCGCGATCTCGGCCTCGCTGACCGTCAAGGGGGGGACAAGGCCGATGACATGGCCTTCGGTGCCGCACTCCCATGTGATCAGGCCTTGTGCAAGGGCGCGCGCCCGGATGGCCCTGGTGCGTGGCTGGTCCGGGTGGCCAGTGGCATCAAGGACCGGCAATCCCAGCATCGCACCGGTGCCCACAAGTTCGCCCAAAGGGGCCAGCGCGGCCCGCAAGGCCGCTTCGATCCTCAAGGCACGGGCGGGCAGGTTGTCATCGATCAGGGTCGAAAGAGTGGCAAGGCTTGCCGCCGCCGCAAGGGGATGCATCTGGAAGGTCGAGGATTGCATGCCGGCAGGCCAGCTTTGCAACAAGGCCGGGGTGCCTGCGACCATCGCACCGGGCAGACCACCGCCCGCCGCCTTGGCCAGGATCATCAGGTCCGGCACGACCCCTTCTTGCTGGAACGCGAAAAGCTGGCCGGTCTTGCCATAACCGGTAAAGACCTCATCCAGGATCAGGACCACGCCATGCCGATCCGCCGCGTGCCGCAGCAAGGGCAAAAAGCCCGCCGGTGGCACCCGCATTCCCGCCGTTGCCTGCATCGGCTCAACAATGATCCCCGCAATGTCGCCGGGGGCGAGTGCTGCCTGTAGCAAGGGTGCAAGCGTGGCAAGATCAGCCTCTTGCTGCGGCCAAGGCAGGTGATTGGTTGCAATGGGGGCCGCAAGCCCGGCATTGCGCCCCTTGGCCGCACTGACCGACAAGGCCCCCAGCGTCCGGCCGTGGTAGGACCCGTCAAACCCCACAAACCGCTGTCGCCCGGTGGCTTGGATCGCAGCCTTCAGCGCCACTTCGGTCGCTTCGGTTCCGTTTGTGACCGGGTGAAAGACCGACAGGGCCGCAGGTAGCACGCCAGCCAGCCTTTCCATCAGCGCCACCTGAATTGGCGCGTGAAAATGTGGGCCAAGATGCAGCACACCGGTCGCCACCTGATCCGCAATCGCCCGGACAACGGCAGGATGGCCATGCCCAAGGACCGACGTGCCCGAGCCGCAGGCAAAGTCCAGATAGGCCCGGCCCGCCATATCAAAAAGCTGCGTCCCCTTTCCCCAGCCAAACACTGGCGGATCCGTAAGGACCGACAGGGCCTTGGTCCCCGACGACAGGTGCCGGGCCAATGGCGGCAGCGGGGGTTTGGGGCCAAACAGCCGCCCCAGATGCGGACGCGGGGGATTAACCCCCAAAAGCTGGCACGCGTGCCAGACCAGCGCCGCTGTCGCCGCGATGACCGGCTTGCCCAAGGCCGCCTCAAGCCGCGCGACAGTGTCGCCTGTGCGCAGCCCCCCGCCCATCAGCACAATGGCCCCTGCTTCCGGGTGATCGGCGGCCCGGGCTGCCTCGGCCCAGAAATCGGCCTCTTGCCCGGAAATGCCGGATTCATCAGCAAAGCTGCGGCGGGCTTCGGCCAGAACCGTGATCCCGTGACCTTCCAGAAACGCCCGCCCCGCCGCCGTCACATCGGCATCATAGGGCGATGTGATGGCAACCCGCGCAATTCCCAAGGATTGCAGGGCTGCGATGATCGCGGTTGAAGGCGTGCTGCCCGCGCGCGCGCCACTCGCCTGCGCAATCGCCTTGGCCTGCGTGATGTCATGCCCCGGCCCAAGGATGAATGACCCCGCATGGTCACCCGTCACAATCACATCGGGATGCGCCTCGGCCAGCACCTTTGCTGCGGCAACCATCGGGCCAAGATCGGCCGAAGCCTTAAAAGTTGCATGGTTCAAGGGCTGGTCCGGCAAGGTGCCCGGGTAACGCGCGGTCAGCCAGGCCACGCCATCCGGCAGCCAGGACCAGAATTCATCATCGTTCAACCCGTCGCCAGGAAACAGAAAGCCGATCCTGCCCGCCGCGCCCCGCACCTAATGCCCCAGAATGTTGTCAAGGAACCGCACCAGTCGCGGATGCGGCGGTGCGTCAAAAAACTGCGCGGGCGGGGCCATGGCGACGATCCGCCCCTGATCCATGAAGCCGATCCGGTCGGCGGCGCGGCGGGCAAAGCCCATCTCATGCGTGACCACGATCATGCTCATGCCGCCTTGCCCCAGCTCCACCATCACATCCAGCACTTCGCGGATCATCTCGGGGTCCAGCGCCGAGGTTGGCTCGTCAAACAGCATCAGCACCGGCTCCATCGCCAGCGCGCGGGCGATGGCCACGCGCTGCTGCTGGCCGCCCGACAGGCCCGAGGGCAACTTGTCGGCGTGACCGGCCAGTTGCACCCGATCCAGCAGCGCCTCGGCCCGCGCATCCGCCTCGGCCCGCGACAGGCCCAACAGCTTGCGGGGCGCGATGGCGATGTTTTCCCGCGCGGTCAGGTTCGGAAACAGGTTGAACTGCTGGAACACCATGCCCACCCGGCGGCGCAGCGCCTGCAGGTCGGCCATCGGCAGCCCTTCGATGGTGATGGTGCCGGCATCCGGTTGTTCCAGCCGGTTGATGCAGCGGATCAGCGTCGATTTGCCTGACCCGGACGGCCCGCAGATCACCAGCCGCTCGCCCCGCTGCAGATCAAGATCCACCCCGTCCAGCGCGGTGAAGCTGCCGAACCGCTTGACCAGACCACGCGCCTGCAAAAGCGTCATGCCGCAAGTCCCCGTTCCATACGGCGCGACAGGATCGATACGCCACCGATGATGATGAGGTAAAGCACGGCCATCTGCACCAGAATTTCAATGACGACAAAGGTCTCGAAGATCAGCGATTGCCCCACTTGCGAGATTTCGTGGACGGAAATCACCGAGAGCAGTGAAGATGCCTTGATCAGATTGGCAAATTCGTTGGTCAAGGGCGGCAGGATGCGACGCAGCGCCTGCGGGGTCAGAATTTCCAGCACCGCCCGCCAGCGCGCGAACCCCAGGGCAAGGGCGGCCTCAAGCTGCCCCTTGCCAAGGCTTTCGATCGCCGCGCGCATGATTTCCGCCGCATAGACCGCGCCCACAACCCCCAAAGCCAGAACGCCGCACCAGAAGCCTGACAGGACCACACCGATCTTGGGCAAGGCAAAGTAGCAAAAGGCGATAACCACCAGCGGCGGCAATCCGCGGATCACCTCGATGAACGCTTGGGTCAACGCGCGCAACGGCGCCGGGCCCAGAAGCCGCGCCAGCGCCAGAACAGGGGCCCCAAGGCAAGCCAACCCCAGCGACAGGACGCTTATCTGCAATGTGACCCCAGCAGCGGCGACAAGACGCGGCAGGTATTCGAAAAACGCGGCCCAGTCGAAACTCATCGTGCAAAACTGCCCGTGCCGCCAAGGCCGCCTGCCGCCGACAATCGCCGTTCAAGCGCCGATGCCATCAGGCTGATGCCGAAGATGAACAGGAAGTAGAGGAAGCCTTCGACCACAATCACCTCGGAAAAGCGCAAGTTGGCGGAACTGATCGCTTCGGCTGCCTTGTGAAGCTCGAACAGCGTGATGACCGACAGCACCGAGGACGCCTTGATCAGCTGCGACAGCTCGTTCATCACCGGCCCGACTATGCGCCGCGCGGCCTGCGGCAGAATAAAGGTGTGCAAGCTTGCCTTGCGGTCAAAGCCAAGCGCCAGCGCCGCCTCCCACTGGCCTTTCGGCACCGATTGCACCGCGGCGCGGCCGATCTCGATCTGATATCCGGCCGAGTTCAGCACCAGTGCCCCCACCCCCATCACGAACAAGGGCGGTTGCAGGCCCAGCTTGGGCAGGATGAAGTAGACGGCAAAGATCTGGATCAGGATCGGCGTTCCGCGCACGAAGAACACCCAGGCATCGATCAGCCGCGCCGCCGGATGCCGGTCCGCCATTTCGGCGCGCCACGCCCCCAAGGCAAGGCCAAGGGGCGTGGCGATGGCCAGTGCGGTCAGAGACAAAAGCATGGTCAGGCCCAGGGGCGGCAAAAGCCGCACCAGAACCTGCCCCATGAACACCGGATCCATGACCGCGCGCTGTGCTTACCAGGTCGGCGCGGTAGCCGGCAAAGCCGCGACGAAGGACTGGCCGAACCACTTCATCTGCAGGGCCTCCAGCTCACCCGAGGCGGCCATTCCGGCGATGAACGCGTCAAAGGCCGCGCGCAAGGTATCGTCTTCCTTGCGGAAGGCGGCGGCGGTCCAGGCGCCCTCAAAGGTGCCGTCGCAGTTCCACGGCATCGCCATCAAGTCCGGGTTGGCCTTGGCGCCTTCCAGCAGCGACACGATCGACGAGGCGTACCCCATGATCCGGCCCGTCGCCAAAGCCTCATAGGCCAGCGCATCATTGTCGAAGGTCTGGATATCGCCGTCAAACGTCACGCTTTTGGCGGTGGCGCAGCCGTTCAGCATGTCGATCTGCGGGGTGCCTGCACCCGCGCCCACAGCCTTGCCGGCAAGACCTGCAAAGTCCGTGATCCCGCTGGCCTTGGTGACCAGCAGCCCCGAGGCCGCATCCATGTAGGGCACCGAGAAATTGACCTTCTCATAGCGCACCTGCGTTGCCGTCATGCCGCCCAGAACCATGTTGAACTGGCCGCTGTAAAGCGATTCCAGCACGGTGGACCAGTTGGTATCAACCGGCACTGCGGTGACTCCCAGGCTGGCCGCAAAGGCATAGCCGAGGTCGATGTCGTAGCCCACGATGTTGTTGTTTTCATCGCGGAATTCGAAGGGGCGGTACTGCGCCTCCAGCCCGAATTTCAACTCGCCCGCGGCCTTGATATCCTCAAGCGCGTCGGCTTGGGCTGCAGCCGTGGCAAGCACAGACAATGCGGCACCGAAGGCCAGCGAATGCCATATCTTCATGTTGACGTCCTTTCCTGTTGGGGTTCCTGTTTCTTATCTGCTGCCGCCCGGATCAGGGCCGGCAGGTCGATCATGGGGCGGCACAGGTCCGGCTCGCGCGCGAAAAGCGCCTCCAGCACCACGGCCACATCGGCAAGCCAGGCGTCGCGGTGCAACGGGCCCACGATCTGCAGGCCGAAGGGCAGGCCATCCGGCCCCTTGCCGCAAGGGATGACGACGGCCGGATTGCCCATCAGCGTCACGCCGTAAGCAATCGCCTCCCATTGCAGGTAGTTGGCCATCGGCTGTCCATTGATCTGACGCGGCCATTCGTCTTCGTGCCGGAAGGGGGGCACTGAAGCGGCGGGGGTGAAGAGCAGGTCATAGCGGTCGAAGAAGGCCTGCGCAGCCCGGTGGATGCGGGCATGTTCGCCCAAGGCCCAGGCCGCATCGGGAATTCCCAAGGTCAGCGCGCGTTCAACCTCATAAACCACGTTGGGTGCAAGCGAGGCCTTGTCGCGGTCGTAGATCGCCTTGAAGTCATGCAGGAATTCAAGCGAGCGCATGACCTGCAGCACCCGTTCCACGCTGGAAAGATCAGGGCAAGCCTCGTCTGTCGCATGAAAGAACGTGGCCATGCGGGCCATTCTGGCGCGAAAAGTGGCGCGCACCCCATTGTCGATGGGACAAAACCCCAGGTCCTCTGAAACGGCAATGCGCAGGCGCGACAGATCCGGCAGGCCGGGCGCGTCGAACCCCGGATCACGCCGCTGCGACAAGGGGTCAAAGCTTTGCGGCCCGGCCATGGCCGCAAGCAGCAGTCGCGCGTCCTGTGCCTCGCGCCCCATCGGGCCTTCGACGTTGAAGGGTGAAAAGCCGAAAGCGCGGCGTTCGTTGGCCACAGTTCCCGCCGAGGGACGGATGCCCGTGATCCCGTTGAACGAGGCAGGGGTCCGCAGCGACCCCGCGAAATCGGACCCCATCGCCAAGGGCACCATGCCAGAGGCAAGCGCCACGGCCGTACCACCCGACGATCCGGCCGCGGTAAAGCGCGGGTCATGCGGGTTGCAGGTTGTTCCCCACAGCGTGTTCGACGACGTGGCCCCAAACCCCAGTTCCGGGATGTTGGTCTTTCCCACGACAATGGCACCCTGCTTGCGCAGATGCGCCACGATGAACTCGTCTGTTGCCGCGACATTGTCCTTGTAAAGATGCGAACCATAGGTGGTCCGCAGGCCCGCAACATCGTTCATATCCTTGATACCAATAGGCAATCCGTGCAGCGTTGGCAGATCATCCCCCCGCAGGACAGCGCTTTCGGCGGCCCGCGCCTCGTCCATCGCGGCCTCGGGGCGCATGTCGCAAAAGGCCACCAATAGCGGGTTGAGTGCCGCGATCCGGTCCAGCGATGCCTGCATGACCTCAACCGGCGACACAGCTTTTGCGCCGATCAAGCGGCGAAGTTCGACAGCAGACAGATCAGCGAGCACGGGCGTTCGGCTTTCGGGTCAAGGACAGTCAAGGCGATTTTGTTGACAATTGACACAGGGAGTCAAGGACAGACCTATGATGCGCTTGCATGCTCTCTTGACAGGACCGCCATGCTTAAACTTTGGGCGCTTCTCCCTTTGGATCGGCGATCTGGAAAGCTCTCAGGATATTCGGCACCATTCACCAACGCGTCGGCCTGTGCACGGCGCGGAAAGCCTGATGCACGGGTGGTGCAGCGCGCACCAGATCCGAAAGCTGCGCGACCAGCGCCGGGCGTCCTTACCAGCGTGCCTCCCAGAAGGCCAAAGGATCGTCGCGCATGATCTGCGTGATCCCCGGCGGGATGACTCTGATCGTCTGCGGCCCGACCCGGGATGCCAGTTCGGCCTTTGCCCGCGCGATGGTTTCCGGTTGGGCCAGCAAATCAACCGCCGCAAGCGCCAGCGCCTCGGACGCCATCAACGGACCGGGGTCCGAGGCGGGATGCCCCGACAGCGCCGTCCAGGCCCAATGGTGGATCGGCACGCCCGTGGGGTAAGCCCAGTTCACCCGGCCCAGCGGCACGATCCAGCTCGCATCGCCGTCGTCCTGACCGTAATAGTCGATGCCGTCCTTGAAACAGTTAATGTCGCGGTGCAACTCGAACGGCTTGCCGGGCGAGGCGGCTTCGGACAGGGCCTGCATGAAGCCGATGTCTTCGTCTGTCCAGCGCGGCGGGCCGACCTGTGCCAGGCTTTCATCTAACAGATCGGCCAGCACGTCATTGGCCAGATACCCGCGACTGGCCGACACGAACTTCTCTTCAACCTCGACACCCGTTCTTGCAGCAACGCTGCGAAAGACAGTCTCTATTCCACGATAGGCGATCATGACCGGATCAATGTCGCGGTGGCGAAGCGAGCACCACACCCGCACCTCATCCGGCATGACCCCAGGCATGATCCCCGCCATGCGGAACACATGCTTTTCGTTAACCCCCGTAAAGCGGTCAGCTTCGGCGATGAATGCGGCCATTGCATCCTCGGCGGTCTTGAGCGCATTGCGCGCAACCCCCATGCCGGCATGGGCACTGTCACCGCGAAAGATGAATTCGCCCGAAGCAACGGCATAGCAGGGCCGCGACAGCGCGCCGTTCTGATAGTCGCCATGCGAGGTCAGCAGCGCATCGAATGTGTCGAACACTCCGGCCTCTTGCAGGGCGATCTTGCCCCAGAGGATTTCTTCCGCCGGGCAGCCGATGACGCAAATCTCGCCTTGCAGGGACAGGGCTTCGGCTGCAATCGCGGCCGCAATGGCAGCGCCACAGTTTGCGGGGCCGATGTGGTTGTGCCCGCAGCCATGACCGGGGCGGCGGCCGGTGCCGCTGCGGTGGGGCACAGCGGCATTATCGAGGCTGGGCAAGGCATCATATTCGGCCAGAATCCCGATGCGTGGCCCGCCCCCGGCCGAACCTTTGCGCGCAAGAAACGCCGTCGGCACGCCGCAAACCCCGCGTTCGACGGCAAACCCGTGCGCTTCCAGAAAGCCGGTCAGGTTGGCCACGCTTTGGTACTCCATGCCCGGCAACTCGGGGCAGGCCCATTGATCGCGGAAAAGTCGGGTCATCTGCGGCACGAGTTTTGCCCATTCGGCCCTGACTGCCGTCGCTTTGAACGGGTCCATTTCCACCTCCGATTTCGAGTATGCAAACTGACCACAGGGTTCGGGAAATGAGAACAGCCTGCCACCGCAACGCGTCACGTATGTCAATGAACGCCTACATTTTGGGCGAAATATGACGCGATTAGACGGAAACCCTACAAGGAGGTGCAGAACTCTCTTACGGTTGCCTTGGAACACCCGTTCAGCATTTTCCGCAAATCGGAATGTGACCAGCCCTGCAGAGCTGCAAGCGATCTTCGGAGGAGACTGGTATCTGCCCAAGATCCGCACATCAACACCTTGGTCATGCATGAACTGAGTGGCATCGTCGAGCAGGAAATCAGCGCGGTACCGTCAGTGACGACTTGTCAGGACCACGAGTGTGCACAAGGCCCGCGTCGATTGTTCATCGATTGCAGGACTCGCTACAGGGCGAAATGGCAGTTTCTTACAGGGCGCGAATGATACTGTCGCACAAACGTTTGCGGGACCTCGCACTGCGCCATTGGCACGTGCCTGAAAATCAACTTCCCTGCTAGGCGCATAGCTGACTTGGCTTTGCCTGAAAGGTCTCGGACCCTATCCGCAGTCATGTTGATGCAAGCGCGAACAATGGATCAAGATCGCTCGGATCCCTCAGCTGGGCCTCCTTGTCTTTGCAATCAAGCTAATGCGTTATGGCTTCACTCATCTGGAGA